>TARA_R100001244_G_scaffold6593_1_pt1 | contig 34723 bp, 29 predicted proteins | sample TARA_R100001244 | Tara Oceans TARA_R100001244 (sample SAMEA2621564) | marine metagenome | biome: marine biome (ENVO:00000447); feature: mesopelagic zone (ENVO:00000213); material: "saline water (ENVO:00002010), including plankton (ENVO:xxxxxxxx)" | depth 790 m
AACCGTCAAGCCGCATAATACGCGGCCCCCAGCTCTCGCTTACGGCTGCTCCAATATCCGCGCCAGTGATAACGGCACTGAACTCAAAAGGTACAAATTCGATATCGTGCCGTTCGTTGAAGAGGTTGTTCACGAAAGCGGTCAGCGAAATATTGCCAAAAGTGTAGGTCATCCGTGCGTCGGCGGTCCAAACCGCTTTGCGCCGATCTTCATTGTTGATTTCCCAATAATAATCGCCGCCGGACCCCGAAACCGAGAAGCGGGTGAGCAGTTCGCCGGACCCCAGTGCGAAGGCATATTGTGCTGCCGCATTCAAGGTATAACCGGGCGTCTGGTTGAGCTCGTTACCCGTAAAATCGCCGTTGGCGAGCGTATTGGCGAAAACCGAAAGGTCGTAGGTATCTATTTTTGAATCGAGCAAGCCTCCTGCAACCGACAGGTTCAGCCCATCCATTGGTTGGGCGAGCAATTCGACCTCCAATCCCCAGATGTGCGATTCGGGGATCGGGTTGGCGATGAACTGGTTGGGACCGGCTGAAAGGTCGAGCCCGTAATATTGCCGGTCCGAGATTTCAGTATAAAAAATTGCGCCATTCAAGATGACGCTGCGGTTTGCCATGACAGCTTTGAAGCCTGCTTCATAGTTCCACAACTCTTCGGCACCATATTGCCGGGTCACCACATCGTTGGCGTTGAAACCGCCGCTGCGAAAACCCTTGGCAACGGTCATATATATCAAACTGTCATTGGGAAAGCTGTATGCCAGCGAAACCTTTGGTTGCAAAGAATTGAAGGAAGCATCGAACTCAGCAGGGGCGCCTGGAACCAGCGGGTTGCGATCGACCTGGTTACGGTCGTCGATATCGTAGCGCAGCCCGAGGGTTAGTTCGATTTCATCGGTCACGTCGTAGACCAGCTGTCCGAACGCCGCATAGGCGTCATTGCTATCGGTGGACAGCGTTGGCGGCAAAGGAATTGGAACCCCCACACCGCTCAAGTCAGGCTGCAGAAAGATTGCAGTATCGAGATCGCGATTGATATGAAGATAGTATAGGCCGAGAGTCCAGCGGAGGCGTGCTGCATCATTATCAGACGACAGCCGAACCTCTTGACTGAATGCCTTGTTGTCGAGGTTTTGGGTCGCGGCAAGCAGGTCGAGTTCAACCCAGTCTAGCTCCTCGAACAGACCCGACTGAAGCCAGGAGTAGGCGCTGACTGACGTTAACGTGGTCCCACCAAGATCGAATTCAGCGCGCAATGACAGATCGGCCAGCTCACGGGTTGCCACGCCTAGCAGATTACCGACGACCGGATCACGCGGCGCATTGGCGAGACCGCTCACATAATAGGAAGCACCGGCCTTTTGATCGGAATACGAGCCGCGCAGATCAATCGTGACGAATGGCGAAGGCTCGGCGTGTAGAACAGCGCGAACCGACGTGTTTTCGTTGAAATCAACATTCTCACCCAGCGTAGAATTTTCGATCTGTCCATCGCGGTTGATATAGCTTCCCGATACCCGAAACCCGACACTATCCGTCAGCGGCAAGGAGAGCGAAGCCCGGGCGCGAATTTCGTCGCCGCTCGCATAAGTGGCTTCGGCCATACCTTCGAATTCGTCACCAGGTGCGCGAGTGACAATGTTGACTGCACCACCAATGGCGTTGCGCCCGTAGAGCGAACCCTGCGGACCCTTGAGTACTTCGATACGTTCGACATCGAACAGGTCCTGGGTTATCTGATATGATGAATTTTGCTGAACGCCGTCAACGATGACTGCAATCGGGGCTTCTCCGTTGCGTGCCTGTCCTATGCCGCGGATATTGATGAGTGCAACACCTGGCTGCTGAGCTTCTACGATCTGGAAGTTTGGCACCAGCTCGTGCAAATTGTTGATCGAACGGACATCAGCCTGTTCGATCTGGTCGGAAGAAAAAGCCTGAATCGTGTCGGGCACGTCAAGAATGCTCTCTGATTGACGGCGAGCCGTGACAATGATCTGCCCGAAGGAACCCTCGTCAGCTTCGGCACCAGTCGACTGGTCATTGCGCTGGGCATGACCCGGCGCTGCTGAAACCAGTTGCAAAGCGGTTAAACAAACCCCGAAAACGATGTGCTTCATCCATATTTCCTCTATATTTTAGTCGGAATATTTTCTCAGATTTTTCCCGTGATTGAAGACGACCACAACATGTCTAAAGATTGTCATCAGCGACTCTAGTCATCGAAAGGGGGTAGAATATGGTGGTGCTGGTAAGAAAGTCACTCGGTCGGCCTGCCGCTAGGCTAGCTACGGTCAATTCAGAGAATGAGCAGTTCCCGTGCCCTGCGAATCGCCTGCGATCTGCTCGATACACCTAATTTTGCATTGATGTTCTTGCGATGGGTCTTGACGGTTCCTTCGGATATGCCCAGTCGGTAGGCGATTTCCTTGGTGAGATATCCTTCTGCTATCAGGCAGATGACTTCAGTTTCACGGGGACTCAGCGCGAAGCGGACTGCACCGCTGCCTTTCGAACTACGCAGCGGCACGGATTGCTGAACAGCATGGGCATCTTCGACGTTGCGAAGTTCATGATCGACGAAGTTTTTGAGGTGGGACGGCAACCGACGGCCGTTCTGTGATGACCAGTCGGTCATACTTATGATCGAAGAACGATGATTGAGTAGTCGGCGACTCAGGCCATGTGTGATCGCTTCTTCGAGAACTGTTTGCAAATGTGCGAAGGCATCGTTGTAGCGCCGCAACTGGAAGGCAGTCTGCATCGCCATGACATGAAATCCAAACCGCAAGCGGATGTCGGCTTTTTCGAGATAGTCCGGCCTGACCCGCGCCAGATAGTTGCAGCTCTCTTTCTTCCGTCCGAGGTCGAGCATTAGTCGCGAGGCCTCAATAAGCGCTGGAGTTCGCACACGCAAATGCCAAGCTGAAAGTGGAGCGCTGTCCGTTTCGTCTCGTATCAATGATGCTAAAGGCTCTTTCTCAAGCAGCTTCACTGCCTCACGGCGCTTGCCAGCCCGGGTTGCCTCTCGCAGTCGATCGACCGCAGTCTGTTGCAATAGGCGCGGCATGTTTCTCTGGCGCGCGAGATTGTCGGAAAGATCCAGCAATTTGCTGGCAGCGTCATGGCCTTCGGTCAGTGCCGCGATCATCGCTGCCGTCCCGAACAGCGAGGCGTATAGTTCGAACCAGCCGTTGACCTGTGAGATGCACTGAAGCGCGGGCCGCAAGAGATGGGAGGCAGTCTCTAGGTCGTCCAGTTCGTAGGCGAGCTCGGCTTGGAACACCCTAACCACAATAGCTTCGTATTCAGTGCCGGCCTGTTTCGTTGACAAAGCCTTGGCAGCAGCATCAAAATGGGCGGCGGCATCTGCAAGTTGTCCGCGTGCTATGGCGATTCTGCCTTGGTGGAATAGCAGAAAGATGGTCACAGGATTGTCGCCAAAGTCGCGCACAAGGTTTAGCCCGACGTTACAGATTGTCATTGCTTCGTCGGTGCGACCGAGCGACATGTAGGACAGGGCGAGAAGCGAGCTAATGGCACCCGCCAGTATAGGATCGGCGACGAGGGCTGCAGCGAATTCTTGCTCAAGCAAGACCGTCGAATTTTCGTCAACTTCGCGATCTTCCGAACCGTTGAGAATCGCTTCAATCATCCGGGCAAACCCAACGACTCCCGCTGAATTACCACCTGTATCAAAATTGGAAAACTCGCTGGATTGTTTGCGCAATTGTTCGAAGACCTTACGGGCTGTCGCGAGCCTACCAGTGCGAACGAGAGTGTATATTCGCCCCAGAGATACCAGCGGAAAATTCGCCCCATGGTTATCTTGGTCGTCGCCCACAGGTATCGAAGTTCCGCTACGCAGTTCGATACGCAGCGCTCCGGCTTCCTCCATGATGCGCGTCGCATGATTGGTGTCATGCATACGCAATGCAAGCCGGATCGCTTCGTCCGGATGTCCGTGCTGCTGGAACCATTCGGCAGCGAAATCCTGCAGCGCCTCTAGCTGTTTGCTATCACGCGCGGTGAGACGTGCCCGGAAATAACGCCCGAAAATGGGCCTTAGAGATAGCCATGTGCGGTCGGCCGGATCGAGATAGCGGACGACCAGCCCCTCTTCTGCCAGCGCTTCGAGATTAGCCCAAGCATTCTTCATCTCCGGAATTTCGCCGAGCATCGCCGAAGTAAACCTGTCGAATACGCTCGCCAGGAGAACGGCCTCGACTTGCTTGTTAGGCATCATGCCTGCAATTTCGCGATCGATATACTGATAAAGCAGCGGTGTGAGTTTCTGAACTTCGAGGCGCTGGTTGAGCAAGGCACGGGCCGCCTCGGGCTCGATCGACAAGAGTCGCAGTCCGGCCGCCCATCCTTCAGTCAGACGGTTTGCAAGGCAAGCGTCATCGTAACTCCATTCGGAACCCAGCAGCTTGGCGCACTGATCGTCGGTTAGGCAGAGCGCCTGTTCGGTTATTACCTTCAAGCTGCCGTCGAGCTGCGCGTTAAGAAACCGGTAGCCCTGAAGACGACGGCTCGCCATGTACAAGAGCGGGCCAGTGGGGAAACCGGAAATAAAATCATCGAGTAGCCGGACGGACTTCTCGTTGGAGATTCGATCGATTCCATCAAGGAAGACTGCGAGGTCGGGCGAAAGTGACATTGTGCCATGCATCATCTCTATCGCTTCCCAGACGTCTTCTTCGCAGTGCGCAATTTCGGGGACAAAGGCCTTTGCGAGGTTGCGCTGCAGTCGATCGGGATCGTTGTCCTGCGAGGATAACGACAGCCAGCGCGCCTTTTTGCCAGCGCGGGCGCTCTGCTCGAACTGCTGAGCAAGGGCGACGGTCTTGCCGAAACCGGCCGGAGCAGTGAGCAATATCCGGTTGGCTGCCGGGTAGCCGACCAGTATAGAACGAGGGATCATCTCATACCCGAATGCCGGGGGCGCGAACTTCGCGAGCGGATTATTGCTCGCTACCCGGTCATTTAGCCCTAGCAAAGGTGTCACATTGGAATTCATCTCTCGAGCCTACTAGGCTACCTCGCTTCCGGCAATGTGGCATTCTACGGCGGTAAGGAGGCTCTGTTCAATCTCAATCCACATTTCACTCCATTCCGTATCACTGATACCTACGCCGGAGAAGGTTGAACTTATAATAACATTACACGCATCGGGCCCGGCGGGCGTCACGCGGACTCGACCCTGATAGTCGGTTACGGGAAGCGAACCGGTATCGACGACCCGATAGCCGTATGTCATGTCGCTTTCGTTGATCCATTCGAGCCGTTCGCAAAGCGGTAGCCCATCATTGACGTGAAGGGTTTTCGTGATTCCAGGCCGTAATTGGGATTCATGAAAGTCGACGCGGCTAAAAAGCGATCCTCCCGCAAGCACTTCCATGCCAAACCAGGACAACGACTCCCAAACCAATTTTGCCGGCGATTCTATCCGTCTGGTTACCTTCGCTTTTCCCATCGTTCGCTCTCCCTTTGTAGATTCAAAATTCTTACCCGAGAGTTTCCACGCGACCTATTCCGCCATTGCCGAGAGGACGGCTTGAGCTAAGGGGCCAGCGGATGCGGGATTCTGTCCCGTAATCAGGTTGCGGTCGCGCACTACATGACAGCCGAAGGGTTCGTCGGCAGCAGTATAGACTCCTCCGAGCGCGCCCAGTTTATCTTCGGGAAGAAGCGGAACAATTTTATCGAATTCTGTCAGCACTTCCTCATTATTACTGACGCCGGTGACCTGCCGGCCCTTAACCAGCGCTTCTCCGCTTGAATCGTTCGCGCCCGCCAAACCTAGAACGCCATGGCAAACCGCCGAGACGATTCCGTTATTGCGATCGATCGCTTCGACGACGCTAGCAAGAGCAGTATTGTCTGGGAAATCCCAAGCTGTGCCTGCTCCGCCTACCATATAGATGGCATCATAGTTCGATGGATCGACGGCTTCGATCGCCTGGGCTTCACCGAGTTGCGTCTGTACGGATTCATCCTCTAGGAACCGCCGTCCGGCTTCAGTGACCCAAGGATCTTCCAGGCTGGCGGGGTCGATCGGTACTACTCCGGCCCGGGTGGAGGCGAAGCCAATTTTGTGACCGGCATCGACGAACACATAATAGGCCGCGGCCAGCTCTTCGAGCCAGCTGCCTGTCGCACCGCCGTTTTCGCCTAGGCGATCGTTCGATGTAACCATCATAAGGATCGATTTCGTCATACCAGTCTCCCAACTCGCTGTTTATTCAAAGGCGAGATGATAGAGTGAAGCCGCAAGCTAGCTACTCCACCAAAGTGGGCAGGGTTGCTCGTTCAACGCAGAGTGTCGTTAGCTTTAAGAACCCTTTCGGGAGTCAGCGGCAGGGTAAGTAACAGGCCGCTGCCCTCCAGCGCATGTTGGACGGCGTTGGCGATAGCTGCTGGCGTGCCAATGACCCCGCTTTCGCCGACCCCTTTGACGCCGAGCGGCGAAAATGGCGTCGGTGTAGTCTGGTGGACGAGATTAATGGTCGGTATATCGGCCGCGAGTGGCAAGAAATAATCGTGGAGCGATGTTGTCACCGGCAGCATTGCATCGTCGAATTCGATAGTCTCGAACAACGATGCCCCGATCGCCTGCGCCACACCACCGATGATCTGTCCCTCGACGATCTTCGGGTTGATCTGGACTCCGCAGTCGTGGCCAAAGACAACATCCTTTACACGTACAGTACCAAGCGCAAGGTCAACCTCAATTTCGACGGCAACGACACCGTAAGAAATTGCTAGGGACGAAGGTTCAAATACAGCCCTCGCCTCTAGGCCGGGTTCCAGTCCCTCGGGAACGGTCGAAGGAAAATAAGCCTCGCCGGCAATCGCCGCCATCGAACAACGCCGGACGGGATCATCGACAACCTGCACGCCGCCTTGGATCAGTTCGACTTCGGCAGGATCGGCCTTCAGCACGAGCGCTCCCCAGCGCCTGATTTGATCTGCAAGCTTACGCGAGACGAGCGCCGCTGACGCACCTCCGACACCCGCACCCCGGCTGCCTCCACTTGCATATCCGGTGTAGGAAGCCGACAAGGTATCACCGTGCACCACCGCCACGTCTTCGACCGGTACGGTCAGTTCGTCGGCGCAGATCTGGGCGAGCACAGTCTCGATACCCTGGCCCATCGGCGTCTGGCTGGTAAACAGGCGAACATGTCCGCTGGGTTCCATGCGAATGGTCGCCACGTCAAAGCCCGCATTAGCGACACCTATCGCCTTGCACAGGGCGGAGGGGCCGAAATTGGTCACTTCGGAATAGCAGGCGAAGCCCACTCCCGTGCGGATGTCGCCCATAGCTCGGCTCTTGGCGGCCCGGGTGCGATCCGTATAGCCGAAGCGAGATAGCGTTAAATCAAGCAGGCCGGTATAGTCGCCGCTGTCGAGCACCAATCCGGTTGGCGTCGTATAGGGCAGCGCATATGACGGCACGAAATTGCGGCGACGGATCTCCGCCGCATCAATGCCGAGCCTATTCGCAGCGATATCGAGGGTGCGCTCGATCGCAAATGCAGCTTCGGGTTGACCAAAGCCTCGGTAAGCACCGGTTGGGGTCTTATTGGTAACAAGTCCGGAGGCAGAGATATCGATTGCAGGTACGTGATACACGCTAGTGATTACCGCCCCAGAGATCCAGGCAGTGCCGATCGAAACGCCGAATGCATCAGCGCCCTTATCGAGAATGACTTCGCCGCGCATCGCCGTGATACGTCCATCAGCATCAAAGCCGGTCTCCAGATCAAAGCGGTGGTCGCGACCGTGTGTCGAACCGATAAATGCTTCACGGCGTGTTTCAATCCAGCGAACCGGTCGATTCAATTTCAACGCGATGAATGCGAGCAGCGTCTCCTCACCATAGGCGCACGCCTTCATACCAAAAGAGCCGCCGACATCGGGGGCTATCACGCGCAACCGATGTTCCGGCAAACCCAGGCATTCCGCAACGCTCGCGCGAACTTGGTGAATTGACTGGGTTGACGTCCAGATCGTGAGACTGCCGTCCGGTTCGGGGCGCACTAGAACACTCCTCGGTTCCAATGACATTGGATGCACTCTCCCGCTCATGAACCGCTCAGCAACAACCAGATGCGATTGCGTCAATGCGCCAGTTACGTCGCCAAACTCCCAATGTTGCTTTGCGACGGCATTGGACTTCCATTCAGGATAGAGCAGCGTATCACCGGTCAAAGATTCATCGATTGAACCGACCGTTTCCAAAGGACGATTGTCGCTGGTGATCAAAGCTGCTGCCTGCACAGCGGCCTCACGCGTTTCGGCGGCGACAGCCGCATAAGGTTGACCGGCGTAGCGCAGGCGATCCTCGGCAAGCGCGCGTAAATGCGTATGATTTTGTCCAGGCAAATCCCACAGCGAGGATTGCGGCGTCGTACCGGCAAGGTCGCGGCCGGTGAAGACTCCCCGGACCCCGGGTACACGCCGGGCGGCATCAACATTAATCGATATCAATTCGGCATGGGCCACGGAGCTGCGAGCAAGCGCAATCCAAAGCGCGTCGGGCGCGGGTATATCGCTGACGTAATTGCCTTCCCCCCTAGCGAAACGGGCGATATCAGGGCGGAGCGCGGACTGACCGATTTTTGCGGTCACGGCGTAGTCCTAAGCTTTTGCGAAGCAGGACCCAATGCAAGTGATTTCGCAACGTCGTGGATGGCATCGATGATCGGTTGATAACCAGTGCACCGGCACATTACGCTGGCCAAACGGTCACGGATCACGGTTTTGTCAGCATGATTTTCTATCGTCCCGTCAAGCAAATATTCCAGTGCGATGAGTAGCATCGCCGGAGTACAATAGCCGCACTGCGCGGCGAAATGGCGGGAGAAGGCGTCCTGGATTACCGGCCCCAGCGTATGCCCGGCCAACCCCTCGATAGTGAGCACTGACGTCTCTTCGATCTGCCCGAGGAGCAGAAGGCACGATCTGGCGCTGCAATTGTCGACCAATATCGAGCAAGTCCCGCAGACCCCCTCGCCACAGCCGATGTTTGTTCCGGTCAGCCCAGCGTCTTCGCGCAGATAGTCGACTACCAATTTGGAGGGATGGGCATCGCACTCGATGCGTTGACCATTGAGTTCGAAATGTTGCACCCTGGCAGTCATCGGCGGACCGACTCAATGGCGCGCGTCATCAGGACGGCAGCAGCCCGGCGTCGATACGCCCATCCGAACGCAATATCCGCGAGCTTCGCAGCCGCTTCACAATGATCGGTCAACCAAGACTCCGCGAGACTTTCCGCGCCGAGATCGCAACCGACAACACTGGCACAAATCTGAGGCTTCCATAGACCGCTCACTGCGATGCGCAAGGAACCGAGTTGGTCGCAGCAGACCGCAACGCCGATGACCGCTCGGCCAGCCGAAGCGCGAGGCATTAATTCCAGGAATTCGCATTTTTTAGCATCGCAACCGTTCACGCGAACGCCCACGATAATCTCGCCTGGGGCGAGATTGTTTTGACCTGCTTCACCATAGAGGTCAGCGAGCGCAAATTCTCGCCGTTCGGTGACGACAACGGCATCGAGCACCAACAGCAAAAGCGATAGCTCGGCACGAGGGTCTGCCCATGCGAGCGATCCACCTACCGTCGCGCGATTGCGAATTGTACAATTGCCCACATATCCCAATGCCGCAACCAGTCCCGGAAGCACGGTGGCGCCCTTGCTAGCCAAGATTTGAGTGAAGGTCAGTCCCGCGCCGAGGAAGACATTGCCGCTGCCAAACTCAAGTCGCCGCAGCTCCGCTACTCGGCCGATATCGATAAGCTTGTCGGGCATCGATCTGCCTTTGAACAGCGCCGGCAACAGACTTTGTCCGCCGGCAATCAGCATTGTGCCTTCCGGCGATTTGGAATATTCGTGTTTCAATTCCAAGAGTGATGTCGGTGCCGAAAAATCCGGCCTCTTCATCGTTGTTCCGTCTTCAGGAAACTCAGCGAGTAACTGCGGAACAAAGGACACTGACTTACCTCCTGATAGGAGGGCGGGGTCGGAATTGTTAACCTTCAAAATAGCCCCACATCTCTTCGATACGTCCATCATCGCCGTGGCGATAAGTGTCGATGCCTTCTAGTAGCACATCATTTCCCGCGCTCGTCGCTTTTACGGTCCATTTGGCGGCAGTGCTCATTCCACAGACAGTGATGAAATCGATGGATGCGGCGATGGTCTCGAGAGATCCAAAGAGACCTTCCATATATTTCCGGCGCTCGGCCGAGGTCGTCAAAGGGGGATTGATGACTGGATCGTGAGCAACAGCCGAGGGCGCAAAACACGCCAGGTACCGCTCAATATCCTTTGCGGCAATGCTCGCCCAGAATTCGTCGACCTGCTTCTTCATTACATTCGGATTGGTCATAGCTACCCTCAAAAGTTGCGCAAGAATGTATTTACACAGAAAGCATGTCACGCGCGGTCACCACTCAGCCAAAGTAGGTAGGCTTGGAAATTAATCGCACAATAGCAGGTTAGCCATAGATTTACTAACCAGTAGCTCAGCCTCTCTGGCCGTCCACTGGCCCAGACGGAAATCTGAGTTTTTGAGAATGTAAATCCCCAATAAAGGCATCCGCCAGACTGGCGGGAACCTCCGCTAGGCTAAACCGCAAGTTGGGTCGAATGGTATGGTGCTGGCCACGACCATCACAGAGGAGTAGCATATGGTTCGTATTTTGAAAGCTTTGTTGGTGTTATTGATCGGCCTGCACGCGTTATTTTACGCACTACAGAATATCGCCAATTTCGAGGCCGCCCGAAGCGGGGTCACCTACGTTCTTTCGATGGCAGACCATCAATCTTATCCCAATACTTTGTTCTTCCGGGTGTCAAATCCAGCCCTGCAATTGGCAGCCGTTATTACTGTCTTTGCGCTGGAGTTCGCGATTGGCTTTTTCGGAATCAAAGGAAGTTGGGATCTATTTCGCGCCCGCGGCGCATCTGCCGCTGAATTTGCTACCGCAAAAAAGGCAGGCATTATCGCTGCCGGACTCGCGCTTCTGGTTTGGTTCGGCGTGTTCATGACGTGGGGAGGTGCCTTTTTTCAAATGTGGCAGACAGAAATCGGTGATGGTTCGCTTACTGGCTCCTTCAGATTCGCGGCAATTTCGGCCATTATCATTCTGTATGTTTGCAATACCGATGATTAAGTAATCGCGCCTAGCTAACCACAAATGGCCATAAAGCCTGTTTGGGAGCCATTGAGGGCGCTTTCGGTTCTGACCTGGGATAGCTTGATGATGGGCATTGTCACATTGACGTGGCTGAGGCGCATTATTGGTAATGCAATGAGCAGTATTATTCTCTTTTATGATTGATTTTTTCTCACTCTGGGATTTAACACATGACAAGCGCGGCAACGTCAACGGGGCAAACGCGAGTCCGACGAGGAAATCGATCGTCAGATCCTCTACCGCGTCCGCCTTTTTCTCGCCGGCGTGGGCAAACCAATGCCAAGAGACTGACGCCGCGGCGGGCGGCGAGCTATTGCCACGAAAGGACATAAATATGCAGGAAACCCTTCGTGCGGCAGCGCCCGCCACATTGGCACCTCCCTATAGCGGTCGCCCCGCCTATTCAGCCTTCGTTGACGAAGACCAGATTGCCCTTCGCCAAGTACACATCGATCCGCAGTCGGTGCTCTGTACGATCGTCGGCCTCGAAGGCAGTTTCTCGCGGCGCCTCGGCGGACAGTTGGCGATCTCACCTGCAGGCCTTACTTTCGGCAGCCTTTCTGATGGATGTCTCGAGAAGGAACTTGCTACGCAGGCGCTGGCGCTAAAGGTTCGCGGCAGTGGCCCGGTTTGTCTACGCTTCGGCAAAGGGTCCCCCTTCATTGATTTTCGGCTTCCTTGCGGATCGGGCCTCGATATCCTGATCGATCCGGATCCCGCTCCCGAAGCCGTCGGTGGGGCAGTTGCCCGGCTCGACGCACGTTTACCGGCGAGCTTGTCGCTTGCCTCGCGCGCCGATTTTCTCGCCCGGCGTGGGTATATCCCGTCGCTACGCCTTGTTATCTGCGGCGCTGGTCCCGAAGTTGAGTGGCTTTCAAAGTTGGCTGCCAGCTTGGGTGTGGCGGCGGTTGTCGTGGGGCCCGACAGGGGTCTCCATTTGAACGAAGTGCCGGAATGGCTTAGCATCGACCGGTGGACCGCGATCACGCTGTTGTTCCACGATCATGAATGGGAACGTGCGATTCTGGAATGGTCGCTGGCCAGCGAGGCCTTCTACATCGGGGCAATGGGCGGCAAGAAAGCCCGGGACACGCGTAACGATTTTCTGGCTGCAGCGGGGGTAAGCGAACGCCAAATTTCGCGTATCCGTAGCCCCATCGGCTTGATCAAAAAGGCCCGCGATGCGCACCTACTGGCGCTGTCCGTATTATCCGAAATCGTGCAAGACTACGAGGCCTTGCGGACGTGCTGATCGCCGTATTGGGCGCGGGAATGGCGAGCCGTTTTGGCGCGGACAAGCTGACAGTCGACTGCGCCGGCAAGCCGCTCGGGCAGTGGGCAATGGAAGCGGCACTCGGGCTCGGCTACCCGATGCTTTGGGTGGGCCGCGGAAATCGGCCTACCTTTCTGGCTTCGCGTTGCGCATTTCATTCCCATGCCAATCCCGCCGCAGGATTGAGCAGCTCGCTTGCGATCGCCGCAAGGGTCGCAAAGACCGCCGGCGCGCGCTCTCTTCTCGTCACGCTTGCGGACATGCCGCTCATGACGGTGCCCATTCTCGAGGCGGTCGTACGCGCTGGTCCCTTTGCCGCGTGCGCCCACGGCGACCGACCGGGCGTTCCGGCGCTTTTACCGGCAGAAATGTATGACGACATCATGATGCTGCGCGGAGATTGGGGTGCGGGTCAGCTCCTGCGCGGAGCGGCAGGTATCGAGATTGTGCGTGTCGATTCCGAAAGCCTCCTCGATGTTGATACCCCGGACGATATACTGAAGGCAGAAGCTGCTCTCAATGGTGGCATGATGGCATTGCCACATTAACTTGGCTATCCGCTTAAAGGCATTCAATAAGGCGCTAATCGTAATGCGCCGTCCAGTCTGATAACTTCTCCGTTTAACATAGGGTTGGAGATGATGTCCTTGACCATAAGCGCAAATTCGCTGGGTTTACCTATTCTATTTGGGTGGGGCACCTGTGAGCACAACTCTACATGATTGCCATTGGGAACGCCTTCCAGCATCGGAGTGTCAAATATGCCTGGAGCAATACACATCACTCTAATGCGATGACTGGCAAGATCCCGCGCCATCGGGAGCGTCAATCCAACAACGCCAGCTTTCGATGCTGCATAAGCTACGTGACCGACCTGACCGTCAAATGCTGCGATTGACGCAGTGTGTACGATCACTCCGCGCTCTTCACGTTCAAATTCGCTGCCTTTGAGTCGTTCTGCGAAGCGTGCTGACATCAGGATTGTTCCGATGAGATTGACATTGATCGTTCGAACCGCAACCTCGATAGGATAAGTGTTTTCCAACGGTCGGATAATCCTGACATAGGGAGCTACTCCGGCACAATTTATTAGAATATTTGCGGTACCATTTGTCGCTTCGACCACATCAAATCCAGCAGCGACCTCTGCTTCGTCATAGACACTAGACCGGATGAATGTAGCGCCGCTTGCTGACGCAAATGCGGCTCCCTTCTCCTCTTCAACATCAAATATCGCTACCTTCGCTCCATTCTCAAGAAGCATTTTTGTCGTTGCAGCTCCCAGCCCTGAAGCACCGCCGGTTACAATGACCGAACTCCCTTCAATCTGCATTTGATGCGTCCGTGATGTCGATGCGAGCCGAGTTGTAATCAAATCCATTCCTGCGCGGAAGCGCGGCGCTTTGATATGCCCTGTTCCCGACTTCCAGAAGATCATAGGGATTACCCTGACAATGGTATCTTCTATACAATATGCCCTCAATCGTAGAATCTAGATAGCTATGTTCGAGATTGGGCGGTTGCGAATAATATGCGAGCGGGTCAGTGCGGACAGGCGCAGCATACTCCTCCCCATTCAATTTGTGTATCAACCGAGTAAGCTCTTCAAATTCATCATCGGACAAATTATCAAAATTAGCAGAATCAGAGTTTTCAGTCTCCGTTTCATTTCCGGACTTTTCACCCAGCCGTTGGCGCAAATCAAAAACTGTTTTGACTGCAGACGGCTGACCGCGGCTTGCATTGTCTGCAACGCGCATGATTATTGATCGCTGGCGCGAAACCCTGCGCGGCTGTCCGTTGACGGTGACGGTCACCAACTGCGACATCTCGTCATTAAAGTCCGTAGCAAGATTGCGCGTACCCTTATTGCGTTTTCCGCGCTTTCGGCCATCATTTTTACGAAACTTACCCGACTCCGGCGGCTTTCCTTTACCGACAATATAACTACCATCTTCGGCAGTATTGTCGGGCCCGTAATTTCCTGAAGTTTGTTTAACCATTTTTGCTATCCTCGAGTTCACGGCGGCAGCGGGACACCTCGTCAAAAGACTGGCCATCAAGCATCGGTGTCTCACCTGTCTGTTCCAGCAAGCGCCGCAAGGTCACATCGGCATATTTAGGATCGAGCTCAATGGCTCTGCCAAGACGGCCAGTTGCCGCTGCTGCGCACAAGATCGTGCCTGATCCTGCAAAAGCGTCCAGGACTATCCCTCCCCGTCTGGAACAATCCAGCATGGCGTCACCAATCATTTTTTTAGGTTTGACCGTGGGATGGTCTGCTAGGTCCTGCATCCGGCCTGCGCGAAACACGTTCGCGCCAGCATAGGTCCAGACATTTGTGCGATATCTTCCCCCCTCTCCAAGCTTGAAGTTGTTGATATGCGTGCCATCGGAAACCTTGAATGCATAAATTAGTTCGTGTGCTGAGCGATAAAATGCACCTTGTCCTCCATTGGTTTTTGCCCAAACAATGAGCTGCTTAGTCTCATAAAAAATACCTGATGCGGCATCAAGAACGTGCGGAGCCGCTCGCCAGTCAGAAAAGACAAAAGCAATCGCACCGGATGCACAATGTGCGGCGATACATTTGAATGCCGGACGCAATAGTGTCATTGCAAATTCCGCCAAACTGGATTCGCCTGCACCCATCACAAAATCTTCGTGCTTTACCTTTCCATTGCCAGACACATTATTCTCGATACGACAACCATAGGGAGGATCGGTGATGACCATTTGCACTCGCTCTGAACCGAGCAGTCGCTCATAAACATTTGGATCGCGGGCGTCGCCAACGATAAGACGCTGGTCCCCAATCTCCCAAAGGTCGCCAAGGCGGCAAACAACTTCGCCGTTATCGGTCGGTAGTTCCACGTCATCATCGACCGGCTCTTCGGGATCATCAAGAGAGAGCAGCGTGTCAATCTCGAGCGTGTCGAAACCTGTGAGCTCGAGCTCATAGCCGATTTCCGCCAAGCCGCTAAGTTCGCTCGCCAATGTCTGCTTCGACCAGCCGGCTTGCTCAGCGATCACATTATCGGCCATTATATAGGCTTTGCGGTCGGCTTCAGAGAGATGTTCGAGGGTAATTGCCGGAACAGTCTTCATTCCAAGACTGATTGCCGCTTCAAAACGGCCATGGCCGCAGAGGATTGTCCCCTCGGGGTCAACAATAAGCGGATTTGTCCAACCAAACGCTTTTATGCTTGCGGCAATCTTTTTGATCTGGGTTTTGGGGTGCGTCTTGGCATTGTTTTCATAACGCGACAGTGACGAGATAGGACGATACTCGATTTTCAACTGTGCATTTTTTGAAAGGCCGGTCTCCATTACAATTCTCCACTGAGGTAAACGAGCGGACAATTGAACAAAGTACGAGCAGCGTTAAGACCGGTAATTAACTGACCGAACACATATTGTCGGTCGGGCGACATGCTTCTCAATCAGGTTTGGTCGTCGGCTTACGTGCATTTTCCCGGGTGTTACGCATTGTATTAGCTAGCTGTCGTTCGGTCATGGTGGGATCGATTGTCAGGAAAAAGTCCCGGAGAAACTCACCCGCACGCCCTACAAAATGGGGTGAATCCACGCTATTTTTCCAGCGCTGGTACTTTACCTCCTCGCCGAGATGATATTCAATAACTTCTGCGAGCGCTGTCACCGCGAAACGGCGCAAATTGTCGCCTGGCGATCCCGCCCTCCTTGGAGGAACCCTGTCGCGGAACCATTTTGCTGTGGTCGAAAAATCACGCAATTCTGTGGGCAATGTCATCCAGAAAATATTGTTCTGGTCAACCACTCCAGGGGCTTCTCGCCGGGCGAAAATCAGTTCAGTCATGAAATCGATTCCTAACTCATTGAAACCGGCGATCATCGCATCTGCTTGCTGTGCCAGCGACGTCAGCAATTCTCGAGATCTGGCATAACCGGCACGGCCGATTTTCTCGTTCTTTTTGTTCACGTAGTGGGTTATGATATTTCTGCAGCTATCATAGAGATCATTGCGGGTGTCTTGATCGACCGGAAGATCTTCTACCAATTCCCACAATCGAAGTTCACGTTGCGCCCATTTCGAATCATCTGCATCCGTTTCAAATTCGATTTCAACATCGGTCATATCAGACTTTTCCATCGCAATCCCCATGCCACGGTTTATACATCTTATCGCAGCCCGTTCCCATGAGCATAACTATTTTTCCCATGTAATCCTATGCGCGAAAAGATTGAGTTTGGCGTAGATCTGCGCCCACACAGGCCCTCAACTGGAAAAAAGAGGGGCAAAATGGCAGATTTACCCACTACTTTCCCATATTTATAGGAATTTTCCGTCGAGACCGGTTCGCTACATACTGCGTCGCGCACCACCGATTTTTCCCATCTCCGACAGTCTCTGTACCTGCGCCAATATGGCCCATCGTCTCGGAGGGCCGTTTCGTGGCTGTCAGATGCACATTGAGATTTTGGGCTGGGTCTCGTCGAACCAAAGTGTTCAGTCGATGTAGTTCACCGCCATTATATACAGGCACATCGCTAGATGAGCTATCGCATCGCATATTCTAGCCATGATGCTTCTGTGATGACAAACGACCTAGGTTGAAGCGGTATAGAGAGTGAGCACCAAAATCGACACACCGCAGACTTCAGCTGTGCTCGTCGGTGTTGAACAATGAATTGATTATCCGCCGCTCTTTCGGATAGCTGAAATTTCCGAGCATACCCTCTGCAATCTCAGCTGGATATCAAGCACGCCCAACAGTTCTGATATTCTATCGATCCCCGACGATTACAAACGGCGCCCAAGCATTGGGATGGGCCCAAGTGTCATTCTCAGTGTCGTGGCCGTTATCCTTTCGAATTTCTCTCATTGCCATTAGGAGCGACTGAGCGGGAGAAAGCGCAGAATCTTGATTGGCCAACTCGGAGGCAATGACGGTAATACGTGCGGCAACTGCATCTCTTACGGGCCAGTGGGAAACCAGCAGCGATGGAGCACCTGCAAAAAAGAACGATTTGGCAAGACCTGAGAATCCTTCTCCATCCTCGCCGTCTCCACCCGCCGTATTGCAAGCGGAAAGAATTACCCATTGGCTGGAAATGGTCAGCTCAGCGATTTCAGAGCTGCTAAGATAGCCATCATCGGAAGAGGTAGGTTGGGTGGGTGGAGTCATGATAAGACCCGGCTCGGACATCCCGTTGATTTCACCAGCGAGCAATCCATGGGTCGCAAAACTAATTACATCAGCATCGAGTGTGGTTGATCGCACCCGGGTTTCTGTTGCCTGCCCGGCCAGAAACAGAGATTCTTTTGGCTTCCCTAAGGCATTCCATATCGCGGTCAATTCGGTGGCTGTTCCTGGTAATCGAGCCAGTTTCATCAGTTCAGCAGAATTGGCTACTACTGATCCTGTCTTATCAACTTTGTTGAAAATTCTGTCTAATTTTATGCGGGATAAGTCACTTGATAAACCTCCGCGTTTTCCTCCGCGGGTGACGGATTTCCCGTCTAATATGGGATCGCCAAAACCTAAAAAAGGCGTCGCTCGTTTCAGACCGCTTCCTTTGCGGTGCTGACGAAGAAATTTCAATGATTGCAAGGACGGGATATATATCTGTGCGATTTGATCTGAAAACCATTTTGCGGAGCGTAACGTTTCTGGATCACCTGATGGCCCCTTTGGAATTTTCTCTACAAAAATTCCAAAGGGTATGCTCGCGAGTTTGCCCGCTGCAGCGATAAATAGAATTTTCTTATTTGGGAGCTCAGAAGCTATCGGAGCAATTAATTCATCATAGAGTGCTTTTGCGGTTGCAAAGTCGAATGGATAAATGCCGTCTCCCTGACTTTGCCATTCTAATGTTTTAGCGATATCAACACTAATGTTTGCCCCGACATCCCAGAGCAGCCGTTCGACAGCCGCATCAATCTGAGATTGTTTCCAATCACTCCGGCGCCATAGAACTTTATTTGCAGTCAAAAGAATAAGATGCGTAGCATAGGAGGTGGGGATCACAAGCAGTGCGGCCTCGTCCTGTTTCAGCAGCGCTTGCGCTTCAGCGAGCGGCAGGGAACTCGGCTTGACCAACGAGAAATAATCCGGCGCAGCGTTGGCAATTTCACTATCAATTTTTTCAATTCGCTCACTAATGGCTTGTCTGTCCTGTGCCACCAAATCGAGATTTTTGGAATTATTGCGATCCGAGACAGCCGACATCTTCAAAAAATTCTGATCCGCTTGATGCCATTCCTGGCTAAGCGCCTGACGCTGGGCTACAAGGGACTGGAGACCTGCCTCATCTGCAACTCGATTAGCAGCCTTCTGTGCGACTGCTCGGCTGGTTGTCCCATTAAGGATCACTTGGGCAGCCTCGAATCCATCCGAAAGAGATTTATTGCGATCTGATTGCCAAGCTGCTTCAAGCAATATGCGATGCAGATTTTTGCTGCTCTCTATCTCTCTTGCATAGCTGGCCAAATCGCCTACGCCCGTTCCGGCAGACGCTATTCTGTCTCTCACAATTTTTGCGGTAGGCGCCACATAGCTCAATGCCTGAGTCGCTTTTGACGGCTCTTCTAACAATGCCGCAGCCATCGCAGTCGCACTTTCAAGAGTGTCAGGGTGCGTTGGACCCAGCCTACCTTGTCTCCCGTCATACGCTAATCTTAGGTCTGCAATTGCATCGGTGAGCTGCCCCATGCCTTGTTTGGCCAACCCCAAAGAAGTTAGGCTAGTCAAGCTGTCGGGATGACTTGCTCCTAACTGGAGGAGGCGCTGCTCATATGTCTCACGAGCAAGATTGAGCGCCTCTTGAAACCGTTGCAGCTTAATCAGGCAGGAAGCCAAATTATGCTTCGCCAAAAGGCCCTCAGGCTTGTTTTCGGTTCGTTGTTGTTGATGATAATCGACAACCCCGCGAAACAAGACAAGTGCCTCTGCGTAGCGCTTTTGCTGATACAGATTATGGGCAAGATTATTCTCGATCAGTGAACTAAGTGGGCCATCGATATCGATTTCAGAGAGGTCTATTTGTGTTTTGGTTTCTCGCAATATTTGCTCGGCTTCGCTTAAGCGGTTTTGGCCGGTCAGGGATCCGGCGAGCGTATTCACAATGGTCCAGCGCTGGTTGCGCTCACGGGAAGATTCGGCCCCAGCCGAAACCAGCGTGCTACGGAGAATATTTTCCGCTTCACTGTAGCGACCGAGAAAATTGAGGTTTGTAGCGAGACTATTGGCAGATTTCAGAACGCTGGGATCATTGGGGCCGAAATTTGCGGTATCGAGCTCCAAGGCTCGTTGATAGTGTTTTGTTGCGGCAGCCAGCTCTCCGGATTGACTTAGGGCTACCCCGTGTTCGTGATGAGCAATCGACAATTGCTCGCTGACAATCAGATACTCGTATGCATCATTCTTTGCCGATGCTTTTAAAGCCTCTAGTTCGGTTTCCAGCGTTTCAATCAGCTCAAGAAGATTGATGTTTTCTGATTGTGCTGCGGCGTGATGGACGCCTGATATCAGGGCTAAAACAAAGAGGAACAGTCTAACGGTTTTTAACAATGCAGAAACTCTAGTTTCGAACAAGGTTGAGCGATGGTTTATAGGAATGACCGCTACCGCAATTGCTGCGATGTGCGAGATAGTATAGAGCAGCCGGTCTGGAACGGGCTAGCCGATGCAGCAGACTGTGACCGATCCATTGATATTCACCGCTATCATGTTCCGATAGCCAAATCCCGATCAATAACGCATCGTCGGATTGCTTTATCCAGTCGGGGATGGGCAGGTCTTTGTCATTAATCCATTCAATGTCGATTTTGCGAAACCCGTCAGAACTCGTAGAAATCCGGATTTCCGTCGCACCTTTAATCAGAGACGATTTTTCCGGTTCGAACGGATTTAATGTCGCTAAGCGTTCTTCGTGATCAAATACGGCTACCCGTTCATCAGTGCTGCACCACCCCCACATTTGGTTCTCAAGTCCTATAAGCATCTTTTGCTTCGTGATGTCAGGCCGCACGCCCGCTCCCCCAAGATATACGGCACGAGGAGTGCTGCCGACGCTCATGCCGCGGGTTGCTCCGGTTCTTTGACGCCCAGGCCTACCTAAACCTCTCTCAATAGCAGCGATTTCTCTGGAAGTTGGCCAATCAATTTCTCCAATATAAGTTGAAATCTTTGACGAAGGTAACGTGGTTTGTTCCCCTTTGATCACAAATGGCAGCTGATCGGCCTCAACGGCTTTCAATCCTGCATGATCTTCGGATGATTGGCGGATCATTGCTGGTTCAACGCCGGCGATCAGGCAAACTGCATCTCCCGATCGCAGCGCGCTGCCGGAGTTACCGATATGCCACTGGTTTGTATCTGTGTCCCATATGGCAAGCTTGCTGTTTCGTGGAACATAAGACACGGTCGCGATTGCTGCAAACTGCCGCATACTTTCCTGCTGGCTATCAAGTTCTTCAGCTGAAATGGCTTCCGCACAATCGTAAATCGGTTTGGCAAGCGCTGCAGATCCAGTGAGACTGACAAAGATAAAGGAAGCTAAATATATCTTGTGGTTATTCCTCATATCCTCAGCATCGTAAATTTAGGATCAATAAGCAATCAATTCTAGTAGGTGTGCAAATAGGGTACGCTTACATCACGCATGGGTGTTATGGTGTCCGACGGAGCGCAGATTTCAAAATTGTTCGCCTGTTTGAATCAACGGATTCATTATCCACTGTTCGGACGGCAAGTTTATACTGGCCCCAAAGGTTGATAATTAGCCAGTATGTGTAGGCACACCGATCCCGATGTTGTCTTCACGCTTGCGGCAGGCGCGCTCTACGCGCGGCTGATCGTGGTGGCCAGGCCGAACGATGACGATTGAATCGAAAGCAATTTGATCAAGAGACGAATGCCTTGGTGCGAAGGCTTTGTGCAAATGGGCCAAGAACGGATCGGATTCGGACGACCGCTAATGGGGCCAAAGCCGCCTGTCCACTTTCAACGAACCTTAGCTAGATATGCACAGTCAGATGTTGCGTCGACCGGTTGAGGTCACCCCGATAATAGCCGCTATTAGAGGTAGTGGGTCAGTTTGAAAATTGACGCTGCAAATTACCGTCGACCCACTACCAAGACCATCACTTTATTGTGTTTATCGCCACCCACGCGTAAACGTCGGGCATGAGCGATTGTTCAACATGCGTTGTCCGCAACCGCGCGATTTGCGCCAGCCTGGAAACTGATGAATTGCAGTTGCTGAGCAATCTTGGCCGCAAACGAACGATCAAGCGCGGCGAGACTCTCTTGTGGGAGGGCGACCCGGCTCCGGTTGTCGCCAATATCATTGATGGCGTGCTCAAGCTGTCGGTCAACCTGCAGGACGGTCGGGAGCAGATCGTCAGCGTCATGTATGCCTCCGATTTTATCGGCCGGCCCTTTGGCAAGGAAAGCCCCTATCGGGTGACCGCCATGACAGATGCCGAGATCTGTGTCTTTTCAAGGTCTTCCTTTGACAGTTTTGCAAAGGAGCACCCCGACCTGCAGAATAAACTGCTCCAGCGGACCCTCGACGAGCTCGACCGCGCTCGCGAATGGATGACCATGCTGGGCAAGAAATCGGCAACCGAGCGCATCGCCACACTGCTGGTCGAATTGTCCGATCGCCTGACCGTGGATGGCTGTAGTCTGACCACCCTCTATCTCGATCGTTTCGAGCTGCCGATGGACCGGCAGCAAATCTCGGATATATTGGGCCTGACGATCGAAACGGTCAGTCGACAATTCACCCGCATCCGGAAAGCAGGGATTATCGAGCTGCCTGACCGGCGCACCGTTATCATCAAGGATCGCAGCCGGCTGAAAGCGCTCGCAGAAATAGCCTGAGCCAAGCAATCAGACTTCAGGATCATCGCGATCCGCTCCATTTTCCGGAAACTTTCTTTGACCAAAATCAAAGCTTAGCGCGGTTCAGCCGCCTATTGCCTTGCACATGTGGTCCTATCATTCCGAATTACTGGCTAAACCCGTGCCGCGCTATACCAGCTACCCGACCGCGGTCGAGTTTCATGGCGGCTGCGGCGCCGACGAATATATCCAGGCGCTGAGCAACATGCCGTCGGGGACGCCTCTGTCCCTGTATATTCATATTCCTTATTGCCACTCGATCTGCTGGTATTGCGGATGCAACACCGGCGCGGCGGGCAAGGCTCAGCGGCTGACGGCTTATCTGGACGCGCTGGAAAGCGAAATTGCGTTGATTGGACGGTTGCTGGGCGGCCGCGGAAAAGTACGGCGTATGGCATTTGGCGGCGGCAGTCCGAACGCCATTACGACCATAGAATTTGTCCGCCTTCTCGACCGGATTACGACGATATTCGATGCCGGCACGCCGGAAATCTCGGTCGAGCTGGATCCGCGCGGCTTTACCTCCGAATGGGCGCTGGCGCTGGCGGCGTCCAATGTCGGCAGAGTGAGCCTTGGCGTCCAGACCTTCGCGCCGCATGTCCAGGAAGCGATCGGGCGCATCCAGCCGCTCGCCGATATCGAGAAATCCGTATCCGCCTTGCGCTTGCGCGGCATTGATTCGATCAATTTCGACCTGATGTATGGCCTGCCCGAGCAGTCTTTGCAGGATCTCGACGAAACGCTGGCTCAGGCAATCGAACTCCAGCCCAGCCGCGTCTCGTTATTCGGCTATGCGCACATGCCCGAGATGATACCGCGGCAGAGGCGGATTGATGGCGACAGCCTCCCCGATGCAGAATTGCGCTTTGAACAAAGCGAGCTCGGCTATCAGCGGCTGACTGCGGCAGGCTATGTTGCGATCGGCTTCGACCATTTCGCCCTGCCGACAGATTCGCTGGCAATCGCTGCGACAGAAGGCCGGGTCCATCGGAATTTTCAAGGCTTTACCGATGATCCCAACGAGGTCCTGCTCGGTTTTGGGGCCAGCGCAATCAGCAGCTTGCCGGGACTTTTGGTGCAGAATGAAAAAAATGTTGGGCGATACCGGTCTTTGGTTTCTTCAGACGCGGTCGCGGCTGTTCGCGGCGTGACGCGCGACCAAGAAACAAGGAAACGGGGTGCGACAATCTCTTCTCTTCTCTGTCAGGGGCATGTCGATGCCCGGGCCGCCAATATGTTGCCGGATGCCCATATGCTCGATATTTTCAAGGAAAAGGGCCTGATCCGGCAGCGCGATGGCCAGCTGGTCATTACCGAAGCGGGACGGCCTTATGCGCGGCATATTGCGTGCCTTTTCGATCAGTTTCGCACCCGGCAGGAAACGGTTGCAGCATAGCGACATAGCCCATCGTCTCGAAAAGCCATTTGGTGGCGGTCGGAAGAAGCGCGACGCTGATGCTGTTGGAATTTGATCACATTAAATCTCGTCCCGCAAGCTGACCGAGGTACCCTCCTCGATCTTTTCGCTCGGGTGGAGAATGACAGATGCGCCGCTGTCTATCCCATCCACGATTTGCGCGTGCTCATCATTCATCCGCCCAACCTTGACCGGAACCAGAACCGCCCGTCCATTGCGCATGACGAAAACCGACCATTGGCCCTTGTCGCGGAACAAGGCACTGATCGGCACCTGCAGCACATCCTCGCCTGACCATTCAATGACCCGAACGATCACGCGATAACCGTGGCCGAGCGCTTTGTACGCAGACCATGGATCAACAAAATCAATGATGACATTCACCCGCTGCTCTTCCACACCCAAGGCCGAAATCTTGGTGAATCCATAGGGTTCGATTCGTTGGACTCTGCCTTTCAGCGGCTTGTCTCCGCCCCACTGGTCAATCAGCACTTCGCTTCCCGGTTTGATTTTTACCGCGTCGCTGGATAGCAGATCGGTGACAATTTCAATGTCACTCGGATCGCCGAGTTCCATGATCGTTGATCCTGCAGTGATCGTCGTTTCGCTTTCCTGCACCAGGCGAAGCACCGAACCGCTTTCGGGGGAACGAATATCCAGAGCCTTGGCACCGGAATCACGGGACGACGGGGCCATCAGCCGCGCTCTTGCCGCACGCAACGCAAATCGGGCATTCTCCCGTTCACCTCTGGCTTCCGCCAGTCGGGCCTCGCTGCTATCCCGCGCGGCGCGCGCGGCATCATAGGCGGTGCGGGTAGCGAACCCGCGGTCATAAATCGCCGCAATACGCTCGAAATTTGCGGCCGATAGCTTGCTGTCGGCCTGCGCCTGGGCGATCCTCGCCTGTGCCGATTCAACCCGTGCTTGCAGTCCCTGGATCTGGGAGCGGGTTTCCGCTTCGCTTCGCGGGTTGAGAAAATCCGGTTGCGAGGGCATGATCCGCGCCACCACGGTCTGTCCGGCCACCACCGGATCACCGGGCTCAAGAGCGATCCTCTGTAACTCCCCGCTTATTGGCGCCGCGACCAGATATACATCGCGTATCCGTGTCTCGCCTTCATCGTCGATTGTGACGATAAGCGGCGCTTTCACCGCCTTGGCGACATCGACATCTATCGGCGGTGTGCGCAGCGCGAAAAAGATCGCCGCGATGACGACGACAGCGATCAGGCCGATGATGCTTCTGGGGCCGAGCCGAACCAGATGTTGTTTTTTCATATTCATTCCCGAGTCTTCAATACGCTCACCAGATCCAGACGGTGCAAACGGCTGCTGACAAACAGGGCGGATAGCGCGGCTGTTGCCAGCACCAGCAATATCGCCAAAGCAACTGTCCCCACGGACAGGGAAAATGGCATGACAAACAAATCTCCGCTCATCGAGGCGGCAAGATATTTGGACAGATAATAGCCGAATAGTGAACCGAATGGGAGGCCGGCAATCACAATCAAGGCGAGTTCTCCCAGCAAGATGTAGGAAACTTCCTGGCGTCTGTAACCAAGCACGCGGAGAGAAACCAGATCGCGTGCCCGCTCAGCCAGGCTGATGCGGGCATTATTATACACGACGCCAAACACGATCAGGGCGGAAAATGCTGTGTTGAACAACGTCACAATTCCCATGGTTTCACCGACGGTCTCGTCAATACCGTTGAGAGCTGCAGCGCGTTGAGAAAATCCGGCAACCTGGGGCATGGCCTTCAGCTTCCGGTAAAGTTCATCGGTTTTGTCGGGGTCAACGCTGAGATAGGCGCCGGACGTCAGGGGAGTTTCGCGCATGATAGGGCGGAGGCTATCGAAATCGACATAGGCCGGATTGCCGATCGGACTTTTCAAGATGCGTCTGACAGGCAAAGCAAGGCGCGGGCGGCGTCCTTCGGTTATTTCGACCTCGACTTGGTCGCCCGGTTCGACCGCGAGCTGTTTCGACAACACGGTAGAGAGCATCAGGCCTTTGACCGGTGGCTGGACCAAGCCATGGTCAATGTCGACCAGACGGTTGAGGTCACCATAGGGTTTCATGCCAGTCAGGCTCTCGGATCGGGATCGGTGGCCAGCCGACAAAGTTGCGGTAATATAGCGCACCGGCTCGACCCGCATGACTCCGGGAAGCCGTTCCAGTTCAAAAAGCACCCGCTCATCGCGCGGTTCGGCAAAAGAAACGTTTACGTCGGCACGATTGGCCTGATTAAACAAAAGGTCGGTCATCATACCGACATTGTCCATGGATCCTGCCGACGTAACATACAGACCCAAGGCAGCGGCAACACCGAGCGACCCGAGTATCGACCGCAAAGGACGACGGACAAGCCCGCGCAGGATAATCCGGGTCGGTTCGTCGAGTCTTTTGAACTTGCCGATCAGTTGCGCAATTCCGCCGGAGTAGTTGGGCGGCACTGGCGGACGCATCGCTTCCGCCGCCTTCAGCTTTCCAATCCGCCTTACCGTCTGTGCCGCTCCCATCAGGACAACGATGATCGTAATCAGGCAAGATATCAGTAAGACATCAGATCCCGCGCGATAGGTCAGGAACGGAAAAACGAAAAATTCCTGATAGATGCCAGCTAGGCCGCGGCCCATCCATGAACCCAGCATTAGTCCGAGAACCAGACCCGGCAAGGACAGTACCATCGCAAGCTTTGCATAATGCCACATGATCACTCTGCTGCGATATCCAAAGGCGGCCAGCAATCCTAGAATTTCGCGTTCCGATTCCACCAGTCGGGACAGCACCATATTGATCAAGAAGGCCGCCACACCGAGAAATATCGGCGGCAGGATCGCAGTAATTTGGCCAAGCTGGGCCAGTTCATTCTCTAGAAACCGGTCAGAGATCTGATCGCTTCGAGGGATTGCTCCCCGGCCGCCATAGCGTTCCAGCATATTGTCGACCCGACGAATTACATCCTGACCGACGGCTCCGCGTTCAAGACGAATGAGCAGTTCGTTATAGGCATTGGTTGAATCCAGTGCAGCAGCGAGATGCTCTTCGCCCATCCAGAGGACCCCGAAGCGTCGATTGTCGGGAAAAATCTGGCCGGGTCCGATCGCATAGACATATTCCGGTGACAGCACCGTCCCGACCACTCGCAAACGCTGCTTTTTGCCATAGAGCAACGCCTCGATAGTATCGCCCAGGCCAATGCGCGCGGCATCGGCAAATTTCTCACTCGCCAGCACCTCGTCGGACCGGGCGGGATTGGGCCGCCGGCCGCTTCGCAATACCAACGCGTTGACGCGCGGCATCCCGGCGCGGGGCAATGAATGGATGCGCGTGGTGATTGGCTCCGCTATCCCGGGAATATCCAGCGTTGCACCGCTGGTCAGCCGGCCTTCGGCAATGCTGACCCCATCAAGCGACTGGACATCATCGATCAGTCTTTCCGGAAACCGTCTGGCGGAGGCAAATATGTCGGCAAAGCGATAACGGTCATAATAGGCATCGCGTGTGGCCTCCAGCGAGCGGATCATCCCGAAGGACATTACCACCATGCCGATACCTGCGGCGATCACCAGAGAGATGGCGAAAGCCTGTGACCGCAGCCTCCAGATATCCCGGAGCAGCTTGCGGTCCAGCGCGCCAAGCCAGCCAGGCAGAATTACCATCGGAGCTTTGACGGTGCGACACGGTCCGGGTTGTCGCGATCTTCAATCAGCGACCCGTCGGCGAAGCGCAGGAGCCGGTCCGCCATATCGGCAATGACAACATTATGCGTGATCAGCAGCGTGGTTGTGCCGAGTTCGCGATTGATCTGGTCCAGCGCATCCAGGACGATCACGCCGGTCTGGCTATCCAGTGCACCGGTAGGTTCATCGCAAAACATGACCTTGGGCCGCTTGGCAATTGCACGGGCGATGGCAACCCTTTGCTGCTCCCCGCCTGAAAGTTGCGACGGGAAATGATCGATCCGCTTTTCAAGCCCGACGAGTGCCAGTGCCTCTTCGGGCGTCATCGGATCATCGGCAATCTCGGTAATCAGCGCGACATTTTCGCGGGCGGTGAGCGATGCGACCAGATTGTAGAATTGAAATACAAAACTTACGGAATTGCGGCGATATTCGGTAAGCTCGGAAGTGGCCAAGGCCGTCAGTTCCCGGCCTTCGAAAAACACTTGTCCATCGGTCGCTTCATCCAGGCCGCCCACGATGTTGAGGAAGGTGGATTTTCCCGAGCCGCTGGCACCCAGCAAAACCACCATATCCGATTTGTAAAGCTCGAGATCAATGCCGCGCAATGCGTGCACGGCAGTCGATCCTTCGCCATAGATTTTTGTGAGCCCCCGAATAGTGTAAAGGCTTTTGTCTTCGGCTGGGCGAGAGGGTGCCGGGTCGGCCATCAGACTTGATGTTTTGCCAGCATTCTTGCGAGCGGCTCTGCGTCATCGGCGCCAAAATCCTTGGGAATTTCTGCCAGCAATTGGGCGCTGGTTGCAGGACTCAAGTTCTTGCGGATAAGTCCCAGCGCACGCGGAGCTGCGACGAGCACAAGGCCCGCTTCATTTTCTGATCCAATCTGCTCGATCTTCCTGGCAGCCGTGATGACGAATTGGTCCTCTTCCTGTTGCTGGAAATCCGTCGGCTCATGGGTGCCGCGGCGGGGTGACTTGCTCTGGAAGGTCCGCCCTGGACGGTCGGTGCCCAATTCTGATGTTTTATGGGAAGGATGATGATGTTCTTCGACTAGCTTCAGTTCCGGATCAAATGCCTCGCCAATATTCTTGAAGACCAGCATTCTGGTGCCGTCAACGGCTACGACAAGACTTTCTTTCCGCAACAGCATGCCTCGCTCCTTTTAACAGACCATCAATCATCTGGATGGTTCGACTGTATTCATTCATTCTAGGTTGACCATGGAACAGGAACGATAGGTATTGTTACGGAATGTGCTGTCAGGCAGACGCGCGCTGATCAAACGATCTGGTCAAAGTTGCTTGTCAGCCATCAACGAGACAACTTCGCCGTCACTGGTCTGATCAAAATCACGATAGAAGGACCCGACCGCACCGAATGGAGTAGGGGTGGACAGGCAGACAATCTCGTCGCATTCGTCCCTTAATTCTTCCAAGGCCGAAGAAGGTGCAACCGGCACTGCCAAGATTATTTTGCGCGGCTTGTTCTTGCGCACGCCCTTCAGCGCAGCCCTGACCGTTCCACCGGTCGCGATACCGTCATCCACGATAATCACAGTACGGCCTTCCATTTCGATAGGCTGACTATTCCCCAGATAGGTCGCGCGTCGCCGGGCAATTTCCTTCAACTGCCGCTGCATCTCGGCCTCGACATACTCCGGGCCTGGTTTAAGCTGACGGACGATCTCTTCCGTGAGCACGATCTGTGGGCTGTCACCGTCTACCACCGCACCGATGCCATATTCCGGCCAGCCGGGCGCACCGAGTTTCTTGACAAACAGCAGATCCATCTCCGCCCCAAGGGCTTTGGCGACCTCATAGGCGACCGGTACGCCGCCGCGAGGCAGGGCCAGGATCAGAGGATTATCGAAATCTCGCCGGCTCAACTCTCCGGCGAGCTTCCGGCCAGCATCCCGTCTGTTTTCAAAAGAAAATTCCCGTCCATCCACCTGCCCTCTCCTCATCGACCATCGCGATGCACACTGAACCAGGCGCCGGCGTGCACAATCACTTCCTCCAGGGTCCCGGGCTCCTCGAACAGATGTCTGGCGCCATTGACGATGGTCAGGCGATTGCGGATACCAGCCAGGCTTTGCCCTGCATCATCACGCCCTTGCCCGGAATATGGTGCCGGGCAAAAACATCGGCCAGCTCCCGGCCGGCGGCTTCCCGTGTCGCTTCACCCTTGTCATTCAGCAAGCGCCCGACCGCCAGCGAGGCAAAAGCGAATTCCACCGCTTTTTCGGGTGTCGCGCCGACACCGCCGACGGGTTGCAGGCCATCATAGGTCTCGACCTTGACTTCGCTGAAGCCGCTGCCGACCATGATCTCGCCCAGATATTCGAGATCCTCGAAAGCAAATGGTCCCGGCGCGCGCGGCACCGCGGGCGGAACTTCAACATGGTTCCTGACCACACCCATCATTTCCATCATCCAAAGATTGTCGCGCGGCGGCCCCCATACCGCCAGATCAATCCGGCCACCCTTGCGCAGCAGGCTGTGCAAATGGGAAAAAGCGCTGACCGGATCCTCGAAGAACATGCTGCCGAAGCGCGAAAACAGGCGATCATAAGGCGCATCAGCCAGAGAGACGGTCGACGCATCGGCACAAGTGAACCCGATATTGGTTGCCCCGCTCTGTTCCGCGCGCTGTTGAGCGGCCGCAACCAGATCGGGCGAAATATCGACGCCCATGACTTTGCCCGAAGGGGCAACATTTCGCGAGATGGCCAGAGTCGTGGCGCCGCCGCCGCAGCCGAGATCGATCACCGTCTCGCCGTCATGATAATCGGCGCGGCCCAGCAAGGCGTCACCGATCGGGGCGATCATCTCCTCGAACAGGGACAGGCTGGCCAGCCATTTCAACCCCATTTCGCCGGCCCAGTCTTCCGGTTTCAGTTCTTCGGGCTTGAGCGCATCATTGGCTGAATCATTGTTCATAAGTTATGTTCCTGTCCTACAATATTTTGGCAAATCCCGCCGTTCCGGAGCCGGTCGCCGGTTTTTCAGCGGCATTGTCGGCAACGGTCGCTGCCTGTAAAATCTTTTGTGGATCGGGCTGGTCTGTCAGCAACGCCTCCATCGTCCGGACGCAGAGCCGGACCGATTCATCGGCCAGATCATAGCAAATCTGCTTACCCTCGCGCCGTGTTCTGACCACATCTGCCTGTCTCAGCGCCGCCAGTTGCTGGCTGAGCGCCGGCTGGCCGATACCGGTCGACCGGTCGATGTCGCTGACGCTGCTCTCCCCGCGCAAGAGATAGGACAGGATCATCAGCCGCTGCGGCTGCGCATAGATTTTCAGCTTCTCGGTCGCGGTATCGGCGCGGGCGCGGCTTTCAAAAATCGCCGTCACGGGTTCTTCACCAGGTGGCAGAACCAGTCGTCGTCCTGGCCGGCAGGCAGGTCCAGCGACGGGATCGCGAGCACATCATCCCCCGGCTGCCAGCCTTCCGGTGTCAGCACCTCTTTCTCGTCGGCCAGCTGCAGCGCTGCCAGCAGGCGGATCATCTCGTCGACCGAGCGTCCGACATTGTGCGGATAGCAGGTGGTCGCCCGTACAACGCCGGCGGGATCGATAAAATAGCTGGTCCGCATGGCTGCGGAATCAGAAGCATTTTCATCAATCATGCCAAAGGCGTGACCCACTGCCATGCTGGGATCCTCGACGATGGGAAAGGATATTTTGACACCAAATCTGCCCTCGATCGCGCGCACCCAGGCGAAATGGGCATAGAGGCTGTCCACCGACAAGCCGAGCAGCGCGCAGTCCATCGCCGCGAACTTCTCCTGATTCCGTGCGAACGCGACAAATTCCGTCGTACATACCGGCGTAAAATCGGCGGGATGGGAAAAGAAAACCAGCCACCGCCCGCGATAGTCGGACAATTTGACCGGACCATGGGTGGTGCGCGCCTCGAAATCCGGCGCGACGTCCCCGATACGCAATGAACCGGACTTTTTTTGCAACGCATCTGTCATTAGTTTCAGCCTTTCCGGAGATTTGCCAGTGTCCGCATATTGACGCAACACATATAATGTATTACATGATTTATGTAAATATGAATATAAGGAATTTCCTATGACCGATTCGGCCCTGATTCATGCGACAGAACAGATTACCCGTGCGCAGCAAAGCATCCCCGTGATCCAGTCATTTTTTGATCACGCTACTTATACCGTGACCTATGTGGTGCACGACACGGCCACCAAATGCGCCGCTATCATCGACAGCGTTTTCGATTTTGATCCGGCTTCGGGCCGAACCTCTTTTGATTCCGCCGATCAGGTTATCGCCTATGTGGAGGGGCACGACCTCAAGGTCGAATGGCTGCTGGAGACCCACGCCCATGCCGACCATCTCTCGGCGGCACCCTATCTGCAGAACAAGCTCGGCGGCAAGATCGCGATCGGCGAGCATATTGTGACGGTACAGAATGTATTCGGAAAATTGTTCAACGCCGGCACCGAATTTCAACGGGACGGATCGGACTTTGATCGTCTCTTCGCCGACGGCGACACGTTCAAGATCGGCAGTATCGACGTGACCGTGATGCATGTTCCCGGCCATACGCCTGCCTGTATCGCCTATGTCATAGGAGACGCGGTCTTCGTCGGCGATACCATGTTCATGCCCGACTATGGCACGGCAAGAGCCGATTTTCCCGGTGGCGACGCACGCAAGCTCTACCAGTCCATGCGGCGGATATTGTCGCTGCCCGACACCACCCGCCTGTTCATGTGTCACGACTATCTGCCGGAGGGCCGGACCGAATATGTCTGGGAAACCACCGTTGCCGAAGAGCGGAAGCACAATATCCATGCGCATGACGGCGTGACCGAGGACGAATTTGTCAAGATGCGGACCGAGCGCGACAAGACGCTGGATATGCCGCGCCTGATTCTGCCGTCGGTTCAGGTCAACATGCGCGCGGGCCATTTGCCGCCCGCGGAAGACAATGGCGTGCGCTACCTCAAAGTGCCGTTGAACGGCGTCTGATGCTCTCCGCTTTTCCCCATGCCATGCCGGTTGAAGGCCTGATCGGCGGACTGATGATCGGTGTCGCCGCCGCCCTTATGCTGCTCGGCCTCGGTCGCATTGCCGGGGTCAGCGGGCTCGCTGCCCGCGCCACCGGCATCGCCGACGGCGGCGCGCCGCGAGGCATCGCTCTCGCCTTTGTCATTGGCCTGCCGCTGGGGGCGCTGATTATTTCGTCTCTCGCCGGCGGCATAGAAACCCGCTTTCCACCCTCGATCATTCCGCTGCTGATCGGCGGATTGCTGGTCGGTTACGGGACCCGTCTGGGTTCCGGCTGCACCAGTGGTCATGGTGTGTGCGGCATGTCCAGGCTGTCGCCCCGCTCGCTGATTGCCACGGCAATATTCATGGCCAGCGGCTTCGTAACGGTCGCGCTGATGCGCGCGGGAGGTTTGCTATGAAGCAATTTCTGGTTGCCCTGCTTGCCGGCGCACTGTTTGGCGCGGGTCTCGCCTTTTCGGGCATGGCCGATCCGGCCCGGGTACAGGGATTTCTTGACCTGTTCGGACATTGGGATCCGACGCTCGCCTTCGTGATGGGCGGCGCAATGATCCCGATGGCGGTGGCCTGGCTCATCCAGCGTCGGCTCGACAAGCCTTTTGCCGATGCGCATTTCTCGCTGCCCGGCACATCGCTGATCGATCGCAAGCTGGTCATCGGCGCTATATTGTTCGGTACGGGCTGGGGCATCAGCGGCCTGTGTCCGGGACCGGGGCTGGCCGATCTTGCAATCAATCCCCTGCCCGCACTGGCCTTTGTGATCGCATTATTGGCAGGGATGATAATGCATCGTGTGACAAGCTAGAACAGACAGAAACGAGAAGGATGTCCGATGACAAGCAAGCCGGAAATTACCCAGCTGAATGATGCCATAAGTGTCTCGCCGCAACTACAGCTGGATGATGTAGCAGCGTTGGCGGCGGCCGGCTTCCGGTCTATCATCTGCAATCGGCCCGATGAGGAGACCGGCGATCATCCGCGCTCCGACGCTGTGGCAGAGGCGGCGGAAAAGGCTGGCCTGCGATTCGCCTATGTTCCGGCGGTGTCCGGTGCGATCACCGGTCGGGACGGCGAAAAAATGGCGGCGACTCTTGCCGCCGTTCCCGCTCCCGCGCTCGCCTATTGCCGGTCGGGTGCCCGGTCGACAAAGCTCGCCGAAATGGCGCGGGCGGCATCCGGAGAATCCCTTTCGCCATCGGGAGGCGGCGGCCGCTTTGATGTTGTCATCGTCGGTGGCGGCTCCGCCGGCATCGCCACCGCCGCCAGCATGCTGAAGCGCAACCGGAAAATCTCGCTCGCCATCATCGACCCCGCCGATGACCATTATTACCAGCCCGGCTGGACGATGGTCGGTGGCGGCGCCTTTTCCGCGGAGTTCACGCACCGCAAGGAAAAGGACCTGATCCCGTCCGGGGCGCAATGGATCAAGTCCGCGGCCACCAGCTTTGACCCGGAGAACAATGCCGTCATGACAACCGACGGGCAGGAGATCCGCTATGACGTCCTGATCGTCTGTCCGGGAATCAAGCTGGATTGGGCCGCGATTGACGGCCTGCCTGAGACATTGGGCAAGAACGGCGTCACGTCCAATTACCGTTTCGACCTCGCCCCCTACACCTACCGGCTGGTCAAGGACATGAGCCACGGCACCGCCCTGTTCACCCAACCGCCGATGCCGATCAAATGCGCCGGCGCACCGCAAAAGGCGATGTACCTGTCGTGCAGCAAGTGGGAAAGGGCAGGCGTCCTGGGCAATATCGACGTGCAGTTCCACAATACGGGTCCGGTGCTGTTCGGTGTCCAGGAATATGTCCCGGCCCTGATGGAATATATCGAGCGCTACGATGCCCATCTGAACCTGGAGTCCCGCCTGGTGGCAGTCGATGGTCCTGGCAAGATTGCCACCTTCGAACAGAAACGGGGCGAGCAAACTGAACGCGTTGAAGTGGCATTCGACATGATCCATGTGGTCCCGCCGCAAATGGCTCCAGATTTCATCCGCTCCAGTCCGCTGGCAGCCGAAAGCGGTTTTGTAGATGTCGATCCGGCGACCCTGCGCCACGCTAAATATGCCAATATATTCGCGCTGGGCGATGCCTGCAGCGCACCCAATGCCAAGACCATGGCGGCTGTCCGCAAGCAGGCGCCGGTGGTGGCCGTCAATGCGCTCGCCGCCCTCGACGGCAGGCCGCCGG
>TARA_R100001244_G_scaffold20643_11_pt1 | contig 34665 bp, 31 predicted proteins | sample TARA_R100001244 | Tara Oceans TARA_R100001244 (sample SAMEA2621564) | marine metagenome | biome: marine biome (ENVO:00000447); feature: mesopelagic zone (ENVO:00000213); material: "saline water (ENVO:00002010), including plankton (ENVO:xxxxxxxx)" | depth 790 m
CCAGTCGCTGTGCCAGTTTTCGGCAAATAGTGGCGACGTCTCGTCAGCGTCGCGACGGATAGCGGCGATATGCTGCCGACCCTCGATCGGATCGAAAAACGGATCATGGCCGAAATCGCCGAAATACCGGGTGAACCGCTCCAGATCATCATCGCTCATGGCCTGGTCCGGGAAGGACAGGACATGATGCTCAAGCCAGGCGGATCGGATGGCAGCGATGCTGTCGTCGGACAGCGGCTGGGTCAAATCGACGCCAGTCACTTCGGCCCCGCAGGCCTGACCGGATGTTGTGATCTTCATTGGCTTTCCCCTCGACATTGTTCCCGTTGGTGCCGCGCCGGTCGAAACACCTCTTTCTAATGAGAGGTATCTTTCGCCAGCCGTCCTTCGACAAGCTCAGGACAAACGGCATTGGGCTATTCGGCGCTATCCTCAGGCTCGTCTGGAACCGCGACATCGCCGTCGGAAACGCCCTTATCGACCATTTCCTCGATCACTGCATCTTCCGCTTCGTTTTCGGGCTCTTCCTCTTCGTCAATCTTGGCAGCGCCAACGACCTGTTCGCCCTTGGCGACATCGAACAGGCGGACACCCGAACTATTGCGACCGATGACCCGCATATCCGCAACCTTCATGCGGATAAGCTTCGCCTGATCGGTGACCAGCATGACCTGTTCGTCGTCGGTGGCGCGGAAACTGGCGACAACGGTGCCGTTGCGCTTGATATTGTCGATATTGAGTATGCCCTGGCCGCCGCGACCCGACTGGCGATACTCGTAGGCGCTCGAGCGCTTGCCATAGCCATTGGCGCAGACGGTGAGGATAAAATCTTCGGTTTCGCTGAATTCCGCCATGCGTTCGGCAGACAATTCCGGTTCGTTCTCGTTATCCTTCCAGGGAGCGGCCTTGAGATACTGGTCGCGTTCCTCGGTCGACGCCTCGAAGCCACGCAGCACGGAGAGCGAAATGACCTCGTCATCGCCTTTCAGCGCGATGCCCCTGACACCGGTGGAAGTGCGGCTCTGGAAAGAGCGTACCGCATCGCCGGCGAAGCGAATTGCCTTGCCGTTTCTGGTCGCGAGCAGGACGTCGTCATCGTCGGTCAGCAATTTGACCCCGATCAGGCGGTCATCGCTTTCCTCGTCAAACTTCATCGCGAACTTGCCGTTCGACGGGACATTGGTGAAGCTGTCCATGCTGTTGCGCCGGACGCCGCCCTTGGCGGTCGCGAACATCACGTGCAACGCCGCCCATTCGGCTTCGTCTTCCGGCAACGGCAATACCGTGGAAATGACCTCCCCGTCTGCCAGCGGCAGCAGGTTGATCATCGGACGGCCCTTGGTCTGTGGGCCGCCTTCCGGCAGTTTCCAGACCTTGAGCCGGTAGACCTTGCCGTGCGTGGAGAAGAACAGGACCGGCGTGTGGGTCGAGGTCACGAACAATTCGGTGATCGCATCCTCGTCCTTGGTCGCCATGCCGGCACGGCCCTTGCCGCCGCGGCGCTGGGCCCGGAACGTGTCCAGCGGGGTGCGCTTGATATAGCCGCCATGGGTGACCGTCACGACCATCTCCGAGCGTTCCATCAGGTCTTCGTCTTCGAGGCCGTCCCAGGCTGCGGTGATTTCCGAAAGGCGCGGCGTAGCGAATTCGTCGCGCACTTCCTCCAGCTCTTCGCGCATCACCGCATAGAGTTTTTCCCGGTCGGCCAGTATCGCCAGATATTCCTCGATCGCGGCGGCGAGTTCCTTCAACTCGTCGGCAATTTCCTCGCGACCCAGCGCGGTCAGTTTCTGCAGACGCAGATCGAGGATCGCCTTCACCTGAACCGCGGACAGCTTGTAGCTGTCGCCTTCGATATCGGTTTCCATCGCCTCGACCAGCCGGATATAGGCGGCGATCTCGGCAATCGGCCACTCGCGCCGGAGCAGCGATTCGCGCGCTTCTGCCGGGGTCGATGATCCACGGATGATGCGGACGACTTCATCCATATTGGTAACCGCAACCACCAGGCCGAGCAAGACATGTGCCCGTTCGCGCGCCTTGTTGAGCTCGAACTTGGTGCGACGGGTAATAACCTCTTCGCGGAATTTGACGAAGGCCTCGATAATATCGCGCAGGTTGAGAACCTCCGGCCGGCCGCCGCGAATGGCGAGCATGTTTGCCGGGAAGCTGGACTGGGCCGGGGTGAAGCGCCAGATCTGGTTGAGCACGACATCGGCGGTGGCGTCACGCTTCAGCTCGATCACGACGCGTACGCCGGCGCGGCTGGATTCGTCGCGAATGTCCGAGACGCCTTCGATGCGCTTGTCCTTGGCCGCTTCGGCGATCTTCTCCACAAGGCCTGATTTGCCGACCTGGAAAGGGATCGAGGTCAAAACGATCGCGCGCTTGTCGCCGCGGCCTTCCTCGATGACGTGGCGCGCGCGCATCATGATCGAGCCGCGTCCGTCCTTATAGGCAGCGCGGGCACCCGACTGGCCGAGGATCAGCGGGGCGGTAGGGAAATCGGGGCCGGGAACGATTTCGATCAGTTCGTCGACCGTGATGCCGGGATTTTCGATATAGGCCAAGCTGGCATTGATAACCTCGCCGAGATTATGCGGCGGAATATTGGTCGCCATGCCAACCGCGATCCCGCCGGCGCCGTTGACCAGCAGATTCGGGAAACGGGCGGGCAGGACATTGGGTTCCTGCCGACTGCCGTCATAATTGGGGATGAAATCGACGGTGTCCTTGTCGAGATCGTTGAGCAGGAAATTGGCGACCTTGTTCAACCGCGCCTCGGTGTAACGCATCGATGCCGGCATGTCCGGATCCATCGAGCCGAAATTGCCCTGACCGTCGATCAGTGGCACCCGCATTGACCAGTCCTGGGTCATCCGGGCCAGAGCCATATAGATCGCGCTGTCGCCATGGGGGTGATAATTGCCCATCACGTCGCCCACGATTTTCGCACATTTGCGATAGGGCCGTCCGGCGACCATGCCGCCTTCCTGCGCGGCGAACAATATGCGCCGATGCACCGGCTTCAGCCCGTCGCGGACATCCGGCAGCGCCCGGCTGACGATAACCGACATGGCATAATCCATGTAGCTGGTTTTCATCTCATCGACGATGTCAATCGGTTCGATATTGGAAGGTGACGGTGGAGTGGTTTGTTCGTTCACAAACGGGCCTTTTTCATGGGTTTTTTCTTGGCGATTCTTCTAGGGGAAGGGGCCGGCAAAAGCCAGTCTTTCGGGCCAGTTTTACAATAATATTACAGGGCGGGAATCAGGGTTTGATTTCGGTTCCGTCCCACGCGAAAATTTTCCCGCTCTGGGCCGGTTTCAGCGCCTCGAGAACGTCCAGCAATTGGCGGGCTGCGTGACTGGAATCAAATAGTTTTTCGGGCGGAACATTGCCTTGGAACGGCTGGCTGAGCGGTGTATCGACGGTGCCCGGGTGCAAGGCGACAATGACCGACTGGTCATTCTTGCGCGACCATTCAATCGACAGGTTGCGGATCATCATGTTCAGCGCCGCCTTGGACGCGCGATAGCCGTACCAGCCGCCCAGCCGGTTGTCGGAGATGCTGCCAACCCGGGCCGACAGGGCGGCGAATCTGGATATCTCTCCCCGATCCATCAGCGGCAGAAAATGTCTGGCGATCAGTGCGGGGCCAATTGCGTTCACCTGATAATTTTCCAAAAGCCAGTCGGCATCCAGCTGGCGCAGGCTTTTTTCCGGTCCCCGGCTGTCATCGTGCAGCAAGCCGGTGGCAACGAACACTATCGAGGGCACGATATGGTTGTCGCTGGTCCATTGCGCCGCATCGCGGATGCTTGCTTCCGATGTCAGATCGACGCGCACAGGGCTGCTGTCGGACCGGGAAAAGCGGATGATGGTGTCAAATCGACTGTCCGCTTGCAGACTGTCCGCGACGGCCGAGCCGATCCCGCCGTTCGCGCCGAAGATGACGGCGGATTTTGCCGTCATGAGCGTATGAAGTGAAGGCTGTTTTCTGTGCTGCCGTCGCTGTCGAACCGGTAACCGTCATAGTCAAAGCCCTTGAGCATTTCCGGATCCGTCAGATGGTTTTCGCAAATATAGCGCGCCATCATGCCGCGTGCCCGCTTGGCTTCGAAGCTGATGAATTTCGGCCCCTCGGGTCCGTCCTTGCGGAAATCGACCTCAATGATCCGGCCGGGCAGTTTTGCGCTGTGCGGCTTGACCGAAGCCCAATATTCGTTGCTCGCCAGATTGACGATAATATCGCTGCCAATCCGCTCGAGATCCGCGGCCAGTTCCCTGGCAATCTTGTCCTTCCAGAAATCGGTCAGCTTGCTGTAACGGGGCGCCCATTTCGTTCCCATTTCCAGCCGGTGCGGACGGATCGAATCGAGCGGCCGAAGCAATCCGTACAGGCCGGAGAGGATCCGCACATGGTCCTGGGCAAAGGCCATTGCTTCATCGCCGATGCTGCGGGCTTCGAAGCCTGTGTAAACATCGCCATTATAGGCATAGATTGCAGGCCGTTCCGGCTGATCGAAAAATTCGGCATAGCGCTGCCGGTTGAGGGCGATCAAATTGTCGGAAACCAGCATAATCGCCTTCAGTTTCTTGACCGTCAGATTGCCGATCGCATTCGCCAGTCGTTCCGTTTCTTCCGGAAACCGGATTTCGGAGGGCGGGATTTCGGGAATATCGGAATCGAAATCCAGCGATTTGGCGGGAGAAATAACTGCAAGCACGCGATTTTACCTCATTATGCTATCGGGAATGTCAAACAGTGCGACGGAACTGTTCAACCTCTATTCAGCGGATTCACTCTAGAAAAGAGATCAAAGCTTGGTAATAGGGCCAAGAGTGTGTGGTGCAACCATATTCCGGGGAACATGTCTCCCCCAATTAATAATCATCCGGAGGATATTCATGCGTTTTTTATCTCATTTTTCGATGGCCGTTGCGTTGGCAACTGCCGGCACGCTGGCGGTAACGGCGTTGCCGCAGGATGCTCAGGCAGCGAAGAAGAAAAAAGAAAAAGAATCCGAAATCAAGATTAGCAAGGAAATTCAGCCACAAGTGGCTGCCATTCAGGCCGCGATGGCAACCGAAGCTCCGGCAACGGCGAAGCCGCTGGTGGAAGCCCTGCTGGCTCAAACTCTGACTGCTGATGACCGTTTCGTAGCGGGCCAGCTGGCCATTCAGCTGGGCGGGACCTTGAAGGATACCGCTTTGCAGGAAAAAGGCATTATTGCCTCGCTTGACAGCGGTCGTACCGCCGCGGCGCAATTGCCCGCATTCAACTTTTTTGCCGGTAATTTTGCATATGGTGCCGAACGCTGGGCGGATGCTGCCAAATATTTCCAGGCTGCCTACGACCTGGGCTATCGGGACAACAATATCCAGCCTTTGCTGGCAGAGACCTTTTTCAAGCGGAACATGTATCCCCAAGGCCTGGCAAAGTGGGACGAAATTCTGAACAATGCCAATGCCTCTGCAACGAAGGCGCCGGAATCCTGGTACCGTCTGGCCCGCGACCGTGCGCTGGCGAGCAAGGACAAGAATCTTTATGCAATATGGGCGACCAAATGGGCCGCCGCTTATCCTTCGGGGGATTCCTGGGGTGATGCCGTCGCGGCGAACCGGACGACCTCGCAAGCCGACAGTGTCCAGAATCTGGAAGTGTTGCGGTTCATGAAGGCCAGCGATTCGCTCAAGACCACACGCGACTACAAGGAATATGCGGAAGAGGCACAGCGCAAGAACCTGTTCGGAGAAGTGGTCGCGGTTCTGGAAGAAGGAAAGCAGAAGGGTATTATTTCGGCAACCAATCCGCTTGTCGCCGAGGTTCTTCAGCCCGCTCAGCGCGAAGTGTCGACCGACCGGGCATCCCTGCCTGCGCAACCTTCCGGTGTTCGCGGTTCCGGCAGCAGCTCGGTAATGATGAATTTTGCCGATGTTTGGCTTGGCTATAAAGATTACAGTAAGGCGATCTCTTTTTATGAAGCGGGCCTGACCAAGCCAGGAGCCGATGCCAATCGCGGCTATATGGGCATCGGTACCGCGCATGCCTATGCCGGCGACTATGACCAGGCAAAGCAGGCTTTCTCGAAAGTTTCCGGAATTCGTGCGCCGCTGGCTTCGATGTGGACGACTTGGATCGACCAACAATCGGCACCTGCGCCAGCCGTTGCGGCTCCGGCCGCTGCGGTTGAGGAGCCGGCCAGCTGATCGGACCCGGCATAAGAAATTGAAAAGGGCGCCTGTGGCGCCCTTTTTTATTCCTGAATGGGTACGCCCGGCAAATGCTTGGCCGACCGGATGGTCAGCGATGTCTTGACGCTGGCTACATTAGGAGCGGCGGTCAGCTTGCTGGTTAGAAAGCTTTGAAATTGTTGCAGGTCTTTGGCGACCACCTTCAATATAAAATCTATTTCGCCATTGAGCATGTAGCACTCGCGCACTTCGGGCAGTTTCTGGACATGTTCTTCGAAGGCCTGCAAATCGGCTTCTGCCTGGCTTTTCAGGCTGACCATCGCGAACACGGTGATGGTGTATCCCATTTTGGCAGGATCAATCGCCGCGTGATAGGAATTGATCACGCCCTCTTCCTCCAGAGCCCGCATCCGGCGGAGACAGGGCGGGGCGGTCAGGCCCACGCTGTTCGCGAGTTCCACATTGGTGATCCGGCCATCATCCTGCAAGCGCTGCAGGATTTTGAGGTCAATTTCATCCAAGTTCGTATCAGCCATAGAAATGTAATATCCGTTCGCGAATCATTTCGTCGTTATAATATAATAAGGGAACCAAGCAATGCTTTCTCCCATGTCCCACATTGTGACGCGAAATTTTCATTGCTTCCAGTAGCCGGCCGAAAGGGTTATCACCGGATTAACAATTGGGTAATCCAAAGAATTTGGGATCTAAATATTGCGCTTCGATGACCGCCTGACCACCGTGCTCAAGGGGAGCCTGCCGGAAGGCCCAGGAGCGGCCACGCAATGGCGGCAGGTGGTTGATCTGTTGGCCCAGAAACCTGGAGACCTCGCCAATCATGACGTGCAGGCGGGATTGACCCGTTTGCGCGACCTGCATGACCGGGTTTCCGAGCAGGACCGCATGGCGGCCGTCCAATCGCTGAAAGGCAGATTGCGATCCGCCCCGTTGCTGGTCTATCTGACCGCAGACAGCGATCTTATTTGTGACGCAGCGATGGACGCTGCAGACCTTACCCCGGAAATTTGCGAGGACGCTTTTCCCAGACTCTCGCTGCGCGCGCGGAAACGTTTGCAATCGCAGGGCTTTGCGGTTGCCGAAGACAGTCAGGCACCGGTGGCCGAAAATGTGGCACCGGATTCTGGTGGCAATGTCGGCGACGGGCCGGCCACGGAGTCGCTGGAAACCGGGTCGGTGGATGCAGCGGAAGAGCTGGCCGAATCGCAGATCAGCGCGCTGGTGGAGAAGATCGCCGACTATCAAAAGAATCGTCCGGCCGAAGCACTCCATCCCGAAGTTCATGACGACGGCCACGCCAGCTTCTTCGTCGAATCGCTCGAGACCATCCGGTTCGAAACCGATGAAACCGGTACAATCAACTGGACCGAAGGGCCGCCCAAAGGCTCCATCGTCGGTGTTTCCATTGCCCAGCCGGCCTTTGACGAAGGCCCGGGTCCGGATGCTTATGGGGCCGCCGCTTTCCGCCAGCGCATGCCGATGGAGAATGCCCGGATGCGGCTCTGCGGTGCGGCCATCGTTACCGGCGACTGGCGCATGAGCGCGCTCCCCTATTTCAGTGAGGAGACCGGTCGATTCGAAGGCTATCGCGGGATCATGCGTCGCCCCAATATGGCCGAGGATGCCGGGCAAGTCGGGGTTGATGTCGAGCGCCGCGAGCAGCTCCAGCAACTGATTCACGAGCTCCGGACACCGCTGAACGCGGTGATCGGGTTTAGCGAGATTATCGAGCAACAGCTGTTTGGGCCCGCCTCATACGAGTATCGGTCGCTGGCTCGCAATATCATGGACGAAGCGCGCCGATTGCTGGCCGGATTCGAGGATCTGGACATCGCGGTGAAGGTCGATTCCGGTCAATTGCCGGAATCGAATGGTACGACCAAGGCGGACTGGCTGTTCGAACGGATGACACAGCGCCTGCAGGGCCTGACGCAGAGCAATGTCGTCGATCTCAACATCAGCAAGGCAGAGCCGGTTCGGCCATTCGCGCTGGACGGGGAATCGGTGGAACGGATTTTTGCTCGCTTGCTGTCCGCTGCTATTATTTCCTGCGAGAATGGCGAAACGCTGAAGGGCGAATTGCGGACCCGTATCGGCGTACAGCCGACCAACCGTTTCACCTTGTCGCGGCCGTCTCGGATCAAGGATGTTTCGGAAAGCGTCTTGCTCGATCCCTCGCAGGGGATCGACGGAGAGGGAGGCGAATCCTCGCTTCTGGGGCTCGGCTTCTCGCTCCGCCTCGTGCGAAATCTCGCGCAGTCTGCCGGAGGTTCCCTGACCATAAACAAGGACAACATTGCCTTGACCCTGCCAGCAGCGACGACTAGCAATTTGAAAATTCGGGAAACGGAATCGGAATAGCCTGTCTGTTCACGGTCCGGTTTCTGGTCATCAACGGGCAAAATGGGGGTGGCGGAAATTTCTGCACGGGAACATCGGCCGATGAAAATCGGAAAGCCGGACCGTTATGTCCAATGGCCAGAAAATTTTGGCAGACGCTTTGTCATATCGGTAGACACGGAAGAGGAATTTGACTGGAGCGCCCCGTTCCAGCGCAGCGGCCATACGACGGTGTCGGTGCCCATGCTGCAGAAATTTCAGGAATTTGTCGAAAAATATCACGTAAAACCGGCCTATTTTGTTGATTATTCGATCATCACGGATGATGCGGCCGTAGCTTTCCTGCGGACCGTTGCCGAGCAGCAGAGCGCCGATATCGGTGTCCATCTCCATCCCTGGGTCAATCCGCCATTCGACGAGCAGGTGAATGTCCAGAACAGTTTTGCCGGCAATTTGCCGAAAGAACTGGAAGAGGAGAAGCTGGTGGCATTGCGGGATGCCATCCGTGAAAAAACCGGGACAACGCCGACGATTTACCGGGCCGGACGCTATGGCATCGGGCCGCACACCACCGCTCTTCTGCGCAAACACGGCTTTGTCATGGACAGCAGTATCCGGCCGCGCTTTGACTATAGCGCGGAAGGAGGGCCGGATTTTCTGTCGGTCGGTTCGGAGCCCTTCTGGTGGGATGACGACAAAAAGCTGCTCGAAGTTCCGCTGACGACGGTTTATTCCGGTCTGTTGCGCAAGCAGTCAGGCCTGGCCGCAAATGCCATGAACCGGTCGCCATTGATCAACGCCCTGTTTTCCCGCAGCAAGATGTTGGAACGCATTCCGCTAACGCCCGAAGGTATTTCCGCACGCGAAACAAAGGAAGCCATCGACGTCGCACTGGACGATGATCTGCAACTGCTGGTGTTTTCCTTTCATTCACCCTCACTGTCGCCGGGCCATACGCCTTATGTGCGGACCGAGGACGATCTCGACGGTTTCTACGACTGGTGGCGGGAGGTGCTGGACCATCTCGAGATGCGCAAAGTAAAGCCGGTCAATATGGACGAGTTGATGACGGCAGCAACCGCCGTCTAGCAAATCATTATCATCAACGACAGGAATCGCGACGATCGTTCTTGCCAAATCAGCACGGCTTCCGCTATCGGACCATCGTAATGAGATTTGCCTGAGAAAAGCTGCTCATGCGGGCCTGTAGCTCAGTTGGTTAGAGCTGGCCGCTCATAACGGCTAGGTCGGGGGTTCGAGTCCCTCCGGGCCCACCATTTTTCTTCCCACGCCAAAAAAAGCGCGCTGTTTGAGCGGCGACAAAAAGAAGCGTGAAAAACCCTTTGCTTTTCCCAAATGCACCGCCTAGGGGAAGCGCGCGTCGGGGAGTGGCGCAGCCTGGTAGCGCACCTGTTTTGGGTACAGGGGGTCGCAGGTTCAAATCCTGTCTCCCCGACCATTTTTCCTCCTGGCAGCCCTGCGGAAACCGGAATTTTCACCGGGACAGATACGGTGACGCTTCTCCCGGCATGGCCAGAAACCGCGATTTGCGACGTCGGATGTCATTCGAGCGATCTGCGATGCGATCATCGCGAATCAGGTCGCAAATCACCCGCCGCCGGTGCGCAGCCGGGTGCTTCCTATCATTGTACCGGATCTCAGAGACTGAACGGATACCGATTGAAGGATTGGCCCCCTCAGGAACGGTCGCCCCCATTGAAAATCGTCAGCGATCAATCGTACACTTGCTGTTCGGGATCAAGTTGACCGCTTCCAAGAAATCATTCATCGACCGGAGGCAAAGCCGGAAAGGACCACGGTGCCTGACATTCTTTTTCATCAATATGACAGCTCGCCATTTTCAGAGAAGGTGCGCGTTTGCTTTGGCATCAAGAATCTCGCCTGGGCTGCCGTGGATCAACCGGTCATCATGCCCAAGCCAGAACTTGTGGCGCTGACGGGCGGATATCGCCGTATTCCGGTCATGCAGATCGGTGCCGACATTTACTGCGACAGCCAGCTCATCGTCCGCGAGCTAGAACGGCGATTTCCCGAGCCAACATTTTTTCCGCAGGGCGACCATGGCCTGGCATATGCCAATGCGATGTGGTCGGACCGCACGGTATTCCAGGCTGCTGTGGCGATCATCTTCGGAGGGCTCGGCGACAGGGTTCCGGACGCCTTTATCAAGGACCGCGCAGCTCTCTCCGGACGACCGTTTGACCCGGCCGCGTTGCAGGCGGCCGTTCCCCATATGGAAGAGCAGATGCGCGCCCATATCGGATTGCTGTCTGACCAGCTTGCAGACGGGCGCAGCTTTCTGACCGGTGACCATGCCGGACTGGTTGATGCCAATGGCTATTTCAACTTGTGGTTCATCCAGTTCGCTTTTCCGCCCGCGGCAAGCCTGTTCGAGAACGTGCCACTCGTATGTTCATGGATGGAGCGGGTAAAGGCAATTGGTCATGGCCAGCGATCGGCGGTGAGCCGCGAGGACGCACTGGACATCGCGCGGACAACCGAGCCGATGACAGGCGCGGTTGCGCGTCGCGACACCGCACTCGAAGGCAGGCCGGTAACCGTTGCCGCCGACGATTATGGGCGCGACGCGGTCGAAGGCGTGCTTGTCGGATCGTCCGAACATCATGTCTCGATCCGCCGGGAAGATCCCCGCGCCGGCCAGGTCGTTGTCCATTTTCCGCGCATCGGCTTTTCCGTGCAGAGTTGACGCAATGCGGAACGCAGTCCTGTTCCACTTTATCCATGCTTGCTCTTCGCTTGTTCGATTCCGGTCTAGCTTCCGCTGGATACGATCCTTCGCCACAGCCTGTAGCCCTTGTAGACCAGCAACAAGCACAGGACCAATAGCACCGTCGCGATAATCAAGGCCGCAATCGGGTTTGCGAAAGCCAGAATCAGAAGGCCGCCACTGGCAATATCCTCCCCGGTGGAGACGACCGCGTTGCTCACCGGTTCCGGACTGGTGTTGACGAGGGCGCGGGCCCCGGCCTTGGCGCCGTGGCTCATCAGCGCGGCACCGCCGCCCAAAAGAAAGACCACGACCTGCCAGACGGGATCACCGGCATCGACCACCGCGAGCGCCAGCAGGGCTCCGCCCAGCGGCCGGATAGCGGTGTGGATCGTATCCCAGATCGAGTCGAGCCAGAGAATCTTGTCGGCGAAAAACTCGGCCAGCGCTCCCAGCGCGCTGATTGCCAGCACCCAGGGATTGGCCAAGGCATCTAGCAGTTGGAGGTTTTCGGGCAGGCTGATCCAGCCCAGCCGCATCGCCAGGCCGGTAATGAAGACCGTCAGGTAGAGCCGCCAGCCCGATATCAGGCTGACGCTACCGGCCAGCCCCAATAGCTCGACAATTCCCATCGGATGATCCTGCCATGCACGGAGTTATTTGGCAATTCGCTTTGCAAAGCGGGGCAACGGTCAAAAGACTTTGCAATGCCGGTGCTTGCTGTTCATATGAAAATATGACCGAAGCAAAAAACACCGAACAAACCCCAGCACTGGATGCAATCACCGGCAAGCCGATGCCAAAGCCCATTCCCGCCTCAACCTTGATCATATTCCGTGACCAGCCGGGTCGTGACGCCCCCGATCTGCTGATGGTCGAACGCTCGGCCAAAATGGTCTTTGCCGCCGGTGCCGCGGTTTTTCCCGGTGGCCGGATCGATGATGCGGATTTCGAATATGCCAGGGCGCTGGGGCATGAGGACATTGATGAATATGGTGCGCGCATTGCCGCAGTTCGGGAATCGATCGAGGAAACCGGAATCGCGGTTGCGGTCGAAGGCAATCTGGATGCGAAGCGCGTTTCCGAAGCGAGGCATGCACTGCATCAGGGAACCAATCTCGCCGATATCTGCAACCAGTTTGACTGGCAGCTGGAACTGGAGAAGCTGATCCCCTTTTCGCGCTGGTGCCCGCCGTTCGCGGAAAAGCGCGTGTTCGACACAAGATTCTACATGATCTCGCATGATGACCACAAGGCGCAGGCGACGGTCGATGAAACCGAGAATTACAATCTGTTCTGGGGCAATGCGCAGGCGGTGCTGGATCGCGCCGAAGCGGGCGAGGTGAAGATCATCTTTCCGACCAAGCGCAATCTCGAGCGGCTGGCGCAATTCGGTTCGTTCGACGAGGCAGTGGCCCATGTCCAGCAGCATCCCTCGGTGTTGGTCTCTCCCAGTCTGGAGAAACGCGATGACGGGGTGCATCTGTGCATTCCCGAGGGCATCGGCTATCCGATTACTTCGGAGCCGATGGACGCTGTCCAGCGCGGATTCAAAAAATAGGAAAATGGTGCGCCCGGCAGGACTCGAACCTGCTGCCTCAAGATTAGAAGTCTCGCGCTCTATCCAGATGAGCTACGGGCGCACGATTTCATGGGCATTAGCGATCTTTTGACCGGCTGCAAACCGTGATCTGTCGGCGCTGCCATAATTGTTGAATTGTATCCGGACTGGGCTAAGGTCTGGCGATGCAAGACAGCTCCATCCAGCGGACGTCCGCCTCCAGCCAGACCGGCCATCATTTTCGCTATTATGATTTCGTGATGGCGGCCTTTGTGACCGTGCTGCTCTTGTCCAACGTCATCGGGGCGGCCAAGCCGACCTTCATCATGATCAGCGGCGAGCAGTGGATCTATGGCGCGGGGATCTTGTTCTTCCCGCTTGGCTATGTGATCGGTGACGTGCTCACCGAGGTATATGGTTATGCGCGGGCCAGGCGGGTCATCTGGGCCGGTTTTGCCGCGCTGCTGTTCATGGCCTTCATGAGCTGGGTGGTGGTCTCCCTGCCTCCGGCAGCGGGCTGGGAAGGGCAGGCCGCCTATGAAAGCGTGTTCGGGCAGGTACCGCGAATCGTCGGCGCCTCGATCATCGCCTTCTGGGCCGGCGAATTTGTGAACAGCTATGTGATGGCGCGGATGAAGGTCTGGACCCAGGGCAAGGCCCTGTGGACCCGGACGATCGGTTCGACGGTGGTCGGGCAGGGCGTCGACAGCCTGATTTTCTATCCGCTGGCGTTTCTGGGCATATGGGAAACTTCCGCAGTGATCACCGTGATGGTGACCAACTGGCTGCTCAAGGTGCTTTGGGAAGCGGTGCTGACGCCGGTGACCTATCTGGTCGTGGGCTGTCTGAAACGGCGCGAAGGGGTCGACATCTATGATGAAGACACCGATTTCACGCCGTTCAGCACATCGGCCTGAACTATCGCAAAAGCCCCTTTTGCTCGGCCTGTCGCGACAGCAGCAGCAAGCCGACGGCGAAAAGCAGGATCAGGCCCGGCATCAGCCAGCCCTGAGATGAAGCAAATTCCATATAGCCGTCGACGATGAAATAACTGCTGAACTGGACAATCACCGCCAGCAAGGACACCAGAAACAGCCGCACCGCGATGCGTTTTTTCAGCAGCCAGCTGATCGACGCCACAAAACCCGCAAAGACGGCGACGGCAAAGGCCGCCGTCACCCATACAGGCTGCGTCGAGAGCAAATTCTGCTGGAGCTCCGGTAGCGCGGCAAATTCTTCTGCACTCATCAAGGCTTGCTGCAAATAGGCAAGTACGCCGATGCCGTTCCAAAGCAGAGCAACCACTCCGACAATCCAGAACCAGATCGGTAATTTGGCTTGATCCGTCATATTCATTCTCCCTCTCCCTTATCCTGTTCGGTAATTTTGCGAGCGGTGCAAACAAGTTTCAAGCGAAACCGCTCATTGATCGATTATGTAAATCAGTCTGTCGTATAAAAGCAATTTGATCGATTAACCGGCAAGTGGCAGTGAGCCGTCAACAGAAATCAAAAGGAACCCAAGATGATCGGTAGAAATATCCCCCAAGTAACCCTGAAAACCCGCGTTCGTGACGAATCCGTCGACGGCGAAAATCCGTTTCGCTGGCAGGACGTGGACACCAAGGACCTGTTCGCCGGCAAGCGTATCGCCGTATTCTCTTTGCCGGGCGCCTTCACCCCGACCTGTTCGAACGAGCAGTGCCCGGCCTTTGAGCGTCTCTATGACGAGTTCAAGGCGCGCGGCGTCGACGAAGTCTATTGCATCTCGGTCAATGATGCGTTCGTGATGTACCAGTGGGGCAAGTCGCTCGGGCTGGAAAAAGTGAAGCTGCTGCCGGACGGTTCGGGTGACTTCACGCGCCGCATGGGCATGCTGATCAAGAAAAATCATCTCGGTTTTGGTGATCGCAGCTGGCGTTATTCGATGATTGCCGATGATGGAGTCGTCAGTGCCTGGTTCGAAGAGCCGGGTATCAATGACAGCGGTGTCGACAATGATCCATATGTCGAATCAACGCCTGAAAAATTGCTGAACTGGCTTGATGAAAACGAAGCGGAACGCAAAGCCGCCTAGGCAAGTTTTGTCCCCCGAATGAAACCGCGAGCAAGAAATTGCTCGCGGTTTTATTTTGTGTGATAGGCCAGAATCATGGAGCGCCTCAACAGACCCATTATCATGACGGCGCAAATGGGCGCGGCCGACTTTGCCTGGGCGAACAGTCTGCGCAGGCGCTATTTCCCGCCGGAGCGCAACCAGATCAGCGCCCATGTCACATTGTTCCACCATCTGCCGCCGCAGGCACTGGACGAGGTGAAGGCGACCGTGGCGGCGCTGACAGCAGAGCTGCCGAAGCCGGGCGCGACGCTATCGGGCCTGATCCATCTCGGGCGCGGCGTCGCCTACCAGCTGCATGCGCCGGAACTGCTGGCGCTCAGGATGGACCTGGCGGACCGCTTCGCCGGCTTGCTGACCGCGCAGGATCAGCAGAAGCCGAGGCTGCATATCACCGTGCAGAACAAGGTGATACCAAGTGAAGCCAAGCGGCTGTTTGACGAGCTTTCGGCCACGTTCGAGCCGCGTCCCTTTGTCATTCACGGCATTGGGCTGCATTATTATCTGGACGGCCCTTGGCGGGACATCGGCAACTGGCCGTTTCGCGGGCGTTAGTCGCTGTTGCAGCGAGGTAAAAAGATACGGCTTTGTAGGGCAGGGACCCAGTTTTTCTTCTCCCTCACGGGAGAAGGACGGGAGATGCGCCCTTAGTGAAGATCGGCGATGTCCGCTCGGGATGGCCGTCCTGCCCACGCTGCGCGCGCACTTAGACAGCCCCTAGTGGATGCCGACTTCCTTGAGCGGGATATCGGTGTTGACCAGTTCGTCCTTGTCGAGATTCAACCCCTCCACGACGGCTTTGCGGCCCTGCACATAATCCTTGGTGGCATTGACGCAGTCGAGCGCGACGACCTTGCCGTCCCGGTAATAGATCACCGAAAATTTGCGCGAGGCCGGATCGCCGCGCACGACATAGCTGTCATGGCCGGTCGACAGTCCCACGGTTTGCAGCTTCAGATCATATTGATTCGACCAGAACCAGGGCACGGCATCATATTCGGCCTCTTCGCCCAGGATGTCGAGCGCGGCAACCTTCGCCTGGTCATTGGCATTCTGCACTGATTCCAGCCGGATCATGGCGCCGTCGGCATAGGCATTGCTGTGCGCGGCGCAGTCGCCGATCGCGTAGACATCTTCCAGGCTGGTGCGGCAGTGCTGGTCGACATCGACGCCATTACCGGTCGCCGCGCCGGCGGCCACCAGCGGTCCGGTTTCGGGGATGATGCCGATACCCACGACGAACATGTCCGCCTCGAGCCTGCGGCCATCCGCGAGCGTCACGGCGGTGGCAATGCCGTCCTCGCCGGTTTCAAAGCCGGCAACGGTTGCTTCCAGTTCGATGGTGACACCGTGGCTGCGATGTTCGGCTTCGAAAAACCGCGAAAGGGCTTCGCCGGCGACGCGGGAAAGGACCCGGTCCAGCGATTCGACCACGGTGATCTGCTTGCCCAGTTTGGTCAGAACGGCGGCCGCTTCCAGACCGATATAGCCGCCGCCGATCACTACAACCTTGTTGACCGTGGGCAGCGCCGCCATGATCCGGTCGACGTCGGCCCGCGAGCGGACGGCATGAATGTTGCGGGCCTGGCTGCCAGGGCAATCGAGCATGCGCGGAGAACCGCCGGTCGCCCAGATCAGCTTGCCATAGCCGATTTCATCATCGGAGGCCAAGGTTACCGTTTTGCCCACAGGATCGAGCCTGGATACCCGGCGACCGGTGAGCAGATCGATATTGCGTTCGCCCCAGAAGCTTTCCGGTCGCAGCAATATCCGTTCAAACGGCTTCTCGCCGGCAAGATATTCCTTGGAAAGGGGCGGGCGCTCATAGGGTGGATATTTCTCGTTCCCGACCAGTCCGATCGAGCCTTCAAACTTCTTTTGACGCAACGCAATCGCTGCCTGCGCGCCGGCGTGACCAGCGCCAACAATCAAGATGTCATAAAATGCGTTCATATCTGCCCCTTGGTGCCTCATATCGGCTCGGAGAGCGCTGTTAGCGCGGATCGTATTGGCCGTGCAAGTTTTAGCGTATTTTCTCGATCGAGCTTGTTGACCGGACCAGACGCTGTGACTATAGCGCCGCGGTCCAGAGTGTGTTTCGCGATGATCAGGGTCATCGCCGGAACCGGTTGGCGGAGTAGCTCAGGTGGTTAGAGCAGTGGAATCATAATCCATGTGTCGGGGGTTCGAGTCCCTCCTCCGCTACCAAAATTTGATGGCACGGCCATCGATTCTGTGATTTTCTCACATTCCATCAGATTTGCGGGCATATCCTACCAATAGAAAGACAGTGCCAGCGATCATCGCGATCGTCAGAGACACCAGGCCGAAGGTCACGACGGATTCTTGCCACTCAGTCGCTGTCGGCTGTGGCCCGTGTATCGGTGTCAGCGCACCCGTGTTCCACAATGCTGCGAGGGTTGTAGAAAGCCAGTTCACAATAGTGCCGTAGGCGAGGAGCCAGAATGTTGCCGCCGCCAAGCGGTTGGTTAATTCAATGTGTCTCCACGTCGCACCGACCACCAGAAGAAATATGCCATTGGTCAGTCCCTGCAGGTGAGCAGACAGAGCCATTCGGGGATTTGCCAATATTCCCGTTGCCAATCCCGTCAGCAGCCCAAGCAGGAAAAGGATCGATCCCAGAACGAAAAATGACTTTTGATGTGACATGATGATCTCCGGCACAGGTTATAACGGTGAGAAATTACAGACACTGGTCTAGCCCAAAAGGCATCAGATTCCAGCCACTATCGAAGGAGTCTATAGCTGCGGCAATTCTCCAATGGGCCTATTCCGTTTTCCGCCCGGTATCCCGTGTCCGGCACGGCGAGGGCGCGGGTTTCAAAAAGAAATTGATTCATTTGATTTCAGGAGACTATGATCCAGATCATATGGAAGGGTGCAGGAGGCTGTAAAAGTCTGCCCAAGGCGGATCAGCCAATATTCCGCTGGCCATATTGGTCAGGGCAGGCGTAGGCGTTTGGCCAGGAGCAGAAAACAGGAGGAAAATTTGAGCAAGGTTCAAAAAGCGCTTGCCGTTGGTGTCGTCGGAGCGATCGGTGCGGCCGCAGCGGGTGTGCTTATGCTGTCCTCCAGTCCGGTTGAAGCAACGGTTGCCATCGCGACCAATACCGGGATTGCCTGCTCAGATTGTCATTCCGACCCCGCCGGTTCCCGGACAAGCGCTTTGACCAGCCGCGGTACAGCCTATCGCGACTGTCTCTACAGTTCCGAACCGGGACAACCCAATTGCAACATACAGATTCTCAAGTGGCAAGCGCCGCCGGCTGCAGCGGGGCCGCAACCGGTTCCCCTGCCAGCGTCGGAATACGGACAACCATCTCAGGACAGCAACATGCTGCAATCGCAGGCCGATGCAAATGAAGACACGGCAATGGAGGCGGAGGGCTTGTCCGGTAGCGGGCTACCGCAGGATGGCAGTCCGGAGGCCGCCGGCACTGACGATCCTGAAAATGCTGTAACTCTGGCGCCGGAAGACAAGGCCTATGTCCCGCCGGTACAAGTCGAGCCGCCATTGCCGCAGCTGCCACCGGCGCCCGTGCTCTTGCAGGGTGACTATCCCGACTGCCGGGAAGATCATTTGCATCTGCCCGACCCCCACGACAAGGCGATAAATATCAATCAATGTACGACTCGCCTCGACAATTATTACAACGATGTGCTGACGGAATATCGCAAGCAAATGAACGAGTTTCAGAATGAGATTTCGCAGATTTACACAGAAAAAGTTGCCGGTAGAATGGAATATTCTGCAGCCAGTAGAGATCAATTCTATAAGGACATGCGGCAGGAACATGCCAACTCCGACCCAGACGGTATAAACATGGCCGTCTACCGGGCTGCGGTGGAGCTGTACAATGCCGACCGCAATTACCTGAGCGACCGCTATTGCTACAATACCGGTTGTGGCGGCTACCCCGTTCCGGAAAATTACGGTTTCATGAATATGGTGACCGCCAGCGGCGAACCAGTCGAGGAGACCAAGCAGAAAGCGAGCAAAGGCTCGCGCAAGGGCAAGGCGAGCGGCAATCAATCCTGCAAGAAATCCAGGGGGCGTGGAGGCCTTTTGGGCGGTATCTTCGGTGGCGTCGTGGGTTCGGCCGCCGGGCTTGGTAAGATTGGAACTCTGATTTCCAGCGTCGCCGGTGCTGTGCTGGTTGGCGAGATCGCATGCAAATTGAGCGAGAAGGAACAGGAAAAAGCAGCCGAAGCCACAATCGCGGTGGTTGAACAGGAAGAAGTCGGCGCCGTCGCCAACTGGCAAAGCCCGACCCGCGGCGGCGTTTCGGGGTCATCGACAGTTACGGCGCTCAACACCGAACCCAATGGCCGCAAATGCCTGACCATCACCGATGTTGCGATTATCGACGGGGAAGAGACACGGGTATCCAAGCAGATGTGTCGCGGCGCCGGGCAATCCAAATATGCGATCATGGCCTGACTCGCATTCCGTAACCAGGGGCTTTTAAAAAGCGGCTATCACCGGTCAAAACTATTCTTCGCCGGTTTTGCCGTGATAGCTCTTGCCTACCTGCGTCAGGCATCCCTATTTGCATGTAACAGAATCATCATCGGGAACGGAACATGGCCGAAACGCATCGCACAAAAATGCTCATTCTGGGTTCGGGACCTGCGGGATTGTCGGCCGCCATTTATGGCGCCCGCGCCGGCCTGGAGCCAATCGTTGTTCAGGGCCTGCAACCGGGCGGGCAGTTGACCATTACCACCGATGTTGAAAATTATCCGGGATTTCGCGACGTCATCCAGGGCCCGTGGCTGATGGAGGAAATGCAGGCGCAGGCGGAAAAGGTGGGCACCCGCACCATCTTCGACACGATTGTCGACGTCGATTTCTCCCGGCGTCCGTTCCGGATGACTGGCGATGGCGGCGATATCTATGAAGGTGACACGCTGGTAATCGCGACCGGTGCGCAGGCCAAATGGCTGGGCCTTCCGGGTGAAGAAGAGTTGTCGGGCAAGGGCGTCTCGGCTTGTGCGACCTGCGATGGCTTTTTCTATCGCGGCAAGAAAGTGGCGGTTATCGGCGGCGGAAATACCGCGGTCGAGGAGGCGCTCTACATGACCAACCACAGCGATGATGTGACGCTAATTCACCGCCGAGACAGCTTGCGCGCCGAGAAAATTCTGCAGGACCGGCTGTTTGCCAACCCCAAGATATCGGTGCTGTGGAACAAGAATGTCGAACGCTTTGTCGGCGGTGGCGAGCCGCTCGGCCTGATCGGGCTGGACTTGGTCGATACCGAGACCGGCGATACCAGCCATCTGCCGGTTGATGGAGCATTTGTCGCGATTGGCCATGCACCGGCAACGGAGATTTTCAAGGGCCATCTCGATCTGATCGACGGCGGCTATATCCAGGTTGAGCCTGGCACGCCCAAAACCAAGATTCCGGGCCTTTATGCCTGCGGCGATGTCATGGACCATGTCTATCGGCAGGCGGTGACCGCAGCCGGTACCGGATGCATGGCCGCGCTGGATGCCGAGCGGTTTCTGGCCGAACAGCAATTCGAACTGATGGCGGCCGAATAGTCAGCCGTTGCGCAATGCCGCCAAAATTCTGTCGGTAAGCCAGTTCTTGGCGTTGATATCCGCAAAACTGTGAGAGGCGCTGTCCAGCGCTTTGGTGGCGATGGCATTGGTTCGACGCAATTGCTCGAAATCCCTGCTGTTCCAGGCCGCAAGAAAGGCGCGGGCGGTCGTATCGCGTTTCGCGAGCAGAATTTCGGTCTTGTCTTCCAGTCCAGCAAGCGCGTCGCGCAGCCGCAAGGAAAGCGCGCTATTGTCTTCTGATTGGGCGGCTTGCCGGAGTCCCTTCAGCAGTTTTTTCAAATCGATCTTTCCGGACAGCAGATCGATCACCGATCGCGGATTTCTGATCCGGTCCCAGTAGCGCGCCCGGATCGCCGCGGACGAGATGCTTGGTTCCTGCGTTTCCGCCTGGCTCTCTGTTTCGATCACCCAGGGATTGGCCAGTATATAGCCGTCGATGCCGGCTTCGGGGCCGAACAGGGCCAGGGCAGTGGCGGCATCGCAGTTACCGAACGCGATGATCTTTCTGGCCTTCTGTTCCTGTCTGAGAAATGCGGCGACAGCGGCAATGTCTGCCGCGCTGCCCAGAAAGCCGTTGTTCCGGCCCGTGCTTTCGCCAATGCCGCGCCGGTCGTAGCGAAGCACGGGAAAACCGTGTTCTGCAATTCGTGCAGCCAGATGCGCCATGCCGCTGTGGGCGCCCGAACGGATTTCATTCCCGCCGCTGACGATCAGCAAGGCGGTCGAGCCTGTTGCGGAATCGAACGTGGCTGCCACCATGTCGTCTGCGCAGGGGATATGATGAAAGCTCCGGGTCATTGCGGACCCATCCATCCGGCAAGATCGCGGGCGATGGCCGAGGACATGGCCGGGTCATCATCCGGCTCGGCGCGAAGCCAGAGGGCGGAACCGGGGATCTGCGCATCAGCGGGCTTGTTGTCCGATTCCAGCCGGACGATCCGCTGATTCTCCCTATCGGGGATATCGGCAGCATTCAGCTGTGCAAACAGTTCGGGGCCGATGATGTTGCCAGCCAGCTCGATCGGTCTGGTTTCGGCCTGGGCGGAGAGGTCGGCCAGACCAGTGTTCAGTCCCGATTCCCGGTCTGCCGCGACCCGGGTCCGCAGCATCGTCCGCAGTATTGTCGCGCCTTTCACCGGGCTGAAAATCCAGTGCCTCGCCTTTGGCAGCGCGGCAACCGCCAGGGCGCTGCCGCGAAAGGAGGCGATATCGGAAATGTGATGCTGCTGTGCACAGGCCGCAATCGCGTCCTGCCAGTCGGTCAGTGTAACCTGTTCGAGTGCGACAAGACTTTCATTGGTGCCCGGCAGATCGGGAAGGAAACTGGCCACATCCAGGCTTTCAAGAGCAAGCATGACGTCGACCAGCATCTTGCGCATGCGGTTCATTTCATCGAACAGGGGAGGGATGATCAATACCCGGCGAGATGACCGGGTGGCGGTGCACAGACAAAGCTCCTTGCGACCCGCAAATTCGTAGTCGACGAATGCGGGTACAGGGGTCACTCCGTGACTTTCATCTCGGCAAAGGCAACCAGATTGCCAAAGGTTTCAAACAGTTCGCCGTCAACTTCATCATCTTCGATCATGATATCCAGACGATCTTCGAGTTCGGTGAGCAATCCGGCCACGGCCATGCTGTCCAGTTCCGGAAGCGCCCCGAAAAGCTCGGTTTCCGCCGTAAATTCCGCAACTTGCTCTTCGCTGAGACCCAAAATGTCCCGCATCACGGCACGCACGGCAGCTTCCGGCGTTAACTCGACCTTGTTATGCATTCAAAACCCCCGAATCCCGATAACGGCGCTTCCCTAGAGCGAAGCGCGCTTTCCGGCAAGGCCGGAGAGATAGTGTCGCAAAATTGGTAGCCATGAAAGGGGATGGTTGGGCCAGAAAAACTCCAGCCGGTAGCGGTCCCGGACATCTTCCATCCACTCGCGCTTGTAGCCGTCATTGCCGGTGCCAAAATCGATCAGCTTGACGTGATCGATATCGATTGCGTGCTGGAACATTGCCACCGACAGCAAGGTGCCGGGAGAGGACTTGGTTGCATCCTCAACATGTGCCAGCTTGTGGATCAGGGCTTCCCCGTTTTCCACGGTCCAGAACTGGGCGGCAACCGGCTCGCCGTCAATATAGGCCAGGCCAAGGCGCATGCATCCTGCGGCGGCCTCGTGTCGAGCCAGTTTTCTCAGAAATTCGGGATTGCCTTCTTCGGGTTTCCAGCTGCGTTCGTAGACGGAGACATAGTCGTTCCAGTCCTCGTCTGAAAATTCCGTTTCAATCCTGACGGACACCAGATTTTTCTTTTCCTTGCGCCGGACGGTATTGCGGAGCTGACCGGGGCGTTCGCTCCAATATTGATCAAATGTGCGGCCCTTGACGTTCAATATGTGATTGTCGTCCGCTTTTGACCGGAAAACAACCCAGCCGGCCTGCTCGAACGCCCTCTGGGTCAGGCTTGCCGCTGAGTCCTCATCAGGTACTGGCGTTATTTCAATATGGTGAGAGCTCGATTTCAGCTTTTTGGCGAGCTTGGCGAGCAACGCCAATTTCGTGACCTCGTCATAGTCGCCCAGAAAAATCGGACGAAAGGTAAAATTATACCAGTTGGCCAGAGCGGCGTGGCGGCCAAGACCGGTTTTCATCAGGAACATCCAAGCCTCGGCTTCGCCTTCCTGGCTGTGGACAATCAAGGGCGAGTTGTCCGGCAAGCACAGCTCATGCAAGGGCTTGAGCCATTCGATCCGGTCGAACAGGGACTTTTGGACCGATCGTCCAAGCTTTTCGCCGGCTATGGCTTGCACCGACTGAAAATTGCTATGATATTCGCTGGTCATGGCTAAAGTCGTATCTGTCACAAATCTTCTCTTTTTCCCATAGGTCAAACATTGAACACCAATCCCGAAACCGCCGCATTCCCGCTGGACCACCTGGCAACAGGGAAGAATCCGGATGCGGATGCTCTGGTGACGCGTTCAGGCACCCTTAGCTACAAGATGTTAAATCATCGTATCGGTGCGTTGGCGGCATGGTTGCTGGAGCAGGGGGTCGACAAGGGCGACCGGGTCGCCACCTGGTTGTCCAAGACCGAACTGGCATGCCTGATGCCGCTGGCGGCGGCGCGGGCCGGTCTGGTCCATGTGCCGGTCAATCCGCTGCTCAAGCAGGCCCAGGTTGCCTATATTGTCGAGGACAGCGGCGCCAGGCTGCTGATCAGCAATGCGGGACGCCTGAAAACACTGGAAGACAGCAGCCTCGATGCAAATTGCGGTCTGTTCGAGGACAAGAATGTGGAGGATGCTCTTTCCTCTGTTACAACGCCGCTGGAGCCCAGCGCGACCGGTACTGACACCGGAGATCTGGTCGCGATATTATATACAAGCGGGTCTACGGGGCGGCCGAAAGGGGTCATGCTGAGCCATGCCAATCTGACGCTGGGTGCGCTCAGCGTAGCAGAATATCTGAAGCTCGCTGCCGATGACCGCACCATTTGTGTGTTGCCGCTCAGCTTTGACTATGGCCAGAACCAGCTGCTGTCGACCTGGGCCGCGGGTGGATGCGCGGTGCCGCTGGACTATCTCACGCCGCGTGACGTCATGAAAGCCTGCGCGCGTGAGCGGATCACGACCCTGGCGGCAGTGCCGCCACTCTGGGTGCAACTGGTCGAGCATGACTGGCCAGAAGAAGCGGTCGCTTCGATGCGGCGGCTAACCAATAGCGGTGGTGCATTGACCCCGACTCTGGTCAAGCAATTGCGGACGATCTTCGGACCGGAAACCGATATCTACGCGATGTATGGACTGACCGAGGCGTTTCGGTCGACCTATCTCGACCCTGCTCTGATCGATGATAATCCGACAAGCATGGGTACTGCGATCCCGTTTGCCGAAATTCTGGTGGTCGACGAAACAGGGGCTATTGCCGGTCCGGATCAAGCGGGCGAACTGGTCCACAGCGGACCGTTGGTGGCACAGGGTTACTGGAAGGATCCCGCACGAACGGCAGAACGATTCAAAAATGCCCCGGATGCCTCCCGTTATCGCGGTACCGCGGTATTCTCTGGTGATACGGTCAAGCGCGGCGCGGACGGATTGCTCTATTTCGTCAGCCGCGATGACGCGATGATCAAAAGTTCGGGTAACCGGATCAGTCCGACGGAAATCGAGGAAGTTACAGTTGAATCCGGACTCGTTGCGGAAGCGGTGGCGCTCGGTGTCCCGGATGAACGGCTCGGTCAGGCGATCCGGCTGTTCGTCAGGCAGGCGGACTGCGGGTCGGCAAATGAATCTGTCACGCAAGAGCTGGCAAACTATTTAAAGCAGAATTTACCGAATTTTATGCACCCGAGAGATATCATCCTGCTTTCCGAGTTTCCCAAGAACCCCAACGGGAAACTGGATCGCAATTTATTGGCCAGCATGGATGTAGAATGATTAAGACCAAACCTACCGGACCGATCCCGCCGGGATATCAGACAATCGCAGGCGAACTCGCAATCGGCGGACAGAAGGCCAGCGCGCTGGTAACGGAACATGGATCGCCGCTGTTTGTCTATTCCGCAGGCCGGCTTGATGCCCGGATGGCGCAATTGCGAGACGCCATGCCCGATGCGCTGCATCTCCATTATGCCATGAAGGCCAATCCCTACCAGCCGGTGCTCCGCCACATGGTGGGTCTGGTCGATGGCATCGATATCGCATCCGGCGGCGAATTGCGGATGGCGCTGGAGGCGGAAGCCGCGCCGGAAAAGATCAGCTTTGCCGGACCGGGGAAAAGAGATGACGAATTGCGGCAGGCCATCGAGGCCGGTGTTACTATCAATATCGAATCCCCCGGCGAATGCGACCGGGCTCTGCAGATCGGAAAGGCTGTCGGCAAGAAGCCGAGACTTGCCATCCGCGTTAATCCGGATTTCGATCTCAAGGGATCCGGTATGAAAATGGGGGGTGGAGCCAAGCCGTTCGGTATGGATATCGATCTGGTGGCGCCCGCGGTGAAAAAATTGCTGGATGCCGGAGCGGAATGGCGGGGTTTTCACATTTTTGCCGGCTCGCAGGCGCTTAGCGCCGATGCCATTATCGAAACGCAGGCCCATACGCTGGAACTGGCCGCGCGACTGGCCAAGACAATCGGGCGCTCGCCCGATCATGTCAATCTCGGCGGCGGATTCGGGATCCCCTATTTTCCCGGTGATGAGCAGCTCGACATAGTGAAGGTGGGGCAGGCTTTGTCCGACCAGCTGGCACGATTGCCGGACATATTGTCATCAACCCAATTTGCCATCGAACTGGGACGTTATCTTGTCGGCGAAGCGGGTGTTTATCTGACCCGGATTGTCGATCGCAAGCAAAGCCAGGGGCATATTTTTCTGGTCACCGATGGCGGCCTGCATCACCAGCTTGCCGCCAGCGGCAATTTCGGAACCGTGGTAAGGCGCAATTATCCGGCTGCCATCGCGAACAAATTCGGAGCGGAGCCGGACGAAACGGTGTCAGTTGTCGGTTGCCTTTGTACGCCGCTTGACCGTTTGAATGACAATGCGGCGATGCCGACAGCGAGCGTCGGAGACATTGTCGCGATTTTCTGTGCAGGGGCCTATGGTGCGACGGCAAGCCCTGCCAATTTTCTGGGTCAGGGCGCGGCCCGCGAGATTCTGGTCGCATAGGTTCAATATCTTGGCAGCCTTGGCCGCGCGAGGTTTGTTCATTCCAAATTCAGCTAATCCTAACGCTATATTCACTATTTTCTAGCATAGCCATCTCGTGACTTTGCGTGAATTGCCGGTTTTCTGCGGAAAAGCGGTGTTTCAGCTTAGCGTTTAAACGAGGTGAGAAAATGCGTTCTGCTATCAAAAACAAGCACTTGGCGAAGCTGATGATCGGTGCCGGAATGACGTCACTCGCGGTTGCCGGCTGTTCCGGCAGTTCCAGCGGCCCGCAGTTGCCGACGGCATCTTTCGTGTCGATGCAGGAAGGGCCGGGTGAAGAATATGTGATCGGTCCGCTCGACGAACTGACAATTTTCGTCTGGCGCAATCCCGAACTGGGCGCGAAGGTCCAGGTGCGTCCCGACGGCCGGATTACCACACCGTTGATCACCGACATGCCCGCAGTAGGCAAGACACCATCGATGCTGGCAGAGGATCTGACACTGCAATTGTCGCAATATATCAACGAACCGCTGGTTTCGGTTATCGTCAACAATTTTTCCGGCACATTTTCCCAGCAAATCCGGGTCGTGGGTGCAACCGAAAAGCCGGCCTCCATCCCCTACCGCGCCAACATGACCTTGCTTGACGCGATGATCGCGGTGGGCGGCATGTCCGAATTTGCCTCCGGCAACCGGGCAAGGCTGATCCGGTTCGACCGCGGCACCGGCAAGCAGAAGGAATTCGCCCTGCGGATCGATGATCTCATGAAGAAGGGTAAAACCAACGCCAATGTGATGTTGCGTCCGGGCGACGTGATCATCATTCCGCAAAGCATGTTTTGATCCGCTTTTGGCTTCCAAAGACAGGAATTGAATAGGCATATGAACGGTCTCTACGACGAACTCAAAATAGCATTGCACAGCGTCTGGCATCGTCGCTGGCTCGCTCTGGCTGTTGCCTGGGGGCTTTGCCTGGTGGGTTGGCTGGTGGTTGCGCTAATTCCCAACAGCTATGAATCGAAAGCCCGCATTTCCGTGGAAATGCAGTCGATCCTGTCCGACAAGGTCGGTGTTGACGCACGCGAGCGCAAGAAGAGCATGGAACGCGTTCAGGAAACGCTGGCTTCCACGATCAATCTGGAAAAGGTTGTTCGGGGAACAGCGCTGAACCGGTCGGTCTCCTCGGACCGTGAACTGGCGAGCAAGGTTGAGATGCTGCGCAAGAATATCGAAATAAAATCGGAAAAAGACAATCTGTTCGAGATTACCGCAAAATCCTCGGCCAGCAATTTTTCCGATGCCGAAAATGCCGTTCTTTCCCGCGATATCGTACAGAAAATGATCGATATTTTTGTCGAAGAAAATCTTTCCGGGGACCGCGATGAAACCAGCCAGACGATCAAATTTCTCGATGCCCAGCTCGCCCAGAGGGAAAAAGAGCTTCAGGAAGTCGAGCAGAAACGGGTGCAATTCGAGACGGAAAATCTGGGATTGCTGCCTGGTATCGGTTCCATCAGCCAACGGATGGAGGCTGCCAGGGCGGAACTGGGGCAAATCGATTCGCAGTTAAGCCAGGCATCCGGATCGCTGGCCGCCTTGAATGGCCAGCTGTCGGGCACGCCAGCGACGATCGCGACGCCGGGCTTCGGCGGTGCGGGAGACGGCAGTGCCCGCGGCCAACTGGCACAGGCCGAGGCCAAACTGGCGTCGGCGCGAGCACGTGGCTGGACCGACAGCCATCCTGATGTTGTCTCGATGAAAAACGAAATTGCCGCGTTGCGGAGGCAGGCGTCCAAAGAACCAGCCGGCGGCGGTGCCTATGGCACCCCCAATCCGGCCTACAGTTCCTTGCAAAGCATGCGAGCGGAACGCCAGGCAAGCATTGCCGCGCTGCAAGCGCGGAAAAACGCCTTGCAGGCAGACATGGCGCAACTGGCTTCGAAGCAGACGCTGGAGCCCGGCGTGGCTGCGGAAATGTCGCGGATCAATCGGGACCATGAGGTTTTGAAAAGCCAGTATGACAAGCTGCTTGCCGACCGCGAGCAGATCAAGTTGCGCGGCCAGGTGGAGTCCGAAACCGACTCTCTCAAATTCCGCGTCATTGATCCCCCGTCCAGTCCGCGATCACCGGCTGCACCAAATAGGCCCTTGTTGCTGGCGATGGTTCTGATCGCCGGAATCGGTGGCGGGGTCGGTGCTGCGTTCGCGATGGGTCAACTGCAAACCAGCTATCCGACTGCAGACAAGCTGGAGAAAGCCAGTGGTCTGCCGGTCATCGGTTCAGTCTCTCAGATTCTGACCAATGCGCAGCGCGCCATAAACAGGAAGAAACTTCGTATTTTCTACGGCACCAGCGGCGCACTCTTCGGTGTTTTTGGAATGTTGATGGTCGTCGAATTTATCCAGCGCGGCATGGTCGCCTGAGGGAGCAAGCATGAACCAATATAATCCTCCCAGAAAACCGGCATCTTTGCTCGAACGGGCAGGGGAAATCTATGACTATATTCCCGCTGTCCGTACCGGGGAACGGCAGGAGGGCCGCGCGGAAGCCAAGCCGCAGGAATCTCCGGCCGGGCAAGTCACCCGGGTTACAGCACAGCCGGTTCAACGTTACGACGGGCCGCATGTCCTTGTGGATCGGGACAAGTTGCGGGAAGCAGGGTTTATCGTTCCTGACGGACCGGTAACCGGCATCTCGGAAGAATTCCGGATCATCAAGCGGCAATTGCTGCTCGCCGCGAAGGGCGGTCAGAAATCGATGCCAATACCGCGCGGAGAGCGGATATTGATCTGTTCGGCGCACCCTGACGAAGGCAAGACCTTCTGTGCTCTGAACCTGGCCCTCTCCATTGCCGCGGAGAAGGATAATGAGGTCCTGCTCGTGGATGCTGATTTTGCCAAGCCCAGCATCCTCTCCAGCCTCGGCCTTGAAGGTAGCAAAGGTCTGATGGACGCGCTGGCCGATCCGCAATTGCCGGTCGAAAACTGCATCATTCATACCGATATCCCGGGTCTGGCGATTTTGCCCGCCGGTGATCAGACCAATGCCGATACCGAATATCTGGCATCGGCCCGAACCGAGCAGGTGCTCAACCGGCTTACCCAGAATAATCCCCATCGCATTGTGATTTTTGATTCACCACCTGCTTTGTCGGCATCTCCGGCTTCCGTTCTGGCGACCCATGTCGGACAGGTCTTGATGGTGGTGAAAGCAGACGAAACAACCGAATCCGCCTTGCGCGACGCACTCAGTCTGATGGGCGGATGCGAGCATATCCAGCTGCTCCTCAATGGCACGAAATTCTCGCCGACGGGCAGGCGCTTTGGATCCTATTACGGATATGGAGAGTAAGCCATGACCTCGAATCTGACCAGAAATGTCTTCAAATATGGCGCGGCAATGCTGCCGTTGCTTGGACTGGTCGCGCCAGTAGCGGAGGCTCGCGAACGCAAAGCCGACATCGCTCCCTACATTGAAATACAGCAGGTACTGGTTGCCGATGTGAAGGACGGCAGCGACGTGCTGACCTATACGTCGGTCGCTGCCGGTATTGACAGTTCTGTCCGAACACGAGGGGCGGAAGCGCAAGTCAATTTGCGCTATGAGCGCCGGTTTTTTTATCAGGACAATCTCGGTGACGATGACATCGTTACCGGTCTGGCCCGCGGAGCGGTGCAAGTTGTACCCAATGTCCTGTCACTGGAAGCCGGCGGTATTGCAACCCGCAGCCGGATCGATTTGCGCGGCGAAGCGCCCTCCAATACGGTCGGCAATATTGACAATGTGACGCAGGTCTATTCTGTCTATGCCGGACCCAATCTATCGACCCGGGTGGGTGACCTGGATGTTAATGCAAACTACCGTGTCGGCTATACCAAAGTGGAAAACAAAAGCACCGGCACCTTGCCTCCGGGTCAGCTGCCGATCGATGTTTTCGATGACAGCGTTAGCCACTCGGCGAGTGCCAGTGTCGGTATGCAGCCGGGCGACCTTCCCTTTGGGTGGTCGGTGAGCGGAGCCTGGGAACGCGAAGACGGGGGCCAGCTTGATCAGCGCTTCGAAGGAAAATATGTGCGCGCCGATGTGACGGTGCCTGTCTCCTCCAACCTGGCACTGGTTGGTGGCGTCGGTTACGAGGATATCGAGATTTCGGAGCGCGACGCGGTACGCGACATCAATGGCAATCCGGTAATCGGTGATGACGGTCGCCTTGTCACCGACGAAAGCTCTCCGCGGCAGCTGTCCTATGATCAGGATGGAATCATCTGGGATGCAGGTGTATTGTGGCGGCCTAGCCGTCGTACCTCGCTGGAGGCGCGCGTCGGTCAGCGTTACGGCAGCGAAACCTATTTCGGCAGCTTTGGCTACCAGCCGAACCAGAACACGGCCTTGAATATTTCGGTCTATGATACGGTGTCCGGTTTTGGCAATCTGCTCAATGATAATCTTGCAAATCTGGGCACCAGTTTTTCCAGTACGCGTAATCCTCTGAGCGGCGAACTGAACGGTTGTGCATTTGGCCAGACAAGCAGTCTGTGTTTCAATGACGTGCTGCAGTCGGCGGCCTCATCCTCTTTCCGCGCGCGCGGGGTCAACGGGCAGTATACATATACCACCGGTGCATGGAATGCGGGACTCGGGGTAGGCTATGCCCGTCGCCGCTATTTCGCGTCGCAACTCGGCGCTGTTTCTGCCGTCGACGGTCTGGTGGACGAAAATTACTATGCCAACCTGTCGATTGGCCGGCAACTGGACACCTATTCCAGTTTCGATGCGAATGTGTACGCCAATCTGCTGGACAGCGGTTTTGCAAATGCCCCCAACGTCTTGGGGATCGGTGCCAATGCGGCTTATTACCGACAGATTTTGCCGGGACTGCAGGGGACGGCCGCAGTGGGTCTGGACAGTTTCCAGCAGGACGGATTCGACAGCGAAATCACAGCTTCCGCGCTGCTGGGACTCAGATATGACTTTTAAGAGCGTCATCACGGTTGATGATCGGAGACACGCGAATGTATGATACATTTTATGGATTGAATGGCCGGCCTTTTCAGCTGACCCCGGATCCACATTTCTATTTCGAGAGCCTGACACACCGCAAGGCCTTGTCCTATCTCGGCTACGGTCTCGCTCAGGGCGAAGGCTTTATTGTCATCACCGGCGATGTAGGCGCCGGCAAGACCACGCTCGTCAGCCATCTGATGGCGACGATCGACAAAGCGCGTCTGACGGCTGCCAACATCGTCACCACCAAGCTCGATAGCGAAGATATTGTGCGTGTCGCGGCCAATCATTTCGATATCGATACCGATCATATGGACAAGGCTCAGCTGCTAAGCGCATTTGAAGAATTCCTTCATGCCGAAGCCCGCGCCGGCCGGCGCTGTTTGTTGATTGTGGATGAATCGCAGAACCTTCCGGCGGGCGCGCTGGAAGAGTTGCGGATGCTGTCCAATTTTCAGCTCGGCGGCCAGGCGCTGCTTCAGATATTCCTGCTCGGCCAGCCGGAATTTCGAGATATGCTGCAAAATTCCAACCAGCTCGAGCAATTGCGGCAACGCGTTATTGCGCATCATCATCTCGAACCGATGAGCGCCGATGAAATCGAGCCCTATGTCACTCACCGCCTGTCCAAAAGCGGCTGGTCGGGGCGTCCCAAGATCACCTCGAGTGTATTCCGGATGCTCTATGCAGAAACCCATGGGGTTCCCCGCAAGATCAACGCGCTAATGAGCCGGATTTTGCTGATGGGATCAATCGAACATGCCGAGATGATAGAGCAGAGTTTGGTTGCCAGGGTGCTTGCCGATTTGAAAGGCGAAGATGTCGAAATTGCTGCACCACCAACTGCGGAAACCGACAGCAAAAATCCGCTGTGGGAAAAGCCCAAAAAGAAACTCGATGCGATCGCGGAACAAGCGCAAGCAACCTGGCCCCAGTCGCCAGTAGCACCGACAAGGCCGGGATCAACGCCGGAAGACGAAGTGGTCAATCTGCGGACGGCAGAACCTCCGGTGCCGCCAGTGCAGGAGTCTGCGCAAGCCCATGCTGAAACCGCCTCCGACAGCGGTTCAAAGCCTTTACCCCAGCCAGTCGCCGATCAAGAGACCATCGACCGGATCGACCGGATAGCAGAGCGGCTGTCCTCGCTGGAAAAGCGCATGAACGGTCAGGAAGAAAATTTGCACCGCGTGTTGACGATGCTCGTGGAATGGGTCGAGAGTGATGTCCGGAGCAAGGAAAGTTATGTCAATGCAGGACGCGCGGCCTGAATCCTTCACAACGGCGAGAAAAGCGGATGCTTTGCTCAATGCCATGTCGGTTGATATCGAGGACTGGTTTCAGGTGGGAGCCTTTGAGACGGTCATTGACCGTGCCGACTGGGATCGGCTCGAGCATCGGGTAGAGCGAAATAGCCAGGCCGTGCTGGCGCTGTTCGACGAGGCAGGGATCAAGGCAACATTTTTCATTCTGGGCTGGGTGGCCGAGCGCTATCCTGCCCTGATGCAGCAGATTGTTGCTGCCGGACATGAAATCGCCAATCATGGCTATGATCATGCCCGCGTGTTCAACCTGTCTCCAGACCAGTTTCGCGCAGATCTGGATCGCAGCCACAAATTGCTGGAAGATTCATCCGGCCAGAAGGTGACCGGTTATCGGGCACCGAGCTTTTCGATTGATCAGCGGACACCCTGGGCGCATGAAATACTGGCCGAAAAGGGCTATGCCTACTCGTCCAGCGTCGCTCCCATACACCATGACCATTATGGCTGGACCGGTTCGCCGCGCTTCGCGTGGAAGCCGGTGGAACAATCCGATTTCATCGAATTGCCGGTCACGACCGTCAAACTTGGTAGCCGGATACTGGCTGCCGGTGGGGGCGGTTTTTTCAGACTGCTGCCTTACGCCCTGTACGAGCAATCCATCCGGAAAATGCAGCGTGACGACGGGCACGGGGCAATCTTCTATTTTCACCCCTGGGAAATCGATCCCGAGCAGCCCCGGGTCAAAAATGCACCGGTCCGGTCAAAAATCCGGCACTATACGAATCTGAAAGCCATGCGCGCGAAGCTGTTGCGGGCCGGGCGGGATTTCAAATGGGGCAGGGTGGATGAACTGGCGGCACTGGAAGCGGGGTTGATGCGATGAACATGCGCTTCAAGCCGCAGCCTTTGTCGATACGTGTTCTGGATCGCCCCGACGCCAATGAACTGGCACGGATCGATGCTTTCATTGCAGCATCGCCGGAAGCCACGCCGTTTCATCGACCGGCCTGGGTGCTTTCGGTGAGCAAGGCCTGCGGCCATGCCTGGCGCTATCTGCTTGCCGAAGACGGTGACGGAACATTGTCGGGCATCCTCCCGTTTCATCTGATCCATTCTGCCTTGTTCGGCCGCGCACTGGTATCTTCGGGTTTCGCCGTGGGCGGCGGGATCGTTTCTGACAATGATCAAGCCATCCAGCTGCTGGCGGACGAAGCGTGGCGCTTTGCCGAGCGCCACAGCTTCCCGACTGTCGAATTGCGCGGAGGGGCCGTGCCCGACGATCAATGGCAGCACAATCAGGGAGTTTATGCCGGTTTTGTGACCGCGCTCGCGGATGATGACGAAAGCCAGCTGCTCGCGATTCCGCGCAAGCAACGGGCAGAAGTCCGCAAGGGCCTGAAAGGCGATCTGACCGTGCGCATCGGGACAGCCGCGCAGGATCGGGACGATCATTATGCCGTCTATGCGGAGAGCGTCCGCAATCTCGGAACTCCGGTTTTTCCGAAGGCCCTCTTCGACGCCGTGCTCGACGGATTTGGCGAGGATGCAGATATTCTTACCGTGCTGCACGAAGGCGAACCGGTAGCCAGCGTTCTGAGCCTCTATCATGGCGGAACGGTGATGCCTTATTGGGGAGGCGGGTCATGGGATGCCCGCCGGCTCAGGGCCAATGACGTGATGTATTATGCCTTGATGAACCACGCCCGGGAAAGGGGATGCGGGTTATTCGATTTTGGGCGTTCCAAGTACGGAACCGGCGCTTTCTCCTTCAAGAAGAACTGGGGATTTGAACCGCAGCCTCTGAGCTATGCAACGCGCACTGCGGATGGCGAAGCAGCCCGTGATGTCAATCCGATGAGCCCGAAATATCGGGCACAGGTGGCGCTGTGGCAGCGATTGCCCTTGTCGATTGCCAACCGGATCGGACCAATGATCGCGAAGGGTCTCGGCTGATGGGTGAGATCCTGTTTCTGGCGCATCGGGTGCCATGGCCACCGAACCGGGGCGACAAGATCCGTTCGCATCATTTCCTGCAGAAACTGATGGATTGCGCGCCGGTGCATATGGCCTGTTTTGCAGAGGATGAAGCTGAACGGCAAACCGGCTGGGTGCGCAAAAGTGAACTCGCGTCCCGTGAAATCGTGCTGCGGCACAAGCCGCAATGGCAGGCGGGG
>TARA_R100001244_G_scaffold6593_26_pt1 | contig 34541 bp, 28 predicted proteins | sample TARA_R100001244 | Tara Oceans TARA_R100001244 (sample SAMEA2621564) | marine metagenome | biome: marine biome (ENVO:00000447); feature: mesopelagic zone (ENVO:00000213); material: "saline water (ENVO:00002010), including plankton (ENVO:xxxxxxxx)" | depth 790 m
AGCGGCGGATCTCAATCGCCTCCTGTCCGGAAAGGCGCGCCGCAAACATCGAATCGGCGGCATCGAACAGATGATGACCTTCGTCAAAGATCAGGCGGGTCGGTCGGTTCTGCTGCTCGCGTCCGCGCGCGGCATTGACCATGACCAGCGCGTGGTTGGCGATCACGATGTCGGCCTGCTGGCTGGCGCGCGCGGCTTTCTCGATGAAGCACTTGCGGTAATGCGGGCAGCCGGCATAGACGCATTCGCCGCGCCGGTCGGTCAGCGCGGTCGCGCCGTTGCGCCGGAACAGCGTGGTCAGCCAGCCGGGCAGGTCGCCGCCGATCATGTCGCCGTCCTTGCTATAGGCTGCCCAGCGCGCGACCAAATGGGCCAGAATCGCAGCCCGTCCGGTGAACCCGCCCTGCAAGGCATCTTCCAGATTGAGCAGGCAGAGATAATTTTCCCGTCCCTTGCGGACGACCACTTTCTTGCGAAAGGTCGCTTCGTCGGGATAGATGCGTCGGGTTTCGCGGTCGAGCTGGCGCTGCAAGGCCTTGGTGAAAGTCGATATCCAGACTGCGCCGCCGGCCTGGCTGGACCAGAGCGAGGCGGGTGCCAGATAGCCCAGCGTCTTGCCAATGCCCGTCCCGGCCTCCGCGAGCAGCATATTGGGTTCGCCCTTGATCCGGCGCGGATTGAAGATTCCGCTTACCGCCGCGGCATAGCTTTTCTGGCCCTTCCGGTCCTCGGCTCCCTCGCCGGTGAGCGCATCGAGGCGGGCAAGCGTGGCCTGCTCGTCCATGGCAATCGGGCGCGGTGCCGGCCGCGCCGGCTCCTCTTCCCACTCGGACAGTTTCGAGAACAGCCAGCGTTCGGTTCCTGCCGGTTTTTCGAGCCTCTGGCCAACTTCCCCTGCCCAGGGCCAGCGCAGCCGGAACAGGGCCTGCGCGCTGCTCCAGGCCCCTTCACGCTCTTTCCAGTAGGGGGCCTGCAATCCGGCGAGCAACTGGCTCGCGGCTTGCCGGTAGAGGCCGGCGATATCAGCCTCCTGCTCCGGTGGCGTCAGGCCCAGCGTCTTGGCCAGGCCAGCCGGCGTCGGAACGATGAACTGGGCCGGATGGATGAAGGCAAAGAGTTCCAGCAGATCCAGACCGGACAGGTCGGGATAGCCCAGCCTCTGGCCCAGGAGCGGCGCGTTGAGCAGGATATGCGGCGTTTCCGCGACGCGGCCAATGGCCTCGCCCTTGCCGATCGCGCGGGTTTCGCCATCGGCCGTGCAAATCCAGATGCCGCTGTGGCTGGCGTGAAGCGCCGGGTAGGGTAGGGTGTTGGCGGTCAAGTGGGTTGCAGTGCTGTCAGACGGCGTGCGGACCCACCAGCGCGACGCCGGCTATGAAGCGATGGGCCCCGAACAATATCGCATAGAGGATGAGCGCGATCACCACGCTGATTACTTCCCGGCCCGGTGTTGCCACTTCCGACGGTTTCACCCACGCCCCCTCGTTGCGCGAAACCGTGAAGATCGAGATCAGCGCCCACAGGCCCAGCCCGCCGAACAGCACCAGCGACTTGTTGTCGCCATTGGCGAGCAGATGGCCGATCGCCCAGATCAGAACGCCGGTCAGCATCGGATGCCGGATCCACTGCTTGATCCTTGATTTGCCTTGCGCGACACCGATCAGATAGACCGCGACGATCACCAGCAGCATATTGAGATGGCGGCCCCAGCTTGGCGGATCATAGACAAATTCCGCCGGTGTCGTGCGCCAGCCGTAGATCATCAGGCCAAGCGATACGAGCAGCAGCAAGGCGGCCAGTCCCTTGTGCGGCCCTTCGCCAATCGTGTCCTGAAGGGATGCCCGAACCCCGGGTGTGACCGATTTCATAAGATGAACAATGCTCCAGAGAAGCACACCTGCAACCAATATTGACATGACCAATCTCCCGCTTTTGTCCTGTTCTAACTTGCTATACAGGCTAAGGCCACTATTTGCGCAGCATAGCCAGAAAAACAGGATAAATTTGTGACCGAATATCGTGAAGCAGCAGAGAATTCCAAAGCGTGGCCGTTTGAGGAAGCCCGCAAACTGCTCAAACGCTATCGCGGCGAGCGTGGCGCGCCGGCCCCGAAGCCCGGCGGCGAACCGATGCTGTTCGAGACCGGCTATGGTCCGTCTGGCCTGCCGCATATCGGGACATTCAACGAGGTGCTGCGCACAACCATGGTGCGCCATGCCTATGAAACGCTGACCGGCAATCCGACCCGGCTGATCGCGTTCAGCGACGATATGGACGGCTTTCGCAAGGTGCCGACCAACGTCCCCAATCAGGCGATGCTCGCCGAACATCTGCACAAGCCGCTGACGCAGGTTCCGGATCCATTCGAGAAGTTCGAGAGCTTTGCCGCGCACAATAATGCGATGCTGCGCGATTTTCTCGATCAATTCGGTTTTGATTATGAATTCATGTCGTCGACCGAGCAATATCAGAGCGGCGCGTTTGACGAGACGCTGAAGCTGGTACTGGCGCGCAACCAGCAGATACTGGATATCATGCTGCCGACACTGGGCAAGGAGCGGCAGGCGACTTATTCGCCGATACTGCCGATCAGCCCGAAGACTGGTCATGTTCTGCAAGTGCCGGTGGAGATTGTCGATGCCGAAACCGGGATCGTCCGTTTCGAGGACCAGGGCGAGATGATCGAGCACAATATCCTGTCCGGCGGTGCCAAGCTGCAATGGAAGGTCGACTGGGCGATGCGCTGGACCGCGCTCGGCGTCGACTATGAGATGTACGGCAAGGACCTGACCGACAGCGGCGTGCAGTCGGGCAAGATTGCCAAGGTGCTGGGCGCGCGCAAGCCCGAGGGGCTGATCTACGAGATGTTCCTCGACGAGAAGGGCGAGAAGATTTCCAAGTCCAAGGGCAATGGCCTGAGTCTGGACGAATGGCTGCGCTACGGCTCGGAAAACAGCCTGGCCTTCTACATCTTCCGCGAGCCGAAGTCGGCAAAGCAGCTGCACCTTGGGGTCATTCCGCGCGCCGTGGACGAATATTTCCAGTTCCGTGCCAACTGGCACGAGCAGGATGCCGAGAAGCGGCTCGGCAATCCGGTGCACCATGTCCACAACGGCGATGTCCCGGCGGACACGATCCCGGTCACCTTCGGTCTGCTGCTGAATCTGGTCGGGGTGATGGGCGATTCGGAGAAAGACCAGATCTGGGGCTATCTGCGCCAATATGCGCCGGACGCGACGCCGGAACGCTATCCGGATCTTGACGAGCTGATCGACAATGCGATGGCCTATCACAAGGACTTCATCGCGCCCACGCTGCACCGGCGCCAGCCGGAGGGCGTGGAAGTGGCGGCGCTGGAGCGGCTTGATCAGGAACTGGCCGGGCTGCCGGAACATGCGCCGGCGGAGGATATCCAGACGATTGTCTACACGATCGGCAAGGAAGGCGGTTTCGACAATCTGCGCGACTGGTTCAAGGCGCTGTACGAGACGCTGCTCGGGTCTTCACAGGGGCCGCGGATGGGCAGCTTTATCGCGCTCTATGGCGTCGACAACACCCGCAAGCTGATCGCAGACGCGCTGGCATGATCGACATCTTCACCACCGGCGGGACGATCGACAAGGTCTATTTCGACGCGCTGTCCGAGTACCAGATCGGTGCGACCGCGCTGCCCGACATATTGGCCGAGAATAATGTCTTTGTCCCGCACCGGGTGACGCAGCTGATGCGCAAGGACAGTCTCGAGCTGACCGATGCGGACCGGGCCGCGATTCACGAGGCGGTGGCGGCGAGCGATGCCGACAAGATACTGGTCACCCATGGTACCGACACGATGGTCGATACCGCGCGGGTGCTGTCCGACATTGGCGGCAAGACGATCGTGCTGACTGGCGCGATGCAGCCTGCGACCCTGCGCAACAGCGATGCCGAGTTCAATGTCGGTTTTGCGCTGGCGGCGACGCAGACGCTGCCACCCGGTATCTATATCGCGATGAACGGCGAGGTGTTCGATCCCGCGAAGGTCCACAAGGACCGCTCGGCGCACCGGTTCATGCGCGACTAGCTTCGGGCCAGCGAGCGCATTGGAGGCACAGATGATGAAGCGGACCGTCGAGCAACTGAGCGAGCAACTGCTGCACAAGCCGGTGGGCGCGCTTTCTCCCGAGGAACGGGGCGTACTCGAGGCGATTGTCTCCCGCCAGATTGTGGCGGATGACGCCGGCGAACTGGCCGAGGAGCAGAGCAGCTTCGGCGAGCGCCTGTCCGACCGGGTGGCTGCGGTTGGTGGATCCTGGGGTTTCATCATCGCCTTTGCCCTGGTCCTGTTTGGCTGGATGCTGCTGAATTCGGAAATCCTGACCCGGTTCAACGCCGCCTTCGATCCCTATCCCTTCATCTTTCTCAATCTGATGCTGTCGACGCTGGCCGCGATCCAGGCGCCGATCATCATGATGAGCCAGAACCGCGCGTCCAACAAGGACCGGATCGCCGCGGCGCATGATTATGAGGTCAATCTGCGCGCCGAAATCGATATCATCCGGCTACACGAGAAAATCGACCTGCTGATGCTCGAGAAGATCGCCAAGCTGGAAGCCGACCTCGGCGAGATCATGGCGGCGGTTCGGCCGGCCTAGGTTGCGGCCGGACGGGTAACCGTCCGCAGGACCTCGGCATAGCTGTTCGCGATCGTCATGCGGGGACCATAGCCCTTGGCGAGCAGCCGGTTGTGGGCGTCGGGCAGATTGTAGCAGGGCACGCCCATGAACAGATGGTGCTCGCTGTGAAAATTGACCCAATAGGGCGCCAGCGTCATCTGCATCAGCATATTGGCTTTGGTCGTACGGGCGTGGCTGAACGGGTCATCGCTGCCGGTGGTGGTGCAGGCATGTTCGGCGATATTGCGAATCCGCAGGATCAGCTGGAAGGTAGTCGCCAGCGCCGCGAGCCAGATCAGGAACGGGATGATGCCGAGCGTCGCCAGACTGGCCAGCAGCACCACGAGCTGTACGAGCAGGAAGCGCCCGACGGTCCGCGTCGTCCGTTTGGCGCCATCGAGATCGATCACCGGGGCGGCTACGCCCGCCGCGCCATTGCGGTTGAGCGGGGTGCCCGCCGATGTGTCGCGCTTCGCTGACGGGGCAGCATCCTGCGCGCCGGAAAGCATCGCCTTCAGACCCTGCCAGGCGACGGCGAACTGGTTGCCGCGCTGCTTGAGAAAGGTCTGCCCGGTGAGGTCGCGGATGATCTTGCGCTTCATGCTGGCCTTGCTGGTTGGAAAGGCCGCAGACAGGCCGAGATCGGGATCTTCGTTCTGCTGGGTGAAGCGGTGGTGGGTCAGATGATAGGCGCGGTAGCTGTGCAGATCGCTGCCGGTCGCGGCACCGGTCAGCCACTGGCCGACGAAATTGTTGATCTTGCGCTTGGGGTGGAGAAGGCCGTGGGCCGCCTCGTGCATCAGGATCGACAGACCCAGCTGCCGTCCGCCGACCAGCACCAGTGCGACCGGGGTCGCGGCCAGTCCGGCCAGCCAGTGCCATTGCCACAAGAGCGCCGTACCGCCGGTGACCAGCGCCACCATCAGCCAGCCGTGCAGCGCGAGCCAGAGACCGTGCCAGCGCGACACGCGGGTCAGCGCGGCCCATTCGTCGCGGGCGAAGATTTCATTCGGTTTGGCGGCTTTTACAGCGGGCATGATGCGATCCTTTGCTAGCCATAATATAGCTGTTTTCTGCGGCTTTTACAAGTTTTTCACCTGACGCTACGGCTTCAGCGCCTCAGCCAGCCTGACCATGAAATCGGCACCGCGGGCAAACTGTTCGACGGCCAGATATTCGTTCGGCTGGTGCGCCTGCTCGATTGACCCCGGGCCGCAGATCACGGTGGCGAAACCGGCCTGCTGGAACTGGCCGGCCTCGGCGGCATAGGAGACGACATCGGCGGGGCTGTTGTCGCCGGTCAGGCGACGGACAAAGGCTTCCGCCTCCTGCGATCCGGCGGGGGCCATCGGCGGTGCGTTGGACTGCCGGGTGATGGTCACGCCGGATTGCGGAAAGGCCTGTTTCATCTCGCGGTCCAGCGCGGCAATTTTCGCCTTGAACGGTGCCAATATGGTGTCCGGATCATCATCCGGCGGGCAGCGCAGATCAAAGACAAATTCGGCCCGGCGCGCGAGGATATTGGCAGCGGTGCCGCCCTCCATCTTGCCGATGGTGAGCGTTGCATGCGGCGGGACGAACGGGGATTCGGGGTCGGCATTTTCCCACAGGCCGCGGGCCAGTTCGGCGAGATCGTGCATCAGTTCCACCGCCACCATATTGGCGGACAGACCGATATGCGGCAGGCTGCTATGTGCTTCATGCCCCAGCACCTCGACGGTGTGGACGGTGATCCCCTTGTGGCCGGTGACCACTTTCATCATCGTTGGTTCGCCGATAATCGCCAGCGCCGGCGAGGGGAGCGTTACCGCCATGTCCTCGATCATTGCCGGCGCCCCGAGGCAGCCGACTTCCTCGTCGTAGCTGAAGGCCAGATGCACCGGTTTTGCGCCGTCCCTGAACAAGGGCACGGCGGCCAGAGCCAGAGCCAGAAAGCCCTTCATGTCACAGGTGCCGCGCCCGTGCAGCAGGCCGTCTCGCTCGGTCACGGTCCACGGATCGCTGTCCCAGTCCTGCCCGTCGACCGGCACGACATCGCTGTGGCCGGACAGGATGATTCCGCCCGGGACGGCGGGGCCGACCGTGGCATAGAGATTGGCCTTGGAGGCATCGGCATTGACGACCCGGGTGGATGCGACGCCATGCTGGGCGAGATAATCCTCGACCCAGGCGATCAGTTCGAGATTGCTGTTCCGCGATGTGGTGTCGAATGCGATCAGCGTCGCGAGAATGTCGCGGGCTGCGGGGACGAGATTGGCAGTCATGAAAATATAATCTTTACAAACTTTGCAACGTTGGGAGACAGAAAAGGGGCCCGCGCCAGATCACCGAAAATTGGCGGGCTTGGGTGATGATTCCAGATCGGTCATGGCGGGCAACTATCACGATTCCGCCGGTGAAGCACAGGGGGTTTTATCCAGCCTCTCCTTTGCAAGAGAGAGGCGAGCGGGACAAATCAATCTCCACCCTGCTCCGCTGTTGCCGCCGCCTTCGCTTCCGCTTCCTTCATCAAGCCTTGCGCCGCCTCGGAAAGAGAAGACGGGTGCGGGCTGTTGGCCAGTGGACCGAGTGTCACCGCTGCCCAGTCATATTTACCGTCGGCCATATACTGGTTGGCATTCATCCAGCGGAGCTGTGGATCATAGGGTGCCAATTGCAGCGCGCGCTCGATGCCATGTACAGCGATTTCCGGCGGCGAGATACCCTGACCCTTGTAGCTCAGATAAAATTGCATCAGCGGGATCGGATTGTCGTTTTCGATCCGGTTCACTTTCACAAACTGGGCGCGGACCGCTTTCCAAGCGGCATCGAAATCGTCGGCATCGGACGCCATCCGGGCCAGAGCATAACCTTTCTGGATATGGGCATTGATCCGGTCGGGATCGACGGCAATGGCGCGATCTGCAGCTGCAATCGCTTCCTTGTCATTGCCGGCATCAAATTCGGCTTCTGCCAAAGCCGCCTGGGTGAATGGATCACCGGGATATTTTGCGCCAATTGCCCGGGCTTCGGGTAGCAGGGCGGCTGCCTCTTCGTCATCAACGCCGCGCTTCGAGCGAATGCGGACCGGCATCATCTCTGCTTCGGCTGCGTTCAGCGGGCGGATATCAATCGCGCCGGTTTTCAGATATTCCGGAGGTATCCGATAGGTCGTGATTTTTCGCTTTTTCAGATAGCTGGCGAGATCCCGGTCGAGTTGCGACAGATCTCCGAAAGCCTGGGTGGCGGCCGCGATTTCGGATGACCCCGTTGCCAGCGCCCGCAGATAGGTGTCCAGCTGTCCTTTGCGTTCCTTGGAGAAGTGCAGCATGTGATACAGCGCCCAGCTCTGGCCGTAAAAGCTGTCATAGCGTTTGGATTTATTGGCCTGATATGCCTGTGTATCGAGCAACAGTTCGATCGGCACATCTTTGGCGACAGCCAGTTCATAAGCGCGGCTCTTGGAAGAGAGCCCCAAGCCGACGCTGCCGTCGCCGCCAAATTTGGCCGTTCCGAAAAACTCGGCATATCCCTCGCTAAACCAGAGAGGATAGGCGCGCGCCGAAGCGCTGAGCAGAAAGTGGTGCGCATATTCATGCAGCAATACCGACTCTGACTCGGAAAGTTCGTAGCGGCCGGTTCTGACTTCCGGAATGATTGCGAACGAGCCGCCTGCACGGGGCACATAAAAGCCCTGCAGATATTTGTTTCCCTTGCCTGCCAGATCGCGCACGTCGCGCGCGCTATCCAAGGCATAAATCGTCACCCGATTGGATGGGCTGGGCTTTTCGGCTGGCCGGTTGAACAAAAACCGCATGGCGTCGTGGTACCGCTCAAGACGTTCGGCAAAGTCCCTGATATCCGACTCTTTCTGATCCGAATAGATCAGGAAATGATCACTGCTTGCCTCGTGCCAGGCTGCCTGCGCCGGAAATCCGGCAAGCAGCATCGTCAAGCAGAAAAGCAGAAAATATCTGACCATGAAAACGCCCCCTTATGTCGGCCCGGTATAATCCAAGAACAGACATAGAGGCAACGAGTCGATGAATAAACCCGGGTCGAATGGACAAATGCGGCCAAGGGCAGAGAGGGGGGCGTAACTCTTGAGCCCGACCATTCCAGGGCAGTGCGCCGGGTTCAGACACGGTTTCGGGCCGCCTTTTCGGCAGGGACGATATTCGGGGAATTGCTGCCCCTTCTCCCGCACGGGAGAAGGGGCAGCCGATGGCTTAACCTTGCGATTCAATCCAGTCGCGAATCTTGCTTTCCAGCACCGTCATCGGCAGCGCGCCGGTGTTCAGCACCTGGTCGTGGAATTCGCGCGGATCGAACTTTTCACCGAGCGCATCCTGGGCCTCTTTCTTCAGCCGCTGGATGGTCAGCGCGCCGATCTTGTAGGCCAGAGCCTGCGAAGGGATCGCGATATAGCGTTCGACTTCGGCGGTGGCGTCGGTTTTGCCCATGCTGCTGTTGTCCAGCATATACTGGATCGCCTGGTCGCGGGTCCAGCCCTTGCTGTGCAGGCCGGTGTCGACGACCAGCCGCATTGCGCGGAGCATCTCGTCGTCAAGATGGCCGAAGCGCTGATAGGGGTCGGTGTAGAGACCCATCGGGAAGCCGAGCTTCTCCGAATAGAGCGCCCAGCCCTCGACAAAGGCGGTGTTGCCGCCAAAGCGCATGAAGTTCGGCAGGTCGGTATTTTCCTGGGCCAGCGAAATCTGGAAATGGTGGCCGGGCGCACCTTCGTGCAGATAGAGTGTGGTGATGCCGGATGTGTTGCGCGACGGCAGGTCATAGGCGTTGAAATAGAAGACACCGGGCCGGGAGCCATCAGGCGTACCGCTCTGGTACGACCCGCCGGCCTGGAATTTCTCGATCGATTCGTCATAGGGGCGGATTTCCAGCGGCGATTTCGGCAGAACCTTGAACTGCTCGCCGATTTTCGCGTCGACTTTCTTGCCCATGTCATAATAGGCCTGGGTCAGCGCTTCGCGCGATTCCGGATGGAATTGTTCGTCGGTACGCAGGAATTCGAAAAATTCGGGGAGCGTGCCGTCAAAGCCGACCTCTTCCTTGATCGCTTCCATCTCGGTCTTGATCCGGGTGACTTCGCTGATGCCGAGATTGTGGATATAGTCGGCCTTGAGCGGCAGGGTGGTCGTGTTCTCGATCAGATTTTCGTAGAGAATGGCGCCGCCTTTCATGCCGGAAAGGCCGACTTCGTCGCGCGCTACCGGCAGATATTCATTCTCGAGGAAATCATGCATGCGCTGATAGCCGGCAAAAATCTCGGTGGTCGCTGCTTCATATTCTCCGGTCAGGCGGGCTTTGTCTTCCTCGCTGAAATCTTCGGGGAAATTTTTCGTTGGTGCCATGAACGGGCTGTTTTCCAGACCGAGGGCGATCTGGGTGGCGAGCTGTTCGATCACATTCTTGATCGTCAGCTTGGTTTCGACAACGCCGCTTTCCATGCCTTCGCGGAATCGCCCGATCGAGCGGTCACCGATCACGATGAACTGCTTGTGACGCTTCAGATTGTCTTCGTAATTCTTGACCGTCTTGAACGGTGCAGCCCCCTTGCCCGAGGCAAAATCGGGATAGAAAGTGTGGAAGCCGCTGAAATGGTTGACCGGACGGACCACCGTCAGGGCCATGATTTCGTCGGAATAGCCCTTGAGCGCCTGCTGCTTGTCGCGCTTGAACACGTCATAGGCGATCTTGTCGGTGGCGCTCAGCTTGCTGCGGTCGATTTTCATCAGGGCCGCCAGTTCGGCCGTTTCTGCAGCTTTCTCCTTGGCGAAATATTCGTCGCTGATATAATCACCCAGCTGGTCGGCATAGCGCTCGTCGCCGCGGAACAGGGCGCCGATCGGATTGCGCTTCAGGCCTTCCTCGTCGCTCTTGGCGAACAGCGCCTTCATCTTCTCGCCCTCGGTCATCTCCGCCTTTTCGTGATGCTCCATCGTGGCTGCGCTGGCAGCGGTTAGCGGCTGGGCGATTGCGATGCTTCCGGTGGCGAGCAGGCTGGTACCGAGGAGAAGGGCGAGAGATTGCTTGATCATCATATATTCCTATCCAAAAACTGTTATGGCCAGCTAACACGGTAAAGTATCGCTCGCAACGAAATCCCTCCGGCGCCGACGTCGTTGGTCGAAGCCGGTCGTATGTTGATCGCATCGCTTGCCGTTCAGCGCTGCAATGCCTGTTGCCAGGGGTTGAGTCGGAACCATTTGGTAATGATATATTTGGTCCCCTGTTCGACCGGCCTTCCGGCGTGCAACGTGTCGATATTGGGGGTGCCGTCGGGACGCATATTGTTCCACATCAGCAGCATGCCGCGACGCGGTTCGACCTGATACTCGAGCTGCGGAAAGGCGGTGGCGCCGCCCTGCTCCGGCTCGTTGAGATAGGCCATCGCGGTCCAGCTGCGCTGCCCGCCATTGGGGCCTTCATATTGCCAGTATTTCTCGTTTTCGTGGAAATAGTCGTGATGATCCTTGAACTGCTGGCCCGGCTGATAGCGCTGGCCCTGCAATATCTCGCTGTGGGATTGCGGCAGGTCCATCAGATCGCAGATCGACTTGTCGATGCGGCGGATATCGGGGTCGGCGGGATCGACATTGCAGCTGTAGCTGGTGCGATAGCCTTTGCGCTCGGTGCCTTCGTACAGGGTCGACGGCTGGCTGTCGCCGTCGATCATGTCGATCAGCAGATCGCAGTCGGCGTCGCTCAGGAAATTCTGGTGGACGTACAGCTGCATATGCGGGCTTTCCAGCCACTGCACCCGCGGATGGGCGTTGAGCGCTTCGGTAACCTGCCGGCCGAGCGCCGCCATGCGCCGCGGGCTGGTATATTGTTCGATCAGCTTTTTCGAAAAGACTCTCGCCATGGCCGAAACCTAGTCGATGACGCGACCGCGCACCATCACCCAGTCGACCTTCTCGAGCGTGCGGACGTCATCCAGCGGATTGCCGTCCAGCGCGATCAGGTCAGCCGAATAGCCGACCGCGATCCGGCCGATCTGATTTTCCATGTCGAGCATTTTGGCAGCCACGGTGGTGGCGCTGGCCACGGCTTCCCGCGGAGTCAGCCCGGCATCGACCATCAGTTGCAGTTCCTCGGCATTGCGACCGTGATTGAAGACACCGGCATCGGTTCCGAACGCGATCGGAACGCCCATCTGTTTGGCCAGGGTCACGGCCTTGCCGACCCGGCCCATGGTCATGCGGATCTTGTCCTCGACCACCGGCGTGTAGACACCCTTGCCGAGCCGTTCGCTGACGCCCTGGAACGCCATCAGTGTCGGTACCATCGCGGTGCCGTTGGCCTTCATGACTTTCAGCGCCGCTTCATCGGCGAATGTGCCATGCTCGATCGTGTCGATGCCGGCGCGCGCCGCCGCCTCGATGCCACGTGCGCCATGGGCGTGGGCCATGACTTTCAGGCCGAGCGAATGGGCGGTGTCGGCGATCGACTGCATCTCCGCGCTGGTGAACTGAGCGTCCAGCCCCCGGCCCTGTTGCGACAGGACGCCGCCGGTCGCGGTGATCTTGATGATGTCGGAACCGGCACGCGAGGCCTTGCGTACCTTGGCGGCGCACTCGACCGCACCGGTGCAGCTGTAGCCGCTGGTCAGCAGGTCGTTCACATCCTCGGTAAAGCCGGAAACATCGCCATGGCCGCCGACAATCGCCAGCGCGGGTCCTGCGGCGATGATGCGCGGGCCGGGAATGATGCCCTCGGCGGTGCCGCGGCGCAGCGAGAAGGCGCTATATTGCGAAGAGCCCGCCTCGCGCACGGTGGTGAAACCGGCCTTTGCCGTGACCAGCGCATTTTTGGCGCCGACGACCACGCCCCATTCGGACGGCTCGGTGGTTTCCTTCCAGAAATCGCCACCGGGATCGCCGGTCAGATGGACGTGCAAGTCGATCAGGCCAGGCATCACGGTCTTGGTGCTCAGGTCAATTATCGTGGCACCGGCGTCGTTCACCGGTTCCGAACCGCTGCGGATTTCGGCAATCCTGCCGTCGCGGACGATGATGGTCGCGGGGCCGCCGGGGGAAGACGCGGCGTCGGTGAGCAAATTGCCAACGCGGATGATCTGGTCCCGGGCGATGGCACCGGCCGGCACCATTGCCAGTGCCAGAGTCGATATTGTCAGACCGAGTGCGCGTATCATCCAAATTCTCCTTTTAACCCCGGACACCTCTGCTTGGAGTCGTGGCAGGTTGCAACCGGAAATGATGGAGCGGTTGAGCGAAATTTGGCTCTGGCAGGACGCGCGCATGTGGGGAAAGCAGATGCCGGTGCCGAGGATATCATCCGGCCTATATCGGCGTTGTTGCCTTATGCAAGCATTGCTGTGGCGGTGTTGCGCCGGTCAGCCGCCGCCAACGGAGACTTGCATGAATCTGGGTTTGCCCGACGCTTGGGAATTGTCCGGTGTCAGCGGATAATTCCCCGGCGGCAAGGCTGCGAGCGGCATTCCGGCGGCGCACAGATCATAAGGCGAAACGCGGTGGCGCGTGCATAGGCCGCCCGCGCCGTCACTGACCAGCGGTGTTTCAAACTCGGCAGCCACGGTAGCCTCATCGGAACGCGTCACGGTGCAGACAACCAATTGCCCCCCGCCGAGATCAAGCACAAGCTTTGTGCCCAACGGGACACCGAGCAGACCTTCAAACATCACACCGGATTGAGAAAGGTCGCGCATCACAACATCATATCGATGATTTTCATGGATGGCACCAATCCGCCGAAACACGGTGCGCCGGTCCGGCCGGTACAGTTCGGGCCCGGCCGGTTCAATCCGGAATTCCCCGCTGCCCAGTTTTTCTTCAATTTCTTCCAGCTTCAGAGCCTTGGAGTAAATCCATCCCTGAATATAGCGCGCGCCTTTGGAGCAAACGAGAGTGAACTGGTCAAAGGCTTCGACGCCTTCAACCGTCGTCTCCATGCCCAGCGCTTCCGACAGGCTGATAATGGCGGCGATAATCTTGGCGCTATTCTTGTCCTTTTGCGTGCAGGAATCGACAAAGCCCTTGTCGACCTTGATCTTGTCAAAAGGAGCAGAGCGAAGATAGCTGAGCGAAGAATAGCCGGTGCCGAAATCGTCGAGCGCCAACCGCACGCCCATGTCCTTCATGATCTTGAAAGTGGTGTCGATGGTATCGCTGTTGCCCATGAAGACGCTTTCGGTCAGTTCGAGTTCCAGTCGTTCCGGGTCGAGGCCGCTTGTGGCAAGCGCATTCATGACGATTTCGGGAAAACCGTTGCTGGCGAATTGGACGGCCGACACATTGACCGCTACCCAGATCGACTTTGGCCAAAGCTGCGCATCCCGACAGGCTCGGCGGAGGGCCCATTCGCCCAATTGATTTATCAGGTTCAATTCTTCCGCGATAGGTATGAAGACGGCCGGACTAATCTCTCCCCGCTCCGGATGAACCCAGCGCATAAGCGCCTCAAACCCAACGACCATATGATCATCGGTGCGGACCACCGGCTGGTAGTGCAGTTCAACCTGATCATTGACGAGCGCGTCGCGCAGATCTTCGACCAGCGTGCGCCTCTCTTCTTCATCATTTTTCAGATCGGCGGAAAAGAATCGGAACTGGCCACGGCCGGAATTTTTGGCGGCGTACAGGGCCAGATCGGAACTGCGGATCAGGTCATCTTTGGCAACACCGTCATAGGGAGCGATCGCGATGCCGATGGATGTTCCTATTGTCGCGATTTTCTCATCAATCGGATAGGGCTGGGAGATGATTTTCACGATTTTCTCGGCCATTTCGCCCAGTTTTCCGCGATCATCAAGGTCGGGTAATATGATTTGAAATTCGTCACCGCCCAGGCGACCGATTTCACCGCTCTTGCCGACGATCGAGCGCAATCGCTTTGCAACCTGCTTGAGCAGTTCATCCCCGGCAGGATGGCCCATGGTATCATTGACCTGCTTGAAGCGATCCAGATCGAGCATCATGATCGCGCAACTGCGGTTGGCGGTCTTGAAAGCACCCAGCAGACTATTGAGCCGGTTGTTCATGCGGTGGCGGTTGGCAAGCCCGGTCAGCGAGTCAAATTCGGCCATCCGTGAATCTTCCAGCTTTCGCTGATATTCAACGGTCACATCTTTTGCACTGCCTCGATAGCCCTGGAAATGTCCTGCATCATCAAATTTGGGATGGCCGGAAATCATCCACCATGTCGGACGATCTTCCGGACCAAATGTCGAAGGAATACGGTGGACGACCAGATCGTTGATCTTGCTACGCTTGCTGAGATGATATTTGAACGGCCGGTCAGATTTTTCATCCGGATTGTCGGGATCGTTTTTGAATAAATCAACCAGGGGAAGGCCAATCAGCTCATCGAGCGGCTTGTTCAGGTTCTCCGCCGCTTTTTCGGAAAGATATATCAGACGACCGTCTGCATCGGTAGCCCATAGCCAGGTTATTCCCGCTTGCTCGAAATCATCCAGAATTTCGAGGCGCCGGGCATGGCTGTCCAGCCGCATGTCAGGAACGGATTCAGCTTCCTGATCATTGGCTATTTCGCCGGAGAACGCCTTTAAAAAATTTTTTACCACATTTAACCCTGCCAATATGTGGCAACCTTTATCTACCAAAAGGATTAATTTGGCCTCAAGATGCGGGTGGAAATATGTCGCAATCTTGAAAGTGCCCATGATCCCCGGCTCCGCCTGCCGGTCGGAGGATGCGGCGCGATGGATCCCATTCTCGAACGGTACGTCCGCTTTTGCACTTGAAGAGCCGGCTTGGGCGCTGAATTACCGGCTGAAACCGGCGCGCGCGACAAAAAACCGCCGCCTTTCCAGGCAGCGGGTTTCTTGTTATCATTTGCTCTTTCTACCAGAAGAAATCGTAAATTACGTCGATGACTTCGCCGCTATAGGTGTCAATCAGCAGCACATCGTCATAATAGCGGACCCAGCGGGTTCCCGGATAGGCCGCGGGCAGGCGGTAATAACCGGGGTTGTTGATCCAGTAGCGGGAGCCGTAGAAGGCGGACCCCAGATAGATACCGATGTTCAGGCGACGGTAGCGATAGTCCCGATACGGGGCATAATAGCGGCCCAGCCGGTAATAGTTGCGGTGGACCTGGCGATGGCGTCGCCAGTCGTAGCGCCGGTCGTTGCGCCAGCTGCGGTTCCAGCTGCGGCTGTTGCGGGCGGTATAGCGATTGTCGCGGTAGCGCCGGTCGACCCGGTTGTTGTTATTGCGGTCGTAGCGCCGGTCAATCCGTCCGTCGCGGTTACGGTCCCAGCGCCGGTCCACTCTGCCGTCCCGGTTGCGGTCGACCCGCCGGTCGATCCGATTGTTGTTGTTGCGATCATAGCGGCGGTCAATTCGTCCGTCGCGGTTGCGGTCCCAGCGCCGGTCTACCCGGCCGTCGCGATTGCGGTCACCACGCCGAACGGCCTGACGCCGGTCGACGTTTCGGGTGACGTTCCGTTCCACCCGCTGATTGCGCTGTGTTGCGAGATTGACATTGCGATCCTGACGGGCGGCCGACCGCGCGGTGCCCCGGGCCGGAGCATTGTCAAAATTGCGGTCAACCCGTTCGACACGGCGGTTCTGTCTCGCTTCTGCGCGATCGCCGCGGGTTTCGAACCGTGTCTGACGGTTTACCCGCGCCTGGCCACGATTGTTGCGGTTCTCGGCCCGCTGTGCCTGTCGCTGGCCGCTGCCGCGATTGGCGCGGCGTTCGCTGCGGCCGTCACGCTGCAAGGCGGCGGCACCGGTCAGGTCGGTCTGGACAAGACCGGGGGCGCTATTGAGATCGGGGACGATCTCGGCTGCGGATGCGGCGGCGGGCGTCAACATCGTGGCAGCCATCAGGCCGGGGATAAGAAATATACGCATGGCTTACTCCTGTTGCTGGCGACTCCGTTTGCCGCATCTGTGCAACAGGTAATAGGCTATTAACCCTGTCGGATCGCTGAACTGACTTGTTATGTTCAGGAAAGGTGGAATGAACCTGAACGAAGTTCCTGTTCATTCCATCCCCGCGCAGGCGGGGATCCATCTCGTGTATGGAAAACTGGCGGTTAGGTTAGTTTACATGTGCGTGTTCCGGTGCGCGACAAAACAACCATCGTAATTCAGGATAAGCCACGTGATGGACCCCCGCCTTCGCGGGGGCACACTCCTATCCGCGGGAGTGTGGCTAATATCCGCGGTAGTGCGGCTAATCCTTCAGATTATCCTTCTCGAGCCACTCCTCGAGCCATTTGATCGTATAGTCGCCCGACTGGAATTCCTCGTCATAGACCAGTTTCTGGTGCAGCGGGATCGTGGTCTGGACGCCTTCGATGACAAATTCGTCAAGCGCGCGGGCGAGGCGCATCATGCAGCCGTCGCGGGTGCGACCGTAAACAATCAGCTTGGCGATCATGCTGTCATAATATGGCGGGATCGAATAACCGGCATAGAGGCCGCTGTCGACGCGGACATGCATGCCGCCGGGTGGATGATAGCCGGTAACCTTGCCAGGCGATGGAGCCCAGGTTTTCGGGTTTTCGGCATTGATCCGGCATTCGATGGCGTGGCCGCTGAATACCAGTTCTTCCTGGGTGACCGACAGGTCGCGACCGTCGGCGATGCGAATCTGTTCGCGCACCAGATCGAAGCCCGTGATCATTTCGGTCACCGGATGCTCGACCTGCAGCCGGGTGTTCATCTCGATAAAATAGAATTCGTTGTTCTCGTACAGAAACTCGATCGTGCCGGCGCCGCGATATTGCATGCCCTTCATCGCATCGACGCAGACCTTGCCCATGGCTTCACGCTGTTCGGCGCTGATCACCGGCGACGGCGCTTCCTCGAGCACTTTCTGATGCCGGCGTTGCAGGGAACAGTCGCGCTCGCCGAGATGGATCGCGTTGCCACGGCCATCACCGAACACCTGGAATTCGATATGGCGCGGATCACCGAGATATTTCTCGATATAGACAGTGGCATCGCCGAACGCGGCCTTGGCCTCGGTACCGGCCTGTTTCATCTGGGTTTCGAGTTCGGTCTCGCTGTTGACCACTTTCATACCGCGACCGCCACCACCGGATGCTGCCTTGATGATCACCGGATAGCCGACATCTTTCGCCACCCGTTTGGCTTCCTCGATCTCGCTGACCGCGCCATCGGAGCCGGGAACCAGGGGAATCCCGAGATCGCCCGCGGTCTTCTTGGCTGCAACCTTGTCGCCCATGATCTTGATATGCTCGGGCTTGGGGCCGATCCACTTGATATCATGCGCTTCGACCACTTCGGCAAAATGCGCATTTTCCGAGAGAAAGCCGTAGCCGGGATGGATCGCATCTGCGCCGCTGATCTCGGCGGCCGAGATGATCGCCGGGATCGACAGATAGCTGTCGGCGGCCGGCGGCGGGCCGATGCAGACCGCCTGATCGGCAAGACGCACATGCATCGCGTCGGCGTCTGCGGTGCTGTGCACGGCTACCGTCTCGATGCCGAGTTCCTTGGCTGCGCGCAAAATCCGCAGGGCAATTTCCCCGCGATTGGCGATCAGGATTTTTTCAATCGTCATTTTTTAGAGCCCCCCGTGCCGGTCGTGACGAGCGCAGGCGAGACGCAATTGGTTATGAGCTCGGTCTCTCGACGTCGCTCGAGACGAACGGAGTGTCTTGGCCATCATCTAGGCAATCACCACCAGAGGCTGGTCATATTCGATCGGTTGACCATTTTCGACGAGGATCGCCTTGACCGTGCCGGACGTTTCGGCGGTGATCGGGTTCATCACCTTCATTGCTTCGACAATCAACAATGTGTCACCCACAGCGACCTTGTCGCCGACGCTGATGAAATTTTCTGCACCCGGTTCGGCAGCAAGATAGGCGGTGCCGACCATCGGAGACTTTTGCGCCCCCGCATGATCATCAGCCGGTGCAGCCGCTGCTTCGGGCGCCGGTGCTGGTGCCGCCGGTGCTGGCGCAGCCATGGCCGGAGCCGCAACAAAGGTTCCGCCCCCACGCGCGACCTTGATCTTGCGGTCGCCATCTTCGACCTCGATCTCGGTCAGTCCGGCTTTGTCGAGAATGGCCGCCAGATCGCGCACCAGTTTAATGTCCACATTCATGCCTTCACCCGTTTCTTTCTTTGCAGGCATATCTTGTCCTTATGCTGTCGTTAAAATTTGCTGGCAGCGTCCAGTGCCAGTTGATAGCCAAATGCACCAAAGCCGCAAATCGATCCTTTTGCAACCGGTGCTATGAAACTCTTGTGCCGAAACTCTTCGCGCGCCGCAGGATTGGTTATGTGCACCTCGATCACCGGCGTCCGGATCGACTTGATCGCGTCGAACAGGGCGAGTGATGTATGGGTCAGGGCGCCGGCGTTCAGAATCACCGCCTGTGCGTCGTCGGCAGCGGCTTCGTGCAGCCAGTCGACCAGATGGCCTTCATGGTTGCTCTGGCGGATATCGACCTCGAAGCCGAGCGTCTGCGCATGGTCTTCTATCTGTCCGGCAATTTCGTCGAGCGTTTCCGATCCGTAGATTTCAGGTTCGCGCATACCCAGCAGGTTCAGATTGGGTCCGTTCAATATAAAGATGGTCTTGGCCGCCAAGATATTGGTTCCTCCCCAAGGCTTTTGGTTGCGACTGGAGCGACCTCTTTATATGGCTCCTATTTGAAAAGCGAGATCAAAGACATGAAAGTTATCGAAATGGCCAAAATTCAGATCCGGTTGAACGGCGACGACCATCAGATTGAACAAGGCGGTTCGATCGCCGATCTGGTGCGTTCGCTTGATCTTGATCCGGCCAAGGTCGCGGTGGAGCGCAATCGTGAAATTGTCACGCGCTCGACGCTGGCAGAGGTTATGGTCGAGCAGGGGGATGAACTGGAAATCGTGCATTTCGTTGGCGGCGGCTCCGGTGACGACAACTGGACGGTGGCGGGGCGGACATTCCGGTCGCGGCTGATTGTCGGTACCGGCAAATATAAGGATTTTGCCGAAAATGCGGCGGCGGTCGAAGCATCAGGCGCGGAGATTGTCACCGTCGCGGTTCGCCGGGTCAATGTCACCGATCGCAACCAGCCGGTGCTGATGGACTTTATCGATCCGAAGAAAATCACCTATCTGCCGAACACCGCTGGCTGCTTCAACGCCGAGGACGCGATCCGTACCCTGCGGTTGGCGCGCGAGGCCGGTGGCTGGGATCTGGTCAAGCTGGAAGTGCTGGGCGAGGCGAAGACGCTCTACCCGAACATGCGTGAGACGCTGGAGGCAACCGAGGTGCTGGCCAAGGAAGGCTTCAAGCCGATGGTCTATTGCGTCGATGATCCGATCGCGGCGAAGCAGCTGGAAGATGCCGGCGCGGTAGCGATCATGCCGCTGGGCGCACCGATCGGTTCCGGGCTCGGCATCCAGAACCGGGTGACGATCCGGCTGATCGTGGAGGGGGCCAATGTGCCGGTGCTGGTCGATGCCGGGGTTGGTACTGCCAGCGATGCGGCGGTTGCCATGGAACTGGGCTGCGACGGTGTGCTGATGAACACGGCGATCGCCGAGGCCAAGGAACCGGTGCGCATGGCGCGTGCAATGAAGCTCGCGGTGGCAGCCGGGCGCGAGGCGTATCTGTCCGGCCGGATGGGACGGCGGATGTACGCGGACCCGTCGAGCCCGCTCTCCGGACTGATTTAGTGTCATAATACAGCATGATTCGGTGTCATCTGTAACTATCTGAATCGTAACAAAAGTTACATGTTGTTATCTTGGTCGACCGACAATTGTCGTTCGTCGAAGCGGATCGGTGTTTGCCGATCAAAATGGCGGTTTATCGAACGCCGACTGCTCGAAACGGTTCGTTCCGCTACCTAGGAATGCGAGGCGGGAGCATAACCACACGTCTTTCCAGACAGCCCTTCCCCGGCCGATGGATATTCCGCTCCCGCCCATCCCCCGACGGGCAGCGCCGGCCCCATTTTCCGGCAATGCCCCAAACGATTTTGAGGAGTGAGAAAATGTCGAATACTATCTTTACCAAGGCGCTTTGCGCCGCTGCCGCGATCGCCGTGACCGCGACCGGATTTTCCGCCAGTGCCAATGCACAGAGCAGAACCGTCCGTACCGCCATTGTTGATTATGCCGACCTTGATCTGGCCAGCGACGATGGCCAGGCCACTTTGCAGGGCCGGCTGAAAGGCGCGGTGCGGCAGGTTTGCGGCAGCTATGATCCGAAAAACCTGGTCGATGCGCAGGATCACGGCGTCTGCATGACAGAGGCAAATGCCTCGGCCCAGCGTGCCAGCGTGACGATCATGGCCGCGGCCAAATCGGGCAAGTCCGTGCAAACCGCCATGGTGATTAGCAACTAGTCACGATTCCGAGAGCCGCAAACCCCCAACAAGCGGCCGCATTTTGGCCAAACCAACTTTCAAAAACCTCGGTGTCCCTTACACCGGGGTTTCTTTTTGTCATGCCCGCTTTCGAATTAACAAAGTAACAAGCATATCATTTATATAAAGTTCTGACAGTATTATTAATATCAATTGATATAATTGCATTTAAATAAATATATATATTAATTGGCTATTTATAGATCAAGTATTTATGGCCTATTAACCAGATATCATAACGGTATATTCATATTTTGTGGCCCATGGTTAGATGACTGAAAAGGGGCCTCCGTTCGGCTCGCCCCGTCGCAGATCGCAGCAGCGGTTTAACCCAATCTCTAGGAGGTGAAATGGAAATTGGTCGGCAACGAAGACCCGAGAAAGTCATCGGTCCTTTCGGTGAGGCCCTCAGTCTGAATGATTTGCCCAAAAACAATACGACCAGATGGGTGATCAGGCGCAAAGCCGAAGTGGTAGCCGCCGTGAACGGCGGTTTGTTGAGCCTTGAGGAAGCGTGCGACCGCTATGATCTCTCGCTTGAAGAGTTTATCTCTTGGCAGGAATCCATCGACAAGGCGGGGTTGCCCGGCTTGCGTATCAGCTATCTTTCCCAATACCGGACACAAGATCGGGCCAAGCAGCAAATGCCCGAACAAACAGGGGCGCAACCACCGCAGGATCCTATGCCGGATCTTCATTGATCGAAAGCTCCAACCATGCCCAAGAAACGGGTCCTCGTCATAGACGAAGAGAGTGCGTTTACCCGCTTTTTACAGGACGATCTCGAGCAGCGTGAAATTTCCGTAGCCTGTGTTTATTCACCCGGCGACGAGAATGGCGCCACAGCCTTTGCGCCGAATGTCATTGTGGCTGACAAGGAAACGCTCTGCCAAACCAATGCCAGCATATTGTCCACATTCGATCCCGTCGAACGCAAGTTGCCGCTTGTATTGATGACCGGAACCGATAGGAAGTTGTACCACGGCAGCGCACCGTCCCTGCGCACAGGAAAATCGCAAATCGTGGCCACTATCGCGAAGCCGTTCGAGCCGAATACGCTTGCAGAGCTGATTGATCAGTATGCCGTGAACAGTCAGAAGGCCAATCTGGACTCCGAGTATATCAAGGCGCTTATCGCGAGCGACAGATTGCTCGACAATCTTGTCGTGGAATTTCAGTCGAAGCATGCATTGGCGGATGGCCGCGTCGTCGGTTACGAAGCCCTGTCGCGATTAAAGACGCGGCGGGCGATCAGTCCGGCCACGATTTTTTCGGCGGCCACGGAAATCTCTCTCGAAATCGAAGCGACTCTCAATGTCTTTGATCAGGTGATGGATCTGGCCAGCTCCCTGCGCAAGTCCCGCAAAGGCGTGCCTGTATCCTTCAACTGTAGTGCAATATTGCTGACCCAGCCCGATTTTGTCGACCAACTGTTTGCGCGCCTGCAGCAGGCCGGGACGGTGAGCGGAATGGTCATCATGGAGATTACCGAGGAAAACCGGGTCGCCAATATCAAGGTGGTTGCCGAAGTGTGCCGCATGTTGGCAGGCCGCGGACTGACCGTATCGATCGACGATTATGGCACTGGCCAGAGCAATCTCGACCGGATCGCCGAGATCCCGTTTACCGAGCTGAAACTGGACAAGGAAATTTTCTGGGCCTTTTGCAACAATCGCGTGCCGATTACCGTGCTGAGTTCGATCATCGATTTTTGTCACATGCGCGGAGCCAAGACGGTCGTCGAAGGCATTGAAACATCCTTTCATCTGGAAAAGGCACGGCTGCTTGGCGCAGACCATGGCCAGGGGTTTTACTGGGGCCGGGCCGTCCCGCCGCAGTATCTGGTGAAGGACTGGTGCGCCGCCTGATCGGCGGCAGTGCGGTCGCCGGCGGCCCCTTGAAAGTGCACAATTTTGATTCTGAACGGATTCGCTTATTGGATCGAATTGAATTATGCTGAACGCAACAAAAGCAGAATGAGAGGATAGCCATGAAGCAACTGAGCGCACTGGATGCGATGTTTGCCTACACGGAAACACCGAATACGCCGATGCATATCGGGCAGTTGCTGATTTATGACCCCTCGACCGCGCCGGGCGGCATGGTCGGTTTCAAGGATATTTTGCGCTATATCGAAGGGCGCCTCGACGGTGCGCGGATTTTCCGCCAGAAACTCGTGCGGGTTCCGCTTGATCTTGATCATCCCTATTGGGTCGATGACGAGAATTTCGATCTGGAATTCCACGTGCGTCATATTGCCCTGCCGAAACCGGGTGACTGGCGACAGCTGTGCATCCAGGCAGCGCGTATTTATGCGCGACCGATGGATATGAACAAACCGCTCTGGGAATATACGGTGATCGAGGGGCTCGACAATGTCGAAGGCGTGCCAAAGGGCAGCTTTGCAATGTTGCACAAGATGCACCATGCCGCGATCGACGGCCAGTCCGGGCTGCAGATGACGCTGGCACTGCACGATCTTGACGCCAAGATGAAACCGCGCGCCTTTGACATGCAGTTTGAACCGGAAAAGGATCCCAATCCGATCACCCTGCTCGCCAAGGCCCAGTTCAACAATATCGCCAATCCGGTGCGGGGACTGCAGAATCTGCAAAAGCTGATCCCGATGCCGAAGCGGTTGCTCGACGTGCAGCGCGAATTTCGCCAGCGTGACGATGCCAAGGGCGGTATCCCCAAGACGCGGTTCAACAAGAAGCTGAGCCCGCACCGCGTGTTTGACGGACGTGAATTCGCCTTGTCGGATATCAAGAAAATCCGCGAGGCCTTTCCAGGTGCGACGGTGAACGACGTGATGATTGCGGTGGTCAGCGGTTCGATGCGCGGATATCTGAAGGCCAAGAACGATCTTCCGGACAAGACCATGAAAATCGGCGCGCCGGTGTCGGTCCGTTCCGACGATGACAAGGATAGTGCCGGCAACCAGGTAACAATGATGCAAGTCGGCGTGGGAACCCATCTGGCCGATGCCGGCGACCGATTGAAATTCATCATGGAAGAAACCCGGCGATCGAAGGCGATGACCCAGGCCATGGGGGCCAAGACGCTGATGGAATTGTCGGGCGCGATGCCGGCCGGGCTGACCGCCGCAGGGACCAAGATGATGGTTCGGGCCGGCTTGGTCGAGCGGCTCAATCCGGCGGTGAATACGGTGGTTACCAATGTCCCGGGACCGATGGTACCGATGTATTTTGCCGGTGCCGAGCTGGTCAAGAGCTTCGGTATGGGTATTCTGGCCGAGGGGCAGGGATTGTTCCATGTGGTGACCAGTTATAACGGCAATGTCATCCTGACATTCCTTGCGGATCGCAATATCATGCCGGACCCGGAATTTTACGCGACCTGCATATCGCGGAGCTTTGCGGACTTGATGGCGGCCGCAGGGAAGGAAAAGTCGACAGCGGACAAAAAGGCCAAAACCAAGAAGGCCAAGCAGCCGAAAAAACCCAAAAAGCGCGTTTCCGCCTCTGCCGCTACGGCAGGCAGGCCTCGAACCAAAACGGCTGCAAAATAGCGGCCTTGGCGCTTGACTCGTAGGGACTGATTGCGCATCGGTCCCGTTAATCATTCAATTAAAGAGGGACTCATCATGAGCACAGTAGAATTCAACGATCGCGTTGCCATTGTCACCGGCGCAGGCGCTGGTCTCGGACGCGAGCATGCCAAGGAACTGGCGCGGCGCGGCGTGAAGGTTGTTGTCAATGACTTTGGCGGCGCGCGTGATGGCACCGGCGGTTCGGCAACAGTGGCCGAGCAGGTTGTAGCTGAAATCGAAGCCGAAGGCGGCGAAGCCATGGCAGCGGGTTGCAGCGTGACCGATATGCCAGCGGTGGAAAAGATGGTCGCCGACGCGATCGCCAAATGGGGTCATGTCGATATTCTCGTCAACAATGCCGGTGTGCTGCGCGACAAGAGCTTCCACAAGATGACCATGGAAGATTTCCAGTTTGTCATGGACGTGCATCTGACCGGCAGTGCCAATTGTACCAAGGCGGTCTGGGATCATATGCGCGAACGGCAATATGGCCGGATCGTGATGACCACCTCGTCCACCGGGCTGTACGGCAATTTCGGCCAGGTCAATTATGGCGCCGCGAAGCTGGCACTGGTCGGCATGATGAACAGCCTGCACCAGGAAGGTGCCGGCAAGGGCATCCACACCAACTGCATCTCGCCCGTCGCCGCGACCCGGATGACCGAAGACATCATGCCGGAAGAAGCCCTGAAACTGCTGGTTCCCGAAGCGGTAACCCCGGCGGTGGTCTATCTGTGCAGCGACGGCGCGCCGTCGAAGACGATCCTGACCGCCGGCGCTGGTGGTTTTGCGGCTGCGAAAATCTTTGAAACCGAAGGCGTCTGGTTGCCGGAGGACAAGCGCTCGGCCGAAGCGATCGCCGAAAATATTGACCAGATTCTCGATGAAACCGGCATGCAGGAATATGCCAATGGTGGCGGTCAGGGCGGCAAATTCTTCCGTCGCATGCAGGAAGTCATGAAGGGCTAGTCGGAAGCGAAACTTTTGAATGTCCGTTAGCCCTGAGCCTGTCGAAGGGCTCGTCTCGACAAGAGACGTGGTTCGACAGGCTCTCCACTAGCGGTATTGGACAAACAGTTTAGGAGAAATATTATGCCAGTAATCAAACCAAGTGAACTCGAGTCCTGGAAGGGCAAGGAAGTCGGCGTATCGGACTGGGTCGAAGTGGGTCAGGACCGGATCAACAAATTTGCCGACTGCACCGAGGACCATCAGTTTATCCACATCGACGAGGAAGCGGCCGCGAAGACCCCTTTCGGCGGCACGATTGCCCATGGACTGCTGACGCTCTCGCTGCTGCCGAAGCTGTCCTATGGCACCACGCTGGGCCTCGAAGGCACGGTGATGGGAATCAACTACGGCTTTGACAAGGTCCGCTTCCTCAACCCGGTGCGGGCGGGATCGAAGGTTCGCGGACGCCATACACTGGTCGATGCGGTCGAGAAACAGCCGGGCCGCTGGCTGCTGACCTATAATGTCGTGGTCGAGATTGACGGCATCGAGACGCCGGCGCTGATCGCCACTTCGCTGGTGATGATCGTGGTTGGCTAGCCGATTTGCAGCTATTCCGAATGCAGGGCCCCGGATTATTTCCGGGGCCCTTTTTTTATGGGCCATCCGGATGTGCAGGGTTCGGGATGGCTTGGCTGGGGGCTCCCGTCATCGCGAACATGCATTGATATGACAGTGTCCAGCGGGGGCCAGATATGCGACCCCCGACCAGATTGAGAGTCATGGAGAGACCCGTTATGCGCACTGTAAAAGCCTATGCCGCGCCAGAGGCCGGAAGCAAACTCGAACCGTTTTCATATGAACTGGGGCCGCTGGGTTCCAACGATATCGATATCCAGGTGGAATATTGCGGTGTCTGCCATACCGACCTCAGCCTGCGCGACAATGTGTGGGGCGCCACGCAGTTTCCCTTTGTCGGCGGGCATGAAGCGACCGGAACCGTCATTGATATCGGTCCGGAAGTGACGCATGTCAAAATCGGTGACCGGGTCGGGCTGGGCGGTCATTCGCATTATTGCATGACCTGCCGGCAGTGCCTGGATGGCGATCATAATCTCTGCGAATCGGTGCAGTCGACGGTTTCACCGGGGCGGCATGGCGCCTTCGCCGACATCGTGCGGGCATCGGGGGTCAGCGTGATCAAGCTGCCGGACGGTCTCGATTCCCGGGACGCCGGCCCTCTCTTTTGCGCCGGCATCACCGTGTTCAATCCGTTCGTGAAATTCGGCATCAAGCCGACCGACCGGATCGCGGTGCTGGGCATAGGCGGTCTGGGTCATCTGGCGCTGCAGTTCGGCAAGGCCTGGGGCTGCCACGTCACCGCCCTGACCTCGAGCAGTTCGAAGAACGAGGAAGCCATGGCATTGGGCGCCCATGCCGTGATCAATTCGCGCGATCCCGAGGCCTTGGCGGCGGCCGCAGGCAGTTTTGATGTTATCCTGAGCACGGTGGATGTCGCGCTGGACTGGAATCTGTTCCTGACGATGCTGAAACCGAAGGGGCGGCTGCATTTTCTGGGGGTTCAGGCGATCCCCGCCGAGTTACAGCTGATGCCGTTGATGTTTTCCCAATTGTCGCTGTCCTCGTCGCTGGTCGGCAGCCCGCATACCGTCGCCGATATGCTGGAGTTCTGCGCCCGCCACGACATCAAGGTGGTCACCGAACATTTTCCGTTCGACAAGATCAACGACGCACTGGCACATCTGGAAAGCGGCAAGGCGCGCTATCGCATTGTGCTGGATCAATAAAACCGGTTGGCCGCTGCATAAGGCGACAGGATATCAGGGTTTTCCCGCCAGCCGGATGCACTGGCCGGTCATCCATGCCGAGGCCGGAGCGCACAGATAGAGCGTCAGCGCACCGATATCCGTAGGTGTCCCGAGCCGTCCGGCAGGCAGGCCCAGCGTGTCTTCGAAGCCGACGAAATCCTCGTCGGTCATGCTCAGCGCCTGCTTGACCGTCTCGGTCGGGACAAAGCCGGGCAGGATCGCATTGACCCGGGTCTTGGGACCGAGCTCGTGGGCGAGCGTCTTGGTCAGCATCAGCACGCCGGCCTTGGCGGCGCTGTAATGGCCACTGCCGGGGAAGGGTTCCTCAGCGGCCAGCGAGCTGGTGTTGACGATCCGGCTGCCTTCGCCGAAATGCTTGCAGGCGGCGCGAACGCCATGGAAGACCGAGGTCAGGTTGGTTGCCAGCGTCTGCTCCCATTCGGCTTCATCCAGTTCGATCAGCGGTGCCGAGACCAGCGAACCGCCGGCGTTGTTGACCCAGATATCGAGCTTGCCAAATTCGTCGACCGCGCGCTGGGCCAGCGCATCCATGTCTTCGGCGCTGGTCACATCGGCTGCATGGGCGATCGCCCGTCCGCTGCTGTTGCTGGCGTTGATTGCGTCGGCGACGCGGCTGATCTGGTCGATGCTGCGCGAGGCGCAGACGACGTTGCAACCGGCATCAGCAAGGATTTTGGCCATGCCTTCGCCGATTCCGCGTCCGGCGCCGGTAATGACGGCAACATCGCCGGTGAGGTCGAACAGGGGATTGGTCATATGGGGTCTCCGAACTTTTTCCTCTCCCATAGGGAGAGGCAAGTGAAACTTGCCAGCTTGTCTGGCTAGTGAAACTCGGTGAGGGGTTTTCACCCTTGCGGGATAACCCCTCACCGACTGCGACTAAGCCTGTCGGCTAAGTCTTCGTTCCCTCTCCCTATGGGAGAGGATCAAATTACTCCGCCGCCTCCATCACTGCCGTCTGCTTCGCCCTTACCCGGATCGGGATCGCGCTCATCAGCGGGATGCCGGTACGCTTGTCGAAGTCGCGGTCGTTGTAGGACAGTCGGCCGGTATTTCCGCCCGCGCCCAGCGGATCTTCCTTTTCGTCCGGATTGGTGCCCCAGCTATGCGGCGTCGAGACACAGCCGGCGCGTACCGTCTTGTCCGCCTTGGCGACGCAGCTGATGAAGGCGCGGGCGGATTCCAGCTCGACCGGCTGATCCTCGGACAGGCCGAGCGCTTCCATATCGGCGGGGTTCATATAGGCGGGATGATGCGGCACACGTTTGCGCTGGACCGGATCCTCGTGCCAGTTGCTGTTGTGGATCGCGGTCATCCGCCGCCCGATCATCCGGAACGGGAATCCATCATCGTCCACCGGTTTGCCGAGTTTGGCGGCATATGCTTCCAATTCTTCCATCATCGCCGCATTGCCGACCGACAATTTGCCTTCCCAGCCCTCCGGTTTGGGCTGCACCAGCAGCGCCTGGGCGTCGACGATGGTGCCCTTCTGGACCTCTTCGTCTTCGTAAAGCTTGGCGATATCCGCGGGGCAGCCGTTGAGCGATGCGCTCCACGCGCTGACCGGATCGGGCGTTTCACCCGGCGGGAAAGCGGTGGCCTTTTCCTCGCGCTCGTCTGGATGGGCGAGCAGCGCCCAGGATTTGACCTTGATTGTCTTGCCCATTTCCGACGCCAACGCGTGGATGAACTGATATTCTTCGCACAGATCGGAACCTTCCGGCACGTCCATGATCGGCAGGCTGGCCTGCGCGTAATTATTCTCGAAGCCCCAGCCGGCGCCAAAGCCGCCATAGATTTCCGGCGCGGCGCTATTGCCGTGCACTTCATAATGCAGCTTGGGCGCGATCACATAGTCGGCCAGCTCGGCGGTTTTCGACATGCGCGGATCGATGCAGACCAGCAGGTCGAGCGCTTTCATCGCCTCGAAGGTCTTGAGCTGGTCGGGCCAGGCGAGCATCGGGTTACCGCCGAGACAGATCAGCGCCTTTACCTGCTTGTCGCCGGGTGTCAGGATTTCGTCGGGCAGGGCGGCGGTCGGCATGCCGGAGATGCTCTGCTCGAGATCGCGGCTGTGCAATCTGCGACCAAAGCCCCAGGCCGGGATCGGGCCGGGCGTGGCGGCGATCGGCGGCGCCGGCTTGGTGAACACGCCGGTGCGACGATTGAGATCACCCTCGCGCAGCCAGTGGCCCATGATCGAGGTCAATGCGAGGTTGAGATATTCGGTGATATTGCCGCCGCCCGACATATTGGTGCCGGTGCCGCCGCTGATACTCGCCTTTTTCCAGCTGCCGTACATGCGGGCCGTACGGACGATGTCCTCGGCCGCGACGCCGGCGCGGTCGGCGGCAGGACCCGCATCAAAGGGCTGCACGGCCTGCTTGAGCGCTTCGAAACCGTCGACATCGCCGGCGACGAAATCCTTGTCGTACAGCTCTTCGTTGATCACTATCTTTGCGATAGCGCCAAGCAGAATCGGGTCCTGGCCGGGACGGCATTGCAGGTGAATGTCGGCCTGGCGGGCGCTGTCGGTGACGCGCGGGTCGATCACGATCAGCTGCATCCCGCGCTTTTTGGCATCATGGAGTTTCTTGGCCGGGTTCATGCCGAGACCGCCGTTCATCGACACCACCGGATTGGTGCCGATCAGCATCAGCCCGTCCCAGTCACCGACGCGCGGGGCACCGGCGAGCCAGGGCCCGATCAGGGCGCGGGCAATGCCCTTGCCCGGCTGGTCGATGGTGACGCTGTCATAGACCGAGGTCGATCCGATCGCGTCCATCAGCGCCAGCATGAAGGCATGGGCATTGACGTTGTTGTAGCCGAAGGTGCCGACATAGGAGGCGACCGCATCGGGGCCATGCTCGTCGACAATCCGTTCGAGACGGGCAGCGATATCCCGCGCCGCGTCGCGCCAGTGTACCGCCTGCTTTGCGCCCTGCTTCATGCCGGTGTAGCTGGTCAGCAGCCGTGTGTCGAAACTGTGATAATTGGCCAGCTGTCGGCCCTTGATGCAGCTATAGCCTTCGAACTCGGGATTGTCCTTGTCACCGTGGGTCTTGACCGGGACGCCATCCTCGAAATCGACAATCAGCCCGCAATGCGCGTGACAGGCCCGGCACATGACATGTTTCTGCCCGCTAAAATTCTCGCTGACCATATTTCTCTCCACAGGCTCAATTTAGCAGATCCGGGCCATTGCTTTTTGCAATTTAATCGTTCAATTAACCCACTAGTGATTCAAGCAATATCGCAGGCAATGGGACCGTGCCACTGGCCCTATTGACAGGAATTTGGGAGCAAGACCTATGGCCGAAAAACCGAGTGCAGCCGAACTCAAGGATTATGCCGGGCAGGCAGACGCCTGGTTCAAGGAAAATACCGTCCGCGATCCGGGCTTCATGCTGCCGCTGACGTTCATGGAAGTATCGACCGACGAGCAGTTCGATTTTCTCCGCGACTGGCAGCGCAAGGTCTATGAAGCGGGCTATCTCGGCGCGAGCTGGCCGAAGGAATATGGCGGTGGCGGGCTGCACAGCGAATATCAGCGGGCTGCCACCAGGGCGATGAAGAAATATGATGCGCCGATCATGATCAACGCGATCGGCAACGGCTGGGCCGGACCATTGATTCTTGATCTCGGCAGCGAAGAGCAGAAGCAGAAATATATCAAGCCGATGCTCAGCGCCGAAGATATCTGGTGCCAGGGCTTTTCCGAACCGGAGAACGGATCGGATCTCGGCAACGCGCAGCTGAAGGCGGTCAAGGACGGCGACGAATATGTGCTCAATGGCTCGAAAATATGGACCTCGCTCGGTGACCGCGCGAAATATATGATCCTGCTGGCGCGCACCGATTTTGACGCGCCGAACAAATATGCCGGGCTGAGCTTTTTCCTCAACCCGATGGACGTGGACGGTATCACCACCAGCCGGATCAAGAAGCTGACCGGCGAATATGGCTTTGTGCAAACCTTTTTCACCGACGCCCGCATTTCTGCCGACTGCCTGTTCGGCGGCGAGGGCAATGGCTGGTCGATGGCGATGAAGACGCTGGAATATGAGCGCGGCGCCAAGGTCAAGCCGGTCGGCGGCTATTTCGTCAAGGAACTCGACGTGATGGAGATTGTCGAGCTGGCGAAAAATTCGGTCCGCAACGGCAAGCCGCTGCTCGACGATCCGGTCATGCGCGACAAGATGACGCAATATATGATCGATATCCAGGCGCTCAATCTCAACAACACCCGCCGCCGGATGCCGCAGCTGATGCAGGACCGGCCGATGGGACTGCCGCTGATGAACAAGCTGGCGCGCACCGAACTGATCCGCGAGCTGACCGAATTTTCGCTTGCGTTCCAGGGCACCAAGGCCGGCTATTATGTCGGCGACGAAAACGCCGTCGACGACGGCTATTGGCATCGCAGCTATCTCAACAGTTTTTCGGCGACCATCGGTGGCGGCACGTCGGAAATTCAGCGCAATATTGTCGCAGAGCATGCGCTCGGGTTGCCGAAAACGAGATAGGGATTGGAGCTGCCGTTAGTGGTGAGCTTGTCGAACCACGGCTCTCGATCGAGAGGCGCCCTTCGACAGGCTCAGGACTATCGGCCTGGACCAGCATTTGGGAAATTGAGGGAATATATGGAAAATTTAGGCACAATCGGCACGACCGAAGAGCAGATCGAGCTGATGGACGTGGCGACCAATTTCTGTCGCGACAAAAGTCCGATCGACAAGGTGCGCGGACTGATCGACGATGAGCTGGGCTATGATCCCGGCATCTGGAAAGAAATCGGCGAACTCGGCTGGCTGGCGATCGCGATCCCCGAGGCGCATGACGGCGTTGGCCTGTCGATGGCCGAGGTGGTGCCGATCGCCGAGCAGATGGGCCGCAATCTGATGAGCACGCCCTTCGGCTCGACCACAGTGGCAGCACAGGCCCTGCTGGCCGGTGGCAGCGAGGCGCAGCAGGCCGAATGGCTCCCGAAAATTGCGGCGGGCACGGCGGCAACGCTGGCCCTGCGCGAAGCCAATGGCGACTGGGATCTGGTCAATATTGATGCGACAGCGGTTGAGAGCGGCGGCACGGTGACTCTGTCCGGCAAGAAGCAGCTGGTGCTCTGGGCGGACAGCGCGGAGCTGATCATTGCTTCGGTCAAGATGGACGGCGCGGTGCGTTTTGCCCTGATCGAACGCGCAAAACTCGGGGACGGGGCGCTGCGCCGAGAAACGGTGATCGATGAAACCGCGCGCAGCTACGAACTGACGCTGGACGGTGTCACCCTGTCCGCCGATGCCCTGTTTGATGCATCGCGGACCCGCGAGACGCTGGAGAAGATCGAGCTGGCCGCGGGCCTGATCCACTCCGCCGAAATGACCGGCGGCGCGCAGGCGGTGATCGATTATACGCTGGAATATCTCAAGACCCGCAAGCAGTTCGGCAAGATTATCGGCAGCTACCAGGCGCTGAAACACCCGACGGTCAACAATTATGTCGAATATGAAAAGGCGCGTACGCATCTTTACAGCGCTGCCCATAGCTGGGGCGAACAGGGCCGGGGCGAAGTTGCGGTGCGGATGGCCGCGGCGCAATCCCATTCAAGCTATTCCACGTCGGCGGACCGGGCGATCCAGTTCCACGGCGGCTTTGGCTTCACCCATGATTGCGATGCCCAGCTACACCGGCGGAAAGCGATTTTGTCAGGCGCGCTGATCGGCGATGCGGCCTATCAGCGGTCGAAACTGGCGGGATTGCTGTTTGACTAGGGATTGAATTTTCCGTTCGAACTGAGCCTGTCGAAGGACACCGCTAACCGAGAAGCGCATTTCGACAAGCTCAGTGCGAACGGTCAAAAACAAGGAGAAAGAACATGTCTGAAGTACTCACCGAAATTCGCGACGGTTTCATCATCGTCACCATCAACCGGCCGGAAGCCAAAAACGCGATGACCAAGGCAGCAGCCGAAGGCATCCGCGCGGCGATGGAGCAGCTCGACAATGACAACAGCCTCAACGCCGGAATCATCACCGGTGCTGGCGGTACGTTCTGCTCTGGCATGGACCTGAAAGGCTTCCTGCGCGGCGAGACGCCTGCGGTGAAAGGCTATGGTTTTGGCGGCATCACCGAAAAGGGACCGGAGAAACCGCTGATCGCGGCGGTGGAAGGCTATGCACTGGCGGGTGGTCTCGAACTGGCGCTGGCTTGCGACCTTTGCGTCGCCAACGTCAACGCAAAATTCGGGATTCCCGAAGCCAAGCGCTCGCTGGTGGCTGCCGCGGGCGGCGTGATCAAGCTGCAGCAGCTGGTCGGCAAGCGCATCGCCATGGAATGGGCTTTGACCGGCGATTTCTTCTCCGCGCAGCGCGCCTATGAAGTGGGCTTTGTCAATCGCGTCACCGAGGGCGCAGCTCTGGATGCGGCGATTGAACTGGCGACGACGGTTGCCGCCAACGGTCCATTGGCGCTCAAGGCGACCAAGAAAATCATCAATGAAAGCTATGACTGGACCAGCGAGGAAGCCTGGAAGAAACAGGCTGAAATCACCGGACCGGTGTTTACGTCGCAAGATGCGCAGGAAGGTTCGATCGCCTTTGCCGAGAAGCGCAAACCGAACTGGCAGGGGAAATAACACCCTCGATGGAAGAAAATATGAAAGCAGCTGGTCCGGATATCGTCGATATCTGGGCCGACGATCAGGATTTGCCCGCGTGGTTCCTCGAAGCGATGGCAGTACCGCGCGAAGAAGCTTTCGTCGAGGTGAACGGCAGCAGGGTCCATTATTTTCGCTGGGGCACGCGCGGCAAGCCGCCGCTGCTGATGACGCACGGCTTTCTTGCCCACGCGCGCTGTTTTGCCTTTATCGCGCCGTTTCTGGCCGGGGACTATGACATCATCGCCTATGATCTGGCCGGCATGGGGGAAAGCGAGATTCCCGCCGATTGCGATAACGAGGCGCGTGCGGGGGGCATGATCGCGCTGGCCGAGGCGCTGGACCTGTTTGCCGGGCCAGCCAAGCCAAAGATTGTTGCGCACAGCTTTGGTTCCGGTGTTGCCCTGAGAGCAATGGAGATTGCGGGAGACCGTTTTGGCGGATTGATCATCTGTGACCTGATGGTCATGCGACCGGAAAAGCTGGCAGCCCATTTTTCAGGCGGCGGCGGACCGCCCGGCTC
>TARA_R100001244_G_scaffold259_2_pt1 | contig 34313 bp, 27 predicted proteins | sample TARA_R100001244 | Tara Oceans TARA_R100001244 (sample SAMEA2621564) | marine metagenome | biome: marine biome (ENVO:00000447); feature: mesopelagic zone (ENVO:00000213); material: "saline water (ENVO:00002010), including plankton (ENVO:xxxxxxxx)" | depth 790 m
AACGTCCACGCTTTAAACGCAGTAACAAGACGCTATAAATCAGCACATTCAGCACAAGAACGAAGGCCCCCAGCCACAGCTGAATCTGCGGCGTCAGCCCGGCGGGATAGATGATCGGGATCAGGTAATGCTCGACAAAACCACCGCCATAACCGGCTTGCCCGGCGGCCTGGCGCAAACTGTTCTCGAGCGGTGTCAGTGGGCATTGCAAATGCAGCAACTCGACCACCACACCCCAGATCGCCGCAGGCACGTGCAACCACACCCAGCAGCGCCAGCGCAGTACCAACAGGCCGCCGAGCAGCACAAACACAATGAACAACAGATGCAGCGAGAGCACCGCATCTGCCGCGAGCTGCCAGATCATGGCGCGCTCCCAAGGTGACTATTCAGCATGCGACCACCTGCACGTGCCTGCCGGCTGACGAACACCCCAAGCAGGCAGCAGAGGCGACACCACACGACGCGCCAGCTAAGGCTTGATCCGGCGCTGCTGATGGATCCAATCGACGATTTCGCCTTCCGGGGTATAACCGCTCACGGTTTCGCGCAGCAACTGCCGCACGCGGTCGTAGTCATCGCGCTCGACGGCCCCGAGTAGATCCGCCAATACCGCCTTGAACGCCTCCCAAGACAGATGTTCCTCATTGGCCCGCATGATCATCGGATGCTCGGTCGGGCTAACGTTATCGCCGATCAACAGCTCTTCGTAGAGTTTTTCGCCCGGGCGCAAACCGGTGAATTCGATAGCGATATCACCGTGCGGATTCTTCTCTGAGCGAATGCCCAGGCCGCTGAGGTGAATCATCTTCTCCGCCAACTCGATGATCTTCACCGGCTGCCCCATGTCCAGCACGAACACATCACCGCCCTGCCCCATGGCACCCGCCTGGATAACCAGCTGAGCAGCCTCGGGGATCGTCATGAAATAGCGGGTAATGTTCGGGTGCGTCACCGTGACGGGCCCGCCTTTACGAATCTGCTCATAAAAACGCGGAATCACCGAGCCAGAAGACCCCAGCACATTGCCAAAGCGCACCATGGTGAAGCGGGTCTTATTGACCTGATGCACACTCTCGCCATCGCCAAACAACACCGGCGCAGACTCAGCGCTCAAGGCCTGCAACACCATCTCGGCCAACCGCTTGGTGCTGCCCATAACGTTGGTCGGGCGCACGGCCTTGTCCGTGGAAATCAACACAAAGTGCTCGACCCCAGCCTTCACCGCCGCCTGGGCGGTAAACGTGGAACCCAGCACATTGTTCAACACGCCTTCGGCAATATTGTGCTCGACCATCGGCACATGCTTGTAGGCGGCCGCGTGATAAACCGTATTGACCGACCAAGTGCGCATCACATCCAACAAACGCACGGCATTGCGGATAGAACCTAAGATCGGCACCAAACGTACTGGCAGCGACTCACGCCGAATACGTTGCTCCAGCTCGGTGTGAATGCTGTAGAGATTGAATTCGCTGTGCTCGAACAGCAACAACGTGGTTGGTCCGGTCGCGACAATCTGCCGGCACAACTCTGAACCAATCGAACCACCGGCACCGGTGACCATCACCACCTGGCCACGGATACAGCGTTCGAACAAGGTCTTTTGCGGCGGCACCGCATCGCGCCCAAGCAGATCGGCGATGTCGACTTCCTGAACATCCTCGACCTTGACCCGGCCACTGGCCAGATCCATAAAACCCGGCACGCTGCGAACATGCAGCGGGTACTGCTCAAGCAACTCCAGCACCTCGCGCCGACGCGCACGACTGGCCGACGGAATCGCCATCAATATCTCGTCCGCAGCCGTTTCATTGATCATTTGCTGAATATGCTTAGCGGTGTAGACACGCAGCCCGGCGATCACCCGATTAGCAATATTCGGGTCATCGTCGATAAAGGCAACGGGGCGCATCGCCCGGCCCAAGCGCAACGCGGCAACCAACTGGTTACCCGCCGCCCCTGCGCCATACACCGCCACTTTCGGCAAACCGGCATCACGCCCTTGCAGCTTGGTTGGCTGATCGGCAGAAAACCAATCGCCCATAAAGTACTGGCGCATCACCAGCCGTAACCCGCCGACCAGCACCAGACTCAGCCACCAATAGTTGAACACCATCGAGCGCGGGATAAGCTTGGGCGCCTCCTGGTGCCAATAGACGGCCAGCGCCAGTAATAGCGCCGACAGCGTAACGGCCTTAGCGATAGCCAGCAGCGCATCGTTACCGAAATAGCGCATCACGGCACGGTACATGCCAAAGCGAATAAACAACGGAATGGCGATGATCGGCGCCAGCCCAAATAACCAGGCATGACCACTAAGGGGCTCGATAGCCTTGCTATCCCCCAGGCGCACAACAAATGCCAACCAAAGCGCCACCCAGACAAGCACCACATCCATGGTTACCTGAATCAGTCGCTTATGACGTCGCGGCAAGCTGACCAGACGACTGCGCAACTTCTCAGCAAGTCTTAACACAACAACTCCTCAACGTTCCCAAGCCATCACTGAATAACTGCCACAGAAACCCCTGAGCAGCACAAACCTGTAGGAGCGGGCTTGCCCGCGAAGCTTTTGCCGCGCTCGCAGTCGCAGGGCGAACAGAAGCCTACAACCCCATAGACTGGATTAGCCAAGCCCGGTCCGCCACGCCGAAGCTGAAACCTTATTGATCCGGCCCGCTGAAGTTTGCACGGTCAGCCGGCAGTCCGCAGTCGTAGGGTGGGTCGGGCCGCGCAGGTTAGCCGCGTAGCGGCGTAACCCACCATGGATGTCATCAGCAATCCCTGTGGCCGGCCCGGCGGGCCGGTCGGTGGGTTACGGCCTGCGGCCTAACCTAGGCGGCCCCACCCACCCTACGCAAATCAAGACATTAAGGGCCGGATCAATAGTCCTACTCCAACTCGCCAGCCTTGAACTTCACCGCCAAGCCAACCAACGGCGCATAAGCAATCAGCACACCGGCGAAGCCATCCAGGCCACCCAGGCCGACCCACAGCGCAATGGGCAACAGCCAGATAAGATTCAGGCCCGCTACAGCCAGTGTCACCGGCAAATGCCGGCCAAACCGCCGCGAAGCATACTGATAGGCGTGGCTGCGATGAGCCTCATACACTTTATCGCCACGCAGTAGACGGCGCAGCAAGGTAAAAGTGGCATCGACGATAAACACACCCAGCAAAATCAACCAACTCCACAGCAGCTGCGGCGCTACCCAGGCGGCCTGCAGCGACAAGATGCCCAGCGTGATACCCAGGAAGCCACTGCCTGCATCGCCCATGAAGATGCGTGCTGGCGGGAAATTCCAGAACAGAAACCCCGCCACCGCAGCCGCCAGCAGCAACACCGCAAACATTCCCGTAGATTGAGCTGAGCCTGCGAAGCCCAGCACCATAAACAACAACGCACCGCCCAGACACACACAGATCGCCTCGACACTGGCGATACCATCGATGCCGTCCATAAAGTTATACAGATTGAGCAGCCACACCAGATACACCGCTGCCAGCACATGGCCAAGCCAACCCAGCTCAAGGGTAAAACCAAGCACATTCACGGGTGGCAAACCGCCCAGCCAGAACAGCGCCCAGATAGCGGCAGCAAAATGCCCAAGCAAACGCCAGCGCGCGGCGATATGACCGTGATCGTCGAGAAAACCCAACGCAGCGATACCAGCACCTGAGCCCAACAATGCCCAGACCAGAGGCCAGGCGACCAAGCCCATAGCGGCCATCAACGGCAAGGCCAGCAAAAAGCTCACGACAATCGCCACACCACCACCACGCGGCGTCGGCACCGAGTGCGAGCTGCGAGCATTGGGAATATCGATCAAACTGCGAGCCAAGGCATAACGACGCAACGCGCCAGTCATAAAAAGCGCAACGCCGGCCACCGCCGGCAATAACCACCAGATGCTCATGTGCTTTGCTGTTCCAGAAAATGCTTGGCCGTTTTGCGCAGCGCCTCATCAACGCTGACCGGCGGTGTCCAGTTGAGTAACTCACGTGTCTTGCTGATATCGACCTGCAGCGAGCCACACAAACGCTGGGAAAGCGCCTGTTTACCCAACAACGCCGCCCCTGCTTCCAACATCCAGCTCGGTATCGGTAACAGGCGTGCCGGCCTGCCCAGGGCAACGCCCATACGGCGCAATAATTCGGTAGTCGAAAGATCCTCGCCATCGCTGACCAGAAAGGTCTGGTTGGCGGCGGCGGGATGATCAATACAGGTCACGATCAGGTCCACCAGGTTATCCAAGGCAACCAAGCTGCGCCGGTTGTGGATAGCCCCAAACGGCAAAGGCACGCCTTTATGCAGCCAGCGCATCATGCTCAAGAAATTGGCTTTCACCCCCGGCCCATACACCAACACCGGGCGAACAATCACCACCTCCATAGCGGTTTCAGCCGCCAAGGCCCGTAAACCTTGCTCGGCTTCCATTTTGGAAATGCCATACGGATCAGCAGGCGCCGGCTGTGCATCGGCAAGGTAAGGCACACCCACAGGCGTGCCCTCGCCATTGACCTTGATCGAGCTGATAAAGACAAAGCGGCGTACACCCGCAGCCGCCGCCTGACGAGCGAGGTTCAAGGTGCCCTCGACATTGACCTTGCGGAACTCGGCGAGCGGGTCGGAAGACGTATCGTGCATGACATGCACGCGGGCGGCGCTGTGGATGACCACTTCTACGCCTGCCAAAGCAACTTTCCAGTCGGTGGTGCCATCGAGAGCAGTAATAGATGGATTGACCGCGTCAACAGGCAACGCCGATATAGGCGTTCTCGAGCACGCCACCACACGAAAACCATCAGTAGACATGCGCAAAAGCAAGGGGTGTCCGACGAATCCTGTACTGCCAGTTAAAAGCACTGTTTTTAGCGTCAATTTTTGCCCCTGAGAGTAGCCTGGCGAAACAAGCCCTCCAAACTCGAAAAAAGCTTTGCTTTAGAAAAATGCTCTTCGTAGTAACGTTTACCTGAGGCGCCCTTAGTCTCCCGCTGTAATGGGCTCATCTGCGCCATCTGGCTGACGATTCTGGCAAACCCCCGACGATCTCCCGAGCGACAGGCCAGACCTGCATCGGCCTCTTCGATGACGCGGGCTGCCTCACCATCGATCATGCCCAAGATCGGCTTACCGGATGCCAAGTAAGCCTGTACCTTGCCGGGAATGGTTTTTTCAAATACTTCGTTAGTCTTTAACGAAACCAATAGCGCATCGGCTGTTGCGAACAGAGCAGGCATTGCTTCAAGTGGGTGGCGCCCCAGCAGAAATACATTGTCCAACCCTCGCTCGATGACCTGCTGCTCAAGCCACTCGCTCATCCTACCGTCGCCAACAATAACCCAGCGTATGGGCAGTTCGCCGCGCAAGCCCTCGGCCACATCGAGAATGGCGGGAAAGTCCTGAGCATCACCCAAGTTTCCGGCGAACAAAACTGTAAAAGAGCGAACGTCACGCTCGATCAGCGGCGACCCCTCCGCCGGCAGGCTAGAAAAGCCATCCTCAGCCCAGCTTGGGAAATACACCAACCGCTCGAAGGGCATCTTACGCGTGCAATATTGCTTCACACTGGCGGAAAACGCTTTCGACTGAAGGAGTAAATAGTCGGCTCTGTTGTATATCCAGGACACAACTTTGCCCACTAGAGCGAGCAGGCGTGCATTGCTCAATACACCAACCGCTTTTAATGTCTCTGGCCATAAGTCAAGCACCCAGATAAACACAGGTACCTTTTTCAACTTACCAATCACAAGTGCGGGGATAGCCGACATAATCGGCGATACCGCATAGACGAAGATCGCGTCGTACCTATTCCCGCGCAGCTTCCAGCTACCCAACACAGAGCCACTAACGAAGAACGACACGTAGTTCAGGATAAGCGTGATGCTGCGCTTGCCGCGTGGAATGAATGGCACCCGCACGATCTTTGCCCCCCGATACTCAGTGTATTGCTCGGGCGACCGGCGGTAATCCTCGAATACGCGTCCTTCCGGATAATTGGGCCAGCCAGTCAAAACAGTGACTTCGTGCCCACGCTGAATCAATCCCTCGACGAGATCGTTGATGCGCATGTTTTCCGGCCAGAAATACTGGCTGACGATCAGAACCTTCAATTTTTGCTCAGGCATGCGAAGGCTCAGTCGTTCCGTTTCCAGACATTGCGCATCACATAATCGCGATAGCTGTGAATGATCCGCACCACTTTTTCAGCAACGTTAGACATGCTGTAGTCGGTTACCATGCGCAGGCTGCGTTCCTCTCCGCGTGCTTGACACTCCAGTATCTGCAATCCCTGCATGACTCGCTCGACCTCCAGCCCAACCATCATCGCAGCGGCCTCCTCCATGCCTTCCGGGCGCTCATGCGCTTCGCGGATATTCAACGCCGGGAAGTTGAGAATCGAGGATTCTTCATTGATCGTTCCACTGTCTGACAGCACCGCCTTCGCCGTGAGCTGCAGCTTGTTGTAATCCTTGAAACCCATTGGCTTGAGTAAACGCACGTTGTCGTGAAACGTCACCCCCATTACCTCCACTCGCTTCTGTGTACGCGGGTGGGTGGAGATAATCACCGGGTAACCATAATGTGCTGCCACTGTGTTGAGCACATCCACCAGTTTGAGAAAGTTCTGGTCGGAATCGACGTTCTCTTCGCGGTGAGCACTGACCACGAAAAACTTCCCTGCCTCTAACCCCAAACGCTCCAGCACATCCGAAGCCTCGATACCATCACGGTAATGATTGAGCACCTCGAACATCGGGCTGCCGGTCTTGATCACCATGTCCGGCGGTAGCCCTTCCCGCAAGAGATAGTCACGGGCGATGGTGCTGTAGGTCAGGTTGATATCGGCTGTATGGTCGACGATGCGACGGTTGATTTCTTCCGGCACACGCATGTCGAAACAGCGGTTGCCAGCTTCCATATGAAAAGTCGGGATCTTGCGACGCTTGGCTGGAATCACCGCCATGCAGCTGTTGGTATCGCCCAACACCAGCAAGGCCTCGGGTTGTACTTCGGCCAGCACACGATCCACGGCAATGATTACATTGCCGATAGTCTCGGCACCTGTCGCACCGGCGGCGTTAAGAAAATGGTCTGGTTTCCGGATACCGAGATCCTGGAAGAATATCTCGTTCAGTTCGTAATCATAATTCTGGCCGGTGTGGACCAACACATGCTCGCAGTACTGATCCAGTTTGGCCATAACCCGTGACAAGCGGATAATTTCCGGACGGGTCCCCACCACGGTGACAACTTTCAGCTTCTTCATTGCAATTCTCTTCAAAGATGCGTTTATGCCTCGGTACCAACGGGGCGCGCATAGGTATCCGGGTGTTCGCGATCGAAAATCTCGTTAGCCCAGAGCATCACAATCATTTCTTCGTCACCGACATTAGTAATGTCATGGGTCCAACCGGGTACGGTTTCGACTATTTCCGGTTGCTCTCCCGTGGTGAACAGCTCATGGAACTCGCCAGTAGCGATATGACGGAAGCGGAAGCAAGCCTTGCCCTTGATAACGAGGAATTTCTCCGTCTTGGAGTGATGATAGTGGCCACCCCGGGTAATACCCGGATGTGCCGTGAAATAGGAAAACTGACCTGAGTCGCGGGTTTTTAGCATCTCAACGAACACGCCACGCGGATCACTATACTTCGGCACTTCATAAGTGAAGCGTTCGGGCAGCAAATAACTAAGGTACGTTGAGTACAAAGCGCGCACCAAGCCAGTGCCGACTGCCTCGGTAATCAACGTGCCACGGCTGTCGCGGAAGGTGCGCAGTTGCTCTGCCAGTTCGCCAACCGTAATGCTGTATTGCGGATCGACCGTTACGAAGGGGTGACCGAACAGCCGCCCCTCCAGTACAGCAATGAAATGGGCAATCACATCATCGATATAAACCAGGGTGATGCACGCCTGGGGGTCGTTGATCTGGATAGGTAGGTCGCGAGCAATGTTGTGACAAAAGGTCGCCACAGCCGAGTTGTAATTCGGACGAGCCCACTTGCCGAACACATTGGGTAAGCGGAAAAGGTGCACAACAGAACCATACCTGTTTGCCAGATCGAGCAGCGCCTCCTCCGCGCCTCGCTTGCTACTGCCATATGGGTTGTCCAACTCGGCCTGACTGGATGAGGTGTACAACAGAGGAATTTTCCGGCCACTGGCCTCAATAGCCTCACACAGCTTGCGAGTCAGATCGGTATTTCCGCGTTGAAACTCCTGTGGGTCTTGCGGGCGATTGACACCAGCTAGGTGAAACACAAAGTCAACCCGCTCTACAAGAGCCGAGAGTGTGTCTAGCCGATCATGTCGGGTGAAGCACAACACCTCGATATCTGATCGTTCTCCTAGATGCGCGATGAGATTCCGGCCGACAAAACCGTTGGCACCGGTAATCAGCACTTTCATCGATCATTCCTCCGGAGTAGCGTGCTCACCACGCTGAATAGCACGCATGAAATCCAGCTTGAGCAGTAGGCGTTGCATACCCTCGACATCCAAGCGCTCGGTGTTGTGCGAGTTATAGTCTTCCATGTGCGAAATCCTCTCCTCACCCTGCTCGACAAACTTAGCGTAATTAAGGTCACGCAAATCCGGCGGTACGCGATAGTAAGCGCCCCTGTCTTCGGCACAGGCCATTTCTTCACGGCTGAGCAGCGCTTCAAATAGCTTCTCGCCATGCCGAGTGCCGATCACCTGAATCGGGTGCTCAGGCTTGTCGAGCATCAGTGTCAGCGCCCGAGCCAGAGTCTCCACTGTGGCAGCCGGTGCCTTCTGCACGAACAGGTCACCGTTGTTGCCATGCTCGAATGCGTACAACACCAGATCTACGGCGTCGGCCAACGTCATCATAAAGCGGGTCATGTTCGGGTCAGTCAGCGTCAGCGGCTTACCGGCACGAATCTGCTCGATAAACAACGGGATCACCGAGCCACGCGAGGCCATGACGTTACCGTACCGGGTGCCGCAGATGACCGTCTTGTCATCATCTGCATTGCGTGACTTGGCGACCATGACCTTCTCCATCATCGCCTTGGAGATGCCCATGGCATTGATGGGGTAAACAGCCTTGTCAGTGCTCAGGCAGACAACGCGATGGACACCATTCTGGATAGCCGCTTCCAGCACGTTTTCAGTGCCAATCACATTGGTCTTGACGGCTTCCATCGGGTGGAACTCACAGGAGGGCACCTGCTTGAGCGCAGCAGCATGGAAAATGTAATCAACACCACGAGTGGCATTCAACACGCCCTGGTAATCGCGCACATCACCGATATAAAACTTCAGTTTGGAACTGGAGTAACGCTTGCGCATGTCATCTTGTTTCTTCTCGTCACGACTGAAAATACGAATTTCAGCGATATCGGTGTCGAGGAAACGCTTGAGAACGGCATTGCCGAAAGACCCCGTGCCACCTGTTATCAATAAAACCTTATCATCAAACATGACACACCTCTTTACTCACAAAGGCCTTGGTAAAAGATACCACACACAGGAGGCTGCTCATACATAGAATCATTAGCTTTAAACCTCATCGACAGATGCAAATAAATATCTGATCGCTCTAGCCAGAACACCATTATTATAGACTCGTATCGTGGCAAGCTTTTAGTTATGGTCGAAATAGCAATAAAAATAGCCCCCATCCAATCCGAAGACTACTCATTACAACAAAGTCATAACAACTTCAAACACCCACCTCCGGGCACCCGAAAAGCATCATAAGCGTACGTGGAGTATCCAGCTGATAATCACTACCAATTTGACTGAACGAAAAATCCCATCCAGCACGAAGAATAGGTAATTCAATAGTAAATCCTCTGCTCCACCAGCACCGTTTGAGTGTAAGGCACACATATCACAGGCATGCTGAACTCAAGAAATCCTTCCGCACATCTCCATGCTATACAGCCATTCAGAATTTTAGCTTCAGAATATTTTGGCCCAGCTATCACAACCTCGACATTGTGTCCTTGAGCGATCAGAACCTTGACCAAATATTGATAAATAACGACTCTGACCAAAGGCATTTACTCACCAAGAAAATATTAAAAGGTTCTCATCCAAGCTATCTTCCAGAAAAAAACTTGTAGAATCTTTCGCGCAACGAATAAAGAGGAGAATTTGAATGAAATAGCGCCTTAACCTTTATTGAAAATGAAACATGTGGAACCAGCAGAAGAAAAACCGACGCCCCTAAGTATCTAAAAATATGGACAGAAAACTCAAATAAAAGCGCTCGAATCTGCGTATCAGACAATTTAGAACCATGTTTCTCAAAAAAATAAAATGCGGCCCTTTGCCTCACCCACATCTGGGAGTTCACCACATCAAAAGCAACCCCTCTCTGGTAACTGTTATTTTGATGAATCCTATAAAGCAGACCAACGAGAGGGACATGAAACTTAATAATGCGAGAAAAACGTGCATGCAGAACCAGCCAGCTATCCTCATTAGCCAGCATTGAAGGAATTGGAAATGCCAACTCACCAAATGCTTTATTGAAGGCCATGCATCCACCAGACTCCAACCCTAGATTCTTATTTTTTGGCAAAACCATGCCATCATACTTTTCGTTATCAGAGAAAGACTTTAATTTACACAAACTGATTGCCGGGTCAGTGGCCATCACCTGACGAAGAGGTGCAACCCTAGCCTCCACCACATCCGGAATAATATAATCATCACCCGCAGTCAATATAAAATAATCTCCACTAGCCTTTTCATAAGCCAAACTAAAGGCAGCCGCCTTGCCAATTCCACCGGTTCTAAAAACCTTTACTGATGAATAGCCAAATGACTCTACAAGCTCAGGAGTCCCGTCGTTTGACCCATCATCGACTACAATCACCTCGACCGGAGCAAAGGAAATATTGACTATAGAATCAAGAGCCCCCTTGATGTATTTAGCCTCATTTTTTACCGGCATCAAAAAACTAATCACCCTAACCTCCGACAGCTACTTTTGGGGGAAACAAAAACAACCCCTCACTAAAAATAAAATTCGCTTATTATGCTAAAAAATTACTAGCAGTGCGAAGATAAAAGTGGCAACCCATTTTTAACACCGCCAATCATTTCTAGCTTCAAAAATAAAGCGGCACCTGGCAATATCAATCTGAAAAAATCAGGCATGATCGCATCAAAGTGATGTCCAACATGCACCATGACTTCCGAACATCAAGCTGTTTTTCCAACAATACGGCTGACCGCGGCCGTCTTAACAAACTATGGAATAGCACCGGCTACAGCAACAACCTTCATGACCACCTCAATGCTTATCTCTATTATAGAAACAGACCAACAAACTAATTGCAAAGTCAAATCCCTGTAAATAACCCACATCAAAAAACCGACAAATACTGTTCACTTATTCTCCAAAAATCTATCATCCCAATAAAACTCATAAGGGATGTAAGTTGAATTCAATGCCTCTTCAAGAGGCTCTCCAGAATTTATTCTTTCATTCAATATTTCAGCTTCGTTCGCTACCCCGTGCACCAAAACACCAAATGTCAAAATCACCGGAGCCCAAAAAAATATATAACCCCACGAATGCCTTACACAAGAAAGAGTCTCCAACAAGAAAAACAAATACAACAAAAGAGCAATTGTTATAAGCCTATAAGCGATAGGGTGATACCCATAAAGCACAACCGAGACAATCAAAAATATGGAACTACCAAAAAACAAAAAATTGGCTCTAGAAAACAAAAAAACAGAAGCAACAACATTAGCAACTATCAACAAACCATATACTGAAACCCCTGACTTAGCATTTCGCAAATAATCTGCATAAAATTGAAATTTTAGAGAAAAATTATATATTTCTTGATAGAAGACAGCAGCAGCAGCAAAACAAGAAAGCACAATTAGAAAAAAATATTTCAATCCCAAACGAGGAAGAAGCAAAGGATAAAAAAATAAGACAGAAACATGAAATCCTGGAGCCAGAACCGCAGCTAAAAGCCCAACCGAACGAGACTTACCACATAACGAATACAGAAATAACATAGTTGCAATCGCAGACCTAGCAATATTGAAATGAAAATTTAAGTAAAAAAGCAAAACATATGCCACTAAAAAAAGATGTTTATTCGAACTATGCTCACACACTTTCCAAAGCAAGAAAGCCTGAAACACCGACATCATAAGAAGATAGAGAAAACTGTTATCAAATAAATATTTATGTCCCGCAAGAAAAAGCACAAATAGCGGCTCCATACTACTAAATAAATGTAGTAAATAATCAGAGTCCGACAAATTCTCATAAGCACGGAGATATGATAAAGTATCAGAACCAACCAGGCCGCGAAGTCCTGCGAACAATATCAAGCTCGCAAACACAATACATATCAAAACAGAAGACTGTCGCTTAGGTAATTTTCGCGCAACGAGCAAAATTCCGACCATCAAGAAGAAAAGCGACGCATATACGTACATATTTTATCTCACGACTCTTAATTACAGCAGCAACAGCTCAATGAGCATTTTTAAACCCCTTGCTCTGCACAAGCATTATTCAAGAGCAATTAAATCTAAGAACTTTAAAAAACCATCTGCATTACTCTAACTTCTTGTTATTGAGCAGCACCAAGCCTATTACACTCTCCCACTAACCCAAAGCCTTAACTTACTCACTCCTTTCTTTAGAGACTTACTAAATATAAAAATCGCGAGAAAGGAGATCGCCCCCCACATGCCGATAAATACCAAATGAAGCTTTTCTCCTATAAGAGCAAAACAAATTGAAACCACCAAACAGATCAAAGTCATGCTATAGAGTTTAACTCGTGGCAATCGGCGCCACACCAAACTCGAAAACTCTGTACGCGCAATAAAGAATATCCAAAAAGCGAAGGCTGTCGATATAGCTGCCCCTGCTGCTCCATATATAGGGATAAGCAAATAATTACCTACTAAGTTGACCACGACTGCGATAATCGAAGCCATCACCGCATAGGTGCTTTTACGAGCAATACCCAAGCCGACTCCCGTTGCTTCCGAAAGGGTGTAGAACAACGGGTAAGCCATGCAGGCCACCAGAATATACTGAACGCTTTCGTACGAGGGCGGTAACAAATAGGTGATGCCCCAAGAAAAGAGTCCGGCCAGCGAGAACAGGATAACGACTGCAACTAGTACGTACTCTGTAACCTGATCGATTTTTTCAGTATTGATGCCTTCTGCTGCCCATTTGTAAACAGTCGGCGCCCAAATAGTCGAGAAGATACTCTGAAAAACAACAGCTGCCGCAGCAAAACTGGATGCCACCGAATAGATACCCAGCTCTTCGAAATTGGAGAGGCTACGCAAAAAAACCTTGTCCATAGCCGTCAACCCCCAGAAGGCGGCTCCGCCCATTATCAGAGGTGCTCCAAAGCGCAGCATGGCTTTCAGCTTTTCGGTATCTACTCTTTGACTTAATGCTACAAACCACTCCTGACGGGTATTCCAGACATATATCAGAGTAACAGCCGTGATTGACAGCGTATGGGCGATTACCAGATGAAGAAGATCGAAGCCGAATGAGAAAAGGACATAAACGCCAATTACGGAGAGAAACAAAACCTTTGGCAAGACTTGGCTCATGGAAAAAGCCAATCCCCTTTCCTGCATGCGCAGAATCAGGGATAAGAAACGCGAAACAAATGCAGCCAGAAAGCACAATGCAACCAGAATGCTGATCTGTACGCTGTCCACGGAAAAAAGAGCTTTGGAAATAAAACCAGGCACCACGAAGCAAAACGCCAAGCCCATAACAAGCAATAGCAACCCCGGTAACAAGGCAGCCTTGAGCAGCGCAGGCTTACGCACCGATTCGTGATAATCACGTACATAGGCCTGATCCAACCCCAGACTGAATAGCAGAACGCAGAAACTGGAAACCACCTGGAGCATGGCTATTCGTCCGATATCCTCGGCCGAATAGAACCAGGTAATGATCGGTAGAGTAATAAAACCTAAAACCGCCCCCCCTACGGGACCAACGGTAAAAGCGGCGATTTTTCTTGCGTTCAAGCGAAAAACTCTAGGACCGAATCGATAACCTGCTTTCTCTCATTCTCTTGTAAGCCATACCAGATAGGTAGACGGATCAATCGTTCGCTGTCTTGGGTTGTATAGCGATCTTCACCGTGGAACCGACTGAATTGTGGGCCAGCGATAGCTGAATGAAGTGGGACATAGTGAAAAACACCATATACTCCACACTTCTTCAAATGTTCAAGCAAGAGTGTTCGCTCATTGAGATCGCTGACTTTCAGGTAGAACATGTGTGCGTTATGAATACAGCCTTCCGGTATTGACGGCAGCGTGATTTTTCCATCGATGGCTAATGGACGTAGTGCCTCGTAGTAAGCCTGCCAAAGCTGTAAGCGGTTTTGATTGATTTCTTCAGACTTTTCTAATTGCCCCCACAGGAAGGCTGCCTGAATATCACAGGGCAGATAGCTGCTACCAATATCGACCCAACTGTATTTGTCTACCATTCCGCGGAAAAACTGACTGCGGTTAGTGCCTTTTTCCCGGATGATTTCGGCGCGACTAATAAAACGTTCATCGCTGATGATCAGCAAGCCACCTTCGCCACCACTGGTATAGTTCTTGGTTTCATGGAAGCTGAAGGCCCCCATATGGCCGATACTGCCCAAAGGGCGACCTTTGTAAGTAGCCATCATGCCTTGAGCAGCATCTTCAATGACAAAAAGCTGGTGACGGGAGGCGATATCCATGATGGTGTCCATCTCGCAGGCGACGCCAGCATAATGAACAGGAACGATGGCTTTGGTTTTTGGTGTAATCGCCGCTTCGATCAGGTTTTCATCAATATTCATGGTATCCGGGCGGATATCGACGAAAACGATCTTCGCCCCACGCAAGACAAAGGCATTGGCTGTACTGACAAAGGTGTAACTGGGCATGATGATTTCATCGCCCGCTTGCACATCGATCAGTAACGCAGCCATCTCTAGCGCGTGCGTGCAGGAGGGTGTCAGAAGTGCTTTTTGGCACCCTAACTTGTCCTCGAACCACGCCTGGCAGCGCTTGCTGAACTCACCATCACCCGAGATTTTCGGGCTGCGCATGGCAGCAAGGACGTACTGATCTTCGTTACCGGTGTAGGGCGGCTTATTAAATGAAATCATTGGAAATCTCTTCTAAATATTTTTGTTCCAGCGCAAGTAGGTCTTGTTTTCTTTCCTTGACCCTACGTGCTGGGTTGCCTACGTAGATACCCCACGGCAGGGTGCTTTTATTGACTAATGTCATAGCTCCGACAGAGCAACCTTCAGCAACACGAACCCCTGGAAATATTATAGAGCCCGCACCAACGATGACATGCTTACCAAATGTTACTTCTTCGAAAGTTTCTCTCTTAAATTTACGAGGAACTAAAGAATTAGTCAGCGTTTCGCCGCTATAGTCATCTGACTGGGAAAAGACCTTCACCCCATATGCCAGCGTGCAGAAATCAGAAAAAAATATACCGGGAACTCCGCCAGCCACCAGACACATCGGGGTTATGTGACAGAAGTTACCAATTCGAACCTTGCCTGAAATTACACAAAAATCATCAATTCTGGAGTTATCGCCAATCTCAATTTGATCGGCATTATAGATGCTTGCCTTATCGCTTACTTTGACATTTCTGCCAAGGTACCGAAAGCCCATCTGCTTGAGTTGCTCATCTGAGTAGTAAGCCATGGATTTACCCCTCAAATATTTTCTTGAGTTGATTAATTACTACTGCTTCTGAGAAATTACTTTTTATTGCTTCTCGATTACATATCATGGAGCGCTCATCTATTGAGCTCAGTTCAATCTCTGAATTCTCGTAGACTTTTACCCCCTTTTTTTTGAACATCAGCCAAGGGGTAATATCACTTCTCATGTAAACCTTCTTGCCCAACCCCAAGAGAGTAATGATATTACCCATAGCCTGCTGGCGCTTGTGATTGAAAATGGCAATATCAATTTTCCCAAGAAAATCCAAATACTGATCAAACGGCATAAAGTTGGTTAGCGGCTTGAATTTATCCCCAAACCGATCTCTCCCCATGTTGATCACCGATTGAGCATACTCCTGATTCCCGTAGGACAAAGGGGCATAAATCGCGATATCTTGATCACGAAACGGGGCGAGCCTCTCAAGAATCTCTAGGTGGTTATTGCTTGAGTCTGCCGAGTTACCGACCTGAATATTGATCGTCCCATGCGGCTCGCTTTTTATCGCGTACTCTCGATATATGTTGCTGGTGTACATAATGCACTCATGGTATTTGCCTGTGGCTCCATACCAATTACGTGCGAACTCCACATCCCCTTCGACATACGTAATCAAGTGCCCCATGCGCTTAATTACAGGTCGCTTGAAATAGTTCCTCAACCACCATTTCCAGCTCTTACAACCAAACTTGTAATCATATAAATCTCCGCCCCATATCATCCAATAGCACTTCTTTAAAACCCAGGGCTGCAAGAAGAGCAGAACTATCGCATAAAAATCCCAAAGGCCATGGATAATTATTTTATCCGCTTGATGTGCAGCCCGAGTGAAACTCAGAAACCAGGCAGCCCCAGTTAAATTTTTACTTTTTATATTCAAATTTTTTGGCCATTCCTCAGCGGATGCATGACTCAATATGCAATGCTGAGTATGCTCAAACTCCTTCTCGACAAGCTGAAAGAATGACTTTGTAAACGTCTGAGGTTCTGCGATATGGAGAATCTTCATTTTATCAAGGACAGGAGATATTGACCGTAGCCGTTCTTACTTAAGGCTTTTCCGATTCGTTGCAGATCGTTGGCACTGAGCCAATTGTTGTAAAAAGCGATCTCTTCCAAGCAAGCTACTTTATAGCCTTGGCGTTTCTCGATGGTTTCAACAAAGTGAGCGGCTTCCAGCAGGCTTTCATGGGTGCCGGTGTCGAGCCAGGCGAATCCGCGGCCGAGTAGTTGGACGTTGAGGTCACCACGCTCCAGATAGGCTTGGTTGATGCTGGTGATTTCCAACTCGCCGCGATCTGAGGGCTTTACCTGCTTGGCGATCTCGACTACGTCGTTGTCATAGAAATACAGGCCAGTCACTGCATAGTGAGACTTTGGCTTGAGCGGTTTTTCCTCGATGGAAACGGCACGCTTATCGGCATCGAACTCAACCACACCAAAACGCTCCGGATCCTTGACGTGGTAACCGAACACGGTGGCACCTTTGCTGCGGCTGGCGGCATCCCGCAGTAAAGGGCCGAAACCCTGGCCGTAGAAGATATTGTCGCCCAGCACCAAGCAGACCGAATCTCCGCCAATAAACTCTTCACCGATGATGAAAGCTTGTGCCAGTCCATCGGGGCTAGGCTGTACGGCATAGCTGAGCTGAACACCGAACTCGCGGCCATCGCCCAGCAGGCGCTGAAAACCACCGATGTCGTCTGGGGTGCTGATCAACAGGATATCGCGGATGCCGGCGAGCATAAGCACCGACAGCGGGTAATACACCATGGGCTTGTCGTAGATCGGCAGTAACTGCTTGGACACGCCTTTAGTAATGGGGTACAACCGGGTGCCGGAGCCACCGGCGAGGATGATGCCTTTCATGTATGCCAGTCCTTATGCCGGAGTGCCTAGGCGTTCACGTTGATAACTGCCATCCTGCACGCGGCGGCACCATTGCAGATTGTTCAGGTACCACTCGACAGTCTTGCGGATACCGGATTCGAAGGTTTCCTCTGGCAGCCAGCCCAGCTCTCGCTGAATCTTGCTGGCGTCAATGGCGTAACGCAGATCGTGGCCAGGGCGATCCTGGACATGCGTGATCAGTGAGGCATGCGGGCAGTAAGGTGAATCGGGGCGCAACTCATCGAGTAACTCACAAAGGGTGTGCACAACCTCAATGTTCTGCTGCTCGTTGTGGCCGCCGATATTGTATGTATCCCCCACTTTTCCCTCAGTCACCACTCTGTACAAGGCGCGGGCGTGGTCCTCCACATAGAGCCAGTCGCGTACCTGGTTACCTTTGCCATACACCGGTAGCGCCTTGCCCTCCAGAGCGTTGAGGATCATCAGCGGGATGAGCTTTTCGGGGAAGTGATACGGCCCGTAGTTGTTCGAACAGTTGGTGACCACGGTCGGTAGGCCGTAGGTGCGGCGCCAGGCGCGTACCAAATGATCGGAGCTGGCCTTGCTCGCCGAATAAGGCGAGCTTGGCGCGTAAGGTGTGGTTTCGGTGAACAGCTCTTCGGGGTCTTCCAGGTCGCCGTACACCTCGTCGGTGGAGATGTGGTGGAAGCGGAAAGCGGCCTTGCGCGCGTCATTCAGGCCTTGCCAGTACTGACGAGTGGCTTCCAGCAGGATGTAGGTACCGACGATGTTGGTTTCGATGAAAGCGGACGGCCCATCGATGGAACGATCAACGTGGGACTCTGCCGCCAGGTGCATTACCGCATCCGGTTGCTGATCGCGAAACACCCGCTCTAGCGCTGCACGGTCGCAGATATCTACTTCTTCAAAAACGTAACGTTCGCTGCCGCTGACTTCGACCAGCGATTCGAGATTGCCGGCATAGGTCAATTTGTCAAGGTTGACCACACTGTCGTCAGTGTTGCCAATAATGTGGCGGATGACCGCCGAGCCGATGAAGCCGGCGCCACCTGTTACGATAATTTTCATTCTATTAAACCAGGCTCTGCACGATTTTCTTTGTCACTTCAGCATCCATATACGGATGCATAGGCAGACTCATCACCTGTTCCGCCACCTCATCACCTACCGGCAAACTAGCAGCCCTGTCAGCCACAGCCGGCTGTTTATTCAACGGAATCGGGTAATGCACAGCTGTGGGGATACCGGCCTTGTTCAGTTTTTCCTGAACCGACTCGCGATCATGGATACGAATGGTGTACTGGGCGTAAACACTGGTGTTGTGAGGCTCGATGTGGGGGATGGCAATGATTCCGGATGCCCCGTTCGCAACGAAGACATCGCCTCCGCTAGGCAGCAGTAGCTCGTTGTAGCGAGCTGCGGCTTGCTTGCGCAAAGTAATTTCGTCTTCGAATATCTCCAATTTGGGCAGTAGAATGGCCGCCTGTAGGGTATCCAGGCGGCTATTCACACCCACTCGAATATGGTGATAGCGACGATCTTGACCATGCCGAGCGATCTGGCGCAGCACTTTTGCCAACTCATCGTCATTGGTGAAAATTGCACCACCGTCGCCATAACAACCCAACGGCTTGCTAGGGAAGAAGCTGGTGCAGGCGATAGTGGTCAGGTTACAAGAGCGCTTGCCCTTGTAAGTAGCACCAAAACTCTGTGCGGCATCCTCGATCACCGGAATACCGTGCTTGGCAGCAATTGCGTTGATGGCATCGAAGTCAGCGCATTGGCCATACAGTGAAACCGGGATTATCGCCTTGGTGCGCGGGGTGATAGCCGCTTCCAGCAGGCTCGGGTCAAGGTTGTATGTACGAGGATCGATATCCACGTAGACCGGTTTGGCGCCCAGCAGAGCAACGGTTTCAGCGGTAGCGATATAGGTGAACCCTGGGGTGATGACTTCATCACCAGGGCCAATCCCTAAAGCCATCTGCGCGATCTGCAGAGCATCGGTGCCGTTGGCGCAGGTAATGCAATATTTGGCACCGGTAAAGGCGGCAAGCTTCTCTTCCAGCTCGGCGACTTCCGGACCAAGGATGTACTGGCCATGAGCTAGGACGCGCTGGATGCCGGCGTCGATCTTATCCTTGATACGAGCTTGCTGAGTTTTCAGGTCGATGAATTCAATCATTTATTGCACGTCCACTTTGCTCAGGGTGTTGCCGCTCAGTACATAGCGAGCATTGGTGTGCTGACAGGCAACCTCGCCCTCCCCGGTTACCGGCAATGCCAACTGCTCGCCAAACTCACTCATCCAGCCGATCTGGCGTGCCGGTACCCCCACCATCAGGGCATAGGCTGGAACGTTCTTGTTGACTACCGCACCGGCCCCAACGAAGGCGAACTCGCCGATGGTCACGCCGCAGACGATGGTGCAATTAGCACCAAGTGTGGCGCCTTTTTTCACCAACGTATCGCGATACTGATCCTTTCTCTCAATCAACGAGCGAGGGTTATAGACGTTGGTGAAAACCATGCTCGGGCCGCAGAACACACCCTCTTCAAGGGTCACGTTGTCATACACCGAGACGTTGTTCTGCACCTTGCAGCTATCGCCTATCACCACCTGGTTGCCGACGAAGACGTTTTGGCCGAGGGACACGCCCTTCCCTATGCGGGCTCCGCCACAGACATGCACGAAATGCCAGACACGCGAACCGTCGCCGATCTGCGCGCCCTCATCGACGATGGCGCTTGAATGTTGGTAGTGAGTCATATGAGGTCCTGTTGCTCAATTGCTCTGATCGCCAGCAAGCTGACTCCTACAAGTCTCAAGTGAGCCGAGCAAGGAAGGGATGCCCCTCCTCGTTTTGCGGGCTAACAATGGCAGAAGAGCGGATAGTGTTCACGGTCTCCACACAATGGCGCGCGTCTTCAATGCCATAACCACGACCCGCGAGAATCTCCTGATAGCTGGTGGTGTGCAGGTCAGTGAAGCCTTCGGAGAATTCCATCTCCTCACCATTCACGGTAATCGAGCGGTAGGTAGGTTTTTTGCCTTTGACCGACTCAGGCAGGTCGTTGGCATCGATGGACAGGAACCAGCGTACGCGAGCTTTCTCGTATTCGAGATAACCCGCTGCCTTGTATTCACTGGTGAAATGCACAACGTTGCGCTGCAGCTTACCGAATATGAAGTGCAACATGTCGTAGAAGTGCACACCAATATTGGTGGCCACGCCGAAGGATTTACGCGGATCGCCTTTCCAGCTCTCCATGTACCACTTGCCGCGTGAGGTAATGTAGGTGAGTTCTACATCGTATTTGTGCTCGCTGGCTTCACGGGCAACCTTATCCTTGAGGTCAAGGATTGCCTTGTGGTGCCGAAGTTGCAGGATGTTGTAAACGCGTTTGCCAGTTTCCTGCTCGACCAGGGCCAACTCATCGAGTATCGCCGGGGTTGGTACCAACGGCTTTTCACAAATCACGTCGCAACCTAAACGCAAGCCAGCAGCGATATGAGCATGGTGCAGGTAGTTAGGCGAGCAGACTGCAACATAATCCAATGCAGTGCCTGGGTTACGCTTCAACGTCCAGGCATGTTCGGTGAAGCGCTCGAATTCGGTGAAGAACTCACTTTGCGGAGAAATGCTGTCGATAATACCAACGGAATCATTGATGTCATAAGCAGACACCAGTTCGTTTCCAGTGTCTTTGATTGCGCGCATGTGGCGCGGAGCGATATAACCGGCTGCGCCGATCAGAGCAAAACGTTTCAAAAGTGCGACTCCAGCGAATCAGGCTTTGATGATATGGGCTTCAGGTGCGCGGTACTTACCACGGCTATCAATGATCAAGCGCGCATGCTGGCGAATCAGTTCATAGTCGAACTTGTCATGGTCGGTGGCGAGTACAACCGCATCGAAACTGGCAAGCGCTTCAGCCGTCAGTGGTTCGCTGGACAAATTGAAGTGGTGTTCACGCATTTTCGGGAAGACCGGTACATGTGGGTCGCTATAAGCCACTAAACTGCCTTTGGCTTCGAGCAGCTCCATGATTTCCACCGAAGGCGACTCGCGCATGTCATCGACATTCTTCTTGTAGGCAATGCCCAGCACCAACACCTTGCTTCCCTTGAGGGCTTTGCCGTTCTCGTTCAAGCCGTCCATAAGCTTACCGACAACGTATTCCGGCATAGCCTGGTTGACCTCACCAGACAGCTCGATAAAGCGAGTGTGCAGGCCATACTCACGGGCTTTCCAGGTCAGATAGAAGGGGTCGATCGGGATGCAGTGGCCACCCAAACCGGGGCCGGGGTAGTAAGGGGTGAATCCAAACGGCTTAGTGGCAGCAGCATCGACCACCTCGAAGATATCGATGCCCATGCGATCGGCAACGATCTTCATTTCGTTGACCAAACCGATATTCACTGCGCGGTGGATATTTTCCAGCAGCTTGGTCATTTCAGCGGCCTTGGTCGAACTCACCGCTACGACCTGGTCAATCGCCTGCTCATATAGAGCAATACCAACCTCCAAGCAGGCTGGAGTATGCCCGCCAATGACTTTCGGGATGGTACGGGTTTCGAAATCGGGATTGCCCGGATCTTCCCGCTCCGGGGAATAGACCAGAAAGATGCTCTCACCTACACGTAGCCCCCCCTCTTCTACACGGGGTAACAACTCTTCTTCAGTAGTGCCCGGATAAGTGGTGCTTTCCAGCGAAACCACTTGGCCTTCGCGCAGGTAAGGCTTGATGGCCTCGGTGGTATTGATCACGAAGCTCATATCCGGCTCGCGGTATTTGTTCAGCGGCGTCGGCACACAGAGGATAAGCGCATCACACTCGCTGACACGTTGAAAATCGGCGGTCGCTTCAAAACCACTCTGACGGGCGCCAGCAATTTTTTCGCAGGGAATGTGTTCGATATAGCTCTGACCCGCATTCAGCTTAGAGACTTTGCCTTCATCGATATCAATGCCCAGCACACGGAAGCCGATAGCGTTGTAACGCAGCATCAGAGGAAGGCCGACATAGCCTAGGCCAACGATGCCAATGATGGCTTCTTTGCTCTTGAATTTGGCGACACTCGCCTGCTTCATGCCTGACATCAGGTAAAACTCCGGTTAGATTTTCGTCTCAATATTGATCGAGTATTTAGCTTGGGATGGTTACCTGTAGAGGTAACCCTTTATCCGCATAGGTATCTTGGAGACGCTTAGCCAACATGTTTTTCGCGCCCGGCTCGCCGTGCACAATCCTTACCTCTGACGGCCACTCACGCATCCGCGTAACAAAATTCACCAATCCTTTCTGGTCCGCATGGGCCGAATAGCCGCCTATGGTATGGACTTGGGCGCGAATGTCATAGCGCTGCCCGTCCAGTTCCACATAGCCACCACGCGGGCCATAGCCTTGGATGGTCCGACCTGGGGTGCCTTGGGCCTGGTAACCGACGAAGAGTACATTGTGCCGCGCGTCATGCAGCATGGCCTTCAGGTAATTGACAATTCGACCACTGCTGCACATTCCGTTCCCGGCAATGACGATGGCCGGACGAGCGGTTTCCGTCAGGTGGCGCACCATCGCCAGGTGCGCTTGGTGGCTGTCGACGGTCAGCAGTTGCTCGAAGCCCAACGGGTTGCGGCCTTGCTTGACGCGCTGCAGTGCTTCGTTGTCCCAGAAGGGCTTCAGGTCGCGGTAGACCTGGGTGAAGCGGCTGGCCAAGGGCGAGTCGAGGATGATGGGGAGTTGGGGCCAGTTGATGGTTGGGGCGGCATTGTTTGGGGGGTTGTCCTTTCTTCCTCTATGAACCCCGTCCCTCACCCCTAGCCCCTCTCCCGGAGGGAGAGGGGAACTAAGAGCAACTCTGGCCCCTGCATCCCTACTCATGCCCCTTACTGGTAGAGGGGAATTAAAAGCCGCTCTGCTTCTTTGCCCTTTTTTTCCATCGGCATTGAGTTTGCGGTGGATGATGTCTTCCAGTTCGTAGAGCAGTTCCTGGGTGCGACCGATGCTGAAGGCGGGTATCAGTACCGTGCCGTTATCGGCCAGGGCTTGTTCGATGACGTTTTCCAAACGCTGGCGACGACTACGACGGTCTTCGTGCAGGCGGTCGCCGTAAGTACTTTCGATCACCAGGATGTCGGCGCGGTAGGGCGGCTTGGGTGCTGGCAACAGCGGGGCATGTGGCGCGCCTAAGTCGCCGGAGAAGACGATGCGCTTCTTCTCGCCAGACTGGGGATAGCGCAGGTCGATTTCCACATAGGCCGAGCCAAGGATATGCCCGGCGCGTTGCAGGCGGATGCGGCAGTTCAGGCTCTCGGTGTCTTGCAGGGTGAACCAGGTTTTGTAGGGCAAAGCGATGATGCGTTGCTCAATCAACTTGATGTAGCGCTCGACCTGTTTTTGATCGCGACTGAAACCGAGTTTGAAGGCATCTTCCAGTACGATGGGTAACAGTTTGGCAGAGGGCTCGCTGCAGAGAATTGGCCCCTTGAAGCCTGCGGCCAGCAGGTAGGGAATGCGCCCAACATGATCGATGTGCACGTGCGTGGCGATCAGAGCCTCGATCGAGTCCAGGGGGAATTCGATGGCCAGGCGCTCGGCACCGGATTTGCCTTCAGGTGAGGTTTCCGCACCCTGGAACAGGCCACAGTCGATCAGCAGGCTATGCTGGCCATCCATCAGTAATTGGTGGCAGGAGCCAGTCACGCCGTCCTTGGCGCCATGATGCAGAATGTTGGGGTAATCCATAGTGTTAATCCGCGTTAGTCCATTAACAGGCCGTTGAAAAACTACCTACGTTGCCGATACGGCGTTAAAAGCGGCCTCAAAATGCTCATTTACACCACGTAAACTGCGCTTTTTCGGCCGCTTTTGCCTTGTCTCGGCTGCCTCGCCTACATTTTTCAATGGCCTGTTAACGATGGCCGACATATGCAGTGCTGCCAGGCGCAATCCATTGCGTGTAAACGCATGCCGCCCTTAATTACTCATGAACAGAAGTGCCAAGTTTAAACAGCCGAGTTGAGTGGGTGAGACTTGGGGCGTAGAAAACTGCGCAACATGGCAACAAATACACCCAACATCCCGCCGAGCATCAGGCCCAAAGCCAGAATCAGCACTTTCCGGGGTTTGACGGGACGCAAGGGCTCGATAGCAGCCTGATCGATAGACGCCAGTTTGAGATCGAGCACGTCGAGCTGGAGGTTGCGCAAGCGAGCCGCGTCCTCACGCCAGATGGCCAGGTCCTTGAGAAACAAGTCTTCATTTTCACGCTGGCTCAGCACTTCAACCTGCCGATTATTTTCGAGCAACAGCAGCTCTTTGGCGATCTGCGCGATACGTGGCTCGGTGAAATCATCGGAACGGCGTTGCAGCAGTGCATTACGCTCCGCCTCCAAAGCCTCACTGCCCATGAAATACAGCGGTATCTGCTGGTTGTTGACCTCAGTGCGAATAACGCTGCCTTGAGCGACGCGCTCCCCCTCACCCAATGCAGATGGTGTGGTGGGCTTGTCGATACCCAGGGATTTAGCAATGCGAATCGCTTCATCCAGCTGTGTAATGCGGTTATCGCGGCGCGTTTTTAGCTGCTGACGTAAAGCCTTCAACTCATCCTGCAACTGGGCACGCGTGAGGCTATCGGCTTCAAGCAATTTGGCGATTCTGGCCTCCTTGCTGACGTCATAGCTGGCCCGGGCCGCTGCAATTTTCGAATCCAGTTGATTCAAGCGATTCTGGATGATGGTCTGCAAATCGGCCGCAATGCGCTCGCGCTCGGACGCTAACGCAAATCCAACCAATCCGTTGACTAGAGCGACGCCATCGACGCCCTTCGGGTAGGTCAATTGAATGCCCACATAGTTACTCAGGCCCGCAGTTTTCTTCGGGTCGGGCTGGAGCATTTTGAATGCTTGCTGGTTAAAGCTTTCGAACGTTTGCTCAAGACTCCGGCCAGGCTCCCGCAAGGCTTCGAACAGCCCTTGGTTGGCCCGAAAGAACTCCAGGCGACGGTCATAAGACTCCAGCGCTGCCCCCACCCTGCGGATGGCTTCCTCAGGCGCCAGCTCGTACACCTCGGTGCGATTCAATGCATCGAGGTCCTTGACTGCCGCAGGGCGCAACATGCTTTGCACCTGATACTCGGGGGTCACCTGAAAAGCATAAGCAGCCGCCACCGCACCAACCAGTAGCGTTACAAGAGCAATGAGTATTTTTTGCGCCCAGAGCGCATGAACTAACGCCACCAAGTCGATTTCATCGCTAGGGGTTTGATGAGCAGCAGGAGAGATCGCATTCACGACTAAGGTCCGTCTTATAAAGGTGTGTCACTGGCACGTTACAGGGTAGAGCCGCGCTCAGGGCGGCGCCTACTTCTCAGCCCTATCAAAAGCTAAGAAGCAAAGGCCTCTTCGCAGAAGCCTGTAGGAGGTTTCGCAGCATTGTGCCAGCTGCGAGTGACATTACAAGTCTTGACAGCGACTTGTGGTCAGTTTGCTGGAAAAAGCGCCGTGACACACATCGCATCTGCGTCGTTTTCCAGACAATAAAATCGTGATCAACCTCTCAATTAAAAGGTAAGTGCCACTATTCGCCTCGTATCCCTACAAGCGCGGTGTTTGCGAACAGCCATACACACCGCTCAAGCAGACGCAACGTCTCTAGAGCGGAAAATATTGCGCAACAAGGCGGCAAACACACCAATCATCAAGCCTGCAACTACGCCCAAAACGATGATCAACACCTTCTTGGGTTTGACTGCCGAGCGCGGCTCAAGCGCCACTTGATCGATGCGAACCAGCTTTAAAGCAGAGGTATCGAATGCGATGCCTTTGAGCTGAGCCGCCTCCTGACGCCACTCCGCCAGGTTCTTGAGATACAAGTCCTCATTCTGACGCTGGCCAAGAATTTCAACTTGCCGATTGTGGCTCAGGAGCGTCAGCTCTTTTTCGATCTCGGCAATCCGCGGCTCACTGAAGTCGTCCGATAGGCGCTCGTTTAGCGCCTGCCTCTCTGCTCGCAAGGCCTCTGTGCCCATAAAGTAGAGCGGGATTTCTCGGCTATTGACTTCCGTACGCACCACCTGGCCGCTGCCCTGCACATCGCCCATCGCCGAAGGGGTGGTGGGCTTTTGGATGCCTAATGACTCGGCTATGCGGGCAGCCTCATCAAGCAGCTTGACTCGGCTCTCGCGGTGAGTTTTCAACTCAGCACGTAAGGCAAGCAGCTCGTCTTTCAACTGAGCTTTTTTCAAGGCATCTTGCTCAAGCAAGTTGGCTATTTCTGCCTGCTTGCTTGCATCGTAGCTAGCGCGCGCGGCCTCAATTTTCTTTTCCAGGCTAAATAGCCGATTAGATATCAGCACCTTTAAGTCCGAGGCAACTCGCTCACGCTCGACTTCAAGCACATTGGCTACTAGCCCATTGACGACCTCAACCCCATTCACCCCTTCAGGGTACGTCAACGATATACCGACAAACTCGCTCAGGTTATTAGGCTTTTTGGGGTCGGCCTGCAACATGGTAAATGCCGAGCCGTTGAACGCCTCAAACACTTGCTCTAATGGACGATCTGACTCAACCAGACTGGTAAAAAGTGCTTGGTTATCGCGAAAAAATGCCAGGCGGCGCTCATAGGATGAAAGGCTGGAAGCCACACGCAGCAGCGCCTCGCTCGGCGTCAGCTCGTAGACACCGGTACCATTCAACTCATCCAAACTACCCCGATCCACAGGCCTCAGCACACTCTGCACCTGGTAATACGGCGTCGCCAAAAAAGCATAAGCAGCCGCTGCCAATGTAATCAGGCAAGTAATAAATAAAATCAGGAATTTCTGTTTGAAAAGCGACCGAAGCAATTCGACGAGGTCGATTTCATCGGTACTGTAGGAGGTTTTGGGCGATTGTTCAGGCATGCGTCGGCAGAGATCCGTTTAGAAATGACTATCGCGTTGTGCGATTACTTTCCACGCTGCTCCTTGTGGGGGCTCACAACCTATGAGGGGCTGACAGCAGGCCGTATCCGAATGCCTAGGGAGAAAAAGACTGCAATCTTGATAATTTGTTCCCGGGCCCACTAGCCGTGCAGACATTTCCTGTGAGAAACAGGGTAAGAAACGTCTTATTCGGGATTACTCGTCTTCGTTCACTCGATCACGCAACTCTTTTCCCGGCTTGAAGTGCGGGACGAATTTGCCGTCCAGACGTACCGACTGGCCGGTTTTCGGGTTGCGTCCTACGCGCGGTGCGCGGTAGTGCAGGGAGAAGCTGCCGAAGCCGCGGATCTCGATGCGGTCGCCAGTGGCCAATGCCTGGGACATTTGTTCCAGCATGGTCTTGATTGCCAGCTCGACATCTTTGTTCGAGAGCTGCCCCTGATGGGTGACAATCCGCTCGATCAACTCCGACTTAGTCATGGTTTTCCCTTCTTTTTCAAGTGGCTAGATCACTCGATAGAACGGTTTTAGCATGCTGATCAGCTTTTGAACAGTCTAAAAAACAAGGCGTTAGGAAATTGTGCAGCAACCGGCGGATTACCTAGAAGGGATCGCCCTCGCATGCGTAAGCCGTTGTCTGGATTAGGGAATGTTTGAGCTCGCAGCTGAAGCCCCTCCTACAGGGAGGATTGCAGCCGGGCCACGCAGCGGCTCTACAGGCGGAGCCCCCACAACGTGGAACGGCAGCAAATTGCGGGCACAAAAAAGGGCGACCGAAGTCGCCCCTTTTCTGGATTACCCGAACTTAGTTCTGGTTTTCCATTTGCGCACGAATCAGATCACCAATGGTGGTCGGACCGGAAGTTTCAACTTCCTGCTTACGCATTTCTTTGATGGCTTCTTTCTCGTCTTCAACGTCTTTCGACTTGACCGACAAGCTGATTACGCGGCTCTTACGGTCAACGCTGATGATCTTGGCTTCTACTTCTTCGCCTTCTTTCAACACGTTGCGCGCGTCTTCAACGCGGTCACGGCTGATTTCGGAGGCTTTCAGGGTCGCTTCGATGCCATCGGCCAGGGTGATGATGGCGCCTTTGGCGTCAACTTCTTTAACGATACCGCGCACGATGGTGCCTTTATCGTTAACAGCAACGTAGTCGGAGAACGGGTCTTCTTCCAGTTGCTTGATACCCAGGGAAATGCGCTCACGCTCCGGATCAACGGAAAGGATCACAGTTTCCAGCTCGTCGCCCTTCTTGAAGCGGCGTACAGCTTCTTCGCCTACTTCGTTCCAGGAGATGTCGGACAGATGAACGAGGCCGTCGATGCCGCCATCCAGACCAATGAAGATACCGAAATCGGTGATCGACTTGATGGTGCCGGAGATCTTGTCGCCCTTGTTGAACTGACCCGAGAAATCTTCCCACGGGTTAGTTTTGCACTGCTTGATACCCAGGGAGATACGACGACGCTCTTCATCGATATCCAGAACCATGACTTCCACTTCGTCGCCAACCTGAACGACTTTCGACGGGTGGATGTTCTTGTTGGTCCAATCCATTTCGGATACGTGCACCAGGCCTTCCACGCCCTCTTCCAGCTCTGCGAAGCAGCCGTAGTCGGTCAGGTTGGTTACACGCGCGACAACGCGGGTGCTTTCCGGGTAACGCGCCTTGATAGCAACCCATGGGTCTTCGCCCAGTTGCTTCAGGCCCAGGGATACGCGGTTACGCTCGCGATCGTACTTCAGAACCTTGACATCGATCTCGTCGCCAACGTTGACGATCTCGGACGGGTGCTTGATACGCTTCCAGGCCATGTCGGTGATGTGCAGCAGGCCATCGACGCCGCCCAGATCCACGAATGCGCCGTAGTCGGTGAGGTTCTTGACGATACCTTTGACTTGTTGGCCTTCCTGCAAGGATTCCAGCAGAGCTTCGCGCTCAGCGCTGTTCTCGGCTTCCAGGACGCTACGACGGGAAACGACAACGTTGTTGCGCTTCTGGTCCAGCTTGATGACCTTGAACTCGAGCTCTTTGCCTTCCAGGTGGGTGGTATCACGCACCGGACGGACATCGACCAAGGAACCTGGCAGGAACGCACGGATGCCGTTAACGTCGACTGTGAAGCCGCCTTTAACCTTACCGTTGATAACGCCCTTGACCACTTCCTCAGCGGCGAAAGCTGCTTCCAGAACGATCCAGCACTCAGCGCGCTTGGCTTTTTCGCGGGACAGCTTGGTTTCACCAAAGCCATCTTCAACCGCGTCCAGCGCAACGTGGACTTCGTCACCGACCTTGATGGTCAGCTCGCCAGCATCGTTATAGAACTGCTCGAGCGGGATGACGCCCTCGGACTTCAGACCGGCATGAACGGTAACCCAGTCACCGTCGATGTCGACCACGATACCGGTGATGATGGCGCCCGGCTGCATGTCGAGGGTTTTTAGGCTTTCTTCAAAAAGTTCTGCAAAGCTTTCGCTCATGTTGATTCCTGTTGATTCAGGGCAGGGAATCTGCCCAAACCACATTCCAGACAATGTGGGTACGTTCATATAAAAAGAGGCCTCCGGGACTAGGACTGGTCTCCCGAATGCCTCCTTGCGAGCTGGTCAGCTTAAGCAGCTGTAGCTCTTGTCATCCGGCGAGATCGCGATTGGCGACCTCACTCAGAATTCGTTCCAGCACTTGATCGATCGAGAGCTCGGTGGAATCCAGCTGAATCGCATCGGCCGCCGGTTTGAGTGGGGCCACTGCACGCTGGGTATCGCGCTCATCGCGCTCGCGAATCTCGTCGAGAAGACTCGCGAGATTAACATCATCGCCCTTTGCCTTCAACTGCAAGTAACGCCGCCGGGCGCGCTCCTCGGCGCTGGCGGTCAGAAATACCTTCAGAGGCGCATCCGGGAAAACTACGGTGCCCATATCGCGGCCGTCGGCCACCAACCCGGGCATTTCCTGAAACGCCCGCTGACGCTGCAACAGCGCTTCGCGCACGGCGGGCAACGCCGCCACCAATGAAGCACCGGCGCCGACCCGCTCGTTGCGGATAGCATCGGTCACTTCCTCACCTTCCAGAATAATACGCTGCCCCTGGCCGTCAACGCCGACGACGAACTGCACATCTAAGTGCGCAGCGAGCACCTTCATGGCTTCTTCGTTGGTCAGGTCAACCCCATGGTTACGCGCCGCGAACGCCAGCAAGCGGTACAAGGCGCCCGAATCGAGCAGGCTCCAGCCGAGCTTCTTCGCCAGTAACCCGGCCACCGTGCCTTTGCCCGAACCGCTCGGCCCATCAATGGTGATCACCGGAGCAAGAGCGCTCATGACTTGCCCTCCTCGCTCACCCGGATACCAACCTGCGCGGCCAGGGCGAGGAAGTTCGGGAAGGAGGTCGCGACGTTGGCGCAGTCGTGAATACGAATCGGCGCGGTGGCGCGCAGCGAGGCCACACTGAAGGACATGGCGATACGGTGATCACCATGGCTGTGCACTTCGCCACCGCCGATGGCACCGCCGTCGATGATGATGCCATCCGGCGTCGGCTCAACCTTGACGCCCAACGCCAGCAGGCCGTCGGCCATCACCTGAATGCGGTCGGACTCTTTCACGCGTAGCTCTTCGGCGCCACGCAGCACGGTACGGCCTTGCGCGCAGGAGGCGGCGACGAACAGCACCGGAAACTCGTCGATAGCCAGCGGCACCAGGTCTTCCGGGATATCGATGCCTTTGAGCTGGGCCGAACGTACACGAATGTCCGCTACCGGCTCACCGCCCACGATGCGCTGGTTTTCCAGGGTGATATCGCCGCCCATCAGTTTGAGAATATCGATCACGCCGGTGCGGGTCGGGTTGATACCGACGTGCTCCAGCAGCAACTCGGAGTCTTCGGCAATGCTGCCGGCGACCAGGAAGAAGGCTGCCGAGGAGATATCCGCCGGAACTTCAATATGCGTTGCGCTCAGTTTGTGGCCCGACTCGACGCGCGCCGTGCTGCCATCGACCGCTACCGGGTAGCCGAAGCCACGCAACATGCGCTCAGTGTGGTCACGGGTTGGTGCCGGCTCGGTCACCGAGGTTTCACCGGAGGCGTACAGGCCAGCCAGCAGCAGGCAGGATTTAACCTGGGCACTGGCCATCGGCATGTCATAACGCATGCCGCTCAGGCGCTGCCCACCCCGAATGGTCAACGGCGGACGGCCTTCCGGGCCGGTCTCGATCACCGCACCCATTTCGCGCAAAGGCTTGGCCACTCGATTCATCGGCCGCTTCGACAGCGAAGCATCGCCGGTCAATGTGGCGTCGAACGGCTGCCCCGCCAACAACCCTGACAGCAAGCGCATCGAGGTGCCCGAGTTGCCCAAATAGATCGGTCCGGGTGGTGCTTGCAGGCCATGCAGGCCAACGCCGTGGATGGTCACGCGGCCGTGGTGCGGACCTTCGATGACCACGCCCATGTCGCGGAACGCCTGGAGCGTCGCCAGGGCATCTTCACCCTCGAGGAAGCCCTCGACCTCCGTAGTGCCTTCGGCCAGCGAGCCGAGCATGATCGAGCGGTGTGAGATGGATTTATCGCCAGGTACGCGAATTCGCCCGGAGAGTTTGCCACCAGGATTAGCCAGAAAAACCAGATCATCGTTCGAGTGCATAGCGTCCACATAGGCCCGTCGGGCCAGAATTTTGCTGAAATGCTCGCGGGCCACGCGGGCGCGGGTAAACACGCCCAGCAGTTGATGCCCATCCCCTGCGTCGACCGCGTCGCGCAAGGCGTCGAGGTCGTCGCGAAATACGTCCAGGGTGCGTAGCACGGCCTCGCGATTGGCGAGGAAGATATCGTGCCACATCACCGGATCGCTGCCGGCAATCCGCGTAAAATCGCGAAAACCGCCGGCGGCATAACGGAATATCTCCAGATTTTCGCTGCGTTTGGCCAGCGAATCGACCAGACCAAATGCCAATAGATGCGGCAAGTGGCTGGTCGCGGCGAGCACCTGATCATGGTGTTCGACCTGCATGTGCTCGACATCCGCACCCAGTTCGCACCACAAGCGGTCGACCAACGCCACGGCATGCGGGTCGGACTGCTCAAGCGGCGTCAGGATCACTTTATGCCGACGGAACAATTCGCCATTGGCCGCCTCGACACCACTCTGCTCGGAGCCGGCAATCGGGTGCCCAGGCACGAAGCGCGCCGGCATACCCCCGAAGGCCAGGCGCGCGGCGCGTACTACGTTGCCCTTGGCACTGCCGACATCAGTCAGCACGGCGTCACCCAGGTCCAGTTTGGCCAGCTCAACGAGCAGTTTCTCCATGGCCAGGATAGGCACCGCCAGCTGAATCACCTCGGCGCCCTGACAGGCGGCGGCCAACTGCTCTTCGCAGCGATCCACCACTCCCAGCTCGACCGCCATGCGCCGCGACTCGGGATCGAGATCGACCCCCACCACTTCGCGGCACAGACCGCGCTCGCGCAGACCCTTGGCAAAGGAGCCACCGATCAGGCCGAGACCGATCACCACAAGGCGGCCGATCATAGGCTGCCCGGGTTGCACCTTGGTGACAGCTTGCTTGCCTGCACTCACGCGCTCAGCACCTGGGCCAGTACCGCCAGGAACCGGGCATTTTCTTCTGGCAAGCCAATGGACACACGCAGGTAGTCGGGCATGCCATAGCCGGCCACCGGACGCACGATCACTCCGGCACGCAGCAAGGCCTGGTTGATCGCCGTGGTGTCACGGGCAAAATCGATGCAGAGGAAGTTGCCTTTGGAGGGAATCCAGCGCAAGCCCAGGGCACGGCAACCGGCTTCCAGCTGCGCCATGCCGGCATCATTGACCTGACGACTGCGCGCCAGGTAATCGATGTCCTCCAGCGCGGCACAGGCAGCGGCCAGGGCCAGGCTGTTGACGTTGAACGGCTGGCGCACGCGGTTGAGCACATCGGCGATCTGCGCCGAACTGATCGCATAACCAACGCGTAGCGCCGCCAGACCATAGGCCTTGGAGAACGTGCGCGACACCAGCAGGTTGGCATGTTGCGCCAGGTAATCGAGGCCGTCCGGCAACTCGCTGCCTTCGGCGTATTCGATGTACGCCTCATCCAGCACCACCAGTACATTCTGCGGCACGCGCGCGAGGAAATCGCTCAGCGCCTGCGGGCCGAACCAGGTGCCGGTCGGGTTATTCGGGTTGGCGATGAACACCACGCGGGTGTTGCCGTCGATGGCGGCCAGCATGGCTTCCAGGTCGTGGCCATAGTCTTGCGCCGGCACAACCTTGCCCTGGGCGCCCACCGCCTGGGTGGCAATCGGGTAGACGGCGAAGGCATGTGCACTGAACACCGCATTCAGGCCAGGCGCCAGGTAGGCACGGGCCACCAACTCGAGGATGTCGTTGGAACCATTGCCCAGGGTGACCTGATCGGCCTGCACGCTGTAGCGCTCAGCCAGACGGCTTTTCAGCTCGAAACCATTGCCGTCCGGGTAACGCGTGAGCTCCGCCAGCTCGGCGCGGATCGCTTCCAGCGCTTTCGGGCTCGGGCCCAGCGGGTTCTCGTTGCTGGCCAGTTTGACGATGGACGCCGGATCGAGGTCCAGCTCACGCGCCAGCTCATCCACGGGCTTACCCGGCACATAGGGCGATAATTTTTGCACGCCCGGCTGAGCCAGGCTCAGGAAATCGCAACTCATTGTTTACCTCTTCGATCCTGCCAATTCTTTTGCCCTGAGTCGCACGCCAGGAGCCACTCGATGCGAGTTCTGTGTCGCGCCCGG
>TARA_R100001244_G_scaffold23821_1_pt1 | contig 34110 bp, 31 predicted proteins | sample TARA_R100001244 | Tara Oceans TARA_R100001244 (sample SAMEA2621564) | marine metagenome | biome: marine biome (ENVO:00000447); feature: mesopelagic zone (ENVO:00000213); material: "saline water (ENVO:00002010), including plankton (ENVO:xxxxxxxx)" | depth 790 m
ACGCTGTGTGTCGATGTCGGTGAGGGTGGACTGCAAGCCAGTCATTCGCTGCTCAAGCACTCCACCGGCCTGAATAAAGCCGCCGATGCGCTTATCTACCCGGCTCATCAAACCGTTATCGCCAGTGAAGAAGGTGCCGACAGCATCGAAATTGTCTTCTAGCGCGATCTTCAGCTTGTCGTCATCAATCTTCAGGGTGCCGTCTTTCTGAGTAGAAATACCCAGGTCGGCCAGCACACGCACCCCCCCTTGGTCGGAAGGGTTAACCAACTCGTTGCGCATTCCGCTGAGCAGGTTACGCACTGTCGCATCGCCTACCAGACCGCCGACCACTGGCGCTTTACCCTCGCCAACCTGAGTGACATTGGTCAGTTGGCTGGTTGTGGCAATCAGTTTGTTATAGGCATCGACAAACTTCTTGATATTGGCCGTGACTCCAGATTTATCCTGGCCCACAGTCACGGTCAACGGCTTGTCCGCCTCGGTTTTCCCGAGCAGGGAAAAGGTCACGTCGGGAATAGCACCCTCGACGGTGTTGCTCGGGCTTTTCAGCGGCAGGCCGTCGATAGTGAACTCGGCATCCGCCGCCTGCTGCAGATAACCGGCGCCGTCGCCCAACGACTGGCTGCCGCCATCGACAGCCAACGCAGCCAGGGCCGGATCGGCAGTTTCGATAGAGATATCCTTACCGGTACCGGTGTCCTTGGCAGTCAGTACCAGGCGCGACTTACCGTCGGACGGGTTGTTGACGATATTGGCCGTAATGCCCTTATCGGCCAGGGCAGTATTGAGCTTGTCGCGGATGTTTACCAACGTGTCGTCAGTAGCAATGTCGACCTCGACGCCGACGTCGGCAGTGCCGAGCTTAACGGTCAGTTTGCCGTCCGCAGAAGCCGAGAAATCGCTGGCCAGTGCAGCCGTGGCCACCTTGCTACTGCTGGCCAGGCGCTCGACCGTCAACTGGTAACTACCGGCCAACGCGGTCTTGCTAGCTGACGCCGTCAGCGCACTGGTATTGGAGGAGGTTGCCGTACGCTTCTCAAACAGCGCCAGGCTGTTGAGATCCTTCATGGCGGTCTGGAATTCGCTCAACGCCCCCTTGAGTTGGCCAAGCGCGGAAAATTTGGTAGTGGACGCTTTCTCCAGGCGCGCCAGTTGCGCCTCTTTGGGCGCCTTTTCCGCATTGACCAACGCGCCAACGATGCTGTCGATATCAATGCCGGAACCAATACCGGTTATCATGTTGACCACCTCGTCATGGGCTTGACGCTCGTGTGTGAAAAACAAGAACTATCAAAAATCATGCCGCTTACGCTTCTGCCTTGAATAGCAGGCTACGTACTTCTTGCAGATTCTCAGCCAATTTCAGCGCATCTTCCGAGGGGATCTGTCGAATCACATCCCCCGACACCGCGTCGGTCACCTTGACGACCACCCGCCCCGAGGAATCGTCCAGATCGAAGCTTAGCTCGCGACGAATCGCCTGCACAAAGCCCTGAATGGAAGCTATCGCCTGCTCGACCGGCTCCCTGCCAGGCTCTTTTGCAGGGTCAATTTTTTCGGCCGCCTGGGTAACGCTAGCTGACTCGACCGAGAGCGATGCAGCGGGCTGCAAAACGGCAGACGACGCAACCGATACCGCCCGCGACTTGCTCCCTGCCGTCACCGCCGACAGTGCATTGTTAATTCCTACGTCCATCGTTATTACCTCTCACTAGGCAAAACGGGGAGAAGTGCTGTGCACTTCCCCCCGCAGTCTAACGCAGACCTGCTATTGAGCTTACTGCAGGAGGCTGAGCACCGCCTGCGGCAACTGGTTGGCCTGAGCCAGGATCGCGGTGCCGGCCTGCTGCAGAATCTGGTTTTTGCTCAGATTCGCGGTTTCGGCAGCGAAGTCGGTGTCCTGGATACGGCCACGGGCGGCGGAAACGTTTTCACCAATGTTTTGCAGGTTAGAGATGGTGTTCTCAAAGCGGTTCTGCACGGCACCGAGAGCAGAACGCTGGTTATCGATTGAGGCCAGAGCACCGTCGATGACCGAGATCGCACTGTTGGCGCCTTCACGAGTACCTACGTTGATAGCATTCACGCTGGCCAGCGTGCTGGTGTTAGTTTGCGCGACCAACAGACTGTTAGTGGCATCGTCAGAGCCAACAGTGTGGCTACCCGACGAGTTGAACGTGATCTCGCCTTGCACAACGGTAGAGTTAGTACCACCTTCAGTCAGCGTTCTCAGAGCACCGAAGTTGGCGGTGTTGTCGGTGTTGCGACCTTGAACAGTGATGGTCTGGGCGGCAGCCGTGTTGTTTGTATAACCTTCAATGGCAATGTTCGAGCCATCGACCGCAACCAGATCCAGGCTATTGCCGTTGGACACTGCAGTCACACCAGTGGTCGAGGCGAACTCATTGATTTTCGAGGCCAACCCGGAAAGATCCGAGGCGTTCGAAACGTTGACCGAAATCGCCTGACCGTTCAGGTTGAAACTGCTGGTGCCTGTAGTAAAACCACCGACTTGGGCACGGGTGATGGCACTGGCGCTGACACCCGTGTTGGCAGTCTGTGCATTAACGGCTGCGACAATCGCCTTGGATGAGTCTCCCGCACCTACAGCAGCGGTGGCTGTGCCGGTTCCGCCGGTGATGGTCAGGGTTTGCGCCGCAACAAGTGACGTTGCCGTACCGGCCGTCTCAGTTGAAGCACCGGCAGACAAGCCGGCGGTCAAGGTGCGGTTGGCCCCCAGATTGGTGGCGTTGGCGTTGCTCAAGCTGACGCTGATGGTTTCGTTGGCGTTCGCACCGACCTGGAACTGCGCAGTACCGAAGCTGCCGTCCAACAACTTACGACCACCAAAACTGGTGGTGTCGGCGATACGGGTTAGCTCGTTCTTCAGCTCAGTGACTTCTTTCTGCAGGGATGCACGATCGGTAGCACTATTGGAATCGTTGGCCGACTGCAAGGACAGATCGCGCATACGCTGCAGAATATTGGTGGACTGCTGCAAAGCTCCTTCAGCGGTTTGCGCTAGGGAGATGCCGTCGTTGGCGTTACGCACCGCCACACCCAGACCGTTGATTTGACTGGTCAGGCGATTGGAAATTTGCAGACCCGCGGCATCGTCCTTGGCGCTATTGATACGAGAACCGGTGGACAGACGCTGCAGGGAAGTCGCCAGCGCATTGGAAGATGCACCCAGGTTGCGCTGGGTGTTGAGGGACGCAATGTTGGTGTTGACAGTAAGGGCCATGGTGTTTGCCTCCAATGGGCTGGTACTTAAGGTAGCCGGGTGTTGCGAGCGTTTGGGCGGTTGCCTTGCTCAGGCACCCAGTTACTTCGCATTCGTAGTCTTTATCGGCGCTAACCAGGGATGCTTTAGGGGTTTTTTGCCATATCCGGCGGAAATTTTTTCTTCAGGAGCAACAAGCGGTTAGCTCGGCCAGGCGTGTCATCTAGATGATTTTGCCAGGTTTTCGGCGGATATTCGGGTGGATTAGTCCGTAGATTGGGTCGGGGGGCGTAGCCTGAGGCGGGCCTCTATCCCGAATCAAATCCAGTCTTCAACCGCCGCGTAACCCAACAGGGCGTCAGCCGGTGCGCCGCCCATGATGGGTTACGCCGCACGCAAAAAACTGACTTGATCGAAGCGCTGTGGCGGCTAACCCATCCTACGAGTCTGTGTGCCGCGCCGACAAACCATGGCCCGCTGCCGGCGACGCGAGACACCTACGGGTTGCGGGCTGCTCCAGCAGGGCGATCAAACGGCGGCCCGGCCCGCCTTGAAGGGCACTAAACGCCGAGCCCTCAGCGCAACTGGTTGAACAAATTGAGCCCGGCGATCTTTACATAGCTCTGCTGCGCCGCCTCCAGCACGATGGTCTGGAACGACAAGCGCGATAACGCTTCGGCGTAATCCAGCTCGCGCAAATCGGCCTGCACGGACTTGTTGACCAGACTGACGTCTTCGTTGTCGGTCTGGGTCGATTCGATGATATTCAGCCGCGCGCCGATTTCGCCGCGCACACCGTCCACCGTGGTCATGCCGTGATCGAGGTTGGTCAGGGCCACCGCCACCGCATCGCGAACCTGCGAGCCAGTGGCCGGATTTTCCAGAGCCGTACGCAGGTTAGCGATGGTCGACAGAACGCCTTGCTTCTGCCGCGTCGGATCGACGGTGAGCGTGACACGCTCACCGCCCAGCGGAATGCCGTCGAAGTGCAGGGTCACGCCGCGAAAGATCAATTGGTCGCTGCTATCCGGCTGATCGTCGAGGCTACCGCTGGCCAGCACCGGCGCCGGTGCCGTGACTCCGATCTCGAACACCTCGTAGCTACCGGCATCGGGATTGCCGAAGACGATTTCCACGCCTGCTGCTGGGAACGGAGGAGTTCCGGAAAAGGCCACTTCGTCCTGCACCAGCGGTGCGGACATGCTCAGAGTGGAGCCCGGCGCCGCACTGATATCCAACACGCTGTCAAGGCGCCCGGCATTGGTGATGTTCTCGAATATCTTCTTGCCGCTGTCGCTGATCGCCAGATCCAGCGAGCTGGCCACCTGCAATTTGCGCTGCCCCTCGTCGCCTTCGTAGCTGTAGCTGCCATCGGCCTGGCGCACGAAGGGCTGGGTCTTGCCCTGAAAACCGGCGAACAGGTATTCGCCACGGGCATTGCGGGTATTCATCAGGCTAAGCAACTCGTTCTCGCGCTCGCCCAACTCGGCACCGATGGACTGACGGTCGGCAGCACTGAGCGCACCATTACCGGCCTGCACGGCCAGTTCGCGCACACGCTGGAGGATGGTGTTGACCGAGTTGAGGGTGACTTCCTCCTGGGTCAGGCTATTGTTCGCCGCGGTGAGGTTGTCCTTGTACTGGGTCAGCACATTCTGCTGTTGCTCCAGTTGCAACAGGCGCACCGACGCCACCGGATCGTCGGCCGGGGTGAGGATGCGATTGCCGGTGCTGATTTGCTCCTGGGTGCGGGTGACATTGGCATAGTTGCGCTGCAGACCCTGGACGCCGTTGTTGAAGGCTTGGATGGTGGAGATGCGCATAGTTGAGCCTCTTGTTGCAATCTCGGGCCTGGCTGCTTCTCAGCAACCCCTGACCCTAATCCTTTCCCGGAGGAGAAGGGATTGTTCTGTGCTGGCGCCTGCATTGCAGTGCGGACTTATCTGAATGTGCTGATCAGGGTATCGAACAACGAGCGCGCAACTTGAATGACCTGCGCCGAGGCGTTGTAGTACTGCTCGAATTTGATCAGGTTGGCCGCTTCTTCGTCGAGATTGACTGCCGACAGCGAGTCGCGGTTATCCGTGGCCTGCTTGAGGATGGCCCCCGTCGCTTCGCTGTCCTGCCGGGCCTGGGCCGTCAGGGTGCCGACGCGTTCAACCAGATCGCCATAGCCATCGGAAAAATTGACCCCAGTGGTGGCCGGTGAATTCGGGTCAATCCCCACAGTGGCCTTGGTTTGCAGATCAACCAGCTTGAGGCCATTGCGGTTATCCGATACGCCATTGGTGTTGAAGTCCAGGGTGAAGCTATCGGTATTTTCCGGGCGACCGCTGAGGGTAAAACTCACCACGTTGCCCCCGCCCAGGTCCAACTCATAGGTATTCAGCTGGCCCGGCACGAATGCCCCGGCGGGAACCCGGACCAAGCCGGCGACCGGGGTGCCCGGCGGGTTTTCAAAAGCGCCAGCGCCGTCATAAATCAACGCCACCGGCAGGGCCGCCGCAATGGCAGCGCTATCGATAGGGCTGGCGCCGGCCGCGATCAAATCGGGCTGGGCAATCGAGCCGTTACCACTGTTCTGCAACGCTGCCTCTGCCCTGACCGGCGCGGCAAAAGCCAATTGGTCGGGCTGATCCAGTACCGCCGTGATACTGCCAGCACCGCGCCGGGTGGGCTGCAGCAGAAACTTGTCGCCCACGGCAGGCGCCGAATCGATCAGCAACTCAAAGCCTTGATCCTTACCGGCGGCATCGGTGAAGGCCAGCGTGGCTGGGTAAGCGCCTGGTGGATTAGGCGCCAGAGTCAACGCCGCACCATCGCTCAAACGACGCGCGGTGTACTGGCTACCGTCATATTCGATTTGATAGTCGCTAGTGCTCAGCACACTACTATTGGTGATGTTCAGCGCCGGCTGGACGTTACTGGTATTGCTCGTGAAAGCTCGCACCCGCAGCGCTGCCTGTGCCGCATCGTTGAAGTCACCGAACAACGCGGTGCCCACCAGCCCTTTCAAGTCCAGCCCCTCGCCGAGCTGAGTATTGACCTGATCGCTGACCGCCAAAGCCAGTCGACCGAGCGAGTTGAGGGTCGGATCCAAGGACTCGGCGCGGTAGCGGATCAGCCCGCCCAACTCGCCACCGGTAAGCAGGGAGGTGATGCCTTGGCGCGAGCCGCCGCTGACGAAGCTCACTTCAAAACGCGTCGGGTCGCCCTGCCCTGGCCCGACTTCCAGGCGGCTGGTGGTGCTGCCTACCACCAGCGGCTGACCGGAGCCGACAAACAGGTTGAGCGAGCTGTCATCCTGCGCGACGACCGTCACGCCGACATAGGTGGACAGCTGGCGGATCGCCTCTTCGCGCGCATCGAGCAGGTCGTTGGGCTGCTGGCCGTTGGACGCGGCAACGGCGATGGCCTCGTTATAGCTGGCGATCGAGGTGGCCAGGCGGTTGATCTGATCGCTGACGGCCACCATCTGCTTATTGATGAACTGGTTCTGCTCGTTGATCCGATCGGAAACCGTATTAAAACGTTTGGCCAGGCCCTCCGCCTCGGACAGCACCAGTTGCCGTGCGGGAATGTTGGCCGGGTCTTCGGCGGCGGTCTGCAACGCGGAGAAAAATTTCTGCAACGAGGGCGTGATGCCGGTGGTGGAGCCGGCCAGCAACGAATCGAGCTGTTCGATCTGGCTTCTGTAAGCCTCGACATCGGCGCTGAGGGCGGTACTGCTGCGCACCTGAGTGGTCAGGAACTCGCTGTAGCTGCGGCGGACATCCGTCAGGGTGGTGCCCGAGCCAATATAGCCGGCACCGCTGAACTGTGGATTACGCGTGACCTGCACGGTGTCCTGCCGAGAAAACCCCGGCGTGTTGACGTTGGTGATGTTGTGCCCGGTCACCGCCAGCGAGGTCTTGTTCGCGGACAATCCGGACAGGCCAATATTCAGTAGGTCAGCCATGGTTCAGCCTCAAGTCCTTGTGGTGGGGCTGTCGGCGGCAGCCACGGCCTGGTAGGTCTGCATCTGCCGGGCGATCTGCGCCACTTTGCGGGCGTAGTTCGGGTCGGTGGCGTAGCCGGCCTTCTGCAACTCACGGGCGAACTGCTCGGGGTTCTCGGTCGCGCTCAGCGCCTTCTGGTAACGGCCGTTACCCTGCAAAAAGCTCACGTAATCTTCGAAGCTCTGGGCGTACGAGTCGTAGGCGCGGAACGACGCGGCTTCTTTCACCGCCTTGCCGCCCTGGTATTCGGTGGTCAGCACCCGTGCCGACTCACCGCCCCAGCTGTTGTGGGTCTTGATGCCAAACAGGTTGTGACTGCTGGAGCCGTCCTGCTGGCGAATGATCGACTTGCCCCAACCGGTTTCCAGCGCGGCCTGAGCCACCAGGTAGCGGGCATCGACACCAATCTTCTCGGCCGCCTGCTCGGCCATCGGCAGCATGGCGGCAATAAACTCGTCCTTCGAGCCAAATGCCGCTTTGCCCGGCGCCAGTGGCGGCTGGGCCAGGCGACGGCCGGTGATCGCATCGCTGCCGGTCAGGCTCAAGCCCTTGTCGTTGGGCGCGGCGAATGCTCTGGCGGGAATCCAATCGTTCTGCGCCAACGGCTGGCCATCCACCGCGCCGGCCGCCGGCACGATGCCAGCCAACAGGCGGTCGGTCAGTTTGCCCGGCAATGACAAGCGACGCTGATTGATCAAGGTCGAGTCATCGCGACTGCCGTCGACCTTGGCCAGGGGTTTGCTCGGCGCGCTCGGCACGGGTTGATCGACCTGGGCAAACGGGTTCGGCCGGTCGCTGGCCTCCTTGATTTTCGACATCTGCCGCACCAGCACATCCGCCAGGCCGATGCCGTTCTGGTTATTCGACAGGGTCACCGACAGCTGCTGGTCGTACATGTCCTGGTAGGTCTTGCTCTCGTTGCTGTTCATGAAGTTGCCTTCGCCGAACGCTTCGTTGGCCGAGCGCATGGCTTTGAGCATTTCATTGAGAAACAGCGACTCGAACTCCTGAGCCACCTTGCGGATGTTACTTTCGTTGTCGCCGCCGACCTTGAACTGGTTGAGGCGATTCAGGTCGGTGAAGGCGCCGCTGTCCAGCGGGCTGTTGCCGCCACCGAGCAGGCCGGCCGAGAGTCGAGAATCCATCGCCGCAGTCTCCTCAGATCACGATCAGGTCAGCCTGCAGAGCGCCGGCTTGCTTGAGCGCCTCCAGGATGGCCATCAGGTCGGAAGGCGAAGCGCCCACCTGGTTCACCGCGCGGACGATTTCATCCAGGGTGGTGCCGGGACCAAACTTAAACATCGGTTTGGCTTCTTCTTCGGCATTCACCCGCGAGCGCGGTACCACGGCCGTTTGCCCGCCAGACAAGGCTTCCGGCTGGCTGACAATCGGGTCTTCGGTAATGGTTACCGTGAGGCTGCCGTGGGTCACTGCGGCAGGCTGCACCCGCACGTTCTGGCCAATCACGATGGTGCCGGTACGCGAGTTGATAATGATCTTGGCCACCGCCTGACCGACCTCGACTTCGAGGTTTTCCAGAATCGACAGGTAATCCACCCGCTGATTGGGATCGAGCGGCGCGCTGACACGCACCGAGCCACCGTCGAGAGCTTGCGCCACGCCCGGGCCAAGCAGGTCATTGATCTGGTCGACGATGTTCTTCGCCGTGGTGAAATCCGGGCGATTGAGGTTAAGGGTCAGTGTGTTGCCCTGATCGAAACCGCTGGGCACCGGCCGCTCGACCGTGGCGCCACCGGGAATGCGTCCGGCCGAAGGCACGTTGACGGTGATCCGCGAGCCATCGCCACCTTCGGCATCGAAGCCACCGACCACTAGGTTGCCCTGGGCAATCGCGTAGACGTTGCCGTCGATACCTTTCAGCGGCGCCATCAGCAGGCTGCCGCCGCGCAGGCTCTTGGCGTTACCGATCGAAGAAATGGTGATATCGATGGTTTGCCCTGGCTTGGCGAACGCCGGCAGATCGGCGTGGATCGATACCGCGGCAACGTTCTTCAGCTGCACGTTGCCGCCCTGCGGCACCTTGATGCCGAACTGCGCCATCATGTTGTTGAAGGTCTGCACGGTGAACGGCGTTTGCGTGGTCTGGTCGCCGCTGCCATTGAGGCCGACCACCAGGCCGTAACCGATCAACTGGTTACTGCGCACGCCTTGGATACTGGCCAGGTCCTTGAGCCGCGCAGCCTGAGCCGGCAGGCACAGCAGCACGCACAGCAGCACGGCGCCGGAACGGGCCATGCGCGAAATCCGCTTGCCACGCGCCACCCAGGCGTTTTCACGGGCATGGCCCATTGCTACGGTCATCATCGGCGTAACCCTGTTCAAAACGGCCACAGCGGGCTGATGAAGAAACGATCCAACCAACCTGGCTGACTGGCATCGGCGAAGGCGCCGGTGCCCGAGTAGGTAATGCGCGCATCGGCGATACGCGTCGAAGGCACGGTGTTGTCCGTCGCCACATCATCGGCGCGAACCAGGCCGGCGATGCGCACCAGCTCATCGCCGGTGTTGAGGGTCATCCACTTCTCGCCGCGCACCGAGAGAATGCCGTTGGGCAAGACCTCGGCCACGGTCACGGTGATCGAGCCGGACAGGCTGTTGCTCTGATCGGCCTGGCTGTCGCCTTGCGTATCGCGGCTGGCGTCATACTCGGCGCCCAATGACAAGGTATTGTCGGAGAACGGATTGGCCGCCGACACTGCGCCGCCGAACAGGGAGGTCAGACCGATATTCGCGGAACTGTCCTTCTGGATCTGCGAGCCGGCATTCTTGCTGGCCTGGGTGCGCTCGTTGAGGGTGATGGTGATGATGTCGCCAACCCGGTAGGCCTTGCGGTCGTCGAACAGGTTGTTCTCGAAACCGGCCTGGTAGATCGAACCGTTGTTCTGCGCAGCCGGCAGCGGCGTGCGCGGCAAAACCGGCGCGTAATAGGGGTCGTTCGGCTTCGGTGGCGGCGATACGCAGCCGCTCAGGGCGGCCACGCCAAGCATCGAAATCACAAGTATCAGCCGGTTCATAACCACTACCTCACGGCGTTGTATTGCACACCAAGGCTGGGCTAGCGCCCCGCCTCAGGCATTAAAGGTTCTGTGTGACGAAGGCCAGCATCTGGTCGGCGGTGGAGATGACTTTCGAGTTCATCTCGTACGCGCGCTGGGTGGTGATCATGTTCACCAACTCCTCGACCACGCTGACGTTGGAATTTTCCAGGGTGTTCTGCAGGGTAGTGCCCAAGCCGTTGAGGCCCGGCGTGCCGACCTGCGGCGCACCGCTGGAGGCGGTTTCCAGAAACAGGTTGTTGCCGATCGCTTCCAGGCCCGCCGGGTTGATGAAATCGGCGGTCTGCAGGTTGCCGACGATCTGCGGTTGCGGGTTACCGGCAGTGGTCACCGACACGGTGCCGTCTTCGCCGACGGTAAAGGTACGCACTTCGTTCGGCAGCACGATGGCCGGCTCCAGGGCGAAGCCCTGCGAGGTAACGACCTGACCATCGGAGTTCAGGTGAAAGCTGCCATCGCGGGTGTAAGACACCGTGCCATCGGGCATCAGCACCTGGAAGAAGCCACGGCCGTTGATCGCCATGTCCAGCGGCTGCTCGGTGGTTTGCAGGCTGCCGGCGGTGAAGATCTTCTGCGTGCCGACCACGCGCACCCCGGTACCCAGCTGCAAGCCAGACGGCAGTTGGCTGTCCTGGCTGGACTGACCGCCGGGTTGACGACGGATCTGGTACAGCAGGTCTTCGAACTCGGCGCGATCGCGCTTGAAGCCGGTGGTCGAGACGTTGGCCAGGTTGTTGGAAATGGTGGTCAGGTTCATGTCCTGAGCGGACAAACCGGTTTTGCTGACCCACAGTGCCGGAAGCATATTTATTCTCCTCGGGCGTCGTTTTCACGGCGCCGCGTGCTGGTAATTAGCTCATCTGCAAAACACGCGCCATGGCGGTCGCGTTGTCTTCGGCAGTACGCATCATCTTCACTTGCAGTTCGAATTGACGGGACAGGGAGAGAATCGCCGTCATCTCTTCCACCGCATTGACATTGCTCGACTCAAGAAACCCCGAGGTCACCTGCACCGTGGCGTCAGCCAGCAACGGCTGCTGGCCCTTGAAGCGAATCAGGCCGTCGGTGCCCTTCTCCATCTGCTTGAGGTCGGGGTTGACCAGCTTCAGCCGATCGACTTCCGCCAGCACGTTCGGCGCCTCGCCGAGGGCACGAATGCTGATGGTGCCGTCCTGGCCGATCTCGATTTTCTGCTCTGGCGGCACGGCAATCGGCCCGGCATTGCCCATCACCGGCAAGCCGTTGCCGGTGCGCAACACACCCAGGGCATCGACATTCAGGCTGGCCGTGCGCACGTAGGCTTCGCTGCCATCCGCGGCCTGCACCGCCAGCCAACCGCGCCCGCCGATGGCCACATCCAAGTCGCGGCCGGTTTCCTGCAACGAGCCTGGGGTGAAGTCGGTACCAGGGCGCTCGCTTAGGGCGTATACCCGCGCCGGATAACTGTCGCCAAACACCTGCATCGAACGCGCCTGCTCGAAATCACGGCGAAAGCCGCTGGTCGAGATATTCGCCAAGTTGTTGGCGTGGGCACTCTGCGCCAGGCTGTTGTGGTGGGCTCCAGTCATGGAGACGTACAGCATCTTGTCCATGGTTACTCTCCGAGGTGGGCTTGCCGCCCGCTGCTCTATACAAGCTATTCAGCAAGCGCCGTGCCAGCCTCGAAAAATAACAATAAGATTATGATTTATAAGGATTTTAAAATACAAAAAAGGCTCCCGAGGGAGCCTTTTAAACACCAGCCGGCGAACCATTGCCGCTGACGGCAACGGCTCTTGCCCCTGCCGCCGCCGCACCATCAACGCAGGTTGATGATGGTCTGGGTCACCGCGCTTTCGGTCTCGATGGTTTTGGCATTGGCCTGGTAGTTGCGCTGCGCCACGATCAGGTTGACCAACTGATCGGACAACTCGACGTTGGAATCCTCCAGGGCGCCTGCCTGCAACGCACCGAGCGTGCCGCTGCGCGGCGTCCCCACTACCGGCTCGCCGGATTCGAAGGACTGCACCCAGGCAGTCTTACCCACCGGCGTCAGCCCCTGCACGTTGGCAAAGTTGGCCAGAATCACCTGCCCCTGCACATTCGACTGCCCGTTGGTGTAGCGGGCGAAAATCACCCCGCTATCGTCGATTTCCAGACCGGCCAGTTGGCCGGTGGTGTAACCGTCCTGGCTGACGCTATTCACCGCAAACGAGCTGGAGAACTGCGTGGAGCTGCGCAGATCGACCTGAATCCCGGTGGCATTGGCATTCGCACCGTTGCCCGACCACACCGGCGGGACCTAGTCATCGGCTGCCGCTGGCACCCAGCCGTCCAGGGTGAACCGCCCGGTGGCGGGATCGACGGTGAAGTCGGCGGCACCGGCGCCGTCATAGTTGCCGGAAACCAGGCTGGCGGTATTCAACTGACCGCTGGCGGTAAAGCCCACCGCCATCGAATACGGCACTGTAGAAGTCGGATCGGCCGGGTTGCGGCCGTCGATCAACACATTCATCTGCCAGTTGTTGGCCCCGGTCTTGACGAAATACTGCGTCAACACGTGAGCATTGCCCTGGGTGTCGTAGACGTTGGTCGAGGTCGACGAGTTGTAGCTGGTCGGGTCCGCCGGATCGAAGGTGGCATTGGCTGCCGCCTCGGCAGCCGCGATTTCCGCGGCCGTGGGGTTGAGTGGATCGACAGCACCGGCAATCGAGTTATCGTAAGCCCCCTGCCAGGCGGTCGGCACCGTATTGCTCGAGTTCAGGTTGAACGTCTGGCTCAGCTCGGTAGTCGCCCGCGGCGCCTGGCTGGCCGTTTCGATGCGCAGGTCGCTGATCACGCCATTTTGCAGGTTGTTATTGGCATCCACCGCGTAACCCTGCAAGCGATAACCGAAGTTATTCACCATAAAACCATCGCGGTCAGTACCGAAATACCCGGCACGGGTGTAGCTGACTTCGCCGTTGTTGCTGGTCTGGAAAAAGCCGTTGCCGTTGATCGCCAGATCCAGGGCATTCTGCGTGTAGTTGATGTTGCCCTGATTGTGCAACTGAGACACATCGCCGAGCAGCACACCGCTGCCCTGGGAGTTCTTGCCAGAGCCCAGCACCGATGCCGCATAGACGTCGGCAAACTCGGCGCGCGACTGCTTGAAGCCGGCCGTCCCCGCGTTGGCGATGTTGTTGCCGGTCACGTTGAGGTCGCTGGTCGCCGCGCGCAGGCCGCTAAGACCGATATTGAACGCCATGGAAGTCTCCTTTGCCGGCACGGCCGGCGATTAAAGCCTGTTGATTACTGACCAATGACCTGCACCTGAGAGAGCGGCACACTGCCGAGCCCCGCCAGGTTGAGCATCAACTCGCTGCCGCCCAGGGTGACGCTGTCGACGTTGGCCGGGAGCATGGTGTACAGCCCCTTGGTTTCACCGTTGTAGGTCGCCTGCGCCTCGAACTTGTAGGTGCCGGGCGGCAAGACTTTGCCGCTGGCATCTTTGCCGTCCCAGATGAAGCTGACATTGCCGGCCGCCTGCTCGCCCATGTTGACCCGGCTGACCACCGAACCTGCGCTGTCGTAGACGTTGACGTAGACGTTGCTGCTGGTCGCCGGCAACACCAGGCTGGCCTTGAAGCTTTCGCTGGTATCGACCACCGCCTTATCGGTCGGCACGATGACCTTGCGCCCGACCAGGGACGAGGCCTGCAGCGCCTGGGATGACTGATATCCCGAGAGCAACGAGCTCATGCTGGTGTTCAATTTCTCGATACCCTCAACCTGGCTGAATTGCGCCAGCTGGGCGATAAACTCGCCATTGCCTTGCGGCTCCAGCGGGTTCTGGTTATTCAATTGGGCCACCAACAAGTTGAGAAACTCGTTCTTGCCCAGCTCTTTGCTGGCGCCCGTCTCGTTCTTGATCTGGTATTGATCGAGTGCCGAGCTGGTGACGTCGCCGGTGCTAGTAATGCTCATGCGCTTCCCTCGATGACGGCTTACTGACCGAGGGTCAGTACGCGCTGCAACATTTGTTTGGCGGTATTCATCATTTCAACGTTGCTCTGAAAAGCCCGGCTGGCAGAAATCATGTCCGCCATTTCCTCGACCACATTGACGTTGGGGTAATACACATAGCCGCTGTCATCGGCTGCCGGATGATCCGGCTGGTAACGTGGCACCAGGTTGCTTTGATCCTCGACAATGCCGAGCACCTGCACGCCGCGACCGGCTTCATTCTGCTCGGCGAACAACGAACCGCTGCCCCCCTCCAGCGACTGCTGGAACATCGTGGCAAACACCGGATGACGTGCACGGTAAGTCTGGTCGACGCTCGACGAGACCGTTTCGGCGTTGGCGATGTTGCTGGAAATCGTGTTCAGACGAGTGCTCTGGGCACTCATGCCGGTTCCGGCGATGTTGAAGACACTGGCGAGTGACATGGCATCAGGCTCCTTTAATCGCCGCGCAGGGCGCTGACCAGCCCTTTGAACTTGCTGTTGAGGAAAGTGAAACTGGCTTGGAAGTTCACCGCGTTTTCCGCGTAGCTGGCCTGCTCAATCTGCAGGTCGACGGTGTTCTGGTCGAGCGACGCATGAAAGGGAATGCGGTACGCCAAGCTGGCATCGCCCATGGCCACGCCATCGGCAGCAATATGCCGGCTGTCCGTGCGATTCAGCCCGGCCGTGCCACGCTGAGCCTTGGCGCTTTGCTCGGCGAGCACCGAGGCGAAGTCCAGGTCACGCGCCTTGTAATTGGGCGTATCGGCGTTGGCCATGTTGTTGGCCAGCACCTCGGCACGCTGGGAGCGAAAGCCCAGTGCCTTTTCATGAATGCCGAGTGCGCTATCGAAACTGATGCTCATGGTCAGGAACCTTTGCCGTTTGGCTTGCCTGTTTTCCGTGCAAGACATTTAGCAAGGTACGTGCCATTTAATTTTTTACTTAAATATCAATAACTTGAAAATAAATAGAAGCGCTTCATCAGGAAAAGCGGCAAGGCTTTTCCGCCTGCGGCCAGGCCAAGCGGCAATTCACTTCAGCCGGTTGCCGCCGCACCAATGAAAACGGGAGACCACTGGCCTCCCGTTTTAGGTTCGATCGCTGCCTGACTGGCTATTTGACCTTGTAGATGATTCCAGGGCTGCACTGCACCATCTGGTAATGCTCCGGCAGGCCATTGAGCGCCTCGGACGCGCCAAGGAACAGGTAACCACCCGGTTTCAACATGGCATGCATGCGCGTGAGGATGTCTTTCTTCACCTCGGCGGAGAAGTAGATCAACACATTGCGGCAAAACACGATATCGAACTTGCCAAGGCTGGCGTAACTGTCCAGCAGGTTCAACGGGCGGAATTCGACACGGCTCTTGATCGCCGGCTTGACCATCCAACGGCCCGGCCCTTTCGGCTCGAAATAACGCTGCAAGCGCTCCTGCGACAGACCCCGCCCCATGGCCAGGCTGTCGTATTCGCCGGACTTGCAGTTGGCCAGCATCGACGGCGAAAGATCGGTGGCAACAATCTGCAAACCGGCCTTGAGCTGGCCAATATTGGTTTTCTCGAACTCGTCGATGCTCATCGACAGGGAATAAGGCTCCTGACCGGAGGAACATGCCGCCGACCAAATCCGCAAGCGCTGACCGGGACTGGCCTTGATCAGCTCGGGCAGCACACGGTTCTTCAGCACTTCGAAGGGATAGGTGTCACGAAACCACAGCGTTTCGTTGGTGGTCATGGCATCCACCACCAACTCGCGCAACCCGCTGCGCGGCTGGGTTTGCATGCGCTGCACCAATTCGCCGAGGGTCTTGATGCTGTGTTGCTCCATCAACTTGTTCAGCCGACTGGAAACCAGGTACTGCTTATTAGTACCCAATAGAATGCCGCAGGCTTTTTCCAGGAAAGTCCGGAACTGCTCGAAATCCAAATTACCTGAAGACACTAACGAGGCCTCGCCAATCATAGTGTTGTGCCGAGAGATATCCCCTCAACCCCCATCCCAGGCAGTGTGCAAGCTCTGCGCTCGGTGATACAGCGTTAAAACGGGTGCAGCACTGCTGCGCGTCATTCATGTGCCTGCACACAGCGTATCGCCGGGCCCATCACGCACTCATGCAGCCCCATCCGCGGCCTTGATACGCTCGACCACCCGCGATGCCAAATCGTCCGGGCGGAACTTGGCGAGAAAATCATTCGCACCCACTTTCTTGACCATTGCCTGGTTAAACACGCCAGACAGCGAAGTATGCAGGAGGATATGCAATTTCTGCATGCGTGGGTCGCTGCGAATTTCCGCGGTCAGGGTATATCCGTCCATTTCCGGCATTTCGATATCGGAAATCAACATCAGCAACTCTTGCTCGGGATGCCTTCCGGCGTCGGCCATCTTGCGCAGGTACTCCAACGCCTGACGACCATCGTTCAGCGCCGTGACCTCGACACCAACGGTTTGCAGACAACGGGCAACCTGCTTACGCGCTACCGAGGAATCATCGACAATCAATACATGCTTGCTGAGCGCCTTAGCCTGGGTTTCAACATCGACGACCCCGACCGAGATCACCTCGGAGGTTGGCGCCACCTCGGCGAGGATTTTCTCCACGTCGATGATTTCCACCAGTTGTTGATCCAGACGCGTCACCGCCGTGAGGTAATGGTCGCGCCCAGTGCCCTTGGGTGGCGGATGGATTTCTTCCCAGTTCATGTTGACGATGCGCTCTACCGAGTGCACCAGAAAACCCTGCACCTTGGTGTTGTACTCGGTGATGATGACGAAGCTGTTTTTCAGATCGGTAAGCGGCGCCCGGCCAGTCGCCATGGACAAATCCAGGATAGGAATAGTGCCGCCGCGAATGTTAGCGACCCCACGCACCACAGGGCTGGATTTGGGCATGATGGTGAGCTTTGGGCATTGCAGCACCTCTTTCACCTTGAACACGTTGATCCCGTACAGCTGCTTGCCATCGAGACGAAACAACAGCAACTCCAGACGATTCTGTCCAACCAACTGCGTTCGCTGGTTAACCGAATCCAATACTCCGGCCATGCTCAAACTCCTTTGTTTGAGTAGCGCACATTGTGCTTAGCGTAGCAGGCGGCACGGGCCTTGCTTTTCACTCGGCATGAATGCAAAAACGACAACTTCTCGGCGCGTGCTGGCAAAAAGCCGCCAATTCATGGCTGTTTTACCTGCTTTGTTCGCGCTCGGCTATAGCCCCCTGGCAGCTGCCACAGCAACCTTGCCTGAACAGCTTATCGGCGCTACCCAACGCTTTCTTGAGCAGGCGGTTAGCGACTATTTGCAGCGCAGCAGCATTCAAGGGCGGCATGAAATCCAAATCAATCGACTCGATCCGCGGCTACGCCTGCCGCTGTGCGACAAGGAATTGACGACCACCTTGGAAAGCCCCGCCGAACCGATTGGCCGCGTGACCATGCGCGTGCGTTGTGAGGGCTCCTCGCCCTGGACCGTTTTCGTGCCTGGGCAAGTGCGCCTGTACCGCGAAGTCGTGACAGCCAGGCGCCCGCTCAAGCGTGACAGCGTATTAAGCGAAATGGACATCGCCTTGGCGGAACGTGATGTCGGCCTACTCAACCAAGGCTACCTGAGCGCCCTGAAACAAGCCGTAGGCAAAAAATTGACACGCCCCCTGCTGCCGGATCAGGTGCTGGCGCCAGTGCATGTCGAACAGGCCGAAGTCATCCGCAAGGGCGATCAGGTAGTGATCACTGCGCGCAGCGGTTCAATCAATGTGCGCATGCCCGGCGAAGCCCTGTCGGACGGGGCTCTTGGCACACAGATCAGCGTGCGCAACCTCGGTTCGCAACGCGTGGTCAAAGCCCGTATAACTGGTCCTGGGCACGTTGAAGTGGCAATGTAGGCATGATTCTTGTTAGGCATTTAGCTGACGATTTTCTACACTGTGTTTAGACTGTTCCTGACGCCTCATTTATTGCCCTAAAGTTTTTTCAAACATGGCCGACAACCAGGCAAGCGTCCAAACACTGTTCGAGGTTTTGCATCATGGTCATCGACTTCAACCGGCTTAATAATGCCGCCACGCCAGCCAACTCGGGGCGTACCGGCAGTGCCCAGTCCGGTGCGCCCAATGAAGCCATCGGCAGCAAGCAGCCCAGCGCCACAGCGGCGGCAAGCGAACAAGCAGCCACCAGCAAAAGCGGTGAATCGGTTCAGTTCAGCCGTGAAGCGCAACAACTGCAAAAACTCAGTGACAAGCTGCGTGACTTGCCGACCGTCGATAAAGAACGTGTCGCCCAGCTCAAGCAAGCGATTGCCGACGGCAGCTACCAGGTCGATAGCCAACGCGTTGCCAGCAAACTGCTCGATTTCGAATCCCAGCGCTAGTCTCAGGGCTGCGCTGGGGGTGTTGGACGCCTAACCCCCAAGAGCCCGCGATGCACACCACTTCCCTGCTTGAACTGTTCAACGACGATATCGGCACCGCCAAGCAGTTGCTTGAGCTGATCGATAGCGAATTCCAAGCCCTCAGCGACCGCGACCTAACGCGCTTGCAAACTATCCTGGCAGACAAACAGCCGCTTCTGGCCCTCCTCGACCAGCACGGCAAAACCCGCAGCCAGCTGTTGCTCGATATGCAACTCACTGCCGACCGCAGCGGCCTGCAGACCCTGGCCGAACGCTCCAGCCAAGGCGCCGAATTGCTCGCCAGTGGCGATGCGTTGAACGCCCTGCTCGAAAGCTGCCAAGCGGCCAACCTGCGTAACGGACGGCTAATCCGCTCCGGTCAAGCCTCGACCAATAGCATGCTCGGCATTCTTCGCGGTGGCGAAACACCAAGCCTCTATGACAGCCGCGGCAGTGCGGCTAGAATCGCCCAGCAGCGCCCGCTCAGCCAGGCCTGAACCCTATAACAAGGCACAAGGGACATACCGGCACAATGCCAGTATGCTAGTGCCGCAGTATTTGCCCGGAGAGCTCTGGACCGTGTCCAATCCCTTTAACGAGGAAGATGGTCCGCAACCGCCCAAGGTGCTCAAGGCACCTGTGGAAATCGTTGCCAACCTACGCCAACTGCAACAGAACCACGATCCGCTGATCATCACTTTCCATGAACGCAACCAGCGCTTTCAGAGCTATCTGATCGAAATCGACCGCAACAATAACCGCCTGATTTTCGATGAGATGATCCCCAGCGATGGCGAACGCTTTCTGCAAAATGGCGAGCCATTTCGCATCGAAGCCTTTCATGATGGGGTGCGCGTTGCCTGGGAATGCCAGCAAACGACACAGATCGGCGAACACCAAGGGGCACGCTGTTACTTCAGCCCGATGCCCCAGGAAGTGCATTACCACCAGCGCCGCAATGCGTTCAGAGCGCCGCTCAAACAAGCCGAGCTGATCAAGATCGAACTTGCCGGCGACAAGCTGCGCAGCCCCCTTCAGGGCCAGTTGCTGGATATTTCCGCCACGGGCTGCAAATTGCGCCTACCGGGCAACGTCACCAACAGCCTGCAAGCGGGACAAGTCTACGAGCGCTTCACTGCGCAACTGCCTTTCGGCGCGATGACCACACCGCTCGAATTGCGCCATGTGCAGTACGAAGAAAAACTCGATATCACCTTTGCCGGCGCACGCTTCTACCGCATGAGCGGCCTGGTGCAACGGCAGGTCGAGCGCTTCGTCTACCAACTGCAACGCGAAGCACGGCGCTTCGACAGCGACGGCCTGTTCTAGACCTCAACCCGAATCCCCAGCGTCGCCAGACGCGGCAGGTCTTCCGGGCGGTCGACATCCCACAGCACCGGCAGCAGCTGATGAGTCCACTCCAGCTGCTGCAGGCGCTCGCAGGTCATGGCCAAGACCCGATCGGTGCCCCAGGGCATGGCGCTGAACAACAGCGGGTCGACACGGCGCAGCCCGAGCAACACATACCCGCCATCCTCGGCCGGCCCCAACACCACCGGCTGACCATGCAGCGCCGCACAGGCGCCGCTCAAGTACTCGCCGTCCAAGGCTGGACAGTCATTACCGATCAACACCACGGCATCGCTTTCCGCCAAACCCAATGCCGCGATGCGCCGCATACGCTCGCCCAGGTCGCCCGCCGGCTGCTCCACCAGCGTCCAATCCAGCGCATCGGCAAGCGCCTGCAAACTGACGTCTGGCCCATCGTCCAACCACAGAAAGCGCTGACTGAAGCCTGCCGCCGGAAGTTGCAGGGCGCGCTCCAGCAACAGCCGCTGCAAATCGCACGCGCCTTCGGCTCCTAACGCCGGGATCAAGCGGGTTTTCACTCGCCCAGGTACAGGTGAGCGAGCCAGCAGATGCAACGAAATCGACAGACTCATAGCGGCGGCCCTCGGTGATACTGTCGCGCCAACTGATCCGGGCTGGCGCCACAATAGTAGGCCAGCCGCAAACGCCACATGAGTAATACGGTACGCCAAACGCCATGCCGCTCCCAGCGCCGGCTGGAAGTCGACAGCGGCGGGCGCAGGCAATACGGGCGGGCCAGCGCCTTCAACCGACGGCTGAGCTGAAGATCCTCCATCAGCGGCATATCCGCATAGCCCCCCAACGCCTCGAATGTTTCACGGGCGACAAAGATGCCCTGGTCGCCCGACGCCACACCGCTCAGGCGCGAGCGCACACTGATCATCATGCCGATCAGACGCAAGCTCAGGCTGCGCCCCGAGAGCCGTACATCGAAGCGTCCCCAGACCGGCCGCTCGACCAATACGTCCTGCAAGCGCTGGATCGACCCAGCGCCAATTCGCGTGTCGGCATGCACGAACCACAGGTAATCGCCACGGGCGAGCGCGGCCCCGGCATTCATTTGCCGGGCGCGGCCAGCTTCGACCTGGATCAACCGATCGACCAGGGGCGCGGCCAATTCGCGGGTAGCGTCGCGGCTACCGCCATCGACCACAATCAACTCTGCGCCGGCCTCGCGCAGGTGCGCCAAATCCGCCAGCAACAGCGGCAAGGCATGCGCCTCGTCACGCGCCGGAATGATCACGCTGAGCAGTGGGATCACGGCCGCAGTGCCGGCTCAGCAGAGCTGATGGGATCATCGTCGGGTAGCGGCGGCGGATTGCCGTCCTGCATCTGCTCCTGCACGACGTGCTCATCCACGCGCGGATCGAGGGCGGCAACCAGCGGCGAGCTGGTCATGTTGTCGGGCATTGGAATGTGGTGCAGCGGCGCATCGTCGACCTGGTGCAGGTGAGTGACTTTCTCCGAACGCACGCGCCAGACCGGGATCAACGCGCAGACGCAGAAGAATGCATAGAGCATGTTGGCGCCGTAGAAACGCATCAGCACTCCCGCCAACAGCGGACCGATACTCGCGCCTACACCGAAGGTGACCAGCAACATGGCCGTCAGCGATACACGCCGCTCGCCTTCGACATGGTCATTGGCAAACGCCACCGCCAGCGGATAGAGACTGAACAGCAACAGGCTGACGACGAAACCGACGCCAATCAACACCCACAAAGACGCTTCAGGCATCAGCGCCAAGGGCAATGCCGCCAGCCCCAGCAATGCCGCCGCACCGCGAATCAGCTTGGCCCGGTCGTAGCGATCCGACAACCAGCCGAGCGGCCACTGCACCACCAGACCAGCCAGGATGCAGCTGCCCATGAACAAACCGACCTGTTCGGTGGGCAGCCCCATGCGCGTGGCGTACAGCGGCGCCAGGCCGTAGAACGCCCCGATCAGCAGCCCCGCCACGGCAATCGTGGTCAACGACATCGGCACCCGTGAAATAAAGAAGCGCAGCTCCAGTGGGGCCGGATGCAAGGCTGCCGGGTGCAGCCGGCGGGTCAGCGCCACTGGCACCAGGCACAGGGCGAAACACAGGGCGACCAGCATCAACAACTCCAGCCCCAGTGTCGGATGCACCACCAACACCAGTTGGCCGAGGATCAGTCCCAGGTAAGAAGCGCCCATGTAACCGGCGAACACCTGGCCACGCTGGCTGGTTTCCGCCTGCTCGTTGAGCCAGCTCTCGATCACCATGTATTGGCACATCATGCCCAGGCCGACCACCATGCGCAGCAGCAGCCAACCCGGCAGCCAGTCGGTCAGGCCGTGGCCGAGCACCGCCGCGGTCACCACCCCGGCGCAGGCGACATAAGCACGGATATGGCCGACCCGGGCAATCAGCCGATGGCCCAGCTTACCGCCCAGCACCAGGCCGAAGTAGTTGGCCGCCATCAACGCGCCCACCCACAGACCATCCACCGTGTCCGCCAGGCGCAAGGCCAGGTAGGTGCTCAGCAAACCGGAGCCGAGCAACATCAACAACGTGGCGAAATACAGCGAACTAAATGACTTCCAAATTCGGCGCATGAGGCTACGAATGACTCCTTGATTAACGGCTGAAGCGCTTAGGGAAGCTCTCCACCCTTATAGATGCAGGGACACAGCGTAGCGCGCAACGCACGCCATCGCTCGGCAGCCGCCAGTCACACCTGAGTGGCGAGAGTACGGCGCTCCCAGGGGGTGATTTCATCGAAGAAACTGCTCAGCTCCATGGTCTTGCTCGCAATGTAGCCTTCGATGAACTCCCTGCCGAACAGTTCCACCGCCAACGGGCTACGTTTCAGACGCCCGATAGCCGCATGCAGGGTACAGGGCAGCGTCAATTCCTCCGGCACCACGAATTCCCCCTGCATCGGCGCACTCGGTTGCAACTGCTGCTCGATCCCGTACAAACCCGCCGCCAGGCTGGCCGCCACGGCCAAATAAGGGTTGGCATCAGCGCCTGGCAGACGATTTTCCACCCGTCGCGCCTCCGCCGAACTGGCCGGAATACGCAGGCCGGCGGCGCGGTTGTCTTCCGACCAGCAGGCATTGTTCGGCGAGGCAAAGGGATGGCATAGGCGTTGATAGGAGTTCACGTGCGGGGCGAACAGCAAGGTGAAATCGGCCAGTGCCGCCTGCTGGCCGCCGATGAAGTGGTAGAACGCCGGCGTCGCCTGGCCGTCCGCGGCGCTGAAGATATTCGCACCACTGCCCTGCTCGACCACGCTCTGATGGATGTGCATGGAACTGCCGGGGGTATGCGCCAGGGGCTTGGCCATGCACACCACAGTCAATCCATGCTTGAGCGCCACCTCCTTGAGCAGGTGTTTGAACAGGAAGGTCTGATCGGCCAGCACAAGCGGATCGCCATGCAGCAGGTTGATCTCGAACTGACTGACGCCCATCTCATGCATAAAGGTGTCACGCGGCAAGCCCAGCGCCGCCATGCACTGATAGACCTCGCTGAAGAAGGGCCGCAAGCCATTGTTCGAGCTGATACTGAACGCCGCGCCACCGCCCTCTCGTCGTCCATCCACGCCCACGGGCGGTAGAAACGGCTGCTGTGGATCGGCATTCGGCGCAAACACGAAAAACTCCAACTCGGTCGCCACCACCGGCTGCCAGCCATGCGCGGCATACTTCGCCACCACCTGTTTGAGCAAACCGCGGGTGGACAGACCGCAACTGCGGCCATCCAGCTCATCCGCATCGCAAATCGCCAAAGCACGCGGGCTGCTGCTCCAAGGCAAGCGGTGAACCTGCGTCGGCTCGGCATTCAGCGCCAGGTCGCCGTCATCGCTGCCGTAGAAACGCGCCGGCGGATAGCCGCCCATGATGCACTGCAACAACACCCCGCGAGCCAACTGCAAGCGCCGCCCCTCGAGGAAGCCCTCAGCCGTCATCACCTTGCCTCGTGGCACGCCGTTGAGATCCGGAGTCACGCATTCGATTTCATCAACGCCGCGCAGTCGTTCTTCCAGTGCAATGCGGCTAGCGGTGGTCATTTGCTGGTGTCCTTATGTGCGCAAAGCCGTAGCAAAACGGCGAGACGTACAAAATACGCACCGCCCGTTCAAAATTTCAAGCAGAGCACCCAACTGCGCCTACCAACAGACGCTTGAGCCGCAATTCAATCTAATAATTAGATATTAATAAAGTAGACATCACGCCTTCTACCCCAGCCATTTACTACCCTATAAATCTATTAAGCACTTGATTATTAATGAATAAAAACCAATATCGATAGCATCGATTATTACCATGCCTCCTCCAGACTTTTTCATCAAATTATCTTGAGTAATATGGCCCCCGTACTCACTTACCGCCCTCACGAGGAGCCTCAAGATGAAAAAGCAAATACTCACCAGCCTGATCCTGGCCAGCTTGTCCGCTAGCGCTTTTGCCCTGCCGCAAACCGTAGCGCAGCCCTTGCAATACGACACCCAGGCACGCAGCACGATTGCCGCAGACGGTAGCGACCGCACCGGCGCCAACCGCGTCGCCGAAGGTGGTGCCGACCGCCTCAACGAACGCCTGCGCCTGGCCGAAGACGGCGCCGACCGCACTGGCGGCCCTAACCGCGTCGCCGAAGGTGGCGCCGACCGCCTCAACGAGCGCCTGCGCCTGGCTGAAGATGGCGCCGACCGCACTGGCCCCCGCCGCATCGGCTAAACCTGACCCGCTGGCCACGCCAGCCCTGCACAGCCCAGAAATGCTAAAGGCGCCTTATCCGGCGCCTTTAGCATTTCTACACCAGTGGATCGTCACATCATTCCAGGCTGGCCAACCGCGCTTCCAACTCGGCCACACGGGCTTCCAAGGCCTCCAGGCGACTTTCATAGTGCGCGCTGCCGGAAGGACGCTCGGCCTGGGTCAGGCGCGCGTCCAGCGCCGCTTGTAAGTCATCCGGATCACCCAGCAAGTGCATATAACGGTCTTCACGTTGTCCTGCTTGGCGCGGTAGCTGGCAGACCAGCCCGCGCGTGATCAGCCGTTCGAGATGGTGCTGCAACTGCTCGGCATCCTCGAAATCATGCATGCGGTTGCTGCGCGTGAGCAGCTCGTTAACCGTCTGCGGGCCGCGCAACAACAGCAAGCCGATCAGCACCACCTGAGCCGTCACCAACTCTAAAGTCTTGTCCGTGCGGTGCTCCCAGCGGTCGGCTCGACTGCCCATTACCAACCGCGCCAAACCATGGCCTTCCAGGCTGCGCAGCCCCTGCCCCACTTGTCCGGCACTGAGGTTCATCAATGGCTCGCGGCTGGTTTTCTGATTGCAGGCCAGCACCAGGGCATTCAGGGTCAGCGGATAGACTTCCGGCGTGGTCGCCTGCTTTTCGATCAAACAGCCCAAGATACGGGCTTCGGCGGCAGTCAGCGGTGTGGTGCCGGACGGGGTAGCGGTCTCGTTGGACATAACAGCCTCTCTTTGGCTCAAGCGTGCCGCTAGCCTAGCCTGACTGACCGCCGCTGGACATGCTCAGGTGCCATTTAGCGGTTGCTCGGGGCAGAACGGGCCGGCATGCGCCGCTCTGTGCTAGAGTCGCGCGCTGTTTTTTCCTGCTCGCCCTGCCGAGCCTTCCAGCCACTCGCTTGACGCCGCCCAATCCCAGCGCACCCAGCGCACAGCGCTTGGTGCCGATACCCGCCGTTGCCGGCCATGCCGGACAGACCACACGCCGACTATCTGAGACGCATGCCATGACCGATGCTCAACACCCTTTGCTACAGCTGCTCAACCGCACCAGCCTGGTTGTACAGATTCTCATCGGCTTGATCGCCGGGATTACCCTGGCCTTGTTCTTCCCGCAAGCGGCGTTGAGTGTCAGCTTCCTCGGCGCGGTTTTCGTTTCCGCGCTGAAAGCCGTGGCGCCGGTGTTGGTATTCGTCCTGGTAGCGGCCTCGATCGCCAATCACCAGCGCGGCCAGCAAACCCATATCCGCCCGATCCTGTTGCTCTACCTGCTGGGTACTTTCAGCGCCGCCGTGATTGCCGTGATTGCCAGCTTCAGCTTCCCGTCGAGCCTGACCCTGGCGAGTAATAGTGCCGAACTGACGCCACCGGGCGGGATCGGCGAAGTGCTGAAAACCCTGCTGCTGAATGTGGTCGACAACCCGATCAACGCCCTGCTCAACGGCAATTTCATTGGCATCCTGGCGTGGGCCATCGGCCTGGGTTTCGCTTTCCGCCATGCCACGCCAAGCAGCAAGCAGATGCTCGCCGACCTCTCCGCCGGCGTGACCTCGATCGTCAAGCTGGTGATCCGCCTGGCACCGCTGGGGATTTTCGGTCTGGTCGCCGCAACGCTGGCCGAGTCGGGCATGGGCGCCCTGCTCGACTACCTGCACCTGCTGCTGGTACTGATCGGCTGCATGCTGTTCGTTGCCCTGGTGGTCAACCCGGCCATCGTGGCCTGGAAGATCCGGCGCAACCCTTATCCGCTGGTGTTCACCTGCCTGCGCGAGAGCGGCCTGACCGCCTTCTTCACCCGCAGCTCGGCCGCCAACATCCCGGTCAACCTGCAACTCTGCCAGCGCCTGAACCTGCACGAGGAAACCTACTCGGTGTCGATCCCGCTGGGCGCGACCATCAACATGGCAGGCGCGGCGATCACCATCAGCGTGCTGACCCTGGCCGCGGTGCACACCCTGGGCATCGCCGTGGACATTCCCACAGCGATCCTGCTGAGCATCCTGGCCTCGATCAGCGCCTGCGGCGCTTCCGGCGTAGCAGGCGGTTCGCTGCTGCTGATCCCCCTGGCATGCAGCCTGTTCGGCATTCCCAACGAAGTGGCCATGCAAGTGGTAGCGGTCGGCTTCATCATCGGCATCCTCCAGGACTCGGCGGAAACCGCGCTGAACTCCTCCACTGACGTGCTGTTCACCGCCGCAGCCTGCCTGGCTGAAGAACGGGCCAACGCACCGCTATCGGAGCAGGCACGCTGAACCAGCGGCAGCCCTGAAATGCAAAAAGGCTTACGCAGTGCGTAAGCCTTTTTTGTTTGGCGTCCCCTGCTGGAGTCGAACCAGCATCTAGCCCTTAGGAGGGGCTTATTCTATCCATTGAACTAAGGAGACTCGGTCAAGCAGGCTGACGATCGTCGGCAGCCGGGCGGCATGTTAACGAGCATGAGCGCATTTGTCATGCCACTGCCATCAGAGCGCAGCCATACTTTCAGCAGTTCGCCAAGGAGACCATCATGCCCCAGCCCGCCGCCCAGCAGCACCTGCCCGACTCGCCTTTCGCCCATTACAGCGTGCGGGCCGCCTGCAATACCGACGCCCCGGCCCTGGCGGCGCTGCTCCAGCAATTGGGCAGCGACGAACCGCGCGCCGACCCAACCCTGCTGGCCCTGCGCCTGAGCGAACTGCCACTCAACCGCGTGGTGCTGGTGGCCGAGCGCGACGGCAAGTTGCTCGGCACCTGCACGATCAATCTGATTGAGCACCTGGCGCACAATTTTGCCCGCTCGGCGATTCTGGAAGATGTGGTGGTGGATGGTGAGGCGCGCGGCCTGGGGATTGGCCAGGCGCTGATGGCCAAAGCCATCGAACGCGCCCGCGCCTGGGGGTGTTACAAGGTGGCGCTGTCCAGCAGCCAGAGCCGTGAGGCCGCCCATGCCTTTTATGCCAACCTGGGCTTTAAGCCGCATGGGATTAGTTTGGCGCTGACGCTGGACTAAGAAGCTGTCAAAGGCCTTTGTAGGAGCGGGGGGACGCCTAGTTCCTTGCCCGCGAACCGAGGTCACCGGAAAAACATCGCGGGCAATAACTAGGCGTCCCCCCCCGCTCCTACAGGTTTTGTAAAACGTGCCAGTAGTGCGGGTTACGTTTAGCTGTTGTTAACAGCGACTAACGGCCGAATCGCTCCTCGGCTAATTGATCGGCAATCTCCACGGTTGTTCTGCCGCCTGCATCGGCACGCTGGAAGATCTGTTCCAGGGTCGCGCCGATGCCTTCGATATGCGCCTTGAGCTGTGCGGCGCTGCCGCCGGTGCGTTCGTAGCAGACATCGATAATGCCGCCGGCATTGATCGCGTAATCCGGCGCGTACAGGCATTCGTTGCGGCGCAGGGTTTCCGCCAGGCTGGCATCGGCCAGCTGATTGTTGGCGGCCCCGGCGATAATCGGCGCGCGCAGGGCTTCCAAGGTTTGCTGGTTGATAATGCCGCCCATGGCGCATGGCGCGAATACATCGACATCCAGGCCGAAAATCACCTGTTGCGGCACAGCGGTTGCGCCCAGCTGCTCGACCGCACGCCGCACATTGGCCTCGACGATATCGGTGACCCACAGCTCGGCCCCAGCGGCTTTCAGCTGGCGCGCCAGGTCGAAGCCCACCTGCCCTACCCCCTGGATCGCGACTTTCAAACCGTGCAGATCATCACGGCCCAGGCGGTGTTTGACTGCGGTCTGGATGCCGATAAACACCCCGTAAGCGGTGGACGGTGACGGATCGCCATTACGCGTGCCGCCGGCGAAGGCCTCGCGCAGCTCAGCGCCGGAAACGTGGCGCGTGCGCTCGGCCATGATCTGCATTTCCGCCACGCCGGTGCCGGAGTCGGCGGCAGTGATATAGCGCCCGCCGAGGCTGTCGACAAAATCACCCATGGCCTGGAACAGCGCCGCGCTCTTGCCGGTGTGCGGGTTGCCGATGATCACTGCCTTGCCGCCGCCCAGCGGCAGGTTGGCCAGGGCCGATTTGTAGGTCATGCCGCGCGACAGGCGCAGCACATCGCGCAGCGCTTCATCGTCATTGGCGTAGGGCCACATGCGACAACCGCCGAGGGCCGGGCCGAGGTTGCTGTTGTGAATGGCGATAATCGCCTTCAGGCCGCTGGCCTTGTCGTGGCCGTAGACCACCTGTTCGTGGTGGTCGAAATCGATATGGGAAAACACGGACATAGGGTGCCTCGTTTTTTTGTTGTAAGAGGTCGCCCTCTCCCGGTTAAGGAAGAGGGTGAAGGTTATAAATGTCAGGTGGGAGAGCCTGTTCACGATCTCGCGAGCTAGAGCGAGACAAGGCACTACGTTAGTAACAGCCTCCGGCTGGTCAAAACGCCGAGGAAACGGACTGGGCTCGCACGCGAGTTTACGGAGCTGTAAATGAGCATTCCGAGGCTGTTTTTAACGCCGTATCGCCGACGCGCAGCAGATCGTGGGCAGGCTCTCAAGCGGCCGGTTCGAACAACTGCACCGCCTGGATTTCGCTGGCTGTCATCCGCTCGCGCAGTTGCACACTCTGCTCGCGCACCTTGGCCAGGCTGCGCTCCTTGACGTGGCCATAGCCGCGGATCTGCTCCGGCAGCTCGGCCAAGGCCAGCGCCGTGCGGTAGTTGTCGGCGTTGAGCTCCTTGAGCAGGTATTCCAGGTTCTGCTCGTAGTCGTCGATCAACTCCAGCTCCAGCTTGCGTTCGGCGCTGTAGCCGAACAGGTCCAGCGGGGTGCCACGCAGAAACTTGAACTTGGCCAGTACGCCGAAAGCCTTGAGCATCCAGGCGCCGAACTGACGCTTGCGCGGCTCGCCGGTACTGGCATCCGGCTTGCTCAGCCAGCTGGGTGCCAGGTGGAATTCCAGGCGGTAATCGCCGCTGAACTGCGCCTCCAGCTGACGGATAAAGCTGCCGTCGCTGTACAGCCGCGCCACTTCGTACTCGTCCTTGTAGGCCAAGAGCTTGAAGTAGTAGCGCGCTACGGCCTTGCTCAGGGCTTGGTCAGCGCTCTTGTCGACCTGCTGCACCCGCGCCACCTGCTCGCGATAGCGCTCGGCGTAGGTGGCGTTCTGGTAGGCGGTCAGGCGCACCACGCGGTCGGCAACGATCTCTTCCAGAGTCTGGCAATGGGTTGCCTCGATCAGCTCAGGCTTGGCCAGACGTTCCACGGCAACCGCATCATGGGCGGTGCGACGGCCCCAGAGGAAGGCCTGCTGATTGAGCTGCACCGCCACGCCGTTAAGCTCGATGGCCTTGTTGATCGCCTCGGCGGATACCGGCACCAGGCCCTTCTGGTAAGCGAAACCGAGCATAAACAGGTTGGTAGCGATGCTGTCGCCAAGCAGGCGGGTGGCCAGGCGGCTGGCATCGACAAAGTGGGTTTTGCTCGCGCCCACCGCCTCGATCAGCGCCTCGCGCATAGCCGCGCCTGGCACTTGGGCATCGGGGTTGCGGGTGAATTCGGCGGTGGCCGCTTCATGGCTGTTGACCACCGCATGGGCGATCTTGTCATTCAGCTTGGCCAGGGCCTCTTCGCTGGCAGCCACCACCAGATCGCAACCGAGTAGCAGATCGGTTTCCCCGGCGGCGATGCGCACGGCAAAGATGTCGTCCTGCTTGGCCGCGACGCGGATATGGGTAATCACCGGGCCGAATTTCTGCGCCAGGCCAGCCTGATCGAGCACGCTGCAGCCCTTGCCTTCGATATGCGCGGCCATGCCGAGCAACGCGCCGACGGTGGTCACGCCGCTGCCACCGACACCCGGCAGCAGGATATTCCACGGCCGTTCCAGGGTCGGCTGGCGTGGTTCCGGCAGGGCAATAAACAGCGCACTCAAACCCACGGCTTCCGGTTTGCGCAGGCTGCCGCCGTGCACGGTGACAAAGCTTGGGCAGAAGCCTTCAACGCAGCTGAAATCCTTGTTGCAGGAGTTCTGGTCGATCTCGCGCTTGCGCCCCAGTTCAGTTTCCAGCGGCAGTACCGACAGGCAGTTGGACTTGACGCTGCAATCGCCACAGCCTTCGCACACCGCCGGGTTGATAAAGGCGCGCTTCTGCGGATCGACCAGCTTGCCGCGCTTGCGCCGACGGCGTTTCTCGGTGGCGCAGGTCTGGTCATAGATGATCACCGAGCAGCCCTGGAACTCGCGCAGCTCGCGCTGCACGGCGTCCAGATCGCGGCGATGGTGGAAGGTGACGATGGGCGCGAAGGTGGCGCGGGCCGGGTATTTCTCCGGCTCATCGGTGACCAGAGCGATGCGCTTCACCCCTTCGGCGTACACCTGCTGGCTCAGTTGATCGACGCGCAGCTCGCCGTCGATGGGCTGGCCGCCGGTCATGGCCACCGCATCGTTGTAGAGAATCTTGTAGGTGATATTCACTCCGGCAGCCACGGCGGCACGCAGGGCCAGCTGACCGGAATGGAAGTAGGTACCGTCACCGAGGTTCTGGAAGATATGCGGGGTGTCGGTAAACGGCGCCTGACCGATCCAGGTCGCACCCTCGCCACCCATCTGGGTAAAGGTGTCGGTGTTACGGTCCATCCACTGGGTCATGTAGTGGCAACCGATACCGCCCTGGGCGCGGCTGCCTTCCGGCAGTTTGGTCGAGGTGTTGTGCGGGCAACCCGAGCAGAAATGCGGGGTGCGCACGGTGGTGTGCTTGGGCGCGGCCAGGGAGGCTTCCTTGGCTGCCAGAAAGGCCAGGCGCTCTTCGATCTGCGGACTGCTGTAGATCGGCGCGAGGCGCTTGGCGATGGCGCGGGCGATCATCGCCGGAGTCAGTTCGGAGAGGTTCGGCAACAGCGAATGGCCGGCTTCGTCAAACTCGCCAACCACCACCGGGCGCTTGCCCACTGGCCAGTTGTAGAGCTGACCGGTGAGCTGGTCTTCAATAATGCTGCGTTTCTCCTCGACCACCAAAATCTCGTCCAGGCCTTCGGCAAATTCATGCACCGAGACCGGTTCCAGCGGCCAGCTCATGCCAACCTTGAGCACGCGCAGGCCGACCTGGGCGCACAGCGCTTCATCCAGGCCGAGGTCATCGAGTGCCTGGCGCACGTCGAGGTAAGACTTGCCGGTGGTGATAATGCCCAGGCGCGGGTTGGGCGAATCGAGCTTGATCTGGTTGAGGTTGTTGGCCAGCGCAAAGGCGCGGGCGGCGTAGATCTTGTATGTGTTAAGGCGCGCTTCCTGGGCCAGGGGCGGGTCCGGCCAGCGGATATACACACCGTCTTGCGGCAGCTGGAAGTCCTCGGGAATCTTCACCTGCATGCGCAGCGGATCGACATCCACCACGGCGGAAGAGTCGACGTTCTCGGCGATGGTTTTCAGCGCCACCCAGCAACCGCTGTAGCGCGACAGCTCCCAGCCGATGATGCCGTAGTCGAGAATTTCCTGGACGTTGGCCGGGTTGAGCACCGGGATCGAGGCAGCGATAAACGCATGCTCGCTCTGGTTGGCGATGCTGGAGGACTTGCAGCCATGGTCGTCGCCGGCCAGCAGCAACACGCCGCCATGCTCGGAAACCCCGGCCGAGTTGCCGTGCTTGAACACATCACCGCAACGGTCCACACCCGGGCCCTTGCCGTACCACATGGCAAACACACCGTCGTAGCGCGCGCCGGGGAACAGGCTGGTCTGCTGGCTGCCCCACACCGAGGTGGCGGCCAACTCTTCATTGACGCCGGGCTGGAAGTGGATGTGGTTGTCTTTGAGGTACTGCTTGGCGTCCCACAGGCTCTTGTCGAGGTTGCCCAGCGGCGAGCCGCGGTAGCCGGAAATAAAGCACGCGGTGTTCAGGCCATGAGCTGCGTCGCGTTGCTTCTGCAGCATGGGCAGGCGGGTCAGCGCCTGGGTGCCGGTCAGGTAGAGGTGACCGGTAGCAAGGCGGTACTTGTCATCCAGGCGGATCTCGGCCAGAGACATGGGGCGCTCCTTTTATTATTTTGGCGAGCTGGGCGGCAACGGTGAGTGCCAACCTTGTTAAGCCTAGTGCGGGATCACCACACCAGGCGCATGGCCAAGAATATGACCGAGCGGTACGGAGATTTTCTTTCTATTTTTGGGATGAAAAGCCAATACTGCGCATGACCTTTCCAACAAGAACAAGAATCCAGGAGAAATCATGCAAGACTTGCTCAGCCCCATCGACCGCAAGATTCTCCGCCTGCTGCAACACAACGCCGACCTCTCCGCCGCCGAGATCGCCGAGAAGGTGGAGTTGTCACAATCGCCCTGCTGGCGGCGGATTCACCGCATGCAGGAAGACGGCATTATCGAGCGCAAGGTAGCCCTGCTCAGCCACAAGCAACTGGGCTTTAGCATCACCGTGTTTGTCGACATCAAACTGTCGGCGCACGGGCGCGGAAATCTGGAGGAATTCGAGCAGGCGGTGGTCGGTTATCCCCAGGTGCTGGAGTGCTACACCATGGCCGGCGGCTCGGACTACCTGCTCAAGGTCGTGGCCAAGGATATCGCCGACTACGAGCGCTTTCTGCGCGACCACCTGCTGCAACGCCCACACGTCCAGGAAGCGCACTCGCATATCGCCATGAGCGAGGTCAAACGCACCACTGAGTTGCCGCTGGATTAAGCAATTTTGTAGCCCGGATGTACTCCGGATATTGGCGGCACGACTTCCCGGATTGCATCCGAGCTACAGATGATTTATCGCGGCTAAAGCCCCTCCCACAGGTGTTTGGCGATGACCCGTAGGGTGGGTTAGCGACGCCGAGTACTGCTCGATAATTCAAATGCGGTCGCGGCGCGGCGCGTAACCCACCAGGCAATCGAACGCGTTGCGCCAATGGTGGGTTACGCCGCGCCCTAACTCGCGCGACGCCTGACAAGAGCGTTAGGCGGCTAACCTACCCTACAAACCGCACATCGCGGCTAAAGCCCCTCCCACAGGCCAACGCATATTCGTGGGAGGGGCTTTAGCCGCGACAAGATTTGGCCTTATATAGTCTGTGCACGCTGCAGTAAGGCGCTGTCTGGCTGCGCTTTACCCGCCCACCACAACGCCAGCGGGCCGAGCAGCAGTAGCAGGCCCATCAGGGCAAACGCTGCCCACCAGCCGAGCAGGCTCTTGTCGCCCAATACATCCAGGCTGATGCCAAACAGCAGCGGGCCGAGAAAGGCACCGCTAAAGCCAGTGCAGGAGTACAGCGCCATCGCCGCACCGCGATGGCTGGCTGGCGCGACGGCAATCAAGCCAGCGGTCAACGACGCCGAATCGGCGGTGACGGTGATGCTGTAGAGCAGCACCAGCACCAGCATCAGCCAGAACGGCAAGGCTGCGGATTCCACGCCATTCGGACACTCAGCCCACGCTGAT
>TARA_R100001244_G_scaffold4518_1_pt1 | contig 33740 bp, 24 predicted proteins | sample TARA_R100001244 | Tara Oceans TARA_R100001244 (sample SAMEA2621564) | marine metagenome | biome: marine biome (ENVO:00000447); feature: mesopelagic zone (ENVO:00000213); material: "saline water (ENVO:00002010), including plankton (ENVO:xxxxxxxx)" | depth 790 m
TTGGCACTCTCCAGCCACTCGATAAAATAATAATTGATAAAGTGTTTTTCTCCGCCTGATGGCTCTTAGCTTATCCGACCTACTCTGGCACTAACTGAAAATACTCTTACTCTAAATTTAAAGTTAAGCTCTAATCAAAAAATATCAATTTTTGTGCCCTACTTTGCTTCAAATTGTAGTTATTATTCTCAATCTGTGACTCAAAATCAGCTTAAGTGATGGTACCCACAAACCCAAACCCGATATCTTATATTTCATAATTTATACGTTGATATTTGTCGAATTAAAATATTTTAACTAGCTTAAAGGCTGGCTGGTCAGTAACTTACATACATATAAAACTAAAAAGCACCCTGATTAACTCAGAGCGCTTTGCGTTTAGGACAAATAAACAAGGGTTATACAAATTTAATAAGGAGATGCTTAAGCATGACCTTCATGCTTGGGGTGTTACTTTTTCGATAATATTCGTAGTTATAGATACCTGTTATCATTCTAGTGCAAAAAAAACTTAGAGCGATAAACCAAGCGAAGTTTTCAGTGGATTGGAACTGTAAACACAATATAGCTGAGCCACTAAATGCGATAATCGAATAGGTAATTTCTATTCGATATTGGCTAAAAGCCTTTAAAATTTTGGACATTAAAAACCGTCATCAAAAGCATCAAAAGAATCATGTTCTATAGAGTCACCTATCGACTCTTCAATTTCATAAACAGTCATTACCCTGTCTGGCTGGCCCACCACATTGCCACCAACATCTACGATATTAGTACTGGCATTTGTGATAGGTAGTCCTGTTGTTGGATTAATAGCAATATCATTAGCGTCGTTTTTCATTTTTAAACCTTAATAATCATTAATTAATGCTTTCAAATTTAATGATTTCGTGATAAAAAACAAACTTGTTTGACTGCGCAGCTCAGCAACAAACAGTTTGAATAAGGCATTCACTTTTCTTCTATTTTCACTTAATTTTTTTAGTAAAAACCCTCTCCTCTTTATCTAAAAAGTTTATTAATAAGTTTAATTTGAAGGCGGCTTTTGTCTGCAAGACAGGTTTTTAGATCGCATTTTTCGGCACGAAAAACTGCAAAATAGCGCCTCAGAATGAGGCCAACAAGCGCGTAATGTGGTGTAGGCGAAGCCGTAGACACATGGAGAAAGCGCGAATGTACAGCTGGTCTGTACTGACCGCGATAGTGTTTCGCATCAGCGAAATTCGATTAAAATTTGGCACAAATTGATATCGAACCATAATTTTCGTCAGAAAATAAAAGCGAAGAAAAATGCGGATAATGGGGCACCCATCGCATTGTCTGAAGCGGCAGTATGGCGGTCAGTACAGAGCGTAGCTCGGTGCATTCGCGCTGGGTATAAAACGCTAGCGCGATAGCGCGTTGAGCCAGCTCGTTGCGGAGCAACACCAGAGCTGACGGGCGTTTTAGACCTATGGTTGAGTAGCGAAGCGACGAGGCCATCCGCTGAAAGCGGCTTTTGTTGCGATAATTATCGCGACAATCATTCCGTACATGCTGCCAGAGCATCTCGGAATGAAAAACGGCAATATAATTATAAAATGATGATAATTTTTGTGTTGCGGTGCTAGTTAATTTTAATAATTAACTCACCAAAAGGATTTTTGAATTGACTCAGCAACCATCAAAAGATTTAGAAACGAAAAACCCGCTTCATACTCACTACCCTCGCTATTTTGATATTAATATGCGGTATTATCTAGGCGAAAATAACCACCAAAAAGGGGTTAACAGAACCAAGGTCTCGGTGCTTATTGCAATTCGGTTTTCTATTGTTACACCAGGCATTGTGCGTTGGCTCTACGGCATTAATCATCGCCTCGCGTTGGAACACCTAAACAGGCTAGAAAAAGATGGTTTACTGCGTGTAGTAAAAACACACCGCAGTCCAGATGGTCGCGTCTATGTGCCTACCTATACTGCTGCCAAATTTGCCGAGGAGTTAATGGGCATCGACGTGTATTTTAGGAGTAATAAAAACCCTGCTCTGCAGTTCAACCAAAATAATGTAGCACACAACCTTATAAACGCATTTGTAATGTTGCGCGGTATACATAATTATCACAGTGATGAAACGTACGCCCCAATGTGGAGTGGATTCATTACCGAGCCTGAATTTAAACGTATTAATAACCTATCTGATGCACGAACTGTGGATGGTGCTGTGCGACTCCTAGATGGCTCTGTTGCAGCAGTTGAAATTGAGCATTCATTTAAAAATAAAACGGCACGACAGGTCATTTTACTAAAATATTTGGCCTCGTTAAAAAAAAACGATTACAGTAAGATTTTTTTATTCTCTCAATCGGTCAAAATTTTTGATGACATTAAACGACTCCACGAACAACTATTTGAGGAAATGCCGCAACGTTTTGACAAGAAGACACGAGCACCACTTCTCAGTGAGAGCGATGCTGAGCTGCTGCGTGCCTCAATAATATACCGAACTAAATTGTGCTCTGAAATTGAAAAAATGTTTTACTCGTAATGCAGTAGTATCAACATTGAGACATCATGATTATTTTATTTATTCAATTGTTTAGAGTAAAAAATCTTAGCTTCATCGTCACCAATGATTTTTGCATACGTTATACAGCGCCTTATATCTGCTTTTGCCAATCTAAAAGCGGGGTTTTCGTTTTGGTTTGATAGCTCATAATTTCCTAATCGATTGAGGTTTCCCCGAGCCCACACACCCTCAGCATGCGACCCCTTATTGACTTTAGGGCGACGAGATAGTCTTGGCCTAGCAAACTCTTCACTTTCACTAGAGCATTGAGTAAAATAGGAAAATTCAATGGCAGTAATACAGTTACCCATTTTTTTAGGCTTAAACGTTACGCGTACATCTGTGTGGGCATTAATTTTTTCAATAGCAGGTAACAGGATGCGGTTTTTAAAATCGCGCCATGCTCCATATGATTCAGATAAAAATAATTTTTGTTTCATCTCTGGCAACTGAAAATTCACAACTACCGCGCCCTGTCGTTTGTAATTTTTATAATTTCGCACCTCGTTTAGGAGTGCATACAACCGAAATGATGCTAGGCTGTTTAATTTTACTGTGTTATGAAAAAATAACCTTGTGAAATTTTTCTCTATATTAAAAATATACGGCTCGATTTCTTCTGAAAACTCAAGTGTAATGAAAGACCCTTGATTTTTCACCTTTTCGTATGAAGCGCTACTCACCCAAGGAATTGAAAGCGACTGCCCGCTATCGTCTAAAATGCTTACAGATTTATCTCTGAGTGACTCTGCGGCAGAACTCAGCTGCTCATAAACGCTGTACTTACTCAGGCCGAAACACTTGGCATATTCCGTTGGATAAATCAGAATTTTTCCTGGGTTAGACTTTTTGGAGTTTACTTTAGACAGCGCGAGATTTATTAATCGCTGCTCATTAATATCGAGCGAATAACCCGCATGTAACAGCTTATTGCCGAAAACAATTCTTGGAGAATTTTTACTACTCATTTCTCTACCTCATTTCTAGTTTATGCTGTTATGCTAACCGCGGCTCAACGAATAAAAGAAATTTCGGTAAGTTTTTTGGTAAAAAAAGTTTTATTTATTTACAGTGAAAATGGCCCCCTAAACCGTATAAATTGCCTACTCATTTCGTATAAAATGCCACAATAAACATATAAATTGCCCACCAAAACAGTAAATATTTTATTTAATTTCAATAAGATAACCCCCTCTAAAAGTATTAAAATAGAAAAAATAAAAATACAGGCACATTTGCAACTTTTATAAATTTATTAATTCATTTCTGACGGTTAAAAAATAAATTAATTATTTTTTTATTTTTTATTTTTTATTTTTTTACCCCGCCACTATCATTTGTAATAAAACTACTGAGTGAACTGACTTACTGAAATACGCAAAAGGGAGATAGACATAAATCTACCTCCCTTGTGCATTTGACCTATGGCCTTGCCAAACATGATTACAATGACCTCGCTTTTGAGGCATCGTAACGAAACCCTGTATTTGCGCAGGACCCCCTCCCAGGTTTGATACTCAGTAACTGAGTAAAATGCCCTATTAAACGCTATTGCAGTTAGGGCAACGAATCAGCAAATAATGATTCAGGCATATTTTGGGAGATATGATTAGGCTGTTATTTTGATTTTGAAAATAACCATTATGACCTCAGTTTCAATCGTTAATTTTTTCAATTAGACCCTAGGGATAAACATCATCCTCGAAGTCACACGGCAGCTCCACACGCTCTACTGGGTGGCTAATTAGGCTGTGCATGAGCTCATAAGCAAGTTTTCGCATAGCAAACTCATTTAGTGTTTTATTCGCTGTAATTTCAGGGCCAATAACCTCCCACAGCTCATCTAAATTCGCATTATCACTGCGTAATTCTAATAAGTTTATCTGGTGGTCATTAGCGGTGATTACTCGGCTAAATGAGTGTAATAAATTTAAAAAATCCAATGTTGATACGTATGTATGTTTCATTTTTTCACTATCCTTGTGTGTTTTGTTATCAAAATCGATAACGTATTAGTAAATAAAATCAGGCATGGGTATTTAAAACGGTTTACGAAAAATATTTTTAAAAAAGCGAACAAATGTTCGCTTAGGGGGTTATGCATTGTCGATAATATCGACCCAATCACTTTCTGTTGCTGCAAAAAATGTAGTTGGCGTTTGCATAAATATTTGCTGGAACTCTTCAGAGAACAGCTCACAAAACTGTGTTATTTGCTCTATGTAGATAAGTAAAAAAAGCGTCATGTCGTGCCCTTCTAAATACCTATTCTCAAAACTTGGATTTTTTTCCAACATACTATTTGAAATACTAATGCCAAGTATTTTTCCAACGCTATCTCTATGTAAATAGATGTAATTATTGAAATTTAACTCTAATGTTTGTTCATTAACTACATCTGCTAACAATAAAATTGTAGAGCAGTCATCCCACGGAGATCTACTGGCTCGAACGTATTGGCGAATAAATTGAGATTTAATATTTTTCATGATTTGTCCTCGTTAATTGTCCTGAAATTAACTAGGGCCATGCAATGGGTAAAAGTGAAGAATTGCGTTTTGTTGGTTTAATTTGCAAAAATAATAAAAATCATTAATGTTGGAATATCACTGTACAACCTTGAGGATGAATAATATGGCGGAATATATTTGGTTATTACCTGCGACCGTATTAACAATAGTTTTAGTCGTGGTTATTAAAAAGTCCAGAAAGTAAACCTATATTTTAAGTGCTTAGACAATTCAGCGTGAAGAGTAACTTGAGCCTACCTATCAGTAATAAGTATTGAACAATTAATAAACCAACTTCAATAATTTCCTGATAAATATACAAAACACATTACTTAATTCTCTATTTATCTAAAAAATTTTTTGTGTTTTTCTCTGAATTTTAATCAAGATGCAATCTAACTCCCCATTTAGCGGAGGGATTCAGAAAAATATCCAAAACATCCCTAAATTTTGAAAAATTTTGAAAATAGTTATCATAGTACTGTTAGTTTGATTAATTAAGCCTTCAAGCTAACCAATTCTTTTATTAATAACTTAAAGGTTTCTATGCAAATTATTTCTTCTAATAATAATGGACTGCAAATGCAAAAAGGATATGCGCTAGCGATAATAACCAATAAAGGTAAGATTATTCAGTCAGGTATGGTTGTTGAGTTAATGGTCTTTGAAGCAATGCTAGATCATATTATTAAAACCTTTTGTGCCAGGTTTACAAGTATTGATCCTAATTATTTTAAAGAACCTAAATAACTAAGCCCTTCAACTAAATAATATTGAATATGGCCTGTTGCAAGGGTAAACTTGCGTCAGGCCACTTCGTAATTACGTCAAAAGTCATAACCACTAACTAGCTCACCAGTATGTTTATGCAGACGCAACAAACGCTTCTTATCATTATGAAATTCCAGTAAAAGCTCAAAGTAGTCAGCATTTGAGGCACCTAATAGGTGCTCAAAAACATTATTGAGGCCACCTTTATCGCCGCTAAATGTATTTAGCTGTAAACTGATGCTTTTAAAAGTATCTTTAACTAGCTGGCGAATAGCTAAACGTTCGTCATTGGAAAGTTTTACAAGGTTTTTAGTAAGCGATAACCAGCGGTCTGTTACTTCATCACGAAAAGAGTGGTCAATTTTAGCAAGCTTGTTTTTACTGGTATCTATTTGGGTTTGAATGTCACGCGCTTGTGTTTCAAGGGCTGATATTTTATTAGCTATCGCCTGTGGTGGCGTGCCCTCAAGTATTAAAAGCGTTTCTGTAAGTGAGTTTATATCGTCATTAATTTTTTCAAGCTGCGCAACCAGTGCTGATTCTTCAGTATTAATTAATTCGCGGTCGCTGCCCCCTAGCAATATACGTTGCAGGTTTACTTTATCCTGGCAAAACTTAACAACAGCACTTTCAACCATTTCAATTTGCACTGTAGAACTCATTGTACAGTTATTATTGCGCCTAGCTTCAACACAACCATAGCGCTTATGGCTACTTTTTACTTCATCAATACACTTTTTACGATAAACAACATGCGAACCGACCGATTTACCACAACAACCACATTTAAATACACCAACGCCCGATAAAATCCCCACAAACTTTTGTGTGTGTTTCGTAGCACCTCGTTTAGATGAATCTGCGACTAAAAAATCAAACTCAACTTTACTCATTAATGGCGGGTAATAACCTTCAAGAACGTAATCAGCATCGCCTACTTTTACATTCAGCTCACCAATTAACGAACGGCGCTTTACCTCTTTATAAACATTAGCCCCAGTGTGGTGAACAGTACCCGCACCAAACTCTGCATTAATAAGCTCAGCTATTTTTATACCGCCGTGCCCTTTTTTAAATAATTCAAGCTTACGCAGCATAATAGCTTTATTGTGCGGATCGAAGTCGAATAACTTTTTATCATCATTCCACACTACCCAGCTAGGCGGCTTACCACACTTAACCCTAAAACCACGTTTGCCGGCTAACCAATCATCACATTGCTTAGTCAACGCAGAACGAACCCGCAGAGATTTAGTTTCACTTTCCTCATTGGCCCGTATCAACACCAGGATAATATAAACCAAATCCATCGGATTCTTTTTAATGGTTTCTTTATTATACTCTTTACGGTCAGCCGCCGTGATCACCGTAATATCAGCATTAATAATTTGTGCAATAATGCCCTGACTTTCAAGCGGCGCAGCACGAGAAATGCGGTCCAAACTTTCAAGCACTAAAATAGAACCCGCCGGTACCTTACCCTGCTCTACCGCCGCTAAAAATATACCCAAAGCGCCCCGGGTAATATTGGTTTTATGAAACGCACTTAACCCCATATCACGCATTGATAATGAGTCATCAAGCTCAAGCCCTTTTTCCTTAGCAACCTCTTTAGCAAAACTAAGCTGCCGATTTAAAGACTGCCCCTTAGCCTGTTCGATTGTAGAAAAGCGTATATAACTATAGAGTAATGGTTTTAAAGTAGTATGCTTATTCATGTTTTTGATTCACCTCTGTTGTTATATACAGTGTAAATCAATACAATATAAGTATCTACTATTATTATCCTTTTGCTGGCCTGTAATAGCCGTAGATACACATATATTTCGTGTATCTAACCGTACAAAGCTTGCTATGGGTAAAGATGTTGTCGCTGTAGAACAAAAGCTTGAAAAGGTTGTACCAAAAGAATTTAAAGTAGACGTTCACCATTGGCTAATACTACACGGGCGCTACACCTGCGTAGCACGTAAACCTAAATGTGGCAGCTGTATTATTGAAGACTTGTGTGAGTTTAAAGATAAAACAGAGTAACTATAGGCAGCCTTGAGCGATAGCCAGTCATTTTGGAGGGCTGGCAATAAGTTACACCATTTGCTATTGATAGCATCTCATAAAACAAGGAAAGTGTTCTCTATTCAAAAGGTTAGGTAAAAGAGGTTTAAATGGAATTAAGTTTTCAAACAGAATCAGTGGCTCTGTTGTTTTTAGTACTTTTCTCGTTGACTGTTCTCCCAGTAAAAATTGGAGCTACAATCTTTGGTGCTACAAATAATGAATTTAAATATTGTGCTATTTCAGTATTTTTATGTACTTTTATTGCGATTATTTGTTCAAAAATAATAGGTGGTTTCTCTGGTTTGCTTGCCGGGTACATAGGCGTTTCTATTGTTTACTCAAGAGTACTTGGCTTGTCTTTATCATGGTCTTTTCTTTTTACTTTCGGTATTTTTTTTATACAAGTGGCTACAGTTCAGGCTCTCACAAAGTTTGGAATTTTCACCTAACAAAGTTGTAAACGCAGTCAAAAAAGTTGGCTTTGCTCTTGCCTCACAAAATTTTAACCAACTATTTTTAGCGGGTTACAACGATGTTGAGGCTATAGGATTTCTCTTTATAAAGAGAAACAGCCTGTTTTATGGCGTTCGAATGCATTATCTAATACTTTTAGCGCTTAGAGTTGATTTAAGGAACTCGTTTTTTAATTGAATTTGGCTGTTGGAGTTATTCTACAGTCTCATTAGCTGTTAAGGAAACTATGAACATGGAATTATTTAAGGCGTATTTAAAGTACGCTTTCCCCTACGCGTTAAAAATAGGATTTTCACTTTTTATTATTACAATTTCATTAGCTTTAGCTAAAGTCGCTTTCACTGAATTAACCGCTCCTTTAAGCATGGTAATTGAGCGTCTAATAATAGTTGCAGTTACCATGTTTGCCTTCTTTTTTACTTGTGGCTTTATCTACGGCTTGTACAAATATTATATTGACTCACCTTTTATCAAAAAGTAACTAGTTTAGATGCTGAAACAGCTAACGACTGTCCGTTGGTGCCACTCTCCAGCCACTCGACAACATAAAATGCTGATAATAATTGGTAAGGTATTTTACTGTGTCGGATGGCACTTCGCTTATTCGACCTGCACTGGCACAAAACTGCCCATCAAATAAGTATGATTTTTATACTCCAGTGGTATAAAACTTAAAGGGAAGTATATTGTCGTTGATAATGATCAAAATCTTTATGCTTACGATGCAAACAGAAAACACATGAATTTCATTGCGCCTCTTATTTGTAGTAGCAAATGAAATAAAACAATTATTAGAACACTATCAAAGTATTAATTTCACAAGTTACACTCCTTTGGTTATGCTAGTGAGCATTATAAAATTATATTGCGAAACCCTCTATGCTACCTCTACTTCGTATCTTGATAATTGAGCAAGACCCAGCCACCTTACAAGGGCTTTCAACGAATCTGTCAAAGACCATTCCTAACTTTGAGCGAGACGACATTCATATCGATATTATTGAATGCCTCGAGCTTAAACACGCGCTGGAATGTGTAGAGGAAGATGGTGATATTCAAGCCGTAGTTCTAAGCTGGGATATGCACAATAAAGTGGGTGAGCGGATGTATAGCCGCTTTATTGAAGAGTTAAAGGCAATTCGCCTTGAGTTACCGGTTTATGTTATTGGCGACGACACAAAAGGGCTGGAGATCGTAAACGAATCAGAAGAAATCGAATCATTCTTTTTTAAAGATGAAGTAATTTCTGACCCAGAAGCTATTTTAGGTTATATGATTAACGATTTTGACGACCGCTCTGAAACGCCATTTTGGACGGCGTATCGTCGTTACGTTGGTGAAGCAAACGACTCTTGGCATACACCGGGTCATAGTGGGGGTTCTAGCTTTAGAAACTCCCCTTATATCAAAGATTTTTATCAGTTTTACGGCCGCAATGTATTTGTTGGCGACCTGTCGGTTTCGGTAGACTCGCTAGGTTCATTGTCAGACAGCACCAATACTATTGGTCGCGCTCAAGAATCAGCAGCGGCTACGTTTGAAGTTAAGCACACCTATTTTGTTACAAATGGTTCATCTACCTCAAATAAAATCATCTTGCAGACACTCCTGCGCAAGGGAGATAAAGTAATTGTCGACCGTAATTGCCATAAATCAGTACACTATGGCATCTTGCAATCAGCCAGTTACCCCATTTATTTGGCGAGTATCTTAAATCCAAAATATGGCATTTTCGCGCCACCGTCGTTGGCCGACATCAAATTAGCAATTGAAAACAATACTGATGCTAAATTACTAGTGCTTACCGGGTGTACTTACGATGGCCTACTTAGCGACCTGAAACAAGTCGTCGATTATGCTCATCAATATGGTATTAAAGTGTTTATAGATGAAGCCTGGTTTGCATACTCTTTGTTTCATCCTAGCTTTCGTCATTATTCTGCGATACATGCAGGGGCTGACTACATCACCCATTCGGCGCATAAAGTAGTATCGGCGTTTTCTCAGGCGTCTTATATTCATATTAACGACCCCGATTTTGATGCCGATTTCTTTCGAGAGATTTATAGTATCTACGCTAGTACATCGCCTAAATATCAGCTTATTGCATCGCTTGACGTGTGCCAAAAGCAATTAGAGATGGAAGGCTATAAGCTGCTCAATGCGCTGCTAAATCATGTTGAGGAGTTTAAACAACAGATGGCCTCGCTTAAGCAAATTAAAGTATTAGCTAAGCAAGACTTTATGGAAATATTCCCGCATTTTAGTGGTGATAATATGGGTCACGACCCATTAAAAATCCTTATTGATATTAGTGAGCTACCTTACTCATTAAAAGATATTCATAAATATCTACTGGATGAAATTGGGCTAGAGATAGAAAAATACACACACAGCACCATTTTGGTTTTACTGACGCTTGGCGGCACGCGCTCAAAAATAATTCGTTTGTACAACGCATTGAAAAAGCTAGACAGCGGTAAAGTAAAACTATCGAAATCGACGCGTAGAGCTCGCTTACCTGAAAATTTACCAGCCATAGACTTGGCGTGTATTCCAAGCGATGCTTTTTATGGCGACCGCGAATCTGTGCCTATTAGCAAAAGTAACAACCGCATTTGTGCAGGTTTAGTTACTCCATACCCACCGGGCATTCCGCTTTTAGTCCCAGGCCAGCATATTACTGATGATCATGTTGAATATTTGCAAGAGTTGGCAAGCCAAGGACTGACTATTCAAGGCAGTTTCGATGGTGAAATTTATGTTCTTAAGGGTAAGGTTAAGAAGTAACGGTATTGGTTTAATACTATCTCGATAATAATACCAATCTGCTTATATACGGGGTCTATTTAACGTTAAGAAAATTACGCTAGAACTAGGCAAAAATTTTTGTATCTAGTTGTTCTAAATAAAAAATTTTTAACGACGTTATAGTGCAATTTAATTCGTTAAATTGGTCAAAGATTTATGCAGGTTGGTATAATTGCTGGTGGCAGTGTCGCAAGACATTGCCGCTGTAACGGTATTGATAAGTAAAATACAAAGTGGAATAAATCATTTTTGTAAATGTTAACTAATTATAGTTAAAAAAAAGCAAGCCAGGTGGCTTGCTTTTAGCGTCTTTAAATACACACACTTATAGACTCGATTTAACTATAACTTTTAAAATCTATAGCTTGCGCCAAATGTAATACGGCGGTCTGTAATACCTTGGAAACAAAGTAAAGCACCTTCGTTCACACAAGACTGGCTAACTTCTGATTCAGTTAAGTTAACGGCTTCAATACCGATATTTAGCTGATCGTTCACATCATAACTTATGCTGGCATTAAGCTGCCCTCTGTCTTCTTGTACAACAGGGAAACCCCATGGGAAGCTTGAAGTGCTTCCAAAGTCAGTTGAACGGTACCCTTCGCGCCACGTGTAACGCGCTCGAGCAGATAGACCGTATTTCTCATAGTAGAATGTGATGTTATATGCGTTTTCTGACAGATCAATGAGTGATTGCTTAGCACTTATGTCTGCATCCGGGTTACCGGTTGTTAATGCAAAAACAGCATTTGCACGACTCGTTGCGGTGTCAAATGATTCACCACCAGAAAATTCTTGATAGGTGTAGTTAGCAACCACACCAAAACCTGATGCCCAGCCTAGCTCTTTTTCAAAATTTGATAAGTCGTATTGAGCTGCAAGCTCGATGCCTTGCTGTGTTGTTTCACCAGAATCATTAATAGTAGTTTGTGTTGGTACACATAACCCTACACCAGCATCTGGGCCAAATACGTTTATGTCAGCAATTGGGTTAAATATGCCGCCGCCTTCACATTCTGGACCATTTGTATCGCGAAAGCCTGTGCTTGGGTCTTCAAATGGGTCAACTTGCTGTGTAACGTGCAAATCGCTACGTGTTTTATGAAAGTACCCCACACTTAATAAAGCAGCGGGTGCAAAATACCAATCAGTGGATATATCGAAAGAAGTTACTTCTTCTGGCTCTAAGCCTGAGTTACCTATTGAAACTGCACTATTAGGGCTGGTGCCAAACGTAACAGACGTAGATAGGTCATCAAAATCTGGGCGTCTGATATCTTTTGACCAACCTAAACGAACAATCACATCTTCACTTACATTCGCGGCTAAATTAAATCGCGGTAAAAAGAAATCGTAATCTCCTTTTGACGTTACCTGAGTCACCAGTTCGTTGCCACTTCCATCTTGAGTAACAGAGTTACCTAGCGATGTAACTTCAGTCTCTAAATAACGTAGGCCAAAGTTACCGCGAAACATGCCATACTCAAAATTAGCTTGTGCATATAAGGCATGTGTTTCTTCTTCAATATCAAAAAACGCATTTACTTGAGACGTTGGTGAACTTATTGGACCACGATCAGAACCCGTTATTGCATTATTAGCTTCAATCGCTTGGTTAAGTGCTGCTAATACAGCTTGTGGATCAGAGGATGCAAGCTCTGGGTTTATAAGTAAGAAATCACGAATATAAAGTGCTCGCCCATCACCATCGTTAAAGTTATCTGGGCCCGCTGTTAATAATTGTGCAAATAAATCACCCGTTGGACTATCAGCCATATTTCTTAAACCAACGTTAGAGCGAACTTGATCCGACATACTGCTCGTTTTGCTGTAGCGGTAACCAAAATCGACTGACGTTATTACATCATCTAAGTAATATGTAAAATCTGTACGAAACGCATCTTCTGTATTTTCTGACTCGTCTTGCCCTTGGTTTACATCACGTAGAACAACATTTGCAGGGTCGAGTAATTGAGCCATTGTTGGCGCGTTTGCCTCCCCCGTTGCAATACCAAATGTAAGTGCATCACCTGTAAGATCATACTCAAAAGGAGTACCGTTTTCATTTGACGAATTAGTAGCGACATTTGGATTTATAAAATTAAGCGTTGTATTAAAGCTTGGTGTAGTTGAATCAGAACGAGAGGTTGAGGCTTCAACACTTGCAAATAATCTATCGCCTTGCCATTCGCCCCCTATTCTAAATATTTTGCTCTTTGTAATGCGTGAATTAGTATCGCTAGAAAAACGTAAGTTAGGATCGCCACCACCGTCTTCAACTGGAATAACGCCTCTTACGGCCGCTTGTATGCTGCCTAGGTTTTGTCCGTCAAGTGAACCAAAATTAACTGTTTCAAATTCACTCGGTATTGATACATTTCTAAGATCACTTAGGCCAGATGCTTGTACTCTTGAGCTTTCTTGGCGGCGCTCTTGATCATTAACAACTGCATCAAAAAAGAATTTCATATTATCGTTTGGTGCATATTCAAATGTACCTGCGAAGTTTTTTGTCTCGTATTCGTAATTATCGTAATCTTGAATTAAAAATTGTACTGGTAGAAAATCAAACGATTGTGCACTTGCAGCACCACTATCAGCGGCTACCGAATTATCTCTATCAGCACGAGGACGAAATGCGGTTACGTCTTGCTCACTGTAACTACCACTAAATACAACACCAAACTTACCGCCAGAATCAAGCTCCCAGTTATCACCCCAAGCACCCGATACCCTAGGAGTAACACCATCTGTTGATAAGCTACTATCTTCACCTTGAACTCTAATTGAGCCTAGAGTTTCATTTAACTGTAACGGGCGAATTGTTTTAAGGTTTATTGTTGCGCCCACAGAGCCTTCGATTGTTTTTGCTTCAGGTGATTTAATTACTTCTACACCGGAGATGATTGCAGCTGATACATCTTCAAAACTAATGCCACTTCGTCCAGACCCTGAGCCAACTGTTGATACGCCGTTCACTTCTGTACGATTGGCATTGGTACCACGAATTTGAACACCTGTACCTACCCCTGCTTCACGGGTAATTTGAATCCCTGTTACATTTTCAAGTACTTCTGCGAGGTTTTGATCTGGTAGCTTACCAATATCGACAGCCTCAATAATCTCAACAAGGCTATCTGCTGAACGCTTTTGTGCAAGCGCATTTGTAAGCGATTGTCGAATGCCTGAAACTTCGATAACCTCAAGATCGTCTGCAGCTTTTTTTGGAGCTTCTTGCGCCTGTGTAGACAAAGACATACCAAGTGCGGTTGCCGATATAACTGCCAGTGTAATTTTAGATAACTTGTGACTCATAGTTTTTTTCCTGTGTGTGTGAAATGCTATGTTTAACCAGCTACTTTATTGTTTTTATTAAAAGCCCTTAATTATTACAAACCCTTAACTTTATATTTACACCCAACTATAAAAAGGTCAACCTTTTGGTAATAAATTTAGATCAAATATTATGCAATATGTTATTACCAAAATAGAAAAACTTAACTAACCTATAATTTAAAATCATAAAGTAGATTTTAAGTTCATGTTATTTATTGATTTTAAATTTAATTAGAAATTGAGCTGTCAATTACAAGGGTTAAAAGAGTTAGTGTTTTAAAAATGAAATAATTTAGGAAGGAGAAACCGATGATGTTGGGCGTGCTGAATAAATGGCATTATTGGTTAACCAATTTAGTTTTGAGTCAAGAAGCGTTATTAGAGAGCGAGCTGTGTTGAGTGCTATTTATTAGCGCTATTGAAAATATAAAATTGAAGAATTTAGGGATCAAAAAAGGCGGTAAAACCGCCTTTTTAATGTGATTTAATGTTTAACTATTATTACAGCTTGTAGCTTAAGCCTAAGAATAAGCGTGGGCCGTAGTCATTCACTTCACCTAAGTTTCCTTCAACAAAGAAATCTTGTGATTTAGGTGCGCTGAACAAGTTAATTGCTTCTGCTTTAACTCTAAAGTGCTCATCGATTTTGTATGATGCGCGCATTTCCCATACGCCTACGCCATCAACATAACGAAGTCGAGTACCATTTGTAGTATATGGTTGGAAATACTCACTACGATATTTGTAAATAACAGCAGTATCAAATCCACCAATTTGGTAGTACAGCTGGCTACTAAATACATGCTTTGAAAAACCAGGTACTGAAGCCGACTCAATAATACCGTCAGTTAACTGTGTAGTATTACCGTCTACATCAGTAACAAACGTATCGCCGTATAAGCTATCTTGGAACTCAAAGTCAGTATCTGCATAGTTGTAACCAAATTTCATACCGATGCCATTATCCCAGCGGTAAGAAAATGAAGCTTCAAGACCTAATATTTCACTGTCCTCGTCTGACGTAACAGAGTTGGTGATTGGTAGTGAAACTGTTTCACCACCAACAGTAAATTCTTCAATTACGGTTTGTTGTTGAAAACCGCCATTGAACTGTTTGTAGTATAGGCTTAACGCTAAGATTGAATCTTCGTTAGGGTACCATTCAAACGCAGCGTCGTAGTTCCAAGACATAAGTGGTTGAGTGTCTGGATTACCAGAACCATTTACACCCACTAATAAATCGCTGATTGAAGTTGCTGTACCTTCTGTATCTTCTTGGAATGTACGGCTATAGCCTAAATCAGATGGATCTGCGCGTGACATACCACGGTATATACCAGCTCGGAATAAAATATCTTCACTGTAATCAATAACTAGGTTAAAGCTTGGTAAATACTTAGTGTAATCGCCACCACTTTTTATTTTATCCAGTGAACCGTTATCAGACTCAACTAGAGACAGTATACCTGTGTCACTTGTTACTACGTCAAAGCTATTTCTAAAGCCAATCGAAGTTACTTCTGTGTCTACAATACGAAGACCAAAGTTACCGCGAATGAATTTGCCAAACATTTCAGTATCGTAGTTAGCCATTAAGTAAACTGATGTTGTTTTCTCTGTTACATCAATTGTACCTGCATTTTCATATTCAACTTCTGGGTAAGCAAACACACCATCAGCGTTAGAACCCGCTACAGCTTGTGAGAAACATACGTTATCGTATGTAGCCCATGATGAACCTGTACCGCTAGCTACAACGTTACCGTCGCTATCAATATTTGTTACGATATCACCATCAGATACACTCGATAAAAAGCCTGATTCAGGGAAATCGATTTGACAACCTTGTAATACGTCAAGCGCTTCAGTACCAGAGTCTAGTGTAAATTCGTTTCTTGAACCGTTACCTTGGCTACCACCATACTGTAGGAAGGTCATTTCAGATGTTCTAATACCACCTTGAATACTTGTAAAAACGTTGCCATCTAGCGCATAGTCAAAATCTAGTCGCGCTGAGATAACTTCGTTTTCACGAACATTTTCACGGTCAAGTCGTGTTCTTAGGCTATCTGTAAAGTTTGAAATATCTGTTACGTCAAAATCTGTCAGTGTGAAATGAGGAATTTCATCGCCCATATCCCAAGAAAAGAAATTGCGACCTGATGTTCTACCACGGTTAGATATTTGAAGTTCTTCACGTTCAGTTTTTGAATACGCTAAATCTAAGTCAACAGTTAATCTATCGGTAACTGTATGTTCTATATTTATGCCGTAACCTTGGTAGTTTTCTTCACGAGAAAATTGCTCACCCGCTGATTCAATGCGCTCTTCACCTTCCCAATGTAAAATACCGCCTACATCGTTAGTTACAAGTGTTGGACCGGTTACACCTGGTGTTGCACGTTTTTGTAAAAAGATTAAATCGTGGCGTGCTTCTTGTTGTGTTCTATCTGAAATTTGTGCATCAAAGTTAACATCCCAATCAGCTGACGGTTGGTATTGCAGTGCAAAAAATACTGCATCACGTTCATCAGATGTCTCGTTTTGACGAAAGCTTCGGCTACTGCCAGTCCAAGCATAAGGAGTCCCATCACTTACTGCTTTACCTGTTTCTGGATCAATTTCTGTATCGTAACCTTGGTTACTACTGCCATTAACTTGGTCTTCACAGTCGCCTGCGCTGCTGCGATAAAAACCTTCATTGGTATTAGTCGGATCGTTTAAACACGCCCACAATGAAGAACCTGATGGGCTAGAGCTTCTGTATTCAGCCTCTGGTTGACTAATTTCTTGGCGCTGCACACCAAAAGACACACCAACGGCTTGGCCGTTATCAAATTCAAACTGATCAACATAACTAAACGTGCCACGGTAACCCGCGTCACTTTGTAGCGAGTTATCTACATTACCTTCATCAGGGTTGTAATTTAGTTTAACTTCAGCTGATACACGTTGTTTGCCAAAATCAAGTGGAGTTATAGTTTCAAGTGCAATAACACCTGCAACACCACCTTCAATCATTGAGGCATCTTGCGTTTTATATATCGCTACTTTTTTTACAAGTTCAGAAGGAAACTGCGAAAAGTTAACTGAGCGGTCACCACTACCATTAGTCGCTTCACGACCATTAATGTGTGTTGCACTTAAAAATGGACCAAGACCACGGATAGTGATTTCTGTAGCACCACCGTTTTCACGATGAGATGCAGCACCTGTAATTGATTCTAGTGCTTCACCGATAGACAGTGCTGGTAAATCACCAATATCTTCAGATGACAGGCCATCAACTACCGTTGTTGCTTCACGTTTAATTGCTATTTGGTCTTGAATCGTTCTACGTGTACCTGTAACACTAATTATTTCAACGTCTTCTTCAACTTCTGTCGCTTTTCCCTGATCTTCCTGTGCGCTTGCTGTAAATACGCAAGAACTTGCCATACCTGCGATGACCGCTGTTCTTACCCATTTTGCAACTGGGCGCATTGCAAACTGCCCTGTTGTAGAATTATTGTTATCTCGTGACTTCAACGACATTTGAATTCTCCGCTGGTTGTTGTTGTGTGATTTTAGTGTGTTAGCTTGTTATGCTGATGTATATTTTATGTGACCTTTGACATTAATATACTTAAACCCAGCACGATGATCAACCAATTTGACGTTTTAATATTACCATAAGGTATACCAATTTTAACTTAACGGCATTACCAGTAGGTCAGGCAGGTTTTTTACTAGAATATATATAGATCTAAACTAGTCGATAAATGGGTAATGTAGGTTGAGAAAAGTGTGGTGATTATTAATAAATAATAAAAAAGCCCCAAATTTGGGGCTTTTAAAAGTTAACTGATTATTTGGTTACTTAATCGTTTTGTATTTTCCATGTAGATCCAACACCTACTTCAGATGATTGAATATAATGAAGACCTTTAGCACCCGCCTCTGCCTGAAGGCCTGCAGGGTCAGTTTCTAATAACGTACTTGCTGCTGTAACGTACTCAAGCACTTCTTTACCATTAGTTGCTGGGTCTTGGTCAATTGCACCATCAGTATCGAATGCGCCATTACCATTTAGTTTTCTAATTTCAACCCAGTCACCGCTTGCATCGCCTGATACTCGACTATCCATATAACCAAAGTTGTTACTTAGCAGCGAGCTGTCATGATTAATTAAGTCACAGTCATATTCAAAAGCATGGTCACTATCAAGTGTATTTGGGTAAAATAGGCCTTGAGTTGTAGCACTGCTGCTTATTGTATCTGCGTCTGTTTGATCACCTAAACCGTTTGCAATTAAATTTCCATTAAAGTTTATAACAAACGCATTTTTGGTCAGCCCATAGAGTACCGGCGCATTCGCTGCGGTTAACTCATCACAGTCAGCAACAGGAGCGCGAGAACCAATTTCCGTACTAAATACAATAGGTTGCTGTGAATTCAAAACCGTATTGTTTGTTACATTTAGTGTAAAGTCGCCAGCGCTATCAAGCACAGCTTGGTTACCCGAGTTTGGCACACCGCCGTCAGCTTGCGAAAATGGATTTGCCGTAAATACAATACCGCCCGCTTCTTTATTACCAGAACGAATACCAGCAATGTAGTTGTTACTCACAGTATGACCAAGTGGTGTGATCAATACCCCAGCAGGTCTATCACTTGAGCTTGCAATATCTGTAGTACGAATAATGATGTTGTCTGTAACACTATTAAATCCACCATCTTCTAATGAAATACCACCATTAGGATTTACGATTGTATTGCCTTTGATGGTTGCGCCAGAAGTTTGTACACGCATTAAACGACGACCCGTTACAAAGTTTTCTACGCGGTTATACTGAATAGTAAAGTTTGCGTTATCAGCTGCGCCACTAGCCGTTGTACTACCTGCATTGATTAAGTATAAACTTGATTGATCAAAGTTTGGATTATCACTGTCACTAAATAAATTATATTGAATAATGTGATCAGAGCTTGATGATGATATTTTTATCACAGACCCTTTTTCTGCTACATTTCGATTAGAAAATGTATTTCGCTCAACCAACGCACTTTGACCTTTTATCATCAGCCAATGGTATTCAGAGTTATTGAGTGTCGCTTCTTCTCCATCCATCGTGTTTTGCGAAAAAGTAAAGTTATCCCCTTCTGAGTAAATAACAGCACCCTCTTCGGTTTCACAAAATGCACCCGCTTTAGTATCTATATTCTTAAAGGTAAGCCCTGTTAACCCAGCGCCATCTACTCCAGCAGCTACATGCACACATACTTCACCACTAAGTACAGGAGTTTGACCTTCTACAGCGCGAAGCGTTACTGCACTGGTTAATAAAATTGCGTCCATATCAGCATAAACACCGGTGTTTAAACCAATAACATCACCGTCAGCTAAACCGCCACTTATAGCACCAAGGAGTGCTTCAGGGTTACTAACTAATTGAGTGTAAACCAGTGTATCAAGTGAGTTTGTAACCTCACTCGCAAAGCCATCATTATCTGTATACGTGGCTTTTACTGACATTATTGAGCCAGCGTAATCAGAAGGCGTAAATGTTTTACTATTGCTCCCTGCTATTTCAACGCCATCAGCAGACCAAGTATAAGTAACGTTTGCCTCTTCAACGCCGTTGTTATCAGTTATCTCAGCGGTTAACTCGCCAGTTGTTAAATAAGGCACTACGCCCATAATGGCTACGCTACCGGCTTCGTCAACCGCAACAGCAGAAACAGCAATTGTTTCCTCTGATGTATTATCCTCGATAAACCCATTATCATCTGTATAAGCAACCTGAACACTTATCTTTTGACCTAAAAGTGATGCATCAACTGTAAAGGTGCTCTCTATTGCGCCATCTATCTCTTGTGCGTCAGCAAGCCATTGATAAGTGATATCTCCTGTCGCCCCATCTGTATCATTAATTTCTGCTGTTAATGTATTTCCAACAGTTGGCGTGCCGCTAATTGTAACTTCGCCTTCTGAGTTTGTTCGTGCGACAACCTCTGTACCGGCTGAAGTTACAGACTCGTTAAACCCACGGCTATCTTCAAAAGATGCACTAACTGTAATAACTGTACCAAACTGTGCGTCTGTTAACGTAAGCGTTGCAAGTGCTTCATCAGCAATTTCTACGTCATCTGCAAACCATTTATAAGTTACTGTATCGCCATCAAAGCCATTGTCGTCAGCTACATTAGCAGTTAGTTGCGAACCAACTAGCGCGTCGCCTGTAATAGTTAAACTTGCAGGAAATGCGATTGCGGCAACATCTGCGGTTGGTTCTGTAATATGCGATTCATTAATACCGCCATCATCGGTATAAAGCCCTTGAACTGTAATTGGTAACCCTATCTGATCGTCAGTCAATGTAAATGAAGCGCTATTTGCACCAGCAATTGCCTCACCATCTGCATACCAGTAGTAAGTCACGTCACCTGAGATACCATCAGGGTCACTAACTTCAGCTGTTAATGTTTGTCCGCTTGTAACAGTTCCACTAAGAGCAATAGAGCCCAAGTTGTTGTCATTGTTGTTTGAGTTTGTGTCACAACCAACGATTGCTGCTGCAATAGCGCATAGCGCAAAATGTTTGAATTTCATGGTGGCTCTATTCTCCAAATTTATAGTTTTAATATTTGGCTATCTATTGTGTGTGTTACCAAATAAATCATGTGTTTATTACCAAATTCATTTAAATTGCAAATAAATTGTTAACCAACTTGGTAATATAACCACAATAAAATAAGTTTTTCCACTATCCCCACCTAATTAAATAACAATAAATAAACACCAAGTTAACCTTGGGCTTTTATTTTTGGTTAAAAATTGAATTCAATTGTGAAAAATAACGTTGAAGATACATAGCGTTATAGTAAAAACTTAGTTTTATATAGGGTTTAGTAGGTAATATTATTAAATATATGTGAAGTATTCTTATTTGAAGACAATAAGAAAAGAAGTGAGTTTGTATAAAGAGGATGATTTACAAAGAGAATTAAAATTAAGGGTAAAACAAGGGGCAATTTTCTTACCCCTTTTTTTGAGTGCTGTTTTATAACATGGCGTTATTATAAAACTCTACAGGCTCATTTGAACCCAAAGCAACAGGCACACGCTGGTGCAAGCTAGTTGGCGCAATATCTAAAATTCGCGTTCCTCTAGAGGTTGCTTTACCACCTGCGTTTTCAACTAAAAGTGCTAACGGGTTTGCTTCATAAAGCAGTCTTATTTTTCCGTTATCGTTACCACTGCGTTTATCTTGTGGATACAAAAATAACCCGCCTCGGCATAAAATACGATGAACGTCGCCTACCATCGCTGCATTCCAACGCATTGAGCTTTTTTCAAAGCTTTCACAGGTGTATAGCAATTTATCAAAATACACTTGAGTTGGTTCGTCCCAGTAACGGTAGTTAGCCATATTTACGGCAAATTCACGACTTTGTTCTGGTACACTTAACTGCTTATTTGTCAGTAAGTAACCGCCGTGTGTTGAGTCTAACGTATAACAACGCGTAGGACCGCCAGTACTCATTACAAGTAATGATGAAGGGCCGTATAACACATAGCCTGCACATACTTGATTTACACCGGGCTGACTAAATTGCTCGTCGCTGTCAAAAGGAACATCATCACGGGCTAAGTAAATAGTAAATATAGTGCCTATTTGCCCATTAACATCAATATTAGAAGAGCCATCTAACGGGTCAAAAGCAACAATAAACTTACCTTCAGGGTGGCCACCTACCGCATGATCTTCTTCCTCTGATGCAACAGATCGTACACTGCTATCATCAAGTAGGATGTCTTTAAGTAGTTGGTTTGCGATTACATCAAGCTTTTTTTGAACTTCACCTTGAACGTTTTCATTCAAAGTTGAGCCTAAAACACCGGCTAATTCACCTTGGCTTACTCGAAAAGCAATTTCTTTACTGGTCGCTAAAATTGTGCGAATAAGTAAAATAAGATCGGTATCTACACCGTCTTCTTTCAATACTGTATTTAATCTTTTCATGCGCTATACCTGTTTACACAATTTAGATCGTCAAAGCATTGCTCTAGCCTTGCAACCATACTTTGCTCTGAATGACGCAACCATACACGAGGGTCATAGTATTTCTTGTTTGGCTTATCATCCCCGTCAGGGTTACCAATTTGCCCTTGTAGGTATGCTTGCTTGTCTTTGTAGTAATCTAAAATACCTGTCCAACACGCCCACTGCGTATCGGTATCAATATTCATCTTCACTACGCCATACGTTAAAGACTCTGCAATTTTACTGTACTCAGAACCACTACCACCATGAAAAACAAAGTTAATTGAGTTACTTGGTAGATTAAATTTTTCTGATACGTAAGCTTGTGAATCTTTCAAAATAGTTGGCGTAAGAACAACGTTACCCGGTTTATATACACCATGAACATTGCCAAAAGAGGCTGCAATTATAAAGTTAGGGCTAATACGACTTAAGCGTTCGTAAGCAAATGCAACATCTTCAGGTTGAGTATATAAAGCAGAACTATCTAAGTGTGAGTTATCAACACCGTCTTCTTCGCCACCCGTGCAACCAAGCTCAATTTCAAGCGTCATACCTATTTTTGCCATACGCGTTAAGTAACGTTCACAAATTTCGATATTTTCTTCTAAAGGCTCTTCTGACAGATCAATCATATGTGAGCTAAACAATGGTTTGCCAGTCAGTTCAAAGTGTCTTTCACCTTCATCAAGCAAACCATCAATCCAAGGTAGTAGCTTTTTAGCTGCGTGATCAGTGTGAAGCATCACTGCTACTTCATAATGTGCTGCCACTGAATGTACATATCTTGCAGCACTTACCGCCCCAAGCACAGCTGATTGTTGCTCTGGTAAAGATAAGCTTTTACCACAAAAAAATTGTGCTCCACCATTAGAAAGCTGAATAATAACGGGCGAGTTTTTCTTTTTAGCAGCTTCTAGCGTCGCATTAATAGATGTTGTACTAACAACATTTACCGCTGGCAACGCATATTGATTAGTACGTGCATGCTCGTACACAGCACTTACTTCGTCGCCAACGATTACGCCTGGTAGTATTGTTGGGGCTAAATAATTCATTTATGAAATCCTTTCTATTTTAAAGCCTGGATACAAGAATCAGTAATTGCTTGCCAATTTTCTTGTTCAACCCATTCTTTTTTCGCTATCCAAGTACCGCCAACGGCGAATACATTATTTAAAGAAAGATAGTCCATTTTGTTACTTTCGCTAACGCCACCTGTAGGACAAAAGCTGACTGCTCTAAATACTGACGACACAGCTGACACAAAAGGAGCGCCACCGGCAAGCGATGCTGGGAATAATTTTTGCTCTTCAAAGCCATATTCAAGCGCCATTAAAATATCACCGGTGTTTGATACACCAGGAAGTACCGGCACATTACATTTAGCAAGTGCTTCAAGTAACGCAGGAGACACCGCTGGGGTTACAATAAAATCAGAACCCGCTTCAAGTGCTTGCTCCAAAATATCAGTATTGATGACTGTTCCCGCACCTACTTTTAGCTCAGGCACCTGTGCTTTAATAGCTTTTAATGCCTCTATTGATGCCTCTGTTCTTAGCACTACTTCAACTAAAGTAAGCCCAGCATTGGCCATAGCTTTCGCTATTTGAACACCTTGCTCTGGAGTATCTGCTTGAATTATAGGTAGCAGTGTTTGTCCTGCCATAAGTTCAGAAAAGCGAGTCATAACGTTGTTCCTTTATAAAAAGTAATGCGGCCGAGGTATGGCGGCCTTTAATGTTTAATTATTTTGTTATACCAATTGCATTAAATTAATGAGCTATTATAGCGACAAGAAAATAGCTCAATAACAAGGCTAAAATTATGATACATAGTTGCTCTATATAAATAATTTTTAACGTAGTTAGTGAGTTATTTAATACGCTAAGGTGATCATGTTTTTAATAAAATTGGTATCAGATCCCAGCTTCAGCCATTGCTAGCTGAAATATATCTTTTGGAGCAATAGCACCTGGTTGCTGTATAACAGTCCCTGCCGCTTTTGCAGCAAGTTGTACAGCACTTGAAATTGATTTATCAGATAAACGTGCACCTAAGTAAACACCGTTAAAGGCATCGCCTGCGGATGTCGTATCTACAACATTTGTTACCGGTATTATGGTGTGGCTTTGAAGCGTATCGCCCTCTTTTGTCACTACCGATTCAGGGCCATTTTTAACAACAATTTCTTCAATTTGGTAAGGCTTTAAATATTCAACAACTGCTTCTACGCTATGAACGTCATAAAGTGTTGTTAAATCTTCAACGCCTGGTAGGGTAATATCTGCAAACGTAAAGGCTAAATGATACTGCTCTTTTGTTTCCTCTACACTATTCCACAAACGTGCTCTGTAATTAGGATCAAAAACGATTTTAACCCCAGCATCTTTAAGCTGCTTTACCACTTTCCAAAAGTCTTCACGTGCACTTTCTTCAATTATTGCTAATGAAATTCCTGAAAAGAAAAACATATCACCTTGGCTAAGCTGCTCGAGTGCATCAGCATCTAAAAAATCAACAACCTTTTTAGCTGCAGAATCATTGCGCCAATAAATAAAGCTACGCTCACCATGCTCATCAGTTTCTATGTAGTACATACCAGGTACTTTGGTGTCGTGAGCAAATACAAGTTGCGTATTTATTTGTTCACTCTCAAAGCGTTCTAGCATTTTTTTACTTAAATTATCTTGACCTAAAGCCGTAACAACCGAAGTAGTAACCTGCGGGAAGCAACGTTTTAAATACACTGCAGAATTATAAACATCGCCTGCAAATGATTGGTGCAGTGTTGCCGCGCTCATAGCTCTAAGCTCGACCATGCATTCACCGATAAAGTAAATATTTTTCATCTTGGAAGTTACCCTATGTAGTTAACTGCTATGCACTTATACAAAATATGTTGGCATAGCAGTTATTATCTAGATTATTGAGGCTTTTTAAGAGGTTCTATTTTTGGAATTAAAATCCAAACAGCTGCCATTGCTATGATGGCTAAAGAAGCACCAATTACAAATGCTGGTGTGTAGTTACCATCAGCAGTAAGAAAAGGTACTAGCGATGTAAGACCTACAGCACCAAGCTTTGCCGCCATACCAGAAAAACCTGATAATGTACCCACTGCTTTTTTACCTAACAAATCACTTGGTAGTGTTTGCACGTTACCAATTGCAGTTTGAAAACCAAATAAGATAACAGCCATAATTAGTACCGCTGTTGTTGGTCCGCCTGGATTTGCCATTGCAAGTAGCGCTGGTAACATAATTAAACAACCCAGCGTAATAGTAAGCTTACGTGTTTTGTCTGTATTCCAACCTGCTTTGAGTCGATTTTGAGCCAATAAGCCACCAAACCAAGCACCAAACATAGCGCCAACATAAGGTACCCAACCGTATATACCAATAGATTTAACATCCATACCGTATACTTCGTTTAGGTAAATAGGGATCCAAAAAACAAATAACCACCAAATTGGGTCAATTGCGGCAGAGGCAATGATTACACCCCAGCTTTGCTTACGAGAAAGTAACTCAGCAGTTGTAGGGTTATATTCCTCTTCGTCTTCGCCAGTTACATCACCGTTGTCATCAACACGTCTTTGACCTGTTAAAATGTATTCACGTTCTTCGGCAGTAAGCCAAGGATGTGAGCTAGGCGGTGCTTTAACTAAAATTAACCATGGAACTAACCAAAGGAAACCTAATGCACCAACAAAAACAAACACCATTTGCCAGCTAAAGTAGATAGTTAAATAAGCAATTAAAGGAATAGCAATAATGCCACCAATTGCGGCGCCAGAGTTAAAAATACCCTGTGCTAAAGCACGTTCTTTAGTAGGGAACCATTCTGCGTTACCTTTAGCTGCACCAGGCCAGTTACCGGCTTCTGCTACACCTAAGATTGCGCGAAAAATACTAAGACTAAGTACACCTTGTGCAAATGCATGCGCAACGGTTGCAATAGACCAAACACCTATTGATAGTACAAAACCGAAGCGTGTGCCCACCCAGTCAAATATTTTACCAAAGATTGCCTGACCAAATGCATAAGCAAATACAAACACAATAGAAATATTAGCGTATATTTGTTTGCGTTCTAGCGCTGATTCATCAGGAAATAAATCTTCAACAATGTCCGGCCAAAGCACACTAAGTGCTTGGCGGTCGATATAGTTAATAATGGTAGCTAGCGCTATTAGCGCTATAACCCACCAACGTAAGCCTTTAAGTTGCATAATTAATCCTCAAGAAAGTCTTCACGCGCTGGGCTAAAAGTATCAATCAGGATTCCGCCTGTTGGGCAGGTAGCTCCATGATCAGCAAATGGTGGGATTAAGCAGCTATCACCCGGTTTTAAGATTTTAGTTACGCCATCAATGTTAAAGTGAAACTCACCTTCAACAACATACGTTACTTGAGAATGTCTGTGAGCATGGTTATAACCAATAGCCCCTTTCTCAAACCAAATTTTAACAGCCATTAGCTCTTCGTTATAACCTAGCATTTGACGTTTTAGACCATTTCCTAAGTCTTCTATTTCGGTCTCGTTACCAAATGAAAAGTTTGCGCTTTGCTTTTGCATCCTATTTACTCCTGATTATTGTTCATCATATAAACGCCTAATCGGCCATTTAAAGTGAACTCTTTATTTTGATAATTGAATGTGTTTTTAGCTGATGTTTGTGCTTTATTAATAGCCACTAAATATGAGTTGCCTTTAATATCAAGTTCAACAAGTGTTAAATCGCCCTGCTGACTATATTCAAGCTTTGTAACTCGACTAACAGCTTCTAGGGTATATTCTTTACTTGGGTTGTACTCACCATGTGGCTCTAATACAGATATAAACTTATGTTGCTTTTGACCCTCAACACGACGAATAAAACCATTTTCGTTGCGTAAATTAAAGTGAGGGTCATTTGCGCCTATTTGAGTAAACAAGAAAGACTCATCACCTTTAACCAAGCTTGTTTGCGTATAAAAACGACCATTTTCGTTTAGCCACGTTACTTTAGCTAAACCACTTTGAGGTTGCGCTTGAGCTTTAAGCCATAGATGTTGGTAGCCATTTTTAGTACCTAGCGCAGACAGCTGCGTTGCATTTGCTTTTAACTCAAAGCTGGTATCGATAAGCTGGCCTTTATAATGCAAAGGCAGGTCAAGCTGATGCGCTTTATTTGCAGCAACATCAAATATATCAAGTGCAACTGTGCTTTGTAGTTCAGGTAAGTTAATAAGTGCAAGCGTACGCTCAAGATCAACGCCTTTATAAGCTGTGCTTATTTCGCCGCTTGAAACCGTGCCGTATTTATTTGTTTCGAAAAAGTTAAGTGTAGGGTAATTACTATTTCCTACTTCAACATTTGCATTAAAATGCGTTGTTTCGTCAACCACTACCGTATTGTGCGCAACAGTGTGTTTAGCGTAAGTTTCGTTTTCAGGTAAATAACGACCGCCGTATTTAGCTTCTACATTTAAAAAACGTGCTGCGCCATAATCAGATACAATTTCATTTCCGTGGTCGTAAAACTGCCATGTTAATTTATCAAAATGACCATGGCCCAAACCTTGTGCAGCAGGTTTAAACAGTAGCGCTTGATCGCCACCTACCTGCGTTCTCATTACAACTAAAGCACCTTGTTTACCGTCATTACCATCACCGAAGGCAACAGATTTAAACGAATAAGGTTTTGTCATGTTGTTATCAAGTGCTTGAGCTACTTTTAGCCCATCACCAGAGAGAATTATTTGGTCTTGTTGCTTAGCAATATCTAAATAACCTGCATCGTTGGTTAAGCCATACGCTGCCGTTACACCATTTACTAACTCAATGGTATCGATGCCTTTACTTTTTATTGCATCGTTAATTGGGAAGAACAAACCGTTGTAGCTAAGTTGAATCGTCGTATCAATCGCTTTTAATAATATGCCATCGCGATATTCAAAGATTTTTCGTTGTGGTTCGTTGTTTTCAATCGCTTTAGCAAACGTTACAAATGGTAATAGTGCAAAGCGTTGATAGTAAGGACCTTCGTTATAGTAACCTTGTGGTGAAAACAGCATCTCTAGCTGCTTAATAAAGCCACCCTTACCCGACTTTTCTAAATCGTATAATGATTTTTCTACCCACTCAGGTTCGCCTAATACATACCCTGCCATGCCAACACCCGCTGTTGCCCATGTTCCATGGTTATGTACTTTATTAAATGTAGACGGTTGGCCTACAGATGTGAACAACGAAACAGGACGGAGTAAGTCATTCTCGATTGTTTTAATATTATCGGCATTTAACGAGTCATGAATTAGATCATAAGCTTGTATTGTGTACACAAGCCACATTGCTTCATTTAGGCTTTGCCAAAAAAACTTGCCTGGGTTTTGCGAGTCCATTTTACGTTTTGGATGCAGACCAAGCGTTGGGTATAATTTTGCATACTCAAGCAACATATCACGTACATAGTTTGCGTATTTATCATCTTGGCTTAATTGATAAATAATGCCCGCGTTGTACATAAGTTGGTAATTCTTCTTATGGCGCTCATGTGTATAACCACCACCGCCATCTTTTGGAACGGGTACAGTGATAGGCTTTGCAATTTGTTCATCTACTTGCGCTTTTAGCGATTCAAACGCAGTAGCAAACTTTGTGCTACCGTTGCTACTAATTGCTTGGCGCATTTGCTTAACATCATCAGTAGTAATCACTAAGTTTGGGTGCGCTGCATGCGCCCCCAATGATGTAAGTAATGTAATTGCAGCTACAGCGGCTATTTTAAAACGTGTTTGGCATTTTAATAAGTACATAGTATTTACCCTGCCTTATTTAAAATGTTGTTATTTTTTAATACTGCCGTGTGTGGGCCCTTAACTCTTAACTCTTTAACGCTTGGTGCTTTAGTGGCATCAAATGTATTGCCTGAGATTTCAGTTTTAGGCTCGCCTACTGTGTGCTCTACAACAATAGGAGCAGATTTAACAAATTTATTATCTTTGATATTAGTAACCTGAACACCATGAACATAAATGCTCGCTTGCTCTTTGTTACGCTTACCAAGGCCGACATTATTAAGCGTGTTATTTGTCATTTCAAAATGAGGACCAAATGTACTTTCATCAGTACCACCACGGTAAAGCTTAAGTACACCGCCTTCCACATCATTAAATGTATTATTATTTACAATAACGTATTCCGCGTTATAAACACCTAAGTCTTCAACTTCAGTATTTAGACGTAAAATGTCACCTGTTACTGTATTAAAGGTATTACCTGTAACAATAATTTCGTCAGCCATTGCACCTTTACCAGTGATAAAGAAATGGAATGAATGATTAATATCTAAAGCATTTAACTCTGAGTTGGTCATTACAAAGCGGTAATTATCAACCATACCCCATTTTTGCGTACGAACAATGCTGTTACCTATTGCATCTGGCGCGTTTTCACCTGAAATTGATAAACCATCTAGTTTTAAGCTGCCGCCATCATGTATTTCAAACAAGGTAGAGCGTTGAAAAGTAAGTTTAGACTTTGTGTTCTGCTTTGCTTTAATTGTCAACGTTTTATCAATTTTAACCAGTTTAGACACATCATACTGGCCAGGCGCTAGTTCTAGAACATCGCCCGACTCTGCATTATCAATAGCGTCTAGTAATGCACTTACATCAGCCTTAACAGAATGTGTCTTACCAGAATCAAAATCAACTAAAGCAGGTACTTTTGCATACCAGCTAACACCGGTATCTTCTTTTTTAAGTACTTTTAAATCGCGCTTTGCACCTACATTTAAACTTTTAGATGTTGGGTAAAGTAGACCATTACTTGCTTTTTCAAGCGTGATTTTATCTTTTTTAACACCGTACGTTAGCTCAGAAAGCACTTTTGTATCTGCAATGTTGTTACTTAATACTAACCCACTTACATCGTCGAATGTTGTAAATGGCTGTTCACCATCTTGGTTTATGATTAAGTTGTTTTTCATTACGCTATTTTTTGGGGCTGCGCTACGCTCAGCATCGCTACCTGCAGCAAGTTGAATATGACGCACATTTATAAATGTGTTGTTTTCAATCGTCGCATTTTCTACTTGGTGATAACGATTAATAGATGAATTTGGTACGCCGTTCATCACAGTAAAACCACTGCCAAAACGATAGCCTGTTAGGCCTTGTAGGTAGTTATTTCTTACAATTTGATCTTTATTGATAACGCGGATACCACCTGTGTGATCAACACCATTACCAATAAAAATATTTTCTTCTATAAGATTGCCGTTACCATGGCGCAGCGTTAATGTACCGCGCGCTTCATAAAATACGTTATTACGAAGGATGTTTTTACCTGATTTAACCGAAACAATTTCCACTTCACCATTGGTACGTTCAAAGTAATTATTTTCAACCAATGTATGCGAATCAGTTAGTGAGTAATGGCTTGTGCCAATACGCAGGGTTTCACCACCGTTAGAACCAAAAGTAGGACGGTAGCCAAAATAGTTGTTATCTATACGATGATAGTTTTCCTGGCTTGCTTTAGTGTTTAAACGAACAGCAACTGTCACACCTTTATTTCGTTTGCCAACTAAATGACTATGATCAAAGCGGTTATGTTGTCCATATAAGGCAACCCAATAATCAGACTCTCGTTTGTCTGGATTACTGTAATTATCGATTACTGTTTGAGTAACTCGCGAATTGTAGGCTAATTCATTTTTATTTTTACGAAATTCTATTACAGCTGAGCTCGGTGTGTAGCCGTCTTTAAATACTAAACCTGAGGCTTCAAGGTATTTACCTGCAAGTCTTAGGTTAGATTGACCTGATAGAATTACTTTTCCGTTAGTTTCAGCGGTTAATATAATAGGAGAGTTTTTTGTACCTTGGCCTTCAAGTAGAATTTCGAAGTCAGACCAAGTACCATTTTTAAGTACTACTTTGTCGCCAGCAACTAGATTAGCTGCGATATCATTAAAAGCTTGTTTATTTTCTATAAAATAATCTTTGGCCGCTACTTGTGTGGATATGCAACCGATGAGAACTAGACTAAGCTTTATTGTATTAATCAAACGCATAGTTAACTCTTTTTCGTTGTGACTGAAAGTAGTGCTTCATCAGAATTAAAAAAAGCTGACATTGCACAAAGACTTTAGTCAATTGGTGTCATGTGTGTTAAAGCGCTTTAAGTTAAAGCTCAAAGCGCTCAATAAGGTCGAGAAGTATTACTTTTCTAACTTTTTGAAGTAATCAAAAATTTCAGGAACGTTACCTTGACCCATACCAGCGTCAAACGCTGCTTGTAGGTTAGCTGATGAACCTTCAGCGATTTTTGATTCAGTACCTAGGTCTTCTACCATTTGTAGGAAGTAGCCTAAATCTTTGTTTGCATTAGCAATCGAGAAACCAAGGTCGCTAACATTATCAACTGCATAGTTTTTACAAAATTGCATAAACGGTGAGTTAGATGGACCAGTCGACATAATGTCGAAAAGTTGTTGACGGTCAACACCAGCAAGCTCTGCCACTGCAAATGCTTGTGACATAGCACATACTGTCGTCATGCCCATGAAGTTATTGATAAGCTTAGTTGTATGACCTGCACCTAGCTCGCCAAGATGGAAAACGTTTTCACCTTGATCTTCCAGTACTGGTTTAACTTTATTGAATGTATCAATATCGCCTGCAGCCATAATGTTTAAAAGACCGTCTTTAGCATGTGCTGGTGTACGACCTAGTGGCGCGTCGATCATGCCTGCGCCTTTAGCTGCTAAATCAGCACCAATTTTTTTAGTAGATGATGGGATAGAAGTACCAAAATCAACTAATACTGCACCTTCTTTAATACCCGCTAGGATACCGTCTTCTGCGTAAACAATTTTTTCTACAACGGCAGACGTTGTAAGACAAAACATAACAATATCTGAACCTTCAGCTAGCTCTTTTGCAGTGCTTGCTGTTTTTGCGCCTCTAGCAACACATGCTGCAACCGCATCTTTGCTAAGGTCCATAACAATTAGCTCATAGCCTTTGTTTTGTAAATTTTCGGCCATGTTGCCGCCCATTAAGCCTAAGCCGATGAAACCGATGACTGGTTTTGACATGAATAACTCCTAAATATGTGGCGCATACTTTTATAAGAACAAGTAAAATTTACTCTATAAATACGCTGTGTCTTTTGTTTCAATTTGTAGAGTAACTTTAAGCTTGAGTTATTTATAAATTAACCTGTGCAAAACGTAACTCTGATTAATTACCAATACATTGTATTCACTCAAACCAAGCAACTTACCAATTGGTATGCAAAAACTGTATTACCATACGACTTTTTTGTCAACCAATAAGTTAACCAAGCAAACGTCATATTTTTACAAACTACACAATAATAAATTTAATAACCTATAAAAACAGATGGTTACATAGCAATAGCACAATTAAGCAAAGGTTAACTTTTGTTGAACAATCAGTAACTTTTTTTATACTAATAGGTTGACCAATAATTGAGTACTGGTTATTTAAATATCCAAAATTTAATAAAATGATTCATTAATTGGTAATTTATAAAGGTCGAACTCAAACTGTTTTAAGCCCACTCTCATATTAAGGTTGTGATTTATATATAATGCCTACATATATGGCTAATACATATAACCCCCCTAAAACGCGCTTAATAATAGCGCTTAGTTAAAAATACCCTTAACTTTGAATAAATAACTAAAGGAACTAAAAATGCGCTTATTACATACTATGCTTCGTGTAGCCGATTTGGATAAATCAATTGCTTTTTATACTGAAATATTAGGTATGAAAGAATTACGCAGAGCTGATAACAGTGAATACAGATACACTCTTGCCTTTGTTGGATATGGCGACGAAGCAGATAACACAGTATTAGAGCTAACTTATAACTGGGACGAGGATAGCTACGACCTAGGTAATGGGTATGGTCATATTGCTATTGAGTTTGATGATATTTACAAAGCATGTGCAGATATTAAAGCTGCTGGTGGCAATGTAAGCCGTGAACCAGGGCCGGTAAAAGGCGGTACTACTGAAATTGCTTTTGTAAAAGACCCAGATGGCTATGCAATTGAGTTAATTCAGAAAAAAGAAGACATGAGTAAATTTTAAATTACTTAACAACTAATTCAAGTTATAACAATTTGCTTAATGCCAATCTGCTTATATATGGGGTCTATTTAACGTTAAGAAAATT
>TARA_R100001244_G_scaffold86820_11_pt1 | contig 33638 bp, 29 predicted proteins | sample TARA_R100001244 | Tara Oceans TARA_R100001244 (sample SAMEA2621564) | marine metagenome | biome: marine biome (ENVO:00000447); feature: mesopelagic zone (ENVO:00000213); material: "saline water (ENVO:00002010), including plankton (ENVO:xxxxxxxx)" | depth 790 m
TGGTGCGGGGGCGAAGCTATACCGAGGCCTTCGACCTTGGGGCGCTTCTGCCCGAGCTCGCCGCAATGGAAGGCGGGCATAGCTTTAACGTGATGGTTCTGCCGGGAAAAGGGTCCCTCACGGCGGTGTTCGATCCGACCAATTTTTCGTTCAAGGCCGCACCGGCCAAGGACGGATATGCCAAAGGTATCGAGCCTGTTCTGGATGCAGCAATGCAGGATCAATTCACCCTGATTGATTTGCGACCACTGCGATCGGTCATTCGGCCGGGCAAAATGCAGAACGACCAGAACCTTGTTCGGCTCATCTTCGGCTATGATATGCTGCTCGTGATGTCGGGGTCGACCGCGTCGAGTGAGCTTATCCATGACTAGCCCGACCAGACAGGTCGGACACAAGATCCTTGCGTTGTCGATCAATTTGGCGAAAACATAGACCATGTCGGATGAATTTGATGCTGTAGGCACGATTGTCGAGGGCGGGCTAATCGCCAAGGCCTTGGATGATGAGGGCAGGCTGGTGCGGGCAGAGGGCGACGTTGCCGGCCAATGTCTGAATTGCAAGGCACCGGTGATCGGACATTATTGTGGCAACTGCGGCCAGCCGCTGCATGTCCACCGGTCGATCGGCGCCTTCTGGCACGACATCCTGCACGGTGTTTTGCATTTCGAAGGAAAATTCTGGCGCACCCTGCCGATGCTCGCCTGGAAACCGGGCGAACTGACCCGGCGCTACATCCAGGGCGAGCGCGCTCGTTTCATTTCACCGATGGCGCTGTTCCTGTTTTCGGTGTTCATGATGTTCGCGGTATTTTCCTTTCTCGGAGATCCGTTTTCGGCTGGCGATGCTGGCGTCGTCGACAAGAATGTCAGCGCCGGCATCGTTACGGAAGCAGAGGGGATCGAAGATCAGATCAAAGCCAAAACGGCCCAGCTGCCGCAAGCAAGTGGCGATAAAAAGGCCGAGCTGGAACAGGATATTCTGAATCTGAAAAAGGGACGCAATATACTGGCACCAATGATCGGCGAGGAACCACCCTATCCGGAGGTGAAGCTCAGCGATGGTGACATTGGGGATACCAATCTGTCCAAAGACCAGTTGGAAGGGATCGAGGCCCGTGTTCAGGATATTTCGAACGGCAATATTCTCACGGATGAAAGCAGTATCAGCACGGGTTCCACGCAAGCCGATCATTGGCTGAAAAATGCTGTGAAAAAAGTGACCGCCAATCCGGACCTGCTGCTCTACAAGCTCAAGGCCAATGGCTATAAATTCGCCTGGCTGCTGATCCCGATTTCCCTGCCCTTCGTCTGGCTGACGCTGATTGGACGGCGGGGATTCCATTTTTATGATCACGCGGTTTTCACCACCTATTCGATCAGCTTCATGTCGCTGCTGTTTATAAGCTCTGCGATACTGGCCGCTATTGGCGTGTCCGGCACCTTCTGGGGCTTGCTGCTGTTTCTGTATCCACCGTTCCACATGTACCGCCAATTGCGCCACGCCTATCAGATGTCGCGCTTCGAAGCCCTGGTCCGGACTTCCTTCCTGTTGCTGTTCACCGTCATCAGCCTGTCTTTATTCTTCGCTATTTTGCTCGCACTAGGCATTTTGGGATAAAATCATGACCATGAATATCGATCGCCGCCAGTTGATGGCGCTGGGAACATTCGGCCTCGGCGCGCTCGGCGTCCCGGCTTCGGCAACGCTGATGAGCGCAAAGGGATTTACCCATGGTGTGGCCAGCGGAGAGCCCTCGCAGGGTTCGGTGCTGCTGTGGACCCGCTACGTCGGCAATGGCGACGTCAAGCTCACGGCAGAAATCTCCGCGAACGCAGATTTTGCGGGCGCCAAGATTTCCGGTGAAGTCGAGGCGAAGGCCGATCGCGACCATATCGCAAAAATCACGGCTCAGGGACTCGATCCGGACAGTTGGTATTTCTATCGCTTTATCGCTCCCGACGGTTCCCAGTCGATGGTCGGTCGTACCCGGACCCTGCCCGAGGGACCTACCGCGCAATTCAACATCGGCGTGGTTGGCTGTTCCAATCTGCCCTTCGGCTATTTCAACGCCTATGCCCACGCCGCCCGAAATGCCGCGCTTGATCTGATGGTACATACCGGTGACTATATCTATGAATATCCTGCCGGGACTTATCCTTCGAGGGAACAGGCAATGGCCGGTCGGGCTCCGGACCCTCTGTCCGAGATCGTGCAGCTTGCCGACTATCGCCTCCGCTATGCCGCCTATCGCAAGGATCCCGACCTGCAGCGCCTGCATCAGGTGCTGCCGATGATCGCGATGTGGGATGACCATGAATTTGCCAACGATGCCTATCAGGAGGGCGCGGAAAATCATAATGCCGGTGAAGGTGACTGGGAAGCGCGCAAACGGGTTGCCGAACGCGTCTATCGGGAATGGATGCCGGTCAGCGACAAGGATTATGGCAGCCCGCGCTGGACCGAATATCAGATCGGTAATCTGGCAACCCTGTTCGTGACCGAGAGCCGGATCAGCGCGCGCAGCAAGCAGCTTGATCTGGGCGCGGCGCTCAAGGGGCAGGAAGATATTGAGCAGACGATTGCATCCTTCCGCGACAATGTCTGGCAGGACCCGGCTCGCGAAATGATCGGTGGCGAGCAAGAGGCCTGGCTGGCATCGGCGATGCGCAAATCGAAGGCCTCGGGTACCAAATGGCAAGTCTGGTCGCAGCAATGCGTGATGGGCGAACTGAAGCTGCCGCAAGAGGCAACCAACTGGGTTGCCCCCGACGCACCGGCCTTTGCGAAACAGCGGCTGACGGTGGGCGCACTCGCAGCAAAAATGGGGCTGCCGATAAATTTCGACAGCTGGGACGGTTATCCGCAGGCGCGCGAACGGGCGCTGAAAGGCGCGCAGGCGGCGGATGCCGATTTGATCGTGCTTTCGGGCGACAGCCACAACGGCTGGGCGTTCAATCTGGAAACCGCCGACGGCAAGGCGGGCGTCGAGTTTGGCGGGCATAGCGTGACCTCTCCGGGTCTCGAATCCTATCTGTCGGGAGCGAGCGCCGATGTCGCCGCCAGGGCACTGCGGGAAACCAATAGCCAGCTGCAATGGACCGATACGTCCAACCGCGGCTATATGACGGTTGCCCTGACGCCGGAAAAAGCTGTTTCGACGTGGCATTTTCTGGACACAATCCGTGCAAAATCAATCGCGTTGCGGGGCAGTGCCAGCCAGACGGTTCTGCGGGGTGCGCACCGGCTCGTTTAATTGCCCTCCGATCGCTCGGCAGGACACGCAAGGTCTCGACATTCGCATTAAAATTACGCAAAGCGACCGCTCCTGATAACTTAGCGCAAGAAACGACCGATAATGTCCGAAGAATTTTACCGTATCAAACGCCTGCCGCCCTATGTCTTCGCCGAAGTGAATGCGATGAAAGCGGAAGCGCGGGCGCGCGGTGAGGACATCATCGATCTCGGCATGGGCAATCCCGACGGCATGCCGGCGCAGCATGTGATCGACAAGCTGTGCGAAACAGCCAATAATCCGACAGCGCACCGCTATTCGGCATCGAAAGGCATCAAGGGCCTGCGCAAGGCCCAGGCGGCCTATTACAAGCGCCGCTTCGCCGTCGACCTCGACCCGGAAAGCGAAGTCATCGTGACGCTGGGGTCCAAGGAAGGCCTTGCCAATCTGGCGCAGGCAATCACCGCGCCCGGCGACGTCGTGCTGGCGCCCAATCCTTCCTACCCGATCCACACCTTCGGCTTCATCATCGCCGGGGCCGCGATCCGCTCGATTCCTGCCGCGCCGGGTCCGGATTTCTTCACCCGGCTGGAATATGCGATGAGCTACAGCGTACCGAAACCCTCGGTGCTGGTGATGGGCTATCCGAGCAACCCGACCGCTTATGTCGCCGATCTCGATTTCTACCAGAAAGTCGTCGATTTCGCGCGCGAGCACAAATTGTGGGTGATTAGCGACCTTGCCTATGCCGAGATTTATTTCGGCGACACACCGACTCCGTCGATGCTGCAGATCGATGGTGCCAAGGATTGTGTTGTCGAGTTTACCAGCATGTCGAAGACCTATTCGATGCCCGGCTGGCGGATGGGCTTTGCAGTTGGCAACCAGCAACTGATCGGTGCGCTGACCCGGGTGAAATCCTATCTGGATTATGGCGCGTTCACGCCGATTCAGGTGGCCGCAACGGCAGCGCTTAACGGGCCGCAGGACATTATCGAGGAAAACCGCGCGCTTTACAAAAAGCGGCGTGACATCATGGTGGAGAGCTTCGGTCGCGCCGGCTGGGATATTCCGGCACCGGAAGCCAGCATGTTTGCCTGGGCGCCGATTCCCGAACAGTTCAAACATCTGGGTTCGATGGAATTTTCCAAGCGGCTGATTGCCGAAGCCGGCGTCGCAGTCGCGCCGGGTCCCGGATTTGGTGACGAGGGCGAAGGCTTCGTCCGCCTCGCGCTGGTCGAGAATGAACAGCGCATTCGTCAGGCAGCCCGGAATATAAAGAAATTCCTCAGCAAGGGCTGACGGGCTTTTCGGGTTTGGAGCACTCCGGCTATGTCGCCTGGCCGCCAGTGATCAGGCCGTTTCCGGTCGCCGTTGACTGTGGCTACATGGGCGTCGTGGACAGCGGGCTGATCCTGCCAGCCGCAGCGCACCACCAGCCATAGATTACCGGTGTCTGCTGTTCCCTGCAAGCCGAAGAGAATTTCTACCAGCGGATACTGGCATATTTTGCTGTCCTACTGCCATGCTTTTATGCCAAGTTGCGGCATGATGCTGATCAACCCGACATATCCGCTTTCCGCGGCCGCGCCGCCGACAATCGCCTCCGCTTCGATTTTGGATCATTATACTGTAAAGTTTGTAAAGTTCATCCGGGACGGCGCACACGCATGATCGATCTCTTTTTTGCGCCGACGCCCAATGGCTGGAAAATCTCGGTGATGCTCGAGGAATGTGGACTCGACTATAATGTCAAATGGGTGAACATCGGGGCGGGCGAGCAATTTGCTCCGGAGTTTCTGGCAATCAGCCCGAACAACCGGATTCCGGCGATCGTCGATCATGATCCGGCGGATGGGGGAGATCCTGTCAGCGTCTTCGAGACCGGTGCGATCCTGCTCTATCTGGCCGACAAGGCCGAGAAATTCCTGCCGTATGACCTGCGCGGCCAGATTGCCGCAACCGAATGGCTGATGTGGCAGATGGGCGGACTCGGGCCGATGATGGGGCAGCACGGCCATTTCAAACTCTACGCGCCGGAGCGTATCGAATATGCCACCGGACGCTATCGCAAGGAAGTGCTGCGGCTGTTCGGCGTGATCGACCGGCGGCTGGCGGATCATGACTATCTGGCCGGCGCGGATTACAGCATCGCGGACATCGCCTGTTTCCCCTGGGTGCAGACCTACAAGCGGCAGGAAATCGATCTCGGCGATTTTCCGCATGTGAAGCGCTGGTACGAAACCCTGAAGCAGCGCGACGGTCTGCGGCGCGGGATGGCGCTGGGGCGGGACAAGATCAATCGCAACCCGCAGGACGACGCACAGGCCCGCAAGACGCTGTTCGGGCTGGAGGATTAGTGTGAGCGCGATTTGCTCCGCACTTGATGCGGAGCTCTGGATATCAAGCGCCAGCCAGCAGGGTTCCACATCAAGTGCGGAACACGGAAAAAGGGAACCAATATATGACCACTGTTGATTTTTACTTCGATCTCTCGTCGCCTTGGACCTGCCTCGCCTTCCACAATATCCAGCCGATCATCAAAGCAAATGACGCAGAAATCCTCTGGAAGCCGTTTCTGGTCGGCGGCGTCTTCAACGCCGTGAACCAGGACGTTTATGCGGCGCGGGAAAATCCGGACAATCGCAAATTTGTCCACAGTTTTCGTGTGCTCAAGGACTGGGCAGAACTGGCTGGCCTGCCGATGAATTTTCCGAGCGAACATCATCCGGTCAAATCGGTACACGCGATGCGGGTCTGCTGCGCGCTCGAGGATGATCAGCTGGCATTGCACAAGTTCGCCACTGCTGCCTTCCATGCCTATTATGGCGAGCAACGCAATCTTGACGATCCGCAGGTACTGATTGCCATCGCTAACGAAGCCGGTCTCGACGGCAACGCATTGGCAGCAAAGACCCAGGAACAGGCAATCAAGGACCGGCTGCGCGCCAATACCGAAGAGGCGATCGCCCGCGGTGCTTATGGTTCGCCTAGCATTTTCGTACCTTTTGGAGAGAGCGAGAGAATGTATTTTGGCAATGACCAGTTGCCCCTTGTTAACTGGGCGATTAAACAGGGCTGATTACAGGGTCGAATCTTCAGTTCCGTTCGTGTCGAGCGCCGTCGAGACAGCTTGGGACTATCAAGTTCCTCGAGTTCGCTCGATGCGAAGAGGGAAGAGCAAAGGATATAAAATGTCAGAACGCGTTACCATTTCCGTGCAGAATCATATTGCCGACGTCCGCTTCAACCGGCCGGACAAGATGAACGCGCTGGATGCCGAGCAGATCGATGCGATCGTCGAGGCGGGCGAGAAGCTGGCGGCGATGGAAGGCATAAGAGCAATCGTCCTGTCAGGAGAGGGCAGGGCCTTTTGCGCCGGGCTCGACATGGGCAGTTTTGCGGCATCCGCTGCCGCAGCTACCGAAGCGAACAAGGATGGCGAAAAGTCGCCGCTCGCCAGCACCCTGACCGAGCGAACTTTTGGCAATGCCAACAAATATCAGCACATTGTGCTGCTCTGGCGGAAACTGAAAGCCCCGGTCATTGCGGCAATTCACGGGCCGTGCATTGGCGGTGGGTTACAATTCGCCTCCGCAGCCGATATCCGTGTGGTCGCGCCTGATGCCAAAATGTCGATCATGGAAATGCGCTGGGGCCTGATTCCCGATATGGGCAGCTTCACCACCTGGCGCAGCTTTGTTCGCGACGATATTCTGCGTGAGCTCACCTATACCAACCGGATTTTCACCGGCGAGGAAGGCAAGGAACTGGGCTTCGTTACCCACCTGTCCGATGATCCCCATGCGAAGGCCATGGAAATCGCGACCGAGATTGCCAGCAAGCATCCGCAAGCGGTGCAACTGGCCAAGGACCTGATCAACAAGCTGCCGGATATGAACGAAGACGAGATACTGATGATGGAATCGGTCGGTCAGGACAAGGTTAGCCGTACCCCCAATCAGGTCGAGGCGGTGATGGCCTTCATGCAGAAGCGGACCGCGAATTTTACCGACTGAACGGGGTTCGACGCTGAATACCGTTCGTCCTGAGCTTGTCGAATCACAGCTCGGGCCTGTAGCGGCACTTCGATAACCTCAGTGCGAACGGTATTTCGCTAACCGGTGGTCCGCATCTTCTCCAGCTCCGCTAGGACCGCTGCCCGTAGCGGTTTGCCTTCGCCATCGGTCCGGCAGACGATAACCGAATCGCAGGTGGCGATGCATTCGCCGTTCTGGAACATCGCCTGTGCAATCACATAGCTCGATGTCCCGATCTTGCTGACACCGGAACTGATCTCCACGTCATCGGGATAATGCCCCTCGCGCAGATAGTTGATCGTCACCGCCGCAACCATGCTCCGTTCGTTCTTCGGCCGGTCGGCCCACGGCCTCAGATTGCGGTTGAGCCGCACCCGCGCATTTTCGAACATCGAGGCAAAAGCGACATTGTTCAAATGCCGGTTTGGATCAATATCCTGAAACCGCGTCTGCATGACGACGGATATCGGATAATTGTCGGCGATCAGCCGCCATGGATCAGGACGCGCCATTGGTGATCAGTTCATCTTCGCCACAAGGTCTTGCTGCAAGGTCTTGCAGACATAAAGATACATGCCGCCAGCAACAAAGAAGATGCTGACGATATACATCATCGACCAGCGCAGGCCTTCGGCGCTTGCGGTCATGCAGGCCCCGGCTTTGGCGGCACCAAGGGTGGCAACCAGATCTTCCGGCCGGCCTTTGCAGATCTGGCCGGCGAGTTCCGAAGCAAACTGGGATCCGGCAAGATGGGCGCTCATCAAGAGGTCACTCAATATTCCCATGACGAGCGGCCCGCAGCCATAGCCGATCAGGTTGACGATGAACAGGAACAGCGCGACTGCCGTCGCCCGCGACTGCGGGCTCGCGACGCCCTGGCAGATCGTATACTGGGCACCGAGATAACCGTAATGCAGGATGGCGGCGAACAGCAGCACGGCAAGCGCGAATGGCACGCTGTCGGTGGTGAAGCCGATCCAGTAGAGCGGCACGCAAGCGATCAGCATGAAGCCGGGCAGCCAGGCCACTACATTGGGATAGCGCCCGCTCATTTTCTCGGTCAGATAACCGGTAAAGAATGCACCGAAAGAGGCGGCGAGACCCAATGGTACAGCAATCTGCAGTGTCACTTCCGAAATCGACAATTCATGCACGCGCTGGAAAAAGGCGACCTGGAAATTGCTGACGCCATAGCCGACAAAGGCGACCAGAGCGGCGGCGATCATGTTGATCCAGAAACTGCGCTTGGCCGATAATTCCCTGACGGTGTCGCCGATACCCATTTTTCTGGGCTTGGTGGCGGTCGGGGGGTCGGCATAGCCGCGCGGCGGCTCCTCTACTGTGAACAGGAAGATCAGGCCGAAAACTATTCCGGGTACACCCAGCGCCAGAAACGCTTCGCGCCAGGAAAACAGTTCGGTGATCGGACCGCCAAAGGCATTGGCCAGAACGCCGCCCAAGGTGATACCCATGGTGTAGATGGCGATCGCCCGGGCACGGCTGCGCGGCGGAAAATAGTCCGAGATGATCGAATTGGCGGCAGGGGTCAGGCCCGCTTCACCAATGCCGACGCCGATACGGAAAACAAGAAGCGCGATGAAGCTGCCGGCTATCCCGCACAAGGCGGTCATCAGCGACCATAATATCACGCTGGCAGCAATGATCCTGACCCGGTTCATGCGTTCGGCAAGCCGGGCAATCGGTATGCCCATGATCGTATACATCAGCGCAAATCCGAAGCCGGACAGCAGGCCGAATTGCCAGTCCTGCAACCTGAACTCCTCGATGATAGGTTGCGCGACAACCCCGATAAGAATGCGATCGATGAAGTTCAGCGTGTAGAGAAGCATCAGGGAAATGATGACATAGTTGCGATAACCGCCGGATCGATATGCGAGTCCTGTGTTCGTCAACGGCTCTGCCTGGGTCGCGCTCATGCTCTCTCCTGTTTTTTGAAGTTGATGGCCTGAACCAGAGAGCAAGTCCAGCGGACTTTGCAGCAATCCGGCATGCCGATCCAAACTGTGGTTTGAAGGCCACGAAAAAGGATTGATTTCACGAAACAGCGAATTTCTGTTAATGCACCGGCTCGTAACGGTCGGTCCAAATATGGCAGTCAGGGGGCAGATATGGTGCATGGTGCGCGATGCCTGCAGTTTTCGTCAGCTTTATGCTGCGGATTCTCTCCCATGGCGAACCGAGCAAAGACTAGGAACATTCGAATAGCAGGACCTCTCCCGTCATGACTGCTGCGGCGGTAGATCGGTTGAATGACGGGCAGCGCGATTGCCTGCGGCTGGTGCTGGCGCATCTCACGTCCAAGGAAATTGCCCGGGAACTGGGTGTGTCGCCGCACACTGTAGATCAGCGGTTACGCACGGCGATGCGCATTTTGAACGCCCAGTCCCGCTTCGAAGCTGCACGCATCTACGCAGCGCTGGATCAAGAACTGGCATATCAACCGTTGATATATCAATTGCCGCTTGTTGAGTGGGGCCACAAAAACGGCAATCAGGAGCCGTCATCCGGAAGAACCAGAAGCGAAACCGCCAACAAGAAGGATGATAGCGCGAATGCGGAAAGCGGCGGTGCTGTCGACGCTATGGAGCGATCTGAATTCCGGCGCCGTCCGCTTCCCGTTCCGCGCTTCCGTGGCGAGAAAAACCGGCTGGCCGCTGTCGAACGGCTGGGGTGGATATTGGCGATCGCAATTGGGGCCGCACTGTCCTTCGGGGGGCTGATATCGGGACTGGAAGCGCTGTCTCGGCTCAAAGGTTGAAGCCTGTCTTTGCCGGTCGGCGCTTTCGCTTCTTGCGTAACAAAAACGGACTTCGCATGTGATTGCGCAGCATGATGGCGGTAGAATTGAGAAAGGAAAAATGATGCTGAAACAGCGACAAAACGCCGCAGGGCAGTTGACGAAAAGACTATTCGCGACTGAGGAAGCCCTCGATGAGGCCATCTGCAAGATCGGCGATCTGATCGGATATATGCCAGAGGCCAGGACGACCGCCAATTTGTCGGCTGTTGTCGGTCAGGAGGCGATTTCCGAGGCGACGGAAACATTGAAGGCAATGGTTGCGGCGAGAGGGCATCTGGTTGCGACCCACAATCGTCTGGCGGAAGTACGCGATCAAATTGGATTGCAGGTGATGGCGATGGGAAGCACTGAAATGAAGCCACCGATGCAAGCCAAGGAGAAGGATGAGAATATAATCAATATGGTCGACAATGCTGCCTAGCCGCTGGCGTCGTTTGGAGTCTCGAACACCGATAACCCCATGTCAAAGCAGGATATAGAATTGTGATTCTCGATACGATCTGGGGTGATGTCTATTATATATTTCTCTTGTTCTGCTGCGGATTTGCAGTTTTTCGTGGTGGCCGTTCGGAATATATCGGAGCTGCTATCATGATCGTCGGATCGTTATTTACTCTGGCTACTGCCAGATCATTCGGGACCTCTTGGACCAGGATGGAAGTGGGCATATTCGCCATAGATATTATTGTTCTAACCGGATTTCTTTGGTTGGCACTTACGTCTGATCGCTTCTGGCCAATATGGGTATCAGCATTTCAGCTGCTTGCGGTTACAATTCATATGGCAATGATTATGGCATTGCCGGTAACTCCCTGGGCTTTTGGTACTGGAGCAGTGTTTTGGGCCTATCCGATGCTTCTGGCCTTGGCGATTGGCTCCCTTGAACATGTGCCCATGCGGCCGGTTCCTAAAATCGAATCCGGTTAGCACCGACCCGAAACGAACCGCTCACAACACAGTCATTTTCAAATTTTGCACAAGTCCCGCTTTTGCAAACCCGCGGAGTATGCTCATGGCAAACGATCAAATTCTGCCGCTGCTCGACTTTCTGCAAGGGGAACTGTTGCTGTTCGCAAGCCTGTCCTTCCTGATCGGTGCAATCGACGATATGCTGTTCGACGGGCTTTGGATATTTCACGGTCTGAGACGCAAGTTGCTGGTTAATTCGCGTTACCAGAGCGCAGCCATGGAAAGCCGCGGCCCTGCGGTATCCGGAGGCCGCATGGCGATATTCGTTCCGGCCTGGAAAGAAGCACCGGTGATCGGCGCAATGCTAAACCGCTGCTTGCGGCAGTGGGCAGCGAATGAATATCGCATCTACGTCGGCTGCTATCCTAACGATCCCGAAACCGTCGCCGCCGTGGCGGCGGCTTCCGTCGGTAGCGACAAGGTAAGGCTGGTGATCTGCAAAAGAGACGGACCCACCACCAAGGCCGATTGCCTCAATCATCTCTGGGGAGCCCTGTGTCGCGACGAAACCGAGGAACAGGTCAATTTTGCAGCGATCATTCTGCACGATGCCGAAGATATCGTGCATCCCGAGGCGCTGCAGCTTTTCGGCCATCTGATCGGCAAGGCGGCTCTCGTCCAGCTGCCCGTCATTCCCCGACGGGCCAGAGGATCGCGCTGGGTTGCTGGCCATTATTGTGATGAATTTGCCGAGTTGCACGGCAAGCAAATGGTGCTGCGCGAGGCACTCGGCACCTCCATCCCGTCCGCCGGCGTCGGCTGCGCCTTCGCTCGTAATGCCTTGCAAAAACTGTCTGCGCGAACTCGGGGCAAGCCCTTTGATGCGGAGAGCCTGACCGAAGACTATGAACTGGGGCTGCATCTGACCGGAGGGGAGGGGCGCGGCATTTTTGCACGGCTGCGTGACCGACGCGGACAATGGATCGCAACCCAGGAATTTTTCCCGGAAAAACTGGAGGATGCCATTCGTCAGAAAAGCCGTTGGATGGTCGGCATCACCCTGTCCGGATGGGACCGGCTGGGTTGGCAAAAAAGTTGGCGGGAAAACTGGATGCGTCTGCGGGATCGCAAGGCAAGTTTTGCCGCGATCGTTCTGGCGCTGGCCTATATTGCGATCATTCTGACGGGCCTGCTGCTGCTGGCCGAAATGATCGGCAGCTATCGTCTCCGACCCTTGCCCCGGTTTCTGAAAATATTGCTGTTCCTCAACGGCGGCTTTCTCCTGTGGCGGCTGATCATGAAAGCCTATTTCGTTTTTGCCCTCTACGGGTTGCGTGAAGCTATCCTGTCAGTCCCCCGGACGGTCGTCGCAAATCTGATCAACATCATGGCGGTCTGGCGTGCGCTCAGCCAATATGTGAAGCAGCTGGCCGGTCATCCTGCCCATTGGGAAAAAACCAGCCATTTCTATCCAGATGCACGGAATGTCAAACTGCTCAGGCCGCAATATTCAACGGAAGACAGGAGCTAAGCGGGTGTTTGGTTCCGCTGCTGCCGGGGCGCCGTTACGGGCGATGGCGAGCGTGGCGGTATTCTGGATAATGATCAGGATCATCTCATGGCATGGCCCGGCAAATATTGTCTGGTATGCCCCGGACCCGGTCAATGGCCATCCGGCAGGTCGCGTCGTCAAACCGGATGCTAAGGGGCCGAAAAGGCCAACTTTGACGATTGCACGGCAAAGCATGAAGGGCCGGAGCACAAGACGCCAATATCGATCCGCAGATCGTGCGATCCGAGGCGCAGGCGCTGATCCCGTCGCGAAAGTTGCAGCCGGAGGTGCCTCCCGTTCCCTTGATCTTCCTTGGCCATATCTCGACGAAACCGGCGGGTTTTTCCTGCAGGCTTCGTTCAGGCGGTCCAATAGTGGTGTCGATGCGGGTGCCAGACCCATTTCGCGCTTTCCCCGACCGCCCGCATCTCGCCGGGGCAATAATCTGGCCGCCTATTTCTGGATCCATGTCCGGCAAGGTTCGGGAACAGGGCGTGAGCCGCGGCGGCTGCGCGGTCGTTCGATCGGCAACGGCCAATATGGCGGCAGCCAAGCCGGCACCATATTGTCCTACGGCCTGTTCGACGGACCGGACCTTCAGGCCTCGCTCTACGGTCGCTTTTCGGCCGCGCTGGATCCTCTGAGCCAGAAAGAATTCGCATTGGGTGCCCGGATTCAGCCGGTGCGGAACTGGCCGCTGGCTGTGCACGCGGAACAACGGTTCGACGCGAGCGCAGGGGGCGTTGCCGGCACCGCCTTTTATGCGACAGGCGGAACCGGACCCGATCCGGTCATCGAACGATTTGCGCTCGAGACCTATGCGCAGGCGGGCTATATCCTCGGGAGGAACGAGACCTATTTTTTTGATGGCTCGGCGACAGTGCAGCGCGCGATTGCAGAGATTGAGGGCAATAAGCTGGCAGTCGGTGCCGGAGCCTGGGCTGGCGGCCAGCGTGATATCCATCGGCTGGATCTGGGGCCACGGGCCAGCTTCGACCTGCCTTTGGGCGGCGTGCTGACACGCATCGCTTTGGATGGGCGCGTTCGGATCGCGGGCAACGCTCGGCCAGGAAGCGGAGCGGCCCTGACCGTTTCTGCCAGCTTCTAGCGAGCCGGGACTTTCCAGCCGGTGCACCAATCGTTGGTTTTCTTGCTCCGCAGACGGCAACGCCCTTTATCCCGCACCAAAAAGAGATTAGTCCCGTCGCCATATGGACATATATCTGCCAATCGCCAATCTTTCGGTTAACGCTTTTGTTATCGTCCTGCTTGGCGGACTGGTGGGTATTCTTTCAGGCATGTTCGGCGTCGGGGGTGGCTTTCTGACGACGCCGTTGCTGATTTTTTACGGAATACCACCCACGGTCGCCGCCGCTTCTGCCTCCACGCAGGTCACCGGGGCCAGTATTTCGGGTGTTGCTGCCCATATGCGCCGCAAGGGAGTCGATTTCCGGATGGGTGCGATCCTGGTGGCCGGCGGAATTGTCGGCACGATCATCGGCACCGGCCTGTTCCAGATTCTGCAAAATTGGGGCCAGATTGATACTGTCATCAACGTTCTTTACGTATTGATGCTGTCCAGCATCGGCGGCTTGATGTTCAAGGAATCCCTGCAGAGCGTCCGGGCCGTGCGCGCTGGAAAACCGCTGCCGGCGAGGAAGCGACGGCACCATCCTCTCGTGGCCAATCTGCCATTCCGCTGGCGTTTTTACCGGTCCGGCCTCTATATTTCTCCGATAGCACCATTCATGCTTGGCCTGCTGACCGGCATATTGACCATGTTGCTGGGCGTCGGCGGCGGCTTCATCATGGTGCCGGCGATGCTCTATCTGCTCGGCATGGGCGCACAGGTGGTCGTCGGCACATCCCTGTTCCAGATTCTGTTCGTCACCATCGCGTCAACCATGATGCATAGCATGACGACCCGCGCGGTTGATATCGTTCTCGCCGCGCTGCTGCTGATCGGCAGCGTGACCGGTGCGCAACTGGGCGCAAAATTCGCCCAGCGCATGCGGCCTGAATATTTGCGGCTGGCACTGGCCACGATGGTGCTGCTCGTCGCGATACGGATGGCGCTGGGGCTGGGCTTCCAGCCGGACGAGATTTACACGGTGCAGCCGCTGTGAGCTTGATTCCTCGCCTTGTCATCCGGCTATTCGCGGTTTTTACCATCGGCTGTCTGACCGTCGCCGCAACGCCCATACTGGTTCCAGAGGTATCGCAGGACCGGATCAGTATCCGGGGGGATTTCAACGGCGCCCAGTTGTTGCTGTTTGGAGCGATTACCTATCCACCGGGGACACGCAATACCGAGCAAGCGGATATTGTGGTCGTTCTCAAAGGCCCGGTTGAATCGATTGTCGTGCGCGAGAAGCAGCAGATTGCCGGGATATGGATCAACGCGGCAAGCAGCGAATTTCGTTCGGCCCCCGGTTTTTACGCGGTTGCCTCCTCCAAGCCGATTGATGCTATCGTCGATAGCAAGACTGCGGATATCTACGAACTGGGACTGCACCATTTGCAGCTTTCCCCGGCCGGTGCGATCGACAGCCGCGAACTGGATCGATTTGTCGACGGACTCGTGGACCTTAATTCCCGAGGCAATCTTTTCAAGAATTTGCCCAATAGCGTCAAAATTACCAACAGCGTACTTTATCAGGCGCGGATTAATCTGCCAGCCAGCGTACCGGTGGGGGACTATACGGCAGAAACCTTCCTCATAATCGATGGCCGTGTGGAAGCTGCGGAAGTCAAGAATATCACCATCGAGAAAACCGGAATGGGGCGTTTCATCACCAATTTATCGCAAAATTACGGCTTTCTTTACGGTTTGATCGCCGTGTTGATCTCGGTTTTCCTTGGCTGGTCTGCCGGCTATCTGTTCCGCAAGATGTGATGTTGCCGCAAGCATACAGGTCTTTATCTGTTGTTTATGCCTGCGAGTAAATCTTCCTTAACCATGATCGACTAGGCCGGTTTTTCGAATTGCAAAACAGGAAAACGGCAATGTCCGACATGGGTTCCCACAATTTCCCCGAAGCAAGGCCGCTTCAGGGTTCAGGCGATCAACCGCAAAGTGGCATCGACCGCGGCGCGATGCCCCGGCGCAGTGAAGGCCACAAGATCGGTGAAGTGATCGAAATTGCGGGTTCCAGTTCAAAAGTTGTCATGGATACAGCCGTTCTGACCGGATTGCTCGATCATCACGACAAGACGGTGCAAATGGCCGGCCAGGTTGGCAGCCAAGTGAAAATCCGGGTCGGCGCTACCTGGCTGCTGGCCAATATACGGACGCAGCGACTCTATGAGGGCCGGGCGGGAATGGTGGTTGCCGAGATCGATTTTCTCGGCGAGGGCGACGAGGAACAGCTGACCGGCCAGATTTACAATTTCCGTCGGGGCGTTACCCGCTATCCGACTCCGGCGTCGACCGTCTATGCAGTGACGACCGCCGATCTCAAGCAGGTTTATGCGTCCGATGGTCGGGCCAATGTCGAAGTCGGTACCGTCTATCCGACAAATGATATCCGTGGCGCACTCTATATCGACGCCATGCTCGGCAAGCATTTCGCGCTTCTGGGTTCGACCGGTACCGGTAAGTCGACGGCGGCCGCACTCATCCTCCATAAAATCTGCGATCTGGCCCCCGAAGGCCATATCATCATGATCGACCCGCACGGGGAATATGGGGCGGCGTTCAAGGACAATGGCAAGGTGTTCGATGTGAACAATCTTAACCTGCCCTATTGGCTGATGAACTTTCGCGAACATTGCGAGGTGTTTGTCCAGTCGAAAGGGGATGCCAAGCAGATGGACTGTGACATTCTCGCCAAATGTCTGCTGGCTGCAAAAGCGAAAAGCCAGGCTTCGGCAGGCGTCGCAAAATTGACCGTCGATTCGCCGGTGCCGTATCTGCTGTCCGATCTGACATCGATCCTGCAGAATGAAATGGGCAAGCTGGACAAAGCAACCAACAGCGCGCCCTATCAGCGCCTGAAAAGCAAGATTGACGAGATCAAGGCTGATCCACGCTACAGTTTCATGTTCTCGGGCATGCTGGTCGGCGACACGATGGCCAGCTTTCTGACCAAGATTTTCAGATTGCCGTCAGAGGGCAAACCGATTTCCATCATAGATGTATCCGCCATGCCCTCCGAAATCACACCGACCGTGGTGTCGGTGCTCAGCCGACTGGTGTTCGACTATGCGATCTGGTCGCGGAACGAACCGCAACGACCAATGTTGCTGGTCTGCGAGGAAGCGCATCGCTATATTCCCAATGATGACATGGCCGAAGAAAGCGCCGTTCGCGATATTCTCAGCCGGATCGCCAAGGAAGGCCGTAAATATGGCGTGTCTCTTGGCCTGATCACCCAGCGTCCATCCGATCTTGCCGAGGGTGTGCTCTCGCAATGCGGTACGATCCTGTCGATGCGACTCAACAATGACCGGGACCAGGCTTTCGTGAAAGCGGCCATGCCGGAAGGCGCGCGCGGTTTTCTCGATTCCATTCCTGCCTTGCGCAATCGTGAAGTGATCTGCTGCGGCGAGGGTGTCGCGATTCCGATCCGTGTCTCGCTGGATACGCTAGTCGAAAGCCGCCGTCCGGCTTCGGAAGACCCGATATTCTCGAACCTGTGGCGCGAACAGGGCGGCGAGGAAGAGATTATCCAGCGGGTTATCAAACGCTGGCGCGCCCAGGGTCGGTAGTCACCGATCGCGCCGTTTGTCCATTTTCCTCGGACGTTGATCGATCAACGCTACCCAATTTCACACTATTGATTACATCCGTAGTCACTCAGCCACGCATTGCGCGTGGCGAACTTGTGGAGAATATGATGGTTGATAAGCGCTATTTTCCGTGGCTGGCTGGACTGGGTCTCGTCGCCGCCTCTTTCGTTCCGGCTCTGGCCATTCACGCCCGGGATGCCGAGCATGAATCCCATTCGGAATGGACCGAAACGCTGGTCCGGAATATCATGACCGAGGTGAAGGCCGGTTTGGCCGAAGGTGCCGTTGGAATGGAAAAGGGCGCGGAGGAAATGCTGCGCGGTGCCGACGAGATGGAGGCCTATGCCGACCGGCTGGAGCGCGACGCGGATTTTCGGGAACGCGAGGCCGAGCGGCAGAACGCCCGGCGTGACAAAAGAATCACCGCCGACGATCTGCTGGCAAGCGCCCCTAAAATGCGCCGCGGTGCGGAAAAGATGCGCGAAGGAGCCCGAAAAATGCGCGAAGGTGCCGAAAAAATGCGCCGCGGCGACGCGAGCTAACAGGCATGTCGGAAACCGGTGTCCCCGCAAATGAGGCAACCCCTTTTCCGACATTTCCACATTCGGCCCCGATGGAGATAGGCTTTCGTCAGCGCAGGAATACCATCACCCCAACCGACCGATAGCCGCCTGCAACCGCCCGGCTTCCGCTTCCTTGTCGGCCAGATCGGCCCGGGCTTTCTCGACCGCTTCGGGCTTGGCTTTCTCGACAAAATTCGGATTGCCGAGCCGCCCTGACAGCGACTTGGCTTCCTTCTGCGCCGCTTCCAGTGCCTTGGCCAGCCGGCCCTTTTCCGCGTCGATGTCGATGGCTCCGGCGAGCGGCAGCACATAAGTCGCACCATCAACCACAATCTGGGCCGAAGCGCCTTCCGGAGCCGGGTCAAAGGAAATCGCTTCCAGGCGCCCAACCCGGTCAAGAGCGGCAGTCTGGCGCGCAATCTTGGCTTGCAGATCATCATCACCATCGCGGACGTGCGCCGTCATCTTGGTTCCGGGAGCAATATTGAGTTCGACTTTGGTCGAGCGCACTTCGGAAATCAATTTGATCAGCCAGTCGACTTCCGCCTTGGCCTCGGTGTCGATTTCGGCCTGCGGCTCGGGCCATTTGGCAACGATCAAATCATAGTTTCGGCCACCATTGTCCTGGGCCATCGCATGCCACAATTCTTCGGTGATGAAGGGCATGAACGGGTGCAGCATGACGATGATCTGGTCGAGCACCCAGCCGGCGACCGTGCGGGTTTCATCCGCCGCGCCGGAATCCTCGCCTTGCAACACCGGCTTGATCAGTTCCAGATACCAGTCGCAGAATCGGTCCCAGGTGAAATGATAGATGGTGTTTGCGGCCGCATCGAAGCGCAGGTCGGCCAGCGCCTTGTCGAGCGCCTGCCGGGTTTCGATCACTTCCGAAATAATCCAGCGATTCACCGGCAGACTGGCATCCGGAGCAGCTAGCGTCTTGCTTGCGCCAATGCCGTTCACTTCACAGAAGCGAGACGCGTTCCACAGCTTCGTCGCAAAATTGCGATAACCCTCGACGCGCTTGTCATCCATCTTGATATCGCGGCCCTGGCTTTCCATCGCCGCCATGAAGAAGCGCAGCGCATCGGCGCCATATTGATCGATCAGGCCGAGCGGATCGACAACATTGCCCTTGGACTTGGACATCTTGGACCCGTCCTCGGCGCGTACCAGTCCGTGCAGATAGAGCCGTTTCCACGGCACCTCTTTCATGAACTGGATCCCCTGCATCGCCATCCGCGCATCCCAGAAGAACAGGATATCAAAGCCGGAAATCAGCAAGTCATTGGGGTAATGGCGTTCGAGGTCTTTGGTTTGTTCGGGCCAACCGAGTGTGCCAAAGGGCCAGAGGGCAGAGGAGAACCATGTGTCGAGGACATCGGGGTCGCGGGCTAGTGTAACACCATCTCCAGCTTGCTCCTGTGCCCCGGCTTCGTCCATGGCCACATAGATTTTGCCATTCTCGTCAAACCAGGCCGGTATCCGGTGCCCCCACCAAAGCTGCCTTGACACACACCAGGGCTGGATATTTTCCATCCAGTTGAAATATGTCTTCTCCCAGCTTTTCGGCACAATCTCGATAGCGCCCGACTTCACAGCTTCAATCGCCGGCTGTGCCAGCGTTTCCGCATCGACATACCATTGGTCGGTCAGCCAAGGTTCGATCACCACACCGCCGCGATCACCGAAAGGCGTCGCAATCGTGCGTGGTTCGGCATCGAGCTCGGTCTCTTCGCCGTCCTTGGATTTGATGACATGCGGGATCAGGAAGCCCTGTTCCTTCAGCCGCTGTACCACCAGTTCGCGAGCACCGTTGACGCCATCCTTCTTGAACCGGTGCAGTCCGATATATTCATCCGGTACCAGTACGTCCGATGTCTGGCAGACATTGGCTTCCCCATCGAGCATATTGAGCATTTCGCCAGCTGCAAAACCGGCGCGCTTGCCGACCTCGAAATCGTTGAAGTCATGGCCGGGCGTGATTTTCACCGCACCGGAACCCAGTTCGGGATCGGCATGTTCATCGGCGACGATCGGAATGCGCCGTCCGGTTATCGGCAGGACCACTTCCTTTCCAACCACGCTCTTGTAACGTTCGTCGCTAGGGTGCACGGCAACCGCCATATCGGCCAGCATCGTTTCCGGCCGGGTCGTTGCCACTTCGATATAGTCGCGCCCGTCAGCCAGCGTCACGCCATCCGCCAGCGGATATTTAAAATGCCAGAAGCTGCCTTTGGTATCGACCGTCTCGACCTCGAGATCGGAAATCGCGGTTTTCAGGGCCGGATCCCAATTCACCAGCCGCTTGTCGCGATAGATCAGCCCGTCATTATAGAGATCGACAAAGACTTTGAGCACGGCCTCGTTCATGCCGTCGTCCATGGTGAAGCGCTCGTTCGACCAGTCCATCGAACAACCCAGACGGCGCAACTGCCCGGTAATCGTACCGCCGCTTTCCTCTTTCCATTCCCAGACTTTGGCGACAAATTCCTCGCGGGTGAAATCGGTGCGCTTTTGCTGGCGCTCGTTCATCTGCCGCTCGACCACCATCTGGGTGGCGATACCGGCATGATCCATGCCGACAACCCACAGCGCGTCCTTGCCCTTCAGCCGCTCGTGGCGGATGATGATATCCTGCAGCGTATTGTCCAGTGCATGGCCGATATGCAGCGATCCGGTGACATTGGGCGGCGGATTCACAATGGTGAAGGGCTCGCGATCATTGCGTTCGGGACGGAACAGGCCCTTGCTTTCCCAATGCTCATACCAGCGCGCTTCGATGGCGGCGGGGTCGAAATTTTTATCTAAGGTCATGGGGTGGTCTTTGGCATTGCTTTTCACCGTAAACAACAGCCAATTGCCGTTAGTGGTGAGCCTGTCGAGCCGCGACTCTCCTCGACAGGCGCCCTTCGACAAGCTCAGGGCTGCCGGACCGGGACCAATGGTCCGGATTATTTGGTCGGTTGGTCCAAAATCCCGTCAATTTCAGCATTGGCCTTCGCCCTCAGCTGCCGCTTGCACGCCCTGAATCCCGGTTGCCGGTTCAGCGCCTGCACCCGCAGGACCGCTTCATCAAGCAATTGGTCGGCCATGCACAGCTCGTCCACCAGTCCGGCGGTCAGGGATTCGGCCGGATTGAGCAAATGCGAGGACAGGGCGAGCCGCCGCCGCCACACCGGGTCCAGCCAGTGATCCAGAATCGCCTGCGGCACCGCAGGGAAGGGGAGCCCGGCCTTCGCTTCCGGCAAGCCAATCTTGTAATCGCCCTGGGCCGCGAGAACCCAGTCGCAGGCCAGCATCATGATCCCGCCCGCGCCAATCGCATTGCCATTGACCGCGCCGACAACTGCGCAGGGCAGGCGGTGCAGCGCAGCGGCAAAATCGTTGATTCCGGCCACCGCCCGTTTCTGGCCCGCCTCGTCGAGCGACGCGGCAATCTTCGTATCCATGCCGCAGGTGAAATGCTCGCCGGCGCCGGTCAGTACAATACCTGCCTTCGGCGGATCCGTGGCCAGCCGTTGCAGGGCAGCAGCACCCTCCTCCAGCAAATCGGGATTGAGCGTGTTGCGTTCGCCGTTGGTCAGCGTGATGATGACCGTACCATCACGCTCTTCAGTGGGGAAATAGGTCATTCGCCTTCGCTCGCCCCACTGCCCTCGGTCGCCGTCCACTTTGCCATCCAGTCAAATACCGTCCGGTACCACTGCACGCTGTTCTTGCCCTTCAGCACCCAGTGATTCTCATCCGGGAAGATCAGCAATTTGGACGGAATGTCCATTTCCTGCGATACGGTGAATGGCATGATGCTCTGGGTATAGGGAATCCGGAAATCCTTTTCCCCGTGAATGAACAGGGTCGGCGTCTGCCAGTTCGCAATCTGGTTGACCGGGTTCCATTTTTCCGGATCAGCGCGCTTCCACCACACACCGCCGTGATCCCATTGATCAAACCAGAGCTCTTCGGTGCTGAATGCGAAGCTGCGGAGATCGAAAATCCCGGCATGATTGATCAGACAGTCGAACCGGTCGGGCCAGTTGCCGGCAATCCAGTTCATCATATAACCACCGTAGGAACCGCCCAGCGCACAGGAGCGCTCCCCGTCGATTTGCGGATCGGTCTGTATCGCTGCTGCATAGCCGAGCTTCAGATCCTCCAGCGGCTTGCCACCCCAGTCCTGATTGATGCTGTCGGTGAACTCCTGCCCGTAACCGACCGAGCCATGGAAATCGATCGTAACCGCGGCATAGCCCTGCGCCGCCATCACTTTCGGGTTCCAGCGTGTCGACCAAATGTTGCCGAAACTGCCTTGCGGTCCGCCGTGGACCAGAAACGCCATCGGCAGCTTGCCGGTCGCGCCAGCGGGTTTGATGATCTGGCCCCAGACGCGGTCACCACCCGCGCCGGCAAAATTGAAGCGCTGGACATCCACTCTGTCAATTTCGGCCAATTCGCGACCATTGATATTGGTCAGTTGGGTGACCGTCCCGTCTGCCGCGCGCTGATAGAGATCGGTTGGCAGCTGGACGCTGTTCATGGTGTAAATCAGCGAGCCATCCTGCAACGGGATCGTCGTGCCGACATTGCCTTGTCCGGTCAGCCGCGTGACCTTGCCGGTCTTGACGTCGATCGAGAATGCTGGATGATCGAGCACGTCCTGCGCGGTTACGATCAGAGTCGCGTCGTCGGGCGCCCAGACGATAGATCCAACCGAGCGGTCCCAGTCCTTGGTCAGGGCAATGGCGTCGTCTTCACCACTGCCCTTTTTGCGCAATTTTACCACCAGACGATCGGCCTCGTAGCCGGGCCGCGCCATCGCTGCCCACGCCAGCCATTCCCCGTCGGAGGAAAAGGCCGGGAGCGTGTCAGTCGCTTCATTATCATCGGTTTGGTTGAGAATTTCCGTGCCATCCGCCTTGGCCCCGTACAGATCAAGATTGGTCGATTTGGGCTCGTTGCGGTCGGCGGTCCGCAGCACAAAGAACAGGCCGTCCTCGCCCGGCACCCAGGCGATTTCCTCCCCGCCACCAAAAGGTTTGGACGGACTGTCGCCCACGAGATCTCCGTCCAGCGCCGTACCGTTGCCCGCTATTTTGCTGTCTTTCAGGTCAAACGCAAACACCCGACTGTAATTGCCCGGGGTTTCCCAGCTTGACCAGTGACGGACAAACAGCTCGTCATATTCGCGACCGGTACCAGGACCGGGTTCGGCCCGGTTGCCACCGGCGTCGCAGCCGAATGTTTGGCAGTCTCGCGCAATATCGCCCCAAAGCGCAATTTTTTCGCCGTCCGGAGAAAGTTTGAAGCCCGCAATATCGGCCTTTAGATCGCTTGCGCGCTCCGGTTTTCCGGTCGTGCCGGCCGAGGATATTCCGCTATGCCATAGCTGTTCCGACCCGCTGGCATCGCTTAGATAATAGAGGCTGCCGTCTGCCGCGAAGGCCGGGCTGTGTTCGCTTTTATCCGGCTGGTCGACAATTCGCACCGGTGCGGCCTCGGATTTGTCCAGAGCCAGCAGATAGAGCGCGCTGGACCGTGCGTAGCTTTCCGGATCGGTTTCGGTGACATCAAAGACGGCCCATTTCTCGTCCGGAGAAACGGCGACGGACCCCATGCGCTTGAGCGTCGCCAGATCCTCTGCGGTCATCGGGCGAGCTGTTGCGATCGCGGGAATTACAGCGCCCGTAACAAGCAGGGCTGCGGTGAGTGTTTTGGTAAAATTTGTCATGCACAGCAGTTTAGCACGGCTGTCCGACAAGGCAATTGGGATTGGGCCCGTCCGCCTATTTCCCGTTAAGCCGCTGGATTTCCCGGGCCACCAGTTGCTCGACCAGATCCGGCAGGTTCGCATCCAGCCATTGCTTGATCATCGGACGCATGATTTCGCGGGTCAAATCTTCCAGCGATGTGCCGCCGCCAGACAGGGCCGCCGGACGTCGCTCGAGCGCTTCCTTTTCGACCAGCGCCGAGAGCGACTGGCGCATGCTGTCCAGCTTGTTGTCGTCGATCAACCGCTCTTCCTTGCGGCGGTCGCCAAACACGCCGCGCGCGGATGAACTCTGATGTTCCGCCAGTTCGTCGGTAAGTTCCAATATTTCGTCATCGCTGTCCGCCGGTTTGACATCCGGAACCGCCTGCAGCGCTGGCTTGAGTGGGCTCTTGCGGCGGTTTACGGGACGATCGTCATCGATCGCCTTGTCTTCGGCGATGATGCGTTTGATCGACGAGAGAATTTCCTCCATCGATGATTCCCGGTTTTGTTCAGCCATCTGCGAAACCCCCACACTTGTACCCCGTTGCCGGTCTTGACCGCCGCGCCCGCGTCTATCGGCGCGTTGGTCTTTCCGGCAGGGGCTCTATGTCCGCTTTTTGCGCCTGAGTGTCAACGGTCCTGGTTGCCTGGGGCTCCGGATTCGGATCGCTCTGATAATCGTAGAACATGTCGTCGACCCGCTCGTAATTGACTTCGGGATCATAAAGCGGACCGCCTTCGAGGCCAAGATCGCGAGCTTCTGCCCGGCCCATTGCGGCGAGCAGGGAAAAGCCAGCCACATAGCTGTTGCGGCGGGCCGCCACCAGCTGCACCTGGGCATTCAGCAATTCCTGCTCGGCGTTCAATATGTCCAATATGGTCCGGTTGCCGACAGAATTTTCCGCGCGCACCCCTTCCAGCGACAGGCTCGCCGCCGCGACCGCCCGCTCCGAGGACTGGATCACCCGCTCCGATGCGCGCCAGCTGGAAAAGGCCGCCCGGGTCTGGGCAATTACATCGCGTTCGACTGCGATTTGTTGTTCGTAGGCCTGGCCGGAACGCGCCTGCGCCTGACGGATCTGTGCGGCCGGCCGACCGCCCTGGTAGATCGGCATGGTCGCCCGAATGCCCACTTCCGCCGTGGACTGTTCCTGGATGAAATTGGTGCCCGGGATATTGCCGCCGAGCGTCCCATGAAAGTTAACATAGCGTCCCTGGGCATAAGTGGAAACCCGCGGCTTGTTGGCGGATCGGGCAGACTTGATATCAAACTCGGCCGCGTCGCTGCGTTCCTTTGCCGCGAGCAGGTCCGGATTATAGGACAGGGCGATATCGACGGCCTGATCGGGCGTTTCCGGCATGTTCGGCAAGGGCGGCGGCGGTTCCAGATCGCCGGGTTCGTGGCCAACCAGCGCTATATAATTTTCCTTGCTGCGGATCAGGTTGGCGCGTGCGGTTTCGAGGTCGCTCTTGGCAATCTCCAGCCTTGATTCGGACTGGGCGACATCGGTGCGCGTCAGGTCTCCGATTTCAAACCGGTCGCTGGTCGCATTGAGATTGACCGAGAGTACTCCGACATTGGACCGGTTCAGCTGCACAATCGCCGAATCGCGGATCACATCCATATAGGTAGCGACAACATTGCTGAATACGCTCGCCTCGGTCGCGCGCAGATCATATTGCCCGGCTTCCACTCTGGTTCGGGCCGCCCGAATCGCGTTTTTTACGGCACCGCCGGAATAGATCGGGACATCGATCGATCCGCCCGCGGTCGACTGGCGGAGCGGCGCGGTAAAGCTGTTGGCGCTGCGCAGGAAATTTTCCTGAAAACCGAAGTCGCTGGTAGCACTGGGACGACCGTCCGCCTTGGCGATCGGCACGGATTCGTCCGTTGCCCGCTGGGCGGCGCGCGCGCCCGACAGCGTCGGGTTGGTCTGGTAGGCAGCGATCAGGGCATCGCGTAATGTGTCGGCCTGCACTGGCGCTGACAGCAACGCAGCGATGGCGCCTCCAAGGAAAAGCTGACGTCTGGTCATCTCAATATTCTCCCGAGCGCCTTAGAATTTGAAGCTTTTTGCAATTTCAAAGCCGGGCAGCGGACAGCCTCCGCCATCGGCGAAATATTGATAGCCGACATGGCTGCCGGCCGCTCGACCCAAAGCAAGCCGGGGTACGCCGTCATGCAGGATCACAGCCACAATTCTTCCGTCCGGTGCCAGTTGATCGACAAGTGTCTGGGGCATCTGTTCCGCCAGGCCATCGACAACGATCACGGAATAGGGCGCTGACGCCCGCCATCCGTCCGTGAAAGTGCCTGTTTCGATTGTAACGTTGGTGCAATCAGCAAGATTTTTTGCTGCCGTGGCTGCGAGCTTGGGATTTTGTTCGACCGCCGTGACCGTTCCGGCCAGCTCCGCCAGCACCGCTGCGGTATACCCTGTGGCTGCGCCGATCAGCAGAACATTGTCGGCCTTCGTGACACGTGCCATATTGAGCAGACGCCCGGTGGTGAGCGGCGGATTCAGCACCCGGCCTTCGTCGATTTTCACGCCCCGGTCGGCATAGGCAAAGCTGCGTCGGCCCGCCGGCACGAAATCTTCGCGCGGAATGTGGCTCATCGCCGCGATCAGGCGAGGGTCGCTGACGTCGGTAGTGCGCAACTGGCTGACCACCATCGCTTTGCGCATTTGTGTGAAATTTTCCTGGCCCAAGCGTAGATCCTCGCAATGAATAGTCTGTCTTCCATGCCACTTCTGTATTATGAATACAATACACTATGGCCGGGATTTTGTCGCTTCTAGCTTGGCTTGCCCCTTGCGCCAAGATGGATTCCGGTGAATTTGTGCTGACTGCGTCTTTTGCGCGACAATCGGGCGAGTTGGCTCAATATGCAGTCACAGCCAATATGGACGCAACTTGGGGTTGACTTTCGCAGCAAAGCGAAGCAATTCGCGCCCTCTCTCCGGCCCGATGGCGGAGTGGTGACGCAGCGGATTGCAAATCCGCGCACCCCGGTTCGATTCCGGGTCGGGCCTCCACTTAATTCTCGTTGCAGAAGCGGCAATCCATTTGCAGGATTGCCGATCGATCGGTGCGTCGGTGTCGACAGGCGACCTGTTCCGGGCAATCGTGGTACCCCGGTATTTGGCTATCGGGGCTTGGTGCGGTTCAGGCTCTCGACAATGCTGCAATCACTGATGCGTTCGCCATTGCAGGATCGCAGCACCTGGCCCAGTTCGTCGCGCAACAGCGTGAGATCGGCGATCTTGTGGTCGACTTCGCCGAGTTGCAGCTGGACCAGCTGATCAACCTGCTCGCATGGTTTGTCTTCATGATCCGACAGGGCAAGCAATTGCCGCACCTGTGCCATGCTGAAGCCGAGTTGCCGGGCGCGACGCACAAACGTCAGCTTGGCGATGTGGTCATCGGAATAGTCGCGATAGTTGCTGTCAGTGCGGTCGGCAGCCGGCAATATGCCTTCGCGCTCGTAATAGCGGATCGTTTCCGCCTTGGTGCCTGTGGCCTTTGCCAATTGTCCGATACGCATCGCTTGACCTTGTAGTTACTACAAGGTGCATATATTCCTCCGACTCGAACGATACAAGGAGATCGGAATGGGAAAATCCTGCTGCCAGGTCCCCGAACCGGACCAGGCCATCCACAATGATGCGCGGTGGCGCCGGATCCTGTGGATTGCACTGGTCGCCAATGCGACCATGTTCCTTGTCGAAATCATTGCCGGCGTCATGGCAGATTCCCGGGCGCTTCAGGCCGATGCCCTCGACTTCTTTGGCGACGCAGCCAATTACGCTATCAGCCTCGGTGTTGCCGGGATGGGCCTTGCATGGCGAGCGAAGGCGGCCCTGTTCAAGTCCGCGACCATGCTTGCATTTGGTCTATGGGTGATCGGGTACGCCATATACGGCCTTGTCGCGGGTTCCCATCCGGAACCACAGGCGATGACTCTGGTCGGCACACTGGCATTGCTGGTCAACGTTGCCGTTACGCTGTTGCTGTTCCGCTATCGCGCGGGCGACGCCAATATGCGTTCGGTGTGGATTTGCTCGCGCAACGATGCCATCGGCAATCTGGCGGTCGTCGTGGCGGCGTTCGGCGTATTCGGCACAGGGCAAGCCTGGCCGGACCTGCTCGTTGCCGGCATCATGGGCGGCCTCGCGATATGGGGCAGTCTGGAGGTATTTGTGCTGGCGCGAAGGGAACTGGTTCATGCCAGACAATAACATGTCGCCGGTTGCCGCTTTCCTGGCCCTGGAATATCAAGATGCCGAGAAGGCGGCGCGCGCCGGACGTATAGATCAAGCCTGGCACCATCTGGAGCGCGCCCATATTGTGGCCCAGACCCGGTTGTTGGCGCACTGCCGCTCGCATTGGACAATGCTGTTGTTCGCCGTCCGGCTCGGCGATTGGCGCGAAGGGGCTGGCCAGATCTTTCGCCTTGCTCTTGCTCCCCTTGGCAACCTGACCGGCCGGCTTCCTGTCGGAAACAGCGGCCGAGCGAACGTCAGCGCCTTCGTCGCTATGGAAATCCCGTCTGATCTCCGGTCGATTCTCGACACGGATTCGGAATAGGATTTGCCGCGCCCTGAAATCCCAAGAAGCGCTGATCATGAGAGTAATATTTTCCTGACCGTAGATTTTTGACACTTATATGACAGTTTTGTTGCAATGAATGTCATATAAGTGTAACAATTGAGCTTCGGAGCAGGAGGAGATGTCATGAAAACCGCTAAAATTATCGGAATCATAGCCGGAATAATGCTGACTGGAACACCGGCATTCGCACAGGATTCGGGCGAACTTGGCTATGCGAAGGGCGCACTGGGCTATGATGCGCTGGTGGCCGGTCAAAACAAGCTGGCGCTGCAGCAACTGGAAGCGGCGGAAAAGGTCGATGCCAATGATCCGGCGCGGCTGATCAATCTTGGCCAGGTTTATGCAAGAATGGGTCGTACAGGCGATGCCGCACGGATGTTCATGACGGCCATGCAGAGCAACCGCAATTTTGATCTGGTGCTCGCTGACGGGACGGTGATCAATTCCCGGGATGCCGCTGACCAGGCCTTGCAGAACCTCAACAGCCAGTTTGCCGGCCGGTAAAAGGGGCGATCATTCGGGGCAGAATTCCCGCTCCCTGTAATATGCACAAGGTGGCCGTATCTGCGGCCGCCTTTTTTTGTGCATTCTGTCCCGAATTATATCGGTTTTTCGGATAATCGTTGCATAACCGCCGTTGCAAACAGCGGTGAAAGATATCCGTCACAATTGTGTCGCCGAACCGTCATGCAAACAGCATCGCAGGGTCACTTCCCATCCCTAGAGCGCTTCCCTGAGGGCGATGGGGAGCTTCTGATTCGATTCCGCATCGTTTGATTCGAAAACATCAAACCAGTTTTTTGCGGAGACCAATCCCATGTTGAATAAGCAAACCCGTTCTCTCCTGTTTGCAGGTGTCGCTGCCCTTGCGGTGACCGCTTGTGGCGCCGACGATGTCGCATCGCCAGGCGAAGGCAATATCATCGTGTTGCCGACTCCGGCCCCCGCCCCGGCGCCAACACCGACGCCGACACCTGCCGGCACACCGGCAGCCGACTGTCCCACCGGTACAGCAAATGTCGGCACGATAACGACAGGCAATGGCGAGCAGGCGCGCAATTGTCAGGTGTCCGGTATCATCCAGGGCAATCTGGTACTGCCGAAGCGTCCCAACACCGCAAATACCATATACTCGCTTTCTGGCGGGGTTGAAGTCGGTGTCGATGGCGGTGCCCAGGGTGTTCTGACGATCGAACCCGGTGTCACCATATTCGGGTCTTCGGGCGGCGACTTCCTGCTCGTCAATCGCGGATCCCAGCTGTTTGCCGAAGGTACGGCTTCCGCTCCGATCATTTTCACGTCGCGCCAGAACATATTGGGGACCTCGGGTGTGGACAGCATCGGCCAGTGGGGCGGGATCGTCATCCTCGGCCGCGCACCGATTTCTGACTGTGCAACCGGCGGTGCATCCAATCCGGGCGGAACCCGAACCGATTGCGAAGCCATTGTCGAGGGCCCGTCCAACGCGGTTTATGGCGGAACCCTGCCAAATGATTCCAGCGGTCGCATGTCCTTCATGCAGGTTCGCTATCCCGGCTTCGAAGTTTCCCCCGGCAATGAACTGAACGGGATCACCATGGCTGGCGTTGGTCGCGGAACATTCTTCCAGAATATCCAGGTCCACAACAGCTCCGACGATGGCGTCGAGTGGTTTGGCGGGCGGGTCAACGGCAAAAATCTGGTGATGACCGGTATTGACGATGACTCGGTCGACTCCGACTCCGGGTTCAAGGGCCACAACCAGTTCGTGTTGGCTGTCCAGCGCGCCAATGGCGGTGACCATGTGATGGAAGCGGATTCCAACGGCGATGAAGATGCCGAACCACGGCAGGATCACAAGCTTGCCAACGTGACCTTTGTCTCGAACGGCGGCGACCATGTCATCCTGTTGCGTGGCGGCGGTGATTATGCCTTCTACAACAGCGTCTTTAACAGTCCCGCAGCCTGTATCGATATCGATAGTGCCACCACCATTCAGGCCGCAGGTGCCGCAGCGGACGAAAACGGACCACCCGTGTTTCAATCCCTGTTCATGAGCTGCGCGACCGCGTTTGTGGACGATGGCAATATCACCGTTGCCCAGATCCAGACGATCTTCAACGCCGGCACCAACAACACCTCCGCCGGAACGTCCAGTCTGGCCAATGTCGCTGCGGCGTTCCCGTTCATCAACGGAGCAAATGAGAATGGCGTGACCCCGACGGCGGTCAACGGCATCAACAGCTTCTTTGAGGATGTCGCCTATATCGGCGCTGTAAGGGACGCGAATGACACGCGCTTCCAGGGCTGGACCTGCGGGCTCTATGCGAATGATTGCGTGACCTCACCCACCATCGGTTGAGCATATTATTGTCATGGGATGGTGGCCGGTTCCGGTCGCCATCCCATTTTTACCATTATGAAGGAAGTTCCGATGACGAAGCGGACAGCGATGATCACCAGCCTGCTCCTCGGCACCGCGCTGGTGTCGCCTGCGGCCTATGCGCAAACCATGGCAACCGACGAGCAGCCGGCGGAAACGATAGAGTCCGACGACGATATCGCCGATGACGACGTGGATATTTCCGCTCCCGGCGGTGAATTCAGCGGAGAGATCATCGTCCGCGGAAAATATATTCCCAACCCCATTCGCGCGACATCGGAAGTTGTCTCGGTGCTCGGCGAAGCGGAAATTGCGCGGGCAGCGGATGGCGATATTGCCGGATCCTTGCAGCGCGTGACCGGCCTCAGCGTGGTTGGCGGCCGTTTCGTTTTCGTCCGCGGGCTCGGCGAGCGTTATTCACTGGCGCTGCTCAATGGCCTGCCCTTGCCGTCGCCCGAACCTTTGCGCCGGGTTGTCCCGCTCGACCTTTTCCCGACCAGCGTGATTGCCTCGACGGTTGTCCAGAAGAGCTATTCGGTCAATTATCCCGGTGAATTCGGTGGTGGCGTGATCAACCTGACCACCAAGTCGACACCCGAAGAACCATTTCTCAAGATCAATTTCGGTGTCAGCGGAGATAGCGAAACCACGGGCAAGCTTGGCTATACATACGATGGTTCGGACACCGATATCATCGGCTATGACGACGGTCTTCGCGATATTCCCGGTGGCCTGGCAAATGCGATCGCCAAAAATATACCGATTTCGGTCAGCACCGAATTTTCCAGCCAGAATTTGCAGGAATTTGCCGCAAGTCTCAACAATGCCGAAACCAACCTGATCCAGCGCAACAATGATATTCCGGCCAATTTCTCTGCCGATATTACCGGAGGAACGAGCTTCGATGTAGGCGACGCGTTTGTCGGGCTTGTGGCCACTGCCGGGTTTGAAAATAGCTGGCGGACCCGCGGCGGCGTCCAGCAGACAACCCAGGGTATCGTCAATATCGATGGGCAACCCGGCCTTCGCCCGGACCAGAATTTTAATTTTGTAACGACCGAGAACCGGATCGTTGTCAACGGCCTGATCGGCCTGTCCGCGGAAATTGGCGAGCACAAGCTTCGTTTCACGAATCTCTACATTCACGACACATCGAAAGAAGCCTCGATCAAGGCCGGTATTGATGCAATCAACGTGGATGAGGAAACGCTTCTCAATCAGGGCCGCACCAGCTGGTTCGAACGGCAATTGTTTACCACCCAGTTTGTTGGCGAATTCAAGTTTGACGAACTGTCACTCGACATCCGCGGATCCTGGGCCAATTCCCAGCGCGATGCGCCCTATCAGCGCACCTACAGCTATGCGTTCGACAATATTATCGCGCAGGATTTCGTCAACGATCTGACGTCGCCGGGCCAGTCCGCTCGCGTGCAGTTCAGTGACCTCAATGACGATGTCTACGGTGCCGGGGTCGATCTCGGCTATGAAACCAATATCGGTTTTCCCGTCAATTTCACATTTGGCTACAGCTACTATCTCAACGACCGCCAGGCCCAGCGACGCGATTTTCGTTTCGTTCCGGTCAACGGCTTGCCCAACCCGATAGACCAGGAGCGGATCGATTTCCTGCTCTCCGATTTCAATGTCTTTACCCACGAGATCGAATTGCGCGAAGTGGCTGCGCAGACATCGGTCCCGGCCTATGAGGCGCAACTGGAAATTCATGGCGGCTACGGCCAGTTTGATGCCGAGCTGGCGGACGGCCTCCGGCTGAACGTGGGGGTTCGCTACGAAGATGCAAACCAGTCGGTACTGCCGATATTGTTGCAGGGTGGCTCCGCATCGGTCGCGACCGGAATCAGCAACGACTATTGGTTGCCGGCAGGAACGTTGACCTGGAATTTCGCCGACGACATGCAGCTTCGTTTTGCCGCATCGAAAACCGTCGCGAGACCCCAGTTTCGTGAACTGGCGCCGCAACAGTTTCTCGATCTCGACACCGACCGTACCTTTATCGGCAACCCGCTGCTGACCGACAGCGAACTGCTCAACTTTGAAGGCCGCTACGAATATTATATCGGCCGTGGTGAACGCATCACGCTCGCAGGCTTCTACAAGAAGATCGACAATCCGATCGAGAATGTCGCCTTCGTGCAGGGCGGTGGCACATTGTTCACCGGTTTTTCCAACGCACCTACCGCAACGCTCTATGGCGGCGAAATCGAGCTGGTCAAATATTTTCCGCTATACGATCTGGGCGGCAGCTTCTTTGAAAACAGACGGCTGATGCTTGCGGCCAACTATACCTATACCAAGTCAAAAATCGAGGTTGCCGCAGGTGATCAGGCCGTCAACCCGGTCACTTTGACAGTAACCGATGCCTCCAATCTGTTCAATGACGGCGACCGTTTGACCGGCCAGTCTACCCATGTTGCGAATCTGCAGTTCGGGATGGAAAAGGAGGAGGGTCTTTCCCAGCAAACCGTCCTTCTCACTTATAACAGCCCGCGCGTCACGGCGCGCGGTCCCCAGGATCAGCCCGATCTGATCGAGCGGACCGGCTGGAAGCTTGATGTGGTGTTGCGCGAAGAACTGAATATCGCGGGTCAGGATTTCGAACTGAAATTCGAGGCACGGAATATTCTCGGAACGGATTATAGCGAGTCCCAGACTCTCGGTAGCTCGACCATCCTGAACAACGCCTATGATGTCGGGACCCGGTTCTCGATGAGCATCGGGCTGAATTTCTAGGGCGGGGCCTGTAATCTATCTGTCAAATAGGAGTCGTCGTCGCGTCACATTATTTTCCTATCCCACAGGGGTATAACAGCGGGAAGATAAGCGTGATGCACGGCGGATTTCCCGAGACTTTCGTCTCGTCGCAACAAGCAACAGACAGGCAACGGGTTGGCGTGAACCGGAACATATTGCGGTGAACGGGATAAATCTCCCTGCGGACGACAGCAAGTCCGATGATACAGCCGATATCCGATCACGATCGCCTCTGCTTGACCTCCCCTACAGCTATGCGCGGGACCAGGGGATATTGCTGCGTTCGA
>TARA_R100001244_G_C5172129_1_pt1 | contig 33603 bp, 46 predicted proteins | sample TARA_R100001244 | Tara Oceans TARA_R100001244 (sample SAMEA2621564) | marine metagenome | biome: marine biome (ENVO:00000447); feature: mesopelagic zone (ENVO:00000213); material: "saline water (ENVO:00002010), including plankton (ENVO:xxxxxxxx)" | depth 790 m
AAAATCAAGTCGGACACAGCAAGCTGAGCCGCTTATTTAAAAGGTTTATGCCTTTTTAGCTTTACGCCATTGTTTAACCCTGCACGATGAGCAGCAAACTTTAGCATCATCGCGAACCGGTTGATTTTTCTTCTTGCATACTGGACAGTCTATTAACTTAGTCACGTTATACCCTTATATTTAAGTTGCCACATTGTAACGCATACACGTTACAAGTCAACATTAATTAAAGTTTATTTACACTGTGTTATAATTATTAATTTAAAAGGTTGTGGATATGGCTTGGTACAGTTTTTTTACTTCAGCACCAAAAGCGGCTGATAATATTTTAGATAAAGATAAAGGCTTGCTAACTCAAGTTGGTAACTGGGTTGGTGGTTTAAACCTCACTGACGAAGAGGTAATGGAACAAAACGCCAAAACTGTAACAAGTGTCCAGGCTTTTGTTAAAGCTACATTAGGCGAGAGTACAGAGCGCTCAAAGTCTAGGCGTGATATTGCGAAGCTATGGATTAAAACACAGTTAGGGATTATTCTAATGACCTGTGTATCTGCACCGTGGAATATGGAACTAGCTGAATTTTATTTTAAGTTAGCGACTAGTACGTTAATGATTATGGGTACAACAGCCATAATCATATTTCACTTTGGCTCACATGGCTTAGCTAGACATAACGAGTCAAAAAAGTAAGCCTAGCATTTCTTGATAGGCTCTTAACTCTTGCATTACTGCGCCTTTAACTTAGCAATCGCATTAGCTAAGTCGCGTGCTTGTTGTTCAAGCTTTTCAATTTGAATGTCTTTGTCAGACTTTTCAGGTTTAACGCGGTAATTAATATCATTACCCCAGCATGGTTTACTAGCCCCATACCATTCACTTGGTACTGATTCATACTGAATGTTTGCACCGTCAGCCCATGCTTTGATTTCCTTAGCCCACTTGTGCGGTGCATTGGGGTATCTTGGTTGTACTAACTTGTAGTTAGGTAAGAAATACAAGCTATTATAACCCATAAAACTCACGTTATCACCATGTATGACTGCTACCGTTACTAAATCACCTTCAACTTGCCCCCTATGTGTACCACCACTTACCCGTTGAAGCCTGTCGCCTACTTTAATCTTATTCATTATTTGCCCTTTTTATTTTTTAATCTATTAGCTGTGTTGGCTACATTCGCGTAGCTAACTCCTGAGTATTCCGATATTTGACTTAATTTTATATCCAGACCGTTAACCTTTTTCTCTATCAAAGCCATAGCCAAGTCTTTACCTGAGAGTGCGTAATTTAAAATTTTAGACTTTAGCGATAACACTTGTATATTCAGATTTTTGCACTCAGTCATTGAAGCTAAAAGATCAATTCTAAGCTGCTCAATCTCTTGCTCATATTCGTGCTTTTGTCTTAATGATAACATTACGCAACTAACTCAAAGAATACAGGCTGGTTTTTTGCTGTGCGTTTACTTGTTACTTCGTTATTAGACTCTAAAACTTTCATGGCTTTAGATACGCTTGGCTGGCTATAGCTTGTTGATGATATTATTTCTTGCATATAAAGACCGCCAAACTTTAAAGACTGCCTCATTGTTTCCAGCGCCCTCTCAGATGAGCACCATTTAGTTTCCCTTGTGCGTGAACTTATCGGCTCAAAATCAGGCGTTTTAAATATAATATCTAACATTTTTTTATTGAGCATTTTTATTACCTATAATTGATATGTAATTAACTTTGTTGCGCTTGGTTCTCTTAACTTTATTAGTTTTAATCAGTGCCGTTAATGCCCTTGAAACTGTACCAGGGTGTAATTTGGCTGCTTTAGCTATCCAATCGCTAGTAACTTCACTATCAGTAGGCAAGTAACTAAGTACTCTTTTCACTGTTACTTCACTAATTTGCACAAGTCTACGGCCCCTTTTTGTTGTCACAGGCTTATCGGCCAACTTCTTAATTGGTAGCGGCATTATCTTTATAATCATATTGTAATCTAATCGCATTATTCTTCATCCTTATTTCGTTTAGTTGTTAACTGAGTTACTAGCGCTAAATTAATAGCGCTACGTGCTGGCTATTTAGTAGTATTCATCTTCATCATTCCACACTGTCAAATCGCAATTATCAATGTCGAATGATTCGCAATCCACGATAGTTACACCATGAGAGTAGAGTCCGTAAATCCACCCCTCTATCCCGCCACCGTGACCAAGCTCAATAGATGGTGAATGAACAATAAATATCTTTCCTGCATCATCACGACGCTTTTCATTCTCTCTTATGACTATATGAATGCACTCTCTATCACCGCGACTACTATATCTATCGCCTATATTTAGCTTGTATTCATATCCACAAGTACCTTTTTCAACAGAAACATGGACGGTTGTATCTTCTTCGTAATCATTGGTACAACCATCTTTAATTTTTTTGCATAATTCGTTTGTAAATTCAGTAACGGTATAGCTTGCTTTTTCTGGAGCACTAAAGAATGAAGCTATCTTTTCTTTCATTTTAGTAACTTGACCAACTAACATTTCATTTTTAAACGATTCAGATATAGAGTGAATCATTGCTGTGTTGTGCTTTGAAAAGTCAACTTGATCTAAATCTATTTGTATAGATTCCTGGATTGCTGCTTCAACTTTCTTTTTTAGCGGAGAGTTATAATTGAACGCACTTTTTACAGCGTCTTTGATCATGCCTGTTGCAGCTTCGTTGATTATTTTTTGTATAGTTCCGTCATTACCCATTTCTTCAACTGCATCGTTTATTGCTTTACTTAAATCTGCCATATTCATTCCTTATTTCGTTTAGTTGTTGCTTTGTAACTGAACCGAATCTTAACAAGCATCATTTGACCTGTCAATATAATTCTTTATATAATTATTTATATAAATAACTTTACTGTATTATAGGTATATGTAATACTTCGATTGTCTTTTACAAACAGGAATAATATATGAAAATGTTAGGCATACAATTCAGCGATACACAGGCTTTAAGAATTAAAGATACAGCTTTAATAGTAAAGTCAGATTCTAGCAAGGTAGCAAGGGCAGCTATGAGGCTTGGCTTGATGCAAATAAATGCTTTAGCAGCTAGAGATGTTAGTAAGGCGATTGATTTAGTTTTGATCAATGACGCTAAGTCTAAATAGCAGACATAAAAAAACCGCTTTGCATAGCGGCTTAATTAATTAGTAGAAGGTAATTATATATGAGTAAGGAAAGGAAGTCATTTATTGTACATTTTGACAGCCTTAATGTGCTGGATGATTTAACAAATGAGCAAGCGGGTTTATTGTTTAAAGCAATAAGAAGTTACCAGTTAGGCGAAGAGTTAAACCTTGACCCACTAACCAAGGTTGCGTTTTCACCATTCAAAAACCAGTTCTCAAGAGATGCTGAAAAGTATGAAAACCTTTGTGAAAAGAACAGGTTAATAGCTGAAAGCAGGTATAACACCAAATCTACCACTGGTAGAAATGGTAAGGTAAAAACACCAGAAGCCACCAAATCTACCGATAATGATAGTAAGAGTGATAGTGATAGTGATAGTAAGAATAGTAATAAAGAGATAAACATACTATGTCAGCAGATAGCTGACGATTGGAACGAAGTTTTCCCAGGACTGTCTCAAGTGTTGAAGATAACGCAAAAAAGAAAGTCCTCAATCATAGCTTGCGTAAAAGAATTTAAAAAAGACTTTGGTTTAGATGAAAGTAAAAACTGGAAAGGCCTCTTTGAGTACGCAGAAAAAAGTGATTGGCTAATGGGTAGAACCAAAGAAGGTTGGAATATGAGTTTCGACTTTATGATAAACAAAACTAAACTATTGAAAATAATTGAAGGTGACTATGTTAATGCAAAATGAACTGCCAAATAACTTAAATGCTGAAAAATCTATACTTGGGGCACTGCTGACTGATTGCAATCACACTGTATGCAAACAAGCTCTTGATATGATGGATCCATCAGCGTTTTACTTACAAAGCAATAGGGTTATCTTTACAACGATAAAGGCCATGGTTGAAAATAAATTGACAGTCGATTCTATATCGGTCACTGAAAAACTAAAGGCTGACGGTAACGAGGGCATGTCTGGCGGTTATTTTTATATATCTGAACTACCGAGAGCAGTAACAAGTATCGCGCTTACACTTGTACACGTTGCTCTTGTAAACAAGATAGCGACAACAAGGGACATTATCAACACTGCCCAACAAGCTATTCAGCACTCCGAAAACATGGAGCCATCAGAATTAATTGAAATGATTGAACGAAACTTAAAGTCGATTACGTCAAAAGACACAGGAAAAGAAATAAATCATATATCTGACTTTGGTGAAAACTGGTTGAACAAGCTTGATGAGCGAGTACAAAGCGGAGGCGCTATAAGCGGATTAGAGACGGGAATACCTGAACTCGATGAAAGACTATCAGGTTTTGATTTGGAGGGCTTAATAGTCCTTGCAGGGCGCCCCAGCATGGGCAAGACGCTATTAGCTCAGACAATAATGGATTATGTTGGCGGTAAAGCTCAAAAAAACTGTATGTTTTTCTCTATGGAGATGAGCGACAAGCAAGTTTATGAGCGATTTATTTCTAAAGCTTCTGGTGTTTGCCCGAAAAAAATTAGAAGCGGTAAGGGATTGAATGATGAAGATTGGGGGCGATTAACTCAGGGCATGGGAAGCGTTAACAATAGTAAAATATTTGTCGATACTGACGCAAAACTTTCTGTCGGTCAGATTAGAGCCAGAGTTCGCAGGCACGCTGCTAAAAATGGTTATGTAGGATTGATAGTGGTAGATTATCTAGGGCTGATGGCTATGCCAAGAGCTGCCAGTTTAACTATATCCATAGGTGAAATTACCTCAGCACTAAAGAGTTTGGCTAAAGAAATGGGTACGCCTATACTTTTACTAGTGCAAGGTAGTAGAGCAATGGACAAGGGCGGCAGGCCCGTAATGAGTGACTTAAAAGATTCAAGCTCAATCGAAGCTGATGCTGATGTGGTTTTATTTGTGCATCGCCAGGAAGTGCTAGACCCTGATACAGAGCTAAAAGGCGTTACCGAGTTGATTATAGCTAAAGATCGGCACAATGACGGAAACGGAACTATATACCTATCTAAAGTTAGCGGTGGTTTTGGGCAGTTAAGTGTCCAAGAAGTTGCAGAAATGACGCAGCGTGAAGAGTCAAAAAACCAACCAGTACAGCGTGGTTACGCTAGAAAATAAAAAGTTGAGCTTATGTATAATGATAATAGGATGGAAATAGAAAAACAATTCCATAAAGATATGGGATTTGGTATCGCAGTAGCGGAGATAAAGTTAAGAGAGATGAGACAAAAGAGTAATGAACTATTTAATTTAAAGTGCTCACTTAATGGTTTTTGTTCACAGACTAACGAGAAAATTAGATTGTCAGAAGATGATGTGAAGATAATCACAGAGCGCATAGTTGAGCTTGAGAGTTAATAATAAAACAATAGAGGTTAATATGGCAACAAAATACCATTTTTACGATTCATGTAATAAATGCTCAGGGGTTAACGAATACATTGTTACCGACTCGCTAGATAGCCGCATGCTAGAGTGTGAGACTAAATGTAAAGATTGCGGGTTTGAGGATTACTGGGCACATGGTTTTTTCGAAAGCTCACAGAATATTAAAAGTAAGTGCAAAACTTACAGTTTTTAAACAATAAAGGTTAACAGAATGAATCAGCCAAAATTGACGCGCAAAGAATGGAACATGATAACAATGATGCTAGAGAAGCAACTCAAACGAGGAGCTAATAAGGCGGCAGCTAATGAAACACGGTCAGCATTAAAGAAAAAAATACTTTCGCAGCTTAATAGAACTAGAGATATTGAGTTAGTGGATAACAATAAACATTAAAATAATAAATTTTAACTAGGTGTTAATGGAGTAAAGATATGAAAAAGGTAGTTAGTTTTAGTGGTGGAAGAACCAGCGCATACCTATGTAAATTAATGATTGAAAAATTCGGAAGAGAAAACGTTGATTTTATCTATATGGATACGGGCGCAGAGCATTTAAAAACATATAGGTTCATTAGAAAGGTTAATGATGAGTTCGGTCTTGATCTTATATGTTTGCGCGGTGATTTTTCTTTGCCTCTTGGTGCTGGTGTTGGCTATAAAGTCGTTGGTATAAGTAGCTTGAAGCCAGATCTGATACCATTTAAAGGTATGATTGAAAAGTATGGTGTTCCGTATATTGGGGGTATGTTTTGTACTGACCGCATGAAGCTTAGACCGTTTAAAAAATACTGTGATGACGTTTACGGAAAAAATAATCATGAAACGTGGTTAGGTATACGTGAAGACGAGCCAAAAAGACTGACACCAAAACCCTTCATTAAGTACATGGCGGAAATATCGGACTTTGATAAACAAGATGTTTTGAGTTGGTGGTCTAAAGCGCCATTTGATTTAGATTTAGATGAGTGGTCGGGTAATTGTGAATTTTGCCCTAAAAAATCAAACTTAAAACTTGCAGCGTCACAAAGAGACTCGCCAGGATCATATATTAACTGGCTAGAAAGCATTAGCGATGCAAGCGTCAGGTTAGTTCCTACCAGAACGATAGCTTACATGAAAAGTAAAGGTATAAAGCATTACAAGTCACCTTTAAATCCAAGTGTAAAGGTCAGTTTAAAAATAAAAGAATACAATGACAATTTATTTACTAGTAAAAATAAAAACTGGGAGCTTTACGGTAAAGCTGCATCATCTATCATGTACAGAGGCAAGCAATCGCTAGAAAGCTTAATAGCTAAGTTTGACGGCTCAACAGGTACAGAGATAAAAGCAAGAATAAAGGGGTCAAAAATGATTGATACAAATTCATGTAGTGAAAGTTGCGAAGTATTTAATTAAGTGTACGCAACCTTTTAGATGAGTGGCCGCAATATTGCGGCCTTTTTTATACTTAAAATTGAACACAAAAAAACCTCAGTTAAGAGGCTTTTAATTATAAATGTTGAGTTTAGTGGCAGTCTTTTAGTAGCTCATTGAAGTAATCCATGCTGTCAACATCAGCAGAGGCTTTTATCATTTCATTGTCAGAGTTGATATTACTAACAGCTTGAAATGCTGCACCGTGTGAAGAGTGTAGATTACTATTTGAATGCGTTAAGTTATCACCTGTGTTTTTAGCTTCACTAGCTTTGTAACGTGTATTCATTAGCTCGGATGGTCTGTAAGTTAGTATGCTCATTATAATTCACCTTTATCAACAAACTTAACTTTTAAACCAAGCACATCAAGTATGGACTTTAAATCTACAAGCTTAATGCTCTCATCACCGTTCAAGAATCCGCTAACCTTGAAGTGAGTTGTACGCGCCTTATATGCTAACTCTGTCATTGTTGTTATATCGTTGTCGATCATTGCTTTTTTCACTATCTGAGGTAGGTTCATTTTAATGCCTTATTGTTTAAGTTGAATAGATACTAAATTAACCCTACTTGATTTGCAAGTTATTTAATTAAACATCAAATAAATTGCAATTACAGCTTGACGCGTTAAATGAAAGTCATTAGTATGTGTTATCGAAACAAAGCGAGGAGTTAACTAAATGAATAACTATCAAGACCAAAGCGAAAGCGAGCCAAGCGAATGCCCAGAGTGTAATAGCTCAATGACTGAGACTAATAGCATTACAAGTACATGGTTACAGTGTGATAAGTGCGAGTACACAGTTATTAACGGGGTTGAATTTTTGACCGAAGCAGAGCAATACGAAGCTGACGCAAATTCGGATCATGTAACGGAGAATTCATTTAATGGAAGTTTATAAATCAATAGCCGCAATAATTGGTGAAATGGCTAGCACCGGCATAGGTAAAGACTCTAAAAATAAATCTCAGGGTTGGCAGTTTAGAGGGATAGATGCAGTGTATAACGCATTAGCTCCATTACTTGCTAAACATGAACTGTTAATTTTACCTAGAATTAAAAATCGCACGGTTACGGAAAAGCTAACCAAGAGTGGCGGTACAGTATTTTATGTGACTGTTGATGCTGAGTTTGATTTTGTATCAGCTAAAGATGGTAGTAAGCACACTGTGCAAACTATCGGTGAAGCTATGGACTCTGGCGACAAGGCGACAAATAAGGCTATGTCTATCGCTCTCAAGTACGCTGCTTTTCAATCGTTCTTTATACCAACTGAGGCAACAATGTCTGATGCAGATGCTGAAGCTTACGAAATACAACAAACTAGCGAGGCTGTTAATTCTTGGGTTGATGCAATAAAGAACAACCAAACAACAATTGATGATCCGAATTTAACCGGCAAAATAAAAGACCAAGTAAGGAGCTTAATATAATGAGCATTGCAATTTTTGAGAGTGTAACAACTGAAAGCGCATTAACTGAATTAGAAGCAGAGGGTAAAAAGTACGATGGGCTTTATGTTGATATGGAGGACGCACCACAACGTAAATACGTAAAAGATAAAGCGGCTCAGATTCAAGGGTTGATTAAAAAGGTTAACGCTCATCGTGTCGCTGATAAAAAAGCATACGGCGTTAAAGTTGAGGCGCAAGCGGCTGCTATAATTGAACGACTAAGTGATGCTAACTCACCGTTTCAAGTTTTAATTGATGATTACACTGTTGAGCGTAAAAAGATTTTAGATGCTGAAAAGGCGCGCGTAGCTGCTATTGAGTTTCAGGTTCAGCTTGATATTGATCACGAATACGCTTTAATTATGGATGAGAACCATGCGGCAAAAGTTACTGAAGAATTACGCCTAACTGCTGAACGTGAAAAACAAGCAATTATCGACCGTGATGCTTATGCTGCTGAACAAACTAAAATAGCCGTTGATAGATTAGCTGCGCTAGGTAAGGCGCAAGAGCAAGATAAAACCAACAAAGAAAACGCACGTCTAGCAAATAAAGAACACGTACAGAAAGTTAAAACGGACATATATAACGTACTGAGAACGTTCGAGCTTAGCGATAAAAATGCTAAGACAGTTATACACTTAGCAACAATTAACGAATTACCAAACTTTACAATTAATTATTAACCAATAGAGAGATAAGAACATGGCTAAAATAGCACTAGCGTTAAAAATAAACCTTTCACAAATAGATATGACAAGAGCTTTTCAGGGGCAGAAAGGACAGTACTTAGACGCTACAATATTCGTAAATATGGATGAGTTAGACCAGTACGGCAACAGCGGAATGATTACTCAAGACGTTAGCAAAGAAGAAAAAGACCAAGGCGTAAAAGGAAACATACTCGGCAACGGTAAAGTGTTTTGGGTTGAAAATGGACAAGCACCACAAAAAGCAGGTGAACAACAAGCACAAGGCGGATTCCAGCAGCAACAAGCGCCACAGCAAGCCCACATAAACCAACCACCACAACAACAAGGCGGCTTTAATAATCAAGGTGGATACCAGCCACCACAGCAGCAACAAGCACCGCAACAGCAAGGCGGCTGGCCTCACGGTAAATAAAACCCACTTTAATAAAGGTTAAATTATGATTATCACCAAGGCTCACATAAGTGGAAAGAAATGTAATGGCTTTAAGGGTTGCGGTGGTAACATTTATATTGGCTTTCAATATTACATGTTAAGAGGCCGCAAGCGTTTATGTAAATCTTGCGGTGACAAGTTTAAAAAATGAAGCAGTTAATTTTATTTGTAAAATCAAACTATATGGCGCTCATTGTTTTGATAGCTGTTTTATGTGTCAGTTTAGCTATGCTGTATACTTGTATTTATATACTTAATAGCTAGGTGATAGCATGAGCGATGAAGAGAAAGGCAGCAATACAAACATGATAATTATAGCGGCAGCAAGTGCGGCTATAAGTGGTGGAGGTGCTCACATAGCGACTAAGGACGATGTTAACAGCGCAAACATTGAAGACTGTAGGGTATTCTCACAACACGCTAGAGAGCATGAGCGGGCTAACTGTGAAATAGAAAAAAATAATATTTTAATAAGGTGTAAGTAGTGCAACTTAAAACAATAATATTCCCTAACGGTATAGAGCATTTAAGGACAGTAAAAATGGATATAAAATTAAAATGTTTGACAGCAAAAAAGAAGAGTGACTTTGTGCCAGGCAATGTCTACTCAGCAATAGCAAAACCGCGCAACGAGAACAACACGGACGGTACTGTGACTATTAACACTTACGGCAAACGAAAGGTTATGTCTGCATTCTCGCTCACAAAAGAAAAAGAGTTTTACGCTTCAGGTTGTTTGTTTAGGCTGATACTTACGCCTAAGAAAATGATTAATGATGCTGTATAACCTTAAAATTAACAGGCAGTTTACTGTCGCGTTGAATTAGGTTGTTAGCAGGTCTTATAGGAGAGGTAGGTATGACTAGATGTAATGAATGTAACAAGCTTTACCCGCACAAAAGCCATTATGGAATATGCGCCAATACTTTTGGAAAGTGCGTGGATTGCATGATTGAAAATAAAGAATTAGACGAAGGGCATTTAGAGCAGATAAAGTTTATAGCTGGGGATATAGAGCCAGAAAATACTTTAGCCTGCTAAAACTTAAAAATAAGATGCCGCACTGTTTGCGGTCATTTTGATTTAGTAACATAATCACGATTAAAGAGGCTTATAAATGATATACGAAGATCAATTCGAGCCTTACATGAAGGGCTTCGATTTAGCGTTTGATGGCATAGGTTACTCTAACAAGGAAAGACAAGAGCATTTATACCCTTACGGTATTGCTGACGTCTGGTACTCATTAATGACAAATGTAAGAGAGGAAAGAGTTAAGCTTGTTGATGATTTTATTCGGGAATGGATGAAGCTTTAACAACATAGCGACTAGGTGTATAATGGTTAAAACACAACCACTAAGTACCTAATGAACAAGCGAGTTATTAAACCAAGAGTGCTGGCTAAAAAAGTCTGGTGTGTTGATTGCAGAAGAAAGAAACCGCCCACGATAACTGGCGCGGTTTTTTTGATACCCGCAAGAAACAGGCATTATGGGCTATTACCAGATAAGTCAGGTATTGATTTTCGGGTTGTTGGTATTTGCAAAAAGTGCTTGGAGGAAAGGAACGAGTTTCAAAAAAGTAGCAAAGAAGATGTTGATGTTCATCATGAGCATTTAATTTATAGTAATATTTAACTTAATCATAAGGGATACTAATGAGTAATAAAGTTAGGGTAGAAAGTATTTTTTCTAATCAAATAATGCTAGGTAGCATGCAAGAGTTTGATATTGAAAATATCGTGTTTAACATAATGGCATTAGACGCTGATTTAAAAGAGCGTGTAGAGCTTTGTGATTCATACGATGAAATGGTTTCGCTGGCTGCTAATAGTGGTTTGTTGTTTCAAGGTAAGCGAGCTATTGATAATAATGGGCTAGATGTTCCATCTATATGGGGTGATAGCGCTTTAGATATTGATTGCGATCCATGTATTCAATACCGAGTAGGTGAGAAGGTTTGCGAGATTAGCGGGCTAGAGTCAGTACTTGAAGAAATGCTTCAATCAGAAGAAGCGACTAGAGTTGAAGAATTACTTGAAAAGGGTAATGTTGACGGTAGTGATTTACCAGTAGTGAATATCGACAGATTAAACGAAGATGCAGCAGAAGCGCAAAGATTGATCGGTTAAACTTTAAATAAATAAGGCGAAAAGAATATGAAAACACCAGCGTTAACTTTTTTCTCGAAAGTCACGGATGAGTTCGGAGGTGAGTTTCCGCTTGCTTTTGTTTCTGTGCGTAAATGGTCGGAGTCTTCACAAACTTCTGGCGAATCAATTGACGGTAGAGCAGACTATGCGGTTGAGAGTGATGTAGAAGCTATTGCTTACAAGGTTAGTTATTGGTATACACCAGAAACAGAGGCGGCTGGAAAGAGATCTCGTCCGTTATTGATTGATAAAAACGGCACTTTTACTGATGTATTAAATGTTGATATGGAAGACGCTGAAGTTGTCGCTATATTAGCAGGCGACTCAGACCATGTTAGTAAAATACTTTTGGCTATAAAGGCCGATATTACAAGAAAGTTTAACTAGTGCGATGGCTAGACGCTAATACCGTCTAGCCTCAATTATAAGGGTTTAAGTTATGAATAAAGAACAATTAACTGAACTGGTAATAATTCCAACACTGAAAGAAATACCTAAGGGTTATTCTGAAGAGGCTGTTATAGCTATTCAAATGATTATTGCTCATGAGAGTTCAGGCGGTGAATACATAGCACAGACTAAAGGCCCAGCATTAGGCGTTATTCAGATGGAACCAATGACGCATGATGACGTTTGGAATTTTGGCGATAGCATACACAAGAATGCCAGATTGATGGGGCTTCTTAATAGTGAGTCTGACAGATTAGTTTATGACTTGCGCTATAATGTATTCATGGCTAGACAAAAGTTATTCATGGCAGCAGGGGCGTTACCTTCAGACTTGTTTGATATGTCCGAGTACCTAAAGAAGAATTGGAACGGTCCAGGTAAAGCAACGCCAGAGAAATACCTTCATGATTTTATGAACTGGAAATAAGCATGAAAGAAATTGACGAGCTAAAAAAACAGGCAGCACCAAAGCATTTTGAAATGATTGAGCGGCTAGAGAATCAAATTAAAGAGCAAGTAATAACTAATAATCTACTATGCCAACTTTGTGACTTAAAAGAGGCGCAACAGGCGCATGATAATTCTTTTAGAAGTGCGTGGAGAAATGCCAAGGTAAGAGACACCAAAGTCTCATTGTGGGTGTTAGTACTTGCCAACGTTGCTTTGTATCTTGATGTAATAAAGATAGATAGTAACGGAACTTTTATTACAGGCTTGATAGGCCTGTTTAGTTAGGGTGAATTAAAAATGAATTTAAACTATAAAGAGATAGGGTCTATAATTCGGGTTAATCTTGGATACGGTATAACGGCAGCAACGCCAACGCTGATATTGCAACCCGAAGTAGGCTCAACAAAAGAGATTACAACGGGCGTTACTATTCCTGCTGTAACTGTTGTTACTGAGTTGGAGACATTCACGGGCGGCCAGTACATTGAGTATAAAACGGTTGTTAATGATTTGGATTATGTTGGTAGATGGCGCAAGAAAGCTAGACTTGATTTTTCGTCTAGTAATGTCCAGCAAAATGACTTTGAAAAGTTCCGTGTGCTGGCGTGATTAAATTAAGCAAATTCCCATGGTGTACAGTTTTTATAACTGCTTATGTTTCATTTATGGTTTATATATTATGTTTAAGGTATGGATAAGTTATGGCTAAGTTAAGTGCTAAGCAAGAATTGTTCTGGAGAGAGTATTTGGTAGATTTGAACGCCACTCAAGCAGCAGTAAGGGCGGGGTACTCAGTTAAAACGGCTCGGGTAATAGGTAGTGAAAACCTGCTAAAACCTGCTATAGCCCTACTTATCCAGCAAGCAATGGCTGAGCGCAGCGAATCCACTGGGATAACGGCCTGTTACGTTCTGGAAGGCATCAAAAGCTTAACAGATACACTAGTAGCAGGTGAAGACCCTAAAAGCGCCTATAAAGGCTTTGAGTTGCTCGGTAAACATTTGGCTTTATTCTCTGACAAGGTAGATCATACTAGTTCAGATGGATCAATGAGCCCTGATAAGCTGAGTGATGAGGATTTAGATGAAAAAATTAAAGGGTTATTAGGGGAAGCCTAGTGCCGCAAAATCTACTTATTTGGAGAATTGCAATGAAGATACAAGATTATTTATGTTATGACGTTAGTGATGGTGGGGAAGTTAAAAACACAAACACTAATAGCTACCTTAAAAAGCAAATAAACAATTCAGGGTATTACAGGGTTGAATTATCAAAGGCAGGTAGGTCTAAAAAGTTATTTGTTCACCGCCTTGTTGCTTTGGCATTCATACCAAACATTAAAAACCTACCTCAAGTTAACCATAAGGACGGGGATAAACTAAATAACAACGTCAGCAATTTGGAATGGGTAACCGCGTCAAACAACAAGAAGCATTCGTTTAGGGTTTTAGGTCAGACAGTAACTAAGTTGTTTGATGGCGACAATGGAAAAACAAAGATAAAAAAAGAAAATATCCAAGGGTTAATAGAAAGAAAGAAAGAAACCACATACAAGGCATTAGCTAAAGAAATTGGTGTTAACCCGAAATATTTATCAAATTTACTTAGGGGTTTAGTCCGTGGGTGATGATAAAAGGCAGCTTATAGCTCTACTAGAAGAAAAGAAACGACGCAAAGAGGTTTACAGGTACAGGTACATTTTTGACGGGCTTTACGACTGGCAGAAAGAGTTTATCACGAACACCAGTGATTTTTCGGCAGTTTGCCTATGTGCTGCTAACCGTATTGGCAAGACGTACACTGGTACGTTTATAGATGCTATTCATTTGCTTGGTCTTTACCCTGAAGAGTGGAAGGGCTATAAATTCAACAAAGGAATTAAGGCGTGGTTGCTTGGTTATTCTGGTGAAAAAACAAGGGATCTACTTCAGCACGAATTGTTTGGAAGAATAAGTAATGGCAAATTGCTTGGTGGGTTAATTCCTCCGGAGTATATAGTTGATTACAAGTCAATGGCAGGAACTTCTGGCGCACTTAGAGAGGTAAGGGTTAAGCACGCTTCTGGAACTATTTCAACGTGTCAATTTTGGTCATACTCACAAGGTCAAGCGGCTTTGATGGGTGATAGTGTTGATTGGTATCACGTTGATGAGGAACCTAAAGATCAAACTATATACCCACAAGTATTGACAAGAACTGCAACGGGTGAAGGTGGGAAAGGTGGCAGGGGAATATTAACTTTTACACCAGAAAACGGCCGTACTGAATTGGTTATAAAGTTCATGGATAACCCTGGCAAGTCTCAGGTGTTTATGCAAAAGGGTTGGAATGATGCGCCTCATTTGTCAGATTCAGTAAAGAAAGACTTGATTGAGGCGTTCCCTGTTCATCAGCGTGATATGAGGACAAAAGGCACTCCAATGTTAGGTCATGGTCGTATCTATGACTTGAGCGAGGAATTCTTAACTTGTGATGCGTTCCCTATACCTAAGCATTTTTATGTTATCAATGGTATGGATTTTGGTTGGGATCATCCACAGGCGCATGTTCAGTTAGTTTGGGACCGTGACAGTGATATATTCTACGTGACTAAGGCTCAGAAGATGCGAAGAACATCGCCTAACGAGGCTTGGGGCGCAGTCAAATGCTGGGCTGCTGGCATTCCTACATCATGGCCCCTTGACGGTTTGCAGACTGAAAAAGGTTCAGGTAAGCAGCAGATGCAATACTACTCAGAAGCAGGTTTTGAAATGCTAGACGAACGCGCTACTTGGGAAGATGGCGGTAATGGTGTAGAGGCTGGTCTTTATGAGATACGTGATTTAATGAGTAAAGGTAAGTTTAAGGTATTCGCAGGATTAAGAGACTTACTAGACGAGGTGCTTCAGCATCATAGGGATGAGAAAGGCAAAATAGTAAAGACTATGGATGATTTACTGGATGCTATTCGATACGCTTACATGATGAGGCGCGAAGCTGTCCCGTTTGGTGATATACTAGACGGAACAACACAAGATATTAACTTTGATTCGGAATGGTAACTAATGGCTAATAAACAAGAAAAGCTACACGCTACTGCTATTAAGCGGTTTGAACGGTTAGAAAGTAAAGAGCGGGCGCAGCGCAAGTTAGCTGTTGAAGATATTAAATTTGCACAAACTGAGGATGGTCAGTGGGATGATGGAGCAAAAGAAAAGCGAAAGAATCGACCAAGGTTTACGATTAACCGGGTCGCTGGTGCAGTAGATCAACTAATTGGTGATCAACGTCAAAACCGCACTAACATTAAGATTAGACCAGTGTCAGGCGGGGCTAGTGAAGATGTAGCCAAGACAATGACCGGTTTGATTAGAAATATCGAAGCTGATAGTAAGGCTAGTAATGCTTATGATACTGCCTTCGATGAAGTGGTTAATGGTGGCTTTGGTGGTTGGCGTGTTATTACTGAGTTTAGTGATGATGATGCTTTTGACCAGGATATCAAGATAAAACCTTTGAATACAGCTACAACCTCATTGTGGTTTGATGATTCTGCTATAGAGTACGATAAAAGAGATTCATCATTCGCCTTTGTTACTGTTGATATGCCAAAGGAGGAGCATAAAGAAAGGTTCCCTAAGTCTGTGTTATCTAATTGGACTCAAGAAGACTTAAACAACTCATCGTGTTCAAGCTGGGCAAAAGAAGACACTGTCAGAGTTGCCGAGTATTGGGTTAAGACACCAGTAACTAGAAATATAGCTTTATTATCTGACGGCCGAGTAATAGACAGTGATGAAGAATCAAGCGTTATGGACGAGCTAAAGGCGCAAGGATTAACAGTAAAGAAAACTCGATCAGTAAAGTCGCATAAAGTTGAAATGTTTTTACTTGATGGTGCTGGTGTATTAGAAGGACCTAAAGCATGGGCTGGTAAGTTTATACCTTTAATACCGATGTATGGTCGACAAAGCCATGTTGAGGGTCAGACTTACACTAGGGGTATTGTGCGATTCGCTAAAGACGCTAACCGCATTTACAATTATGAAACCTCTTCGGTAGTCGAGACTAATTCTCTAACTCCTAAAGATCCCTTATGGTACACCCCAGCACAAGCCAAAGGTCATGAGTCCAAGTACAGAAACTTTGCCACTCAAAATAGCCCTTTTATGCCGTACAATCCCGACACTAAAACAGGTGGTGGTCCACCAATCAGAGGTGGTGCCCCAGCAGTACAACAAGCTAGCCTACAAATACTGCAACAATGTAGTATGGACTTATACCATGTAACAGGGATGCAGCCTCCATCAATAGGCGTTAACCCTGAACTAAAATCAGGCAAGGCTATTCAGGCGCAAGAGAAGCAAGGTGATAGAGGGTCATTTATATTCACTGACAATCTATCAAAGTCTATAGATTATTGCGGTGAGATACTTGTAGACTTAATCCCACGTATATACGACACAGCTAGGCAGGTTCGCATAATGCAGCAAGACGGGGAGACTGAAAACGTTGAAATAAACACAGTCAACCAAGAGGTTATTGATGAGCAGACGGGCAAGAAAGTACTTGTTAACGATTTATCAATTGGTAAATATGACGTAGTAACTGAGACTGGCCCAGCATTCGCCACTCAACGACAAGAATCGGCCAAGCAAATACTAGAGCTAATATCATCATCGCCACAATTTGAGGCTTTAGCTATGGACTTAGTAGCCAAAGACTTACCGATACTTGAGACTAAAGAGCTAACTAAGCGAGTTAGAAAGGTAATGATTCAAAACGGAACTATTGAACCAACTGATGAAGAGGCTGAAGAGTTAGGCTTGAATGAACCGCAACAAGCAGACCCGCAGCAAACAGCCATTACAGATAACATAGCTATGCAGACTGAAAAGCTAATGGCTGATATTAGCAACACTGACGCTAAGACAGCAGAAACATTGGTTAAGGCTCAAGGTGAAGCCGTTGATGCTTATAAAGTACTACTTGAAACTTATGAAAAGCAAGTATCACTAGGTATTCCATTAAGCGAAGCAGATAGAGCGTTAATAGTTAAGCAGCGCGATATTGTAGCAGAGAGTCAGCAAGCATTAGATGAGGGGCCTAACTCTGAGCAAGCAGCAGACCTAGTTGGTCAAGCAATACAGCAGGAGCAACAGCAGGAGCAGATAGCATTGAGTACAGCTAACAACCTAACTCAAATGTAAAAGCTAAGATTTATCGCCTGAAAAGCCCGCTTAATCGTGGGTTTTTTATATCTAAACACTCATGTTTGTGTATTGCGCCATTTGTTAGTATAATTGACCACAAGCTAACCTATTGCTTTAAATAGGGCTAAAATCAACCGAAAGGTGTTCACGTGAATCAACCAACAGAAAATACACAAGCTGCACAGGTAGACCCGTTAGACGCATTTGTTCAAGGACCTATTGATCAAGGTACAGAGCAAGCCACAACAGAGAGCCAGAACACGGAATCAGCCCCCGTAGGAAATACGAGCGAAGCCAACTCAACCGATGCTGAAAAGCCAAAAGAGGACGGTTTCCAAAAGCGTATAGATAAAGTAACAGCGGACAAGTACACTGAAAAGCGCAGAGCTGACGACTTGCAAAAACGTGTTGATGCTTTTGAGGCCAACAATAATAAGGAAGCCTTAAAAAAACCATCGCTTGAAGATCCTGAAATTGATTATGATGAGGAAGCTTTTAATAAAGCTAATCGAGATTATGATATTAACCAAGGTGTTCAAGATGTTTTAGCAAAACAATCAGCAGATGCGAAAGCCGAACAGCAAAGAACAGCGGGCGAAAAAGTACAATCCGACTATAATGGTCGAGTTAATGCTTTGGGAAAGTCAGACTTTGAAGAGAAACAAAATTCAATTCCTAACTTACCTGCCGGTGTAGCTGATGCAATTATGCAATCTGAACTTGGTGCTGAAATGGTTTACCATTTAGGATCGCCAGAAAACGCAGAAAAGGCCAACGCAATAGCTAATATGTCCCCAGTAATGGCGATGATGGAGCTAGGAAAGCTATCAGTACAACTATCTACAAAACCCGAAACTAAAACCAGTGCAGCACCCGACCCGATAACTCCTCTTGGTTCTGGCGGCTCATCTTTAGAAGTAAACGAAGATGATATGTCAATGGAACAATGGATGGCGAAAAACGGCTAAGGTCTAAAGGATAAAATTATGTCAAACGCATTAATCACAACCAGTAAAATTACACGTCATGCAGTTAAAGAGTTTCTAAATAACTTACAAATTGCATCTAAAGTAGATCGACAGCTTGATAAAGAGTTCCGTAAAATCGGTGAAACTATCAGTGTCCGTAGACCTGTAATGTTCACCTCTTCAGATGGTGCCACTTTAGGTGCTGCGGAAGATATCGAAGAAGTAGCAGCAAGCGTAATTCTTGATCAACGTAAGCATGTACACTTTGCCATTACGTCTAAAGATTTAACGTTAAGCATTGAAGACTTTAATACTCGCTATATTCAACCAGCAATGGCTGAGTTAGCACAGCAAGTAGAATCTTCTTTAGCTGACTCATACAAGCAGATTGGTAACTTCGTTGGTACTCCTGGTACAGCCCCTTCTACCTTTTTAGAAGTTGGTGCAGCAGCTAAAGTATTATCAAAGCTTGGTACCCCAATGAACGTTCGCTGGAATGCTTTTTATGATGAAGATGCTTCATTAGCGTTAGCTGATGGCTTGAAGTCTGTTTTCCCTTCAGAAATTGCTAAAAAAGCAATTGAAGAAGCGGCAATTGGTCGTTACAGTAAGTTTATGTTATATGAGAACCAGTCACTTAAACTTCACACTGTGGGCGTTGCTACTGGTACTCCATTAGTTAACGGTGCTTCTCAAAACGTTACTTATGCTAACAGCGGTGCAGCATGGCAGCAGTCTCTAGCTACAGACGGTTGGACAAACTCAACAGGCGGCATCTTGCTTGGTGGTGATGTCATTACTATTGCTGGCGTTAACTCTGTAAACCGAAGAACCCGCGTTGATACAGGTGATTTACAAACTTTCGTTGTTAAATCTGACGCGGCATCAGGCGCCTCTACAGGTCCAGCTTCTTTGACTATCTCGCCACCTATGATTACTAGCGGCCCATACCAGACAGTTACAGCAGCACCAGCAGACGGAGCAGCAATTACTGTTAAAACTGGCTCAGGCGGTTCAAAGCATAAGCAAAACTTAGCATTCCATGAAAACGCTATTACACTTGCTATGGCTCCTCTTGACCTTCCTACTCAGGGCGCAGAAGCTAGCCGCGAGAGTTTTGATAACGTTTCTATTCGAACTGTTACTCAATACGCAATCGGCACAGATACAACAACTTATCGCTTTGATATTTTGTACGGTGTTAAGGCTCAAAACCCTGACTTCGCGGTACGTACTACTTCGTAGTTAATTGGTTTGATTTTAAAAGGCTATCCATTGTGATAGCCTTTTTTGTTTCTGTTAGATTAATGTTATACTCAACTAATAATCAAAAGGACTAAGTAATGGCTAAAACGTTTAAGCAGTGGATTTACCACAAAACCAAAGAACCAAAAATAATTAATTCTGACGACTTTGAGAATCATAAAGCTATGGGCTGGTCGGAGTCTCCTGCAGATTTTGTTTTGATATCTGATTTTGGTATAGATGGAAACGACCCGACTCAAGTGCAAGTGCTGGGCGAGGCTTTAGCTGGTATTAGTGATAGATTAAACGGTGAGCTAAACATTAGTAACATGAAAAGAAAAGACTTAGAAGATTATGCAAAGAAACACTTTAATGTGGAGGTTGATAACTTTAAAAGCATCAAGTCTTTACGTTTAGAAGTTAAAGGACTTATTAAGGGTTAATTATGACAACAATACGCGAAGTGGTCGAAGATGCTTTTGAGGAAATAGGGGTAAAAACTGCTGAAGTACCCTTAACTAATGACGAGCTCCAGTCGGGTATTAGACGATGCAATGATATGCTCACGGGCTGGGATGATATAGGTATTATAGTTGGCTATACTGAAGTACTAAGCGGTGACGACACTATGAAGGTAGATCGCAGTGCTGTTGGAGCAATCAAATATAACTTAGCTGTTAGGCTCGCCCCATCATATCAAAAGGTTGTTAGCGCTACTCTTTTTGCTTTATCAACAAGCACGCTTGATATCCTCATGGCATCGAATACGGATTTATCAGAAATAGCTTATCCTGATACGCTCCCTGTTGGCTCAGGCAATGAATGTCCTGACTACAACAGAAATAGATTTTTCCCTAGTAACAAAACGGATAATTTCTAATGCCTAGAGTACCATTGCCAATACCGTTGGGTTTTTATCAAAGCGAGAGTCTCCCATTGTCTTCTCAGCGTTGCATTAACTGGATACCGACAGTCGCACAAGGTGAAGCTTTAAATAACCGAGCGCTAATCCAACCGAGTGGGATAACTCAGTTTGCTAGTGTTGGTCTTGGTGTGTGTCGTGGTGCTAGAACTATGAAAGAAGTGCCTTATTTTGTGGTAGGCAACTCACTAGTGTCAATTGATGCCTATGGTGTTGTAACAAGCCACGGAACAATTTCAGGTAGTAACAGGGTGTCAATGGCTGATAACGGTACGTCATTGGTTATCGTTGTACCGGGTGGGGATTCTTTTGTATTTAATAACGTTACAAATGCCATTACAAAAATTGTAGATCCTGATTTTCAAGTTTCCGATACGGTCACTTTTTACCGTGGCTTTTTTGTATTCACTACGACAGATGGTAAGCAGCTATTCGTATCCAATTTAAACAGCCCTCTTGTGTTTGATGCTTTAGACTTTGGTAGCGCAGAAGGCGATCCCGACAGAATCATTACTCAAGTTGTAGATCATGACGAGCTTTCAATAATCGGCTCAAAGACAACTGAAGTATTTAGCAATGTTGGCGGGGTGGGCTTTCCGCTTCAAATTATACCTGGAGCATTCACGCAAAAAGGCGCTCACAGCAAGTACGGGGTCATTAAGTTTGACAACACCTATATGTTTATTGGTGGTGGAGAGAATGAACTATCAGCAATATGGCGACAGTCTTCAAGCTCATCAGCTGTAAAAGTTTCAACAGACGCTATAGACAATGCTATACAGAAGTTTACACAATATGAAATAGCAAACGCTTACACCATGACTTTTTCAAAGAAAGGGCAGTTTTTTGCTATATTCACATTTAATTCGGTACGCATACCAGGTAAGACGTTTGTTTACAATAGTACAGCATCAGCACTAGCTGGTAGCCCTGTCTGGTTTGAGTTTCAAACGGGTGTTACTGATGCACCGTGGAGAGTAAACAATATAATAAAGGCGTATGGCCGTTTATTTTGCGGTGACTCTGTTGACGGTAGAATAGGCGAGATAGTTGATAATACTTACACGGAATACGGTGACACCATATTCCGACAAGCAGCCTTGAAACCAATGACTCAAGACGGTATGAAGGTTTTTGCTGGTGAGTTAGAGGTAGACTTTGAGGCAGGTGTCGGCTTAACGCTAGGGCAAGGATCTAATCCTGTTGTCATGATGGATTTTTCAGACGATGGAGGCAGGACATTCTCTAATGAGTTTAAAAGATTTATCGGTAAAATTGGCGAGTATGGACACGAAACAGTATGGAATAGGCAAGGTAGATTCCCGAACGCTAGAACCATACGGTTCACAGTTACAGACCCTATAAAAGCTAATCTAATACGAATCGCTGCAACTCCTGAATTGGGTGATCAATAATGGCCATTGAAGTAATAGTACCAAGACGTAAAGAGGATTTTTTCGACAAAAGAGGCGAGCCAACATTAAGGTTTGTTAGATTTTTAGAGTCTTTGACCTCTGCCACCAACTTAGATAGCGCAGGTATAGAGAGCAATGCACAAGCCATAGAAAATAACACCCAAAAGATTGATAACGCTGCTTATTATTCAGGCTTCAGCACCCAAGTTCAGCACCTACAAAGACAAATTAACGGATTACCTGAGTTCACAATAGACACTTCAGGCTTTACACTCGACAGCACAAAACTAACATTTGATAAGGTGATAGCTTAATGGCATACCAACCAATAACGATAGGCGCAGCAGATGCGAAAGCAGGGGATACTCTCTTTACTGGCGCAACAAAGATAAACGCTAATTTTGACGAGCTATACACCGATAAATTAACAAGTACTATTATTGTTAATCAAGGGAACTTAGCAACCACACTAGGCGGAGTTATAGATAGTACAAAGGTTTACATTATAGACGGGGCTGTTGACTTCACAGGGACAGGGTTAAGTATTAGCGTACCATCCACAGGGTTAAGTTATAAAGGGACAACATTCGACATTTCAAAAATAAAATGTTCAGATGTAGGTTATACGCTATTTAACTCGCCCGCTGGCGGCTCAGGGAATATTTTGGGTGTGGGGTGCGCTATAGAGGTCACAGGTTCAGGGTCTAAAGTTTACAATATAACAGATTCGACAGGCTTTAATGCTTTTGAGCTTACAAGAATAAACTACAACAATTGCACCTCTTTAGGTGTGATTACTGGTTACAGACAAGGCTTAGAATCTGGTACGGGTCGATTCGGTGGATCTCCTGAGTTGACTTTGGCCGGTAACTGGGTTGGCGGTTACTTTATAGAAACTTCAATCGTTCGAAACTTAACAGACGGTGCTTACTCTTTATTTAAAGCTGGCGCTGGGTTTAGTATGGCCTCAAGATTTAGAAGCAACCAAAATATAGATTTGCCCGCCTCTGCTTCATTCTTTGATTTTGCCCCATCTAATTTCCCTAACGCTTCTACGGTTCAGTTATCCGACTGCTTAATATCTAGGTCGGGATCTTTTAATGCTTTAGATAGTAACTTAACGCCAAATATGCAAGCCAGTGATTTATCGTCCTCATGGGTTGGAAACATAGGAATGCTAAATACTTTTGTTGGCGGCAAGCAGAAAGTGACAGCGGAAAGTCCAACAGTAATCGCTGCAAACTCTACATTTTACGACTTAAACGCAACATGGACACCTAGCGATTTAGCTCACTTTGATGCCCCATCATCAGGAACCTTAAGGCATTTGGGTTTTACTCCTGTAGAGTATAGACTACAAGCTAGCTTTTCAGTAGAGGGACCACAAGGTAACGAGGCATCTATAAGGCTCAGAAAATGGGACGATTCAGCATCAGCATTTATTGACTTTCCCCCAGCAAATAGACAGATAAACGCTTTTGTGGGTGGTCGTGACGTTGCCTTTTTCACTATTGTAACAGGTGTCACTTTAAATGCTGGCGATTACGTTATATTCCAAGTAGCTAATAACTCGAGTAATAACAATTTAACTTTAGAATTAGACTCTGAATTTATTATCGAGGCAAGGTAATGACAACTAAACAATTAACTGATAATTTTTTAAATACTATCGTTGACACTGTACAGGTAGCTTACTCTGCCCCATCAGATAAAAACGTTGTCATTGAGTCGTTTACGGTTGCAAATAACTCATCTATTAACGCAAGCTATAAGGCGTATATAAAATCCGCCACTGGTTTATTGTCTCCTATATTGCCGTTTAAAGTGGTGATATGGGGCGAGACTGATTTAGGTATAAGTATTGTTAATCAAGCGATACCTGCGGGCGGAACATTGCAGGTTGAATCATCAGCGCTTAACTCTTTGTACTTCACTGTCACAGGTAGGGTGCTAAGTTAGCTATCAAGACTATTATTTAGTATAATTAATTAATGAAATTTGTTAATGCTAAAGACAGTAAATCAATAATAGACTTTATGACTTCGGATGAAGTATGGGAAAGTTTTTCGGACGATATGAGTGATAAGTCACAATATCTTCCTGATTTAAGTTCAACATCGTTATGGCTAAATGTTATTATTGATGGAGAACTGGCTGGCATGGCGTTGCTTGAGAACTACAATTTAACAACGCTAAAGATGCACCCTTATCTGTTAAAGCCTTATAGGATTTATTCTAGGCTATTGATAACGGAGTTATACATCTTGTTTTTAAAGTCTCCTTTATTTGTAAATAAATTAGTTGTAGAGATACCAAGCCACAGAAAGGTGGTTTATAACTTAGCAAAAAAGATGGGCTTTATTGACGAGGGAGTAAATAGAAAAAGCTTCCTTAAAGATGGGGTTTTTTTAGATCAATGGAATTTAGGTTTAACGAGAAAAGAGGTTGAAAAACTAATATGAGTAAAATTGTTAATAAGGTTGTTTCGGTGGGTTCATTCGGGCTAGTTAAAGACGTTACGGGGGCAGAAGCAGGAGAAGAGGCAGCTATCAAGGCTGGCGACATACAAGCAAATGCGGCACAAGCTGGACTAGATGAAAGCTCTAGACAGTTTGACGTTACCACTGAAAACCTATCATTAGCAGACCAGTTTAACAGAGAGCAGCTAGGGCTAGGTAGTGAAGAAGCAATAAGCTCACTTAGAGATTCAAAGGCGGGGCAGCAAGCTCAGTTATCACCTTTTGCAAATGCTGGCGTGAGTGCTTTAGAGCAACAACAAGCTTTGCTTGGTATGGGTACTCAAGAACAGCAGCAGCAAGCTTTTAATCAATTTTCAGAAAGTCCCGGCCAGAAGTTTATAAGAGAGCGTGCTGAAAAATCACTAGTTAGAAACTCATCAGTTATTGGTGGCCTTGGTGGTGGCAATGTTCGATCTGCTTTAATTAAACAAGGTGCTGGTTTTGCTGCACAGGACTTTAACAATCAATTCAACCGACTGGATAGCCTAAGAGCTAGCGGTCAAAATGCCGCTTCTGAACTGGGGCAAGGAGAGTTATCTGTAGGCTCCAATATTGCATCCACACAATTCGGAGGCAGACAAGCTATAGGCTCAGGGGCAATAAACTCAGCAGCTAACCAAGGCCAGTTCGGGCAAGCCAATAGTGCAAATATACAGCAGGGATTAAATAGGCAGGGTGAAGCTAGAGCCTCTGGCATACTTGGCGGGCAGCAAGCCATAGCACAAGCAGATCAAAACGTACTAAGCTTAGGCGGAACGGTTGCTGGAATGTTTTCAGATAAAAGATTGAAAGAGGACGTTAAAAAAGTTGGCGAAGCTAACGGCTTTAACTGGTATACGTGGGGATGGAATTCATTAGCTAACGAGTTAGGTTTATTTGGAGAAGATAACGGAGTTATAGCTAACGAAGTCAAAGAAATAAAACCTCACTTAGTCAAAGAAAGCAAAGGTTATTTATCGGTAAATTACGCAGGGTTAGGGGTATAAAATGTCATTAGTAACAGCTAATCAGTTTCAATTAGTACCAGATATTACTGGTGCTATAAATCAATTCCAGAACGCTAGGCAGATACAACAAAGAGATCAGCAGCTAGAACAGCAACAGCAATCTATGAGTGACAATCAAAAATTTGCACAGTCTAATATTAATACTGAACGAGAGAATCAAAAGCAAACAGATATGTTCAAAAGGGCTGCTAATGCAGCGGTAAAGGCTCAAAACTTACCTAATGATGCTTCTCGCGTTAACTTCTTAAATCGCAGAATTGAAGAGGTCAGTAACTCAGGCGGCAACCCTGAAGACTCTCAAGAGGTTTTAGATCTTTTTCAATCAGGACAGCCAGATAAAGCAAACGCATTGTTAAAAAGCATGGTAGATACCTCTATACAAGTAGGGTTGATAAAGCCTTTGGATGGCGGTAGTTCAGCAGAAGGTAAAAGCTTTGAGAGCTTAATAGCTAATTTTTCAGAGGCAGATAAAACCAAGTCAAGAAGAATTAAGGCAAGACTAGACCCTGGCGCTATGGGGTCAGCAATACAAACTATCGCAGCTAGTGGAATAACTCCAACCATAGCAGCTGTTGAAAAGGTAATTACTGAAGCCAAAGAAGTGGGCAAATTAACGGCTCAATTCAAATTAAAACCTGTTGTTGATGCTGCTGTAATATCTGCCGTTGGACAAGCCAGGGCTGAGGTAGCTAAGTTAGGCGAAGAACGCTCAAGCTCTAAAACCCTTAATGTTTACAATAACGCTATGAGTAACCTAACTAAATCTTTAGACGATACCGTAACAGGTCCATTTATTGCTCTAACTCCTGCGCTAACTGCTAATGCGCAAATAGCAGACGGGGCTACGGCAATGATGTTGCCGCTAATGAAAGATGTTTTCCGTGGTGCTGGTGAAGGTACGTTTACAGAAGGGGATCAAAAAATATTAACCGATTTGATACCAACTAGAAACGACTTACCAGAAGCGAGAGCGGCAAAAATATCAATGATTGACTCTATGATTAGAGCTAAACTAACAGCAGCACCTGTTGCAACATCTAGCAACTCAGGATTGACAGAAGCCGAAAAAATAGAGTTGCAGCAATTACGCGCAGAAATGGGGCAATAACATGGTTAATGAAAGGCAAGAGCTAGACCGACTAAGAAAAGCGAAACGGTTACGTGAACTTGAACTAAAACAAGGAAAAGGAAATGTTAACCTTAATAGCGATAGTATGGGTATTCCTAGTGTTAATCGGTTGGCTTCAGGACAAGTCGAACCAATAGCGCAACCAGAACAAGAGAAAGGCTTTTTAGATTCTGTTGGTGAGTTTTTTACGGGTTCAGACAGAGAAACACAAGCGACCAAGGAGCTACCAGAGATGGGGGGAGGCGGTTTATTGTTTGGTGAAGACAATCTAAAAGCAAAAGCAATTACACCCGCCCTATTGACTGCTACGAACCCTGAAGAAATGGCGCAGATACTACAAAGTAACTTTGATAATATCGGCATACAGTCAGACCCTAAAGGCAATTTGATTGCAGTTAACAACAAAACAGGCGTTAAGGTGGTATTGAACAAACCTGGCTTTAGTCAAATAGATGTCATGCAAGCGCTTGGTCTAGCTGCTGCCTTTACTCATGTTGGGCGTGTAGCTGGAGCTTTAAAGGTTGGCGGCTCTGCTGGTGCTACGAGCGCAGGAATCGAAGCATTACAAGCGCTTTCTGGCGGTGAGTTTGACGCTTCACAGGTTGCAATTGATACTGTTACAGCTGGTGTTTTGGATAAGGCTTTTGAGGTTTCAAAAGCAACAGGTAGATCTATTCGCGATGTATTACGTAAAGATGCAAAAATTGACCCTGACCAAATATTGAAAAGTTTTGACCCGCAAGGATTTACAAGTAAAAATTTAGGTAGTGGTCGCACTCCTTTTGCTCCAAAGGACACAGCAACGCAAACAATAAAGAAAGCAACACAAGCAGATTTAACTCCTGAAGCACTACAAAAAATAAGAGCGGCAGAAGGTCAAGGCGTACAACTTTCAAAGGCTCAGGCAACTGGTGACTTTGGCGCAAGTGATGCAGAGCAAACGTTATTAAAGTCTGTATCGCCAGAAGGTATACAGGCGCGTCAATTTGCTGACACTCAGCAGGAGCAGTTAAAAGCGGCATCAAAAGCCTTTACTGATAAGTTTGGCGGATCTGCTAGGTTAACTGAGGCTACTGGTGATCTTGCAGAAGAGACAGCAAGAGATAAAGGCTTCCAAATACAAGGTGAATTACTGGATATTAAAGAATTCGGTCGAAAAGAAGTTAATGAGCTTTATAAGCTAGCTGGAGAATCAACTGGTGAAGCTGTACCATTAAATAATTCATCCATCGTTGAAATTGCTGATGAGATAATAGTTAACAGACCAATAACGCCAGAGGTCGAGAAGTCAATAAACACGGCTTTAGCCAAGTTTGGCTTGGTCGGTGACAGTGTAGAACAATCATCAAGAAACAAATTTAAGGTGACTGATGGCGCTGACTCTATCACTATTACTGGTGAAGTAACTCCACTAACTTTAAATAACGCTGAGGATTTTAGACAAGCGCTAAACAAGGCTGTTGGCGCAGATCAAACTGGTTCAGCTAAGATTGTTGTTAATGCGCTTGATGAGCAAGTTAATCTAGTGATTAAGGAGGGAGCTAAAAAAACCCTTTTGCCTGTCAAGATAACAGAGTTAAAAAATAACGGCATTAAAATTGAAAGCGACAACGGGAAGTTTTTTGGCACCCTTAACGGTGACGACTTTACTATTGGCGGGGTAACAATAAAAGACACATTAAAGAGAGGTAAAGGAGAAGGAAGAGGGCTTTACTTGTCAGCGATTGATGAGGCAAAAAAAAGAGGAGCCAAAAACTTTATATCTGACGAGTCAGTAACGCCAGAAGCTGCAAGAGTCTGGGAGTCATTGAAAAAGGATGGGTTCCCAGTAGTTAAAAACAAAGACGCTAGGTTTATACAAGATAAAAATGGTGGCTTTTTTGGTGTTACTGGTGACCTCCCTGTTTACACTATGGATTTAACAAAAGAAGCTTTAGGTGCAAAAAGCAGAACCTCAGCATTTAAACAAGCAAGGGATGCTTTTGCAGCAGAAAAAAGTAAATTCTCAGCCAAGGATATTGTAGAGAAATTAACGAGCTTTAAACGTGGTACAGCCACACCTGAGGTTGATCCCGAATCAGTTATTAATAAAATCGTTAAAGGAGACAAGGCGGTAACCAATATTCGCAAGGTTAAGAAAATACTGCTTGAAAACCCGACAGATTCAAGTAAAAAAGCTTGGCAATCAATACAAGCCGAGGCAGTAGGTGATATATTGAGCCAAGCAGTAAATAAAGATACGCTAGAAATGTCAGGCGCTCGACTTAATTCAGCTATAAAAGCATATAGACCTGAAGCTTTACGAGAGTTACTAGGTAAAAAACAGTTTGCTGAACTAAAGCGCCTACAGCAAACTATGGGCGATGCGACTATTGCGCCATCAGGCACAACGAACCCTAGTGGAACTTTTAATAAGCTTTTTAATGCGATGGAAAGGCTAGGTAATCTTGCTGGTGGTGGTCAAGTTAATTTTGGTTCCTTAGCTATATCAGGGGTGAAAAAAGGCAAGGAGTTAGCAAAAAGAAAGAAAACGCTTGACGGCATTGTAAACACGAAAATTGAAACGCTAAAAGCTAAAAACCCTAAAATGAGTAAAAGCTCATTAGAGAAAGCAGCTAGAACACTCGCATTTTTACAAATAAGAGAATTAGACAAGGAAAATAAATAATGACTTCAAGATTTATAGCACCGTTTTACAATGTAGGTTCAGGCATTAAGCCAAGTTCAGGCGCAAAGTTATTCTTTTATGCTGTTGATGGGGTTACACCTAAAGACACGTATAGCGACCAGCTTTCAACGCCCACACCTAACGCCAACCCTGTTATAGCTGATAGTACTGGCACGTTTAGTGACATTTACATCAGCGGTGAATATAAGGTGACATTGCAAGATAAAAACGGCAGTCAAATTTTTGGCGGTGCTGAAGTTGCCGAGGGTATGTCAACAAGTAACCTAGAAGAGATCTTAATTAACGATCTGTCACAAGCTTATACATTTCAAACGGTTGCCGAAATGACGGGCGTGTTCCCTGTTGGTAAGTCTTTGCATGTTTCAGGGGGGGACAATCTATTTACCTGTTACATAGTAGTAGATACACCGTCAGACGTTAGCTTAGGTGGCGGTTTGTGGGCTAAAGAATTAGACTTTGATGTTGAGCAAGAGACTAGCAAGATCTTAATTAACGATCTATCGCAGGCTTATGAGTTTGATACGCTAGATGATGCGGTTAACTGTACTATAAACTTCCCTGTGGGCAAGGTCATAAACCTAAAAGAGCGCACAACTGGCAGCGGTGGCGGTGCAATTTGGGATGTTGCTTTAACGTCAAGCGTAACAACTAATACTTTTAATATAATGCAGTCTGCTGGTGTTCCTACTTTGGCTTTAGTGTTGCGTGTCGGTGAAAATATAAATGTTAGTAACTGGGTAGATACAGACGCAGACTTTCAAGCCGCAATTCCTTTTATGGACGTGTTAGGCAAGAAGATTGTTATTGACAGAGCAACAAGTGCTTCAACTGCAACGACTATTATTTCTGACGTTGAATTTACACCGGTAGGCACTTATACAACGGCTCAAGTTGCACCAGATCCAAACGTAGCGAGATACACGTTTAACGGAAATGTAACCGCACACAGAACAGAAATATTCCCAGGTGATGGTGATATTGAATTAAAAGGCTCTATACGTGTCGCATACCCCGAGTGGTTTGGTATATTCAATGAAGTCAACGGTAATGATGGAAGTGTCGATCTAGATCAGAACATTCGCAGAGCAGGTCGTTGCAACGGTGATTCGCAATGCGACATTGAATTCGGTGACGGCTTGTATTACATCCGTGATTTCTTAATCGATCAATCTAATTCAGGGATATTAGGGCAAGGCAAAGACAGAACATTCCTTAAAAATTCTATTGTAAACAATGTATCAACAAGGTTCGGCGTACAGATAACTGCTTATGCACCTAGCACAGGCGTAGGTAATAACTTAGGCAATAGAGATTGGCTAGGTGTTAACGCGCCAATATCTGACATTAAGCTGGAAGGATTCACCGTTATATGGAATGACGATGATACGGTTGCGACTGATCCACAAATGAATGGCGTTGCAATATTGGGTGTGATGGGTTGTGTTGTTAAGGATGTTCATGTCACAATGCCAACAGGCCAACGTGCGTTCGCTGTTCAGACTAATGACGAAGACCAGAAAACTGAAGATATTTTGGTTACAGAATGTTCTTCAGATGGTGCCATATCTGGCATCTATGTATCAGAAGGCTTTGTCTCAAACATCGGCAAGACATTTAAAAACATACAGGTTATCAATAACCATTTTACTGTGCGCTTGGTGGCTACCAACGAGCCTCTAGGGCCATCATCACCAATCATAATACATGGCGTGGAAGTCCCAGCAAATATCAACGCAGGTAAAGTCATCATCAGAGGAAATCATTTGGAAGGCGGGGCTAAGGGTATCCACACTCAATCGCCAGATATAGGTATGAAGTTTAACTCACAAGTAACTGTCGAGAATAATTCTCTTGAGGACTTTCGCGAGCATGGTATCCTCTCTTACTTGGAAAACATGGAAATTATTAGAAATGAATTTGACTCAACCTTAGTTAAAACAAATACCATTCAGGCTGGCGGCATAATTCTTTATACAAATCCTGAAGGTGGAGCACTTAAGAATACCATTAAAGGAAATACCTTTAAAAACTTATCTGGCACGGGTACTATTTACGGGATACAGATAATAAAAAACGAAGGTTGTTCGCATTTAATTGATGGTAACTACTTTGCTTTTGAAGACGGGATAGCCCCTGCTTATCAAGTTTTCTTTTTGGATAGTACTGGGGTTTTAGGTGATGTTAAGTTATCAAACAATAAATTCTTCGACACTGGCGCGGCTAACGTTCGAGGCACTACAGTAAACATGGAAATGCTAGTATGGGACTTAGGCGGCAATCAGGGGATGAACTTGTTTAACGGTGAAATACACGGGGTCAGGTTTGGAACCCCAACTGATAGTAGGTACTATAAGCGCGGTACTTATTTAAACTATGGCATTGCAACATTCTCAACGAATACCCAAGTGGGGTTTATTTGCACAGCAGACCACAAACCCACGGCAGCAGGAACATGGAAAAACGTCATAGGATAACGAGCGTTTAATTAATTAGCACCATCAAAAGGTGCTATTTCGATTGTTATTAATGCAACTAACAACCCTTAATTAGTTTTTTATACCTTATTATTTCCAACTCAATATCATTATGAGTTGGAAATAACTCTTTCAAGGTGGGGTAGTTAGCAACACAAGCCAAGTTAGCAGCGAAACCCTTACCATATTCAACATCTAAAGCTTTATCATACTCAACAGGCATACCAGATCCGTACTGATTGCAATTAACTGAACATTGCTTGTGTAAATTCTCCTCTATAAACCTACGCCTGTCCCCACCACCTCGCCCCGCATGATGCCTATGTCCACAATCATACTTAACTGATGGGTCGGTTTTGCCGCAAGTATAACAACCCTTATCTTTATCTCTAACATGGACAACCCATCGGTGTATTTGAGTTTTCAATAAGTTGTACCATTGCGACCTAGTTAACAATTCTTTCTTGCGTACAGTATCCTTTTTCTTTTGCTCCTTACGTTGAATATCAGCGCCTTTTGACTTGTTAGCATACGAATACTTAACCGCACTATCAATATTGCAAAATACGCCTTTAGGGGTGATTACATAGACGCGAACATAATCCCCGCATGACTTACACTTTCTTTTGGAATTCATATTAAGACCAGCTAAACTCTATAGTCACAGGATTTATAAAGCTCATTCTCAACGCAATTTTCATTGCCTTCCACTACAGTTTTTTTGGGTTTTTTGACCTCCTTGATTGGCGAACAATCAATAACAATTTTATCTTCATCCACAGACAAAAACATAAAAATAACACCTGTAGACAGCAATACACCCACTAAAAAACTATTCAATCTATTTAACTTTTTTAAAAATTCCATTATTTATCCTTGAACTTAATATTAATGCCCTTATCATTCCAGTAGTAAACCATTTGCTCCATATACTGCTTGGACTCTGCTGTATTAAATGAACTTGTCACATTCAATTACTTCACCACAATCAGCACACCACTCACTCCTTATCGCGCCATGTTCCTTATAATTATAAGCCATTCGTTTCTACTCCTGTGTAAACGACAATATAACAACAAATTACAAAGGAAAAGCAAAGCATGCCTTCCTCTGAATCAAGAATTATATGTGTACTTACTTTTTATTACTGTAGTGTTAACGTTAAGCCCTGTAATAGACAGGCCATCAGCAACAGCGCCCTTCCATGTTTTCTTGTTTTTCTTTTTTAATACATCGATACAAGGAAAGCAGATAACATGGCCTTCTGTTAGTGCCTTTATTGATTTACCTATAATCTCAACGTCACAACCGAACTTAATCGTATGCTGCGCTTTTTTTTCTATACTTCTACATAAATACTTAGGGACTATTTGCCCTTTTCTTTTAATCATAAATTTATCCATTAGTTACCGCATAAAAACAAAATCAAGTCGGACACAGCAAGCTGAGCCGCTTATTTAA
>TARA_R100001244_G_scaffold74783_1_pt1 | contig 33212 bp, 35 predicted proteins | sample TARA_R100001244 | Tara Oceans TARA_R100001244 (sample SAMEA2621564) | marine metagenome | biome: marine biome (ENVO:00000447); feature: mesopelagic zone (ENVO:00000213); material: "saline water (ENVO:00002010), including plankton (ENVO:xxxxxxxx)" | depth 790 m
GATGTGCGTGGAATGGGTGTCCGAGTCAGCGTGGAATCCGCATACTGGGAGCGCAATGGCTTCTGTCTGTGGCTCAAGCGTCTTGATGCCGAGCGTTTCAAGTCGCATCCAGAGCCCGGCGAGGACGCCATCGTGTTGACGGCCCAGGAGTTGAACTGGTTGTTGGATGGCATCGACCTCTGGCGCAACCGTCCGCATCAGGCTCTGACCCCACGTTTCGTCACCTGAGCCGGTATAATCCGGCACCATGATTTCGCTTCCGAACGACCTCCCAAACGACCCTGCTGCGCTCAAGCAATTGCTGCTGGAGGTGCAGGAAGAGGTTGTAGCTTTGGAAAAGGAAGCGGCGCGTCTGGAGCAGCAGCGGCAGGATTACCAGCAGCAGATCATTAAGCTGCAAGAGCAAAACACCCTGCTGATTCAGCGTCTGTTCGGCCGTAAGTCCGAGCAGAGCAGCGACCCGGACTCGCCACAACTGGCGATGTTTAACGAGGCCGAAAGCCTGGCCGAAGCGACGCCTGAAGCACCTGTCGAGGTGGTCGAGGAAGAAGTCGCCGCGCCAACCAAGCGTCGTGGCAAGCGCAAGCCGCTGCCGGCAGAACTGCCGCGCATTGAGATCCTCCATGAGCTGCCCGAGCACGAGCTGACCTGTGCCTGCGGTTGCCGCAAGCACGCCATCGGTGAAGAGACCAGCGAGCAGTTGGAGATCGTGCCGATGCAGATCCGCGTACTCAAACACGTCCGCAAGGTTTACGGCTGCCGTAGCTGCGAGGCCGCGCCGGTTACCGCCGACAAGCCGGCGCAGCTGATCGAGAAAAGCCTGGCTAGTCCCAGCGTGCTGGCCATGCTGCTGACCACCAAGTATGTCGACGGCCTGCCGCTGCATCGCTTCGAAAAGGTGCTCAATCGGCACGGCATCGAGCTCTCCCGCCAGACCCTGGCGCGCTGGGTGATCCAGTGCGGTGAGCAGTTGCAACCATTACTCAATCTGTTGCGTGATTGGTTGCTGGATAGTCCGGTGATCCACTGCGACGAAACCCGTGTGCAGGTGCTGAAAGAACCGGACCGAGACCCCAGCAGCCAATCCTGGATGTGGGTGCAGAAGGGCGGCCCGCCGGACAAGCCGGTGATCCTGTTCGACTACTCATCCAGCCGCGCGCAGGAGGTGCCCTTGCGCCTCCTGCAAGGCTATCGCGGCTACCTGATGACCGACGACTACGCCGGCTACAATGCCGTGGCCGCGCAGGACGGTATCGAACGCCTGGCCTGCTGGGCGCATGCCCGGCGTAAATTTATCGAAGCGCAAAAGGTGCAGCCCAAGGGCAAAACCGGGCGAGCTGACGTGGCGCTGAACCTGATCAACAAGCTCTACGGCATCGAACGCGAGCTCAAGGACGCCGACGATAACCAACGCCTCGTCGGCCGCCAGCAGCACAGCCAAGCGATCCTCGCGCAACTGAAAAGCTGGCTGGAGAAAACCCAGCCCCAGGTCACCGCGCAGAATGCCCTGGGCAAGGCGGTGAACTACCTGGCCAGCAACTGGCGCCGCCTGGTGCGCTATACCGAAGGCGGGCATCTGCCGATCGATAACAACGCCGCCGAGCGGGCCATCCGGCCCTTCGTCATCGGCCGCAAGAACTGGCTGTTCAGCGACACGCCCAAGGGCGCCACCGCCAGTGCCCAGCTCTACAGCCTGGTGGAAACCGCCAAGGCCAATGGCCAGGAGCCCTATGCCTACTTGCGCCACATCCTCGAGCGCTTGCCCCAGGCCAAGGCCGTCGAGGACTACGACGCGTTGTTGCCGTGGAACTGCATGCCAGCCCTGCCACGCTAAACGGAACACCCATCGTTTAACAGGTGGGGTTCGTGGATCGCATACAGTTATGAACGGCCAAGGTTAAAGTGATGGACCTGGGCGTGGAGGCGTTCGGCGAGTTCAGCGAGGCCCTGGCTGGCGATGCTGATCTGGTCGGAGCCTGCCGCGTTGTTGCTGGCCAGGTCGCGAATGAGTCTATGCGCTGGCTGATGTCCTGGGCCACGGCAGCCAGTTCTTCGACGGCGCTGGCGATCTGCACGGCCATGTCGCTGATGAGGTGGTTGAAGTGGGTCCTGTGCTCCAGCAGAATGCAGCCTTGCTGGGATGTATGCTGTGAATGCGCCGGGCGCTATCAGGTCATAGTGCAAGGAAAAGGATTTGGCAGCACTTGCCTCGTGCTTAGACGCAGCCGAGCCGCGAATCTCGACCGAACGCCAGCCCCGCGCTTCCGCAATATCTAGCCTCGCGCGAACCGGATCCAGGTCCTCGCATAGCGAATTGATTGACGTATCAGTCAGGTGCGTCGCAAGGTTATTGCGCTGATAGTTCTCGAAACTCAAACTAGACGAGCTCCGGACAGGGCTCATTCGAGCCGCCAGGCCGCGCGCAATGAATCTCGGGCGACGAAGTCACTAGCATTCAAGACAATGCCGCGTCGATCCAAATTTTCAAGAAGATCATTCTTAAATGTTGACTTCCTAGCTATATATCAGCCCGGCGTCGAAAAACATGCGCCATAATTAACAATGTCAGTGTCATTGACATATAGGCAACTATTGCGTGGAGCGCCAATGATGGGCCGCCACTGAACATCATGGATTCATTCCCGCCGGGAATCATGCAAGCCGCCAACCCCATAGACATACCACCTATTAATCGTTGAACAATTAACCTGATATCCAGAGCGTGCAATTTTATTTCGCCACTGTATCTCGCTGCCAACAAGGCACCGACAAATGTGGCGATTGAATAAATCAGGACTGATGCTAGTGGTTTGCTCGAATTTGTTACCAAACCTTCAGCTATACGGATAAGGGTTGCCAGGTAAGTCCAATCTCCATTCAACGCGTGAAGAATCGCGGAGCACGCTCCTACTACTATGATCATGGGCAGAAGGTAATTAGAATCTAGGCGAGTGGAAATTGTTGTGTCAGCCACCCGCTGATTGCGAAAGTACTTCCAAACGTCCAGAAACAAAACGAGCGCATAAAGACCAACAATGCTCACAGCCAACGAAGTGGGCATCTGCAGAGGCGAAACGCTGGTGGACAACACCGGCTTATACGCGAATTGCGCGATAAGCGCACCGATGAACATGCCAAAGAGTGTACCTACATAGTTGAGGTCACCCCTGGATAAAAATACTATGGTGCCCAATACACAGCCCCTATTTAACCATGCTCCAACACCGAAGAGCACGCCCGCCAATACGGTGACTAGCGTCACCGCATACTCGGCAGACATGCCGCCGGCGCCTGGAAAGAGCCAGGCAATTGCCACAAGTATGAGCCCAGAACAACACATTCCGGTAATAAACGCTCTTAGATGGAATGCATTACGGTGTACCACCCATTGATGCACTGCCGCCACGGCGCAAATATTTCCCCGCTTGATCGCAAAACCCGTTACAAATGCCAGGATAGTGCTCAAGGCCAATATACCCATCAGGAATTTGCTCCGTTAATTAGTTACCAGGCGCAAAAAATCACACCTGCCAACAGAAAATGCTATTTACATCCCCAAACACCACTTGCTGAGTTAACTGTCTTCAGTATTTTCTGTCATACACCATGGATCTTTACAATCTTTCCTGTTTCCAGCTTAGGTTTAGGCTGGTATAGGCTCCTATGTTATTTTTGCAAGATTAACTGCTGAAATATCGCTTCAAAATCAGTGAACAAAAAAGGCTTTCTAGTAGAACTAGAAGGCCTTTTTAAGCATTAGCGCTTTCGTCCTAACCGATTTCCTGTTCAAGTGCAGTAATCGAGGTGCCGGCAATAAAAATCGAAGCTGCAAGAAGCCCCAGATCCTTCAGCAAGAACTGGCCGGGAACCACTGAAATCGCGGGGAAACCGAGAGTGGGTTCGAATACGCCTGGAGTGGTCAGCATGAATGATAGCGTTGTGATGAACAGGCCGGCCGACAGGATACCACCCAAAATCGACAACTTGGGTGAGAAGATTCGGGCTGCGATAAGCACACCGATGGAAATCTCCAGAACTCCGAGAAAGTTCGAGAAGCCCTGAATACTCATGAAGCTGTACATCCAGGAAAGCAGTGGGCTATTACTGACAAACCCGTGAATGGCGTTCGCTTCATACCCGGAGAATTTCATTCCGCCGAACCACAAGTAAATAATGGTCATAGAAAAGTAAATGCCCCCTACTCCGAATCGGGTGACTTGTGCGCCTATACCTTTTTTGAGGGGGCTGAGGGCATTAACGTGACTGATGCTAGAAGTGGTCATAATGTTTCTCCGGAATATTAATGGTTTTAGCGGTTTAGTTCGGTGTACCGTGCACCTTTCGTACGTCATTTCCAAAAAGGTGCGTTCCAGTGCAGCCATGAATCGAACGCATGAACAAGTGAGTGACAGGAGTTTCCTTATAAAACATCAGTAAAAGCGTGAGCCCTGATGTTTTCTTGGCTCCCGCTGCTGCATCGTTTGACGGATGCATTGAGCGACTTTTTCAAAGCAAGTGCAGGTTTACGTAGCACTGTTGTCCTCCAGTGACGATGCGCATTGCGCGTTGAGTACGGTGCCATAGTGCAACGGAAAGCAATCGCTTTGGACGCAGTCAGTCCATGATATGCTGCAGATCGTCCATATTGAGGTGAGGCATGGATCGTTTATCCAAGCTATTGACGCTATTCGGTGTCCGCGCGGACCTGTTTTACAGTGGCGGGCTTTGCGGGGTGAGCTCATTCGACGGAGCGAATCGGAGAGGGTACATACATCTGCTGCAGGAGGGCGAGCTGGGGTTGGCAATCGCGGGTCGGCCGCAGGCACTTCTGACCGAGCCGAGCCTGATTTTCTTTCCCCGGCCGAGCCAGCACCAGTTGGTCGGCACCGAGGCCGGTGGTGCTCGCCTGCAATGTGCATCTCTGGAGTTCGCAGGCGGCGCGAACAATCCGTTGGCGGCGTCGCTGCCTGATATGATCGTGCAGCCTCTGACCGAACTCCCAATGCTTTCAGACACGGTTAAATGGTTGTTCGCCGAGGCTGCCAGTGATCATTGCGGTCGCCACGCGACGCTGGATCGATTGTTCGAGCTTACAGTCATCCAATTGTTGCGGCACCTGCTCGATCATCAGCAACTCAAATCCGGGATGATGGCGGGGCTGGCGGATGTTCGTCTGGCCCGTTCGCTGGTAAGAATTCACGAAGAACCGCACCATCCATGGTCGCTCTCGGAACTGGCCGGCGAGTCGAATATGTCGCGGGCCAGCTATGCAGCGCATTTCAAGGATGTCGTAGGGCAGCCCCCTGCCGAGTATCTGTTGAGCTGGCGGATCAGTCTTGCTCAGAAGCTGTTGCGAGAAGGCCTCTCCATGGCCTTGATTTCCGATCAGGTGGGATATGAAAGCCCCTCTGCCCTGGCTCGTGCCTTCCGGCGCAAAACCGGCTTGAATCCTCGTGACTGGATGAAGTCCGTCAGTGCAAAAGGTGCGCCTCCCTGAACGAGGGCGCAACCGTTGAAGCGCCGATCTTTTTCGAGGCGCACAATAGTTCAGATATTTTCAAACAAAGGCCTATCCATCAGCTTCGAAGTCCGCCTGCAGGACGCCAAGGTCGGGTACGACGAAGGCCGCGAGATGCTAATTGTAGTGGTCAACCCATCCCGGACGGTGGGTAAGTTTTTCTTCGGCCACCGCAGGTGGTAGCCCGTCGTTGAACTGATGCGGCCTGATCCAGTTGTAGCGGTGCATCAGGTAGTGGCTGATGTCTCGTTGCGCCTCCAGGGCTGTCAGGTAACGGGCTGTGGCGTCCTGCGCGAGTGCGGGACGCCGCGTTGCCGCCACAGGGCGAACTAGGGTTTCAACTTGACAGGCTGGACGAGCGCCTCTTTGCCGTCGGACAGCAGCCAGGCCACCAATGAAGCTGGCTCCGAAGCGCTGGCATTGCGGGTGATGCGGTGCAACTGCATGGGGCTTTCGTACCACGCGTCGCCTGCCTTGAAGCGCTGCGGAGCCTGGCCGTCGAGGGCAGATTCCACTTCACCACTCAGCACCACCACGAAGACGTGTCCGGGGTGGCGATGGGGCGTCGAGGTGGCGCCAGGGGCGAAGTCCACGCGAAGCGCGGTGGCCGTCCTGTATAGCTGGGGCGGCAGTGTGGTCTGCGCGACCGGTGTGACGACTTCTTCTCCGGCACCGCCGCTCCCGTGGGCCTGGGCGACGGTACTGAGCAACGCCATGAAGGCAATTCCGATGGTCTTGGCGAGCAGGTTCATGGCACTTACTCCGGCTGCATCGCAAAGCCGACGCCGAAGCGGTTCCAGGCGTTGATTGCGGCGATGACGAAGGTCAGTTCGGCCAGTTCCTGTGTGGAGAAAACAGCGGCCACTTGCTCGTAGATCTCATCCGGCGCATGGCGAGTGGCGACCAGGGTCAGCGTCTCGGTCCACAGTAGGGCGGCGCGTTCGCGCTCGTCGAAGAACGGCGTTTCCTTCCAGGTACTCACTGCCATCAGGCGGCGGAGGCTTTCGCCTTCCTTGGCCGCATCGTTGGTGTGCATGTCGACGCAGTAGGCGCATCCGTTGATCTGCGAAGCGCGAATCCGCACCAGTTCACGCAGGAAACGCGGCAGCACCGATTCGGCGGCGGCCTTCTCGAGGCCGAGCATGGCCTTCATGGCTTGCGGGGCGGCCTGGTAGTAGTTGAGGCGCTTGGAACTCATAATTGATTTCTCCAGATTGGCCGAAGGTTTTCGGCTCTGGAGTGAACTTTATTGGTCGAAGATTCATGGATAAACTAACCTCCACCGTTTTTACTGTGCGAAAAACAGGATAATCATGGCCTTCGATCGATTGGAAGCAATGCGTGCCTTCTGCCGGATCGTGGAGGTGGGAAGCTTTACCCGGGCTGCGGAGGCGTTGAACGTAGCGAAGACCACCATCTCCGGCCAGATTCAGGGTCTGGAATCGCTGCTGGGCGTGAAGCTGCTGCACAGGACCACGCGACGAGTCACGCCGACGACCGACGGCGCCGCCTACTACGAGCGTGCACGTGCGGTGCTGGATGATCTCGATGAGCTGGAGGCCTCGGTTGCCCAGAGCCGCAGCGTGGCACGTGGCAGGGTAAGGGTTGAGATGCCTTCTGCCGTCGCGACTTGCCTTGTGATTCCATCACTACCGGAGTTCACAGAACAACATCCGCAGATTCAGCTAGATATCGGGTGCAGCGAACGAGTGGTCGATCTAGTCCAAGAAGGCATCGACTGTGCTTTCCGGGGTGGCCTGGTCGCGGATCAGGACCTGGTGTGTCGCCCTGTGGGGCTGATGCGCTTCTGCCTCTGCGCTTCGCCTGTGTACCTGATGAACGCCGCGCGCATTCTCAAGCCCGACGACTTGCTCCATCAGCGGTATCTCGGCTTCACATTTCCCGGCTCAGGCAAGCAAATGATCCCGATACTGCGGCGAGGCGACGACAGCTTCAGGATCGAACAGATGCCGGCAATGCAGTTCAATAGTGGCGGCGCATACATCGCGGCCGGGTTGGCAGGCCTTGGCATCGTTTCGGTTCCACGCGCGGAGGCGAGCCCCCATTTTCAGTCGGAGACTCTAGTTGAGGTCCTACCTGACTGGGAGATGGATGGCATGCCGATCAGCCTCGTGTATCCCCCGACACGACATTTGTCTGCGCGGGTCCGCGCATTCGCGGAGTGGGGGGCAGCGCTAATGGCCAACGACCCGCTCTGGACGACGAAACGCTAGTGTGATGAATCACAAGTCAGCTTCATAACTTTCTTGAGCACGGATGCTTCCCTCTTCACAGAGGCCACTCAGCCCTTCTGCCCCCTTGTACCAGGGGAAAGGCCGGGGGTCTTGGTTGTAGGTCGCCAGGTAGTGCTCGATGGATGACTCCAGATCCTTCACGCTGGTATGCGCCTGACGCTTTATCCGTTTCTCACTCAGCGTCGAGAAGAAGCGCTCCACCAGATTCAGCCAAGACGCCGAGGTGGGCGTGAAATGCACCGGGTATCGGGGATGAGCGGCCAGCCATCTCCGCACCTTGTCGGTCTTGTGGGTGGCGTAGCTATCCATGATCAAGTGAACCGTCATACCACCGGGCACGGAGGCGTCGACTGTTGCCGCTGCCTGAATGACCATGCGCCGCCAGGCACCTGACGGTGCCGTAAAATACCCGCCCCACTAGAAATGTATTTCTTGCTGCACCAGCTACCGGTGCTTTGAGAGGGTGTCCCCCGGCTTCGCGCGAGGACATCCATGAACCTACCACGCCCTACCCGCTCAACCCTGCTTCTCAGCTTGTGCCTGGTCTTGATGGCTTGCGCCCTTGGCTACGAACATTACCAGTTGACCCAACTGCGAGAATCTCTTGACGCCGCCGCCGAAAAGACCTCGATCGACGCGATCCTGACGCGGCTGAGCAACATCGACGAGCGCCTGGATTCCGTCGACGGCAAGCACCTGGTCTCCAACGAAGATTTCCGCACAAGCCAACAGGCGTTATCGAACCGCATAGACGCCGCGCAGGCGTTTGCCAAGCAGGTGAACGAAACAGTCCAGGACCTTTCCCGGAATGTCGCCACTAGCGGCGAGTTACTGGTCCTGAAGGCCACCGTGGAAACGCTGGATGGGAGCCTCCAGGTGCTTCGAAAGACCCAGCCCAAAGCGCCACCCTTGATCATCCCGAAGCGAGCCGCCGCGAAAAGCCCCCCAGCACAGAAGGCCAAGCCGAAGCCCGCCGCGCCAGAACCCCCACCCTTTCATGTCGTCGGCGTGGAGTACCGCGGCGGCGAGCGCTTTCTCTCAGTTGCACCGCCTGGCAGCACCCGTCTGAGCCAGATCTATCTGATTCGCCCTGGAGATGCCGTTGCAGGCACGGCCTGGCACCTCAACGCCCTTGACGATCGCTCGGCCCGCTTCGATGTGGCCGGCACTCCGCGAACCATCAATATCCAGCCGTAGGGACCAAACATGCTCGAGCCATTCAACTGGAGCAAGCGCTGCATCACTAGAGCAACGCCGACATTGGTAATCAGCGGCATGATTGCCCTCTGGGGCGTCTGGGCGCCGCAGGCACTCGCCGAGGCACAACCGTCGCAAGAGATCCGCGCCCGGCAGAGCGACACGGCCATTCAAGGGCTGCATCAAGCACGCTCCAACGAGGAGCAGGCACGGGAGTGGGGGCTGACGTCTCAAGAGTTCAGCCGCTACCAGACCCTGATGCAGGGACCGCGAGGTGTCTACTCCCCAGGGCTGGATCCACTCACCACGCTCGGAATCGAGGCTCGTAGCGCGGAAGAACGACGTCGATACGCCGAGCTGCAGGTCCAGGCGGAGCGGCAACGGGTGAACAAGGAGTTGGCTTACCAGCGGGCTTACGATGAAGCCAATGCCCGCATGTTCCCTGGCGAGAAGGTCATCCAGATCACGTCCAGCCCCGTGCCAGGTGCCGGCGGCAGCAAGCCAGCTCTGCAGGGCGACGGACGCCTCGCCATATTCGTGAAGGACGACTGCCCCCCTTGCATCGCCAAGGTGCAGGACCTGCAGGCCCAGAGGCAAACCTTCGACCTGTATTTCGTCGGCAGCCAGGGTGAGGACGAGCACATCCGGCGCTGGGCGATCCTTGCCGGCGTTGAGCCGAAGAACGTGCATAGCCGCCAGATCACCTTGAACCACGACCAAGGCCGGTGGATGGGGCTAGGCCTTGGCGGTGACTTGCCTGCAGTGGTGCGAGAGGTGAACGGGCAATGGCAGCGTCACTAATCAAGAGGGCCGCGGCCGCCAACCTGGTGCTGATGGGCGCAATCGCGCAGGCAGCGGAGATTCCGCCTCCGGCCTATCAACTGATCGCATTGCCCCATGGTGTTCCGTCGGAGGTTCTCTACTCCGTAGCTCTGCAGGAGAGCGGAACACGCATTCGCGGGCAACTGGTGCCTTGGCCCTGGACGTTGAATGTCGCCGGCGCCGGCTATCGCTTTGCCACCCGCGACGATGCCTGCAGGGCGCTTACGGTGGCCATTCAGGTAGCCGGTGCCAAACGAGTCGACGCGGGCCTGGGACAGGTCAACATCGGCTGGAACGGACACCGCTTCGCCACGCCCTGCGATGCCCTCGACCCCTATCAGAACCTCACCGCTGTCGTAAACATTCTCAACGAGCAGAGAGCGGAGGGAGGCGACTGGATCACTGTCGCCGGCCGCTACCACCGGCCCGCCGGTGGGCAGGCAGCTGCCAACTACCGCAAGGCCTTCGCGAAACACCTCAGCCGGGTCACCGGCATCAACCTACTGGCGGCCAATCCATGAAGACCCTGCGCATCCTTGCGTACCTGCTGCTCACCAGTTGGGCAGCCGGCGCATCAGCCGGAAACCTGATCGTTGTCGAGGACCGCGGCGGTGCCACTGCCCTGCCCTACTACCAGGACTTGGAGCTAGAGCCGCTGACCGGCAGCTCCTCTCCCACTATTGGCGTGCGCGGGTCGGGTGCCTTCCCGGTCCGATCCGCTCAGTTGAGCCCTGGCACGGTTCAGGGCCGAGCAATCAATGCACCGGGGCTGCAACCGGTGTTCCTGGCCGGCGACGACCAACTGTCCCGCTCCTGGCTGTTGCAGAGACGGGAGCAGCTGCAGCAGCTGCAGGCGGTAGGCCTGGCCATCAACGTCGCCAGTGAAAAGCGCCTGGCGGAGATTCGCCGTTGGGCAGGCAACCTGCAGGTGCTGCCCACACCGGCGGACGACCTGGCTGCGCGTCTTGGCCTTCGCCACTACCCGGCATTGCTTACGCCCACTGCCATCCAGCAATAGGAGATAGCTGTGACAGCCCCCTTCATCACCATGGTGATCAAGCAACCGTCCGATCCACGTGCTCGGCAACTGATGCGTGACCAACTGACCCATGTCATCAGCCTCTATGGAGGCAGCGTCACGGGATTGTCGCTCGAGGACAAAATGACCCTCTGCGAGCGGTTGCAGGAACGGCTTCCCGACTATGAGGTCGAGCAGGCCCGGGAAGAAGTGGCTGCCCTGCACGCGGAACAACCTCGCAGTTCGAGGAAGCGGGTACAGGGAACCTTAAAGGCGTAAGCACATGGCCAACACCTATACCATCGAAACGTTACTCCGGCCTGCCGTCGAGCTCTACACCGCAGTGGTCTGCTTCACGGCGGCCGCACTGTGCGTGTTTGCACCTTGGACGCTGGCCCTGACCCCTCTGTTCGGCTTGATCGCAGCGCTTGGCTTCCTGGCCCTCGGGAGCGTGCGACTGAAACAGGCCCTACTTGTGCTGCGTTACCGTCGCAACATCCGTCGACTGCCCCACTACACCATGACCAGCAAGGACATGCCGGTCAGCAATGAGCGACTCTTTATTGGCAAGGGCTTCCGCTGGACCCAGAAGCACACCCAGCGCCTCATGGACACATACCTGCCTAAATTCGCTCCTTACGTCGAACCGACCCCGGCGTATCAACGTGCCCGGCGCCTCGAGGAGCGCCTGGAGTTCGCCCCTTTCCCACTGAACCTGTTGGCCAAGGCAACTGCTTGGGACGTACCCCTCAACCCGGCACGCCCGCTTCCCCCAGTTGGAGGCCTGCCGCGCATCCACGGCATTGAGCCGAGCGAGCACGACGTCAGCCTGCCCCTGGGCGAGCGCGTTGGTCACTCGCTCGTGCTAGGAACCACGCGAGTCGGCAAGACCCGGCTGGCCGAGCTGTTCATCACCCAGGACATTCGTCGCAAACGCGGTGGGCAGCATGAAGTGGTGATTGTCTTCGATCCCAAAGGCGATGCCGACCTCCTCAAACGCATGTACGTCGAGTGCAAGCGCGCTGGCCGGCTCGACGAGTTCTATGTCTTCCACCTGGGCTGGCCGGACCATTCGGCGCGCTACAACGCCGTGGGGCGGTTTGGCCGCATCTCGGAGGTCGCAACCCGGGTTGCCGGTCAACTGTCCGGCGAAGGCAATTCCGCGGCCTTCCGCGAATTCGCCTGGCGCTTCGTCAACATCATTGCCCGTGCCCTGGTCGCGCTCGGCCGTCGCCCGGACTACGAACAGATCCTCAAGCACGTGATCAACATCGATGCGCTGTTCGTCGAGTACGCCCAGAAATACTTCGCCGAGCACGACCCCAAGGCCTGGGAGTCCATCGTGGCGATCGAGGGCAAGATCGATCGCAAGACCCTCAGTTTCGCCATGAAGGACCGGCCGCTGCGCGTGGTGGCCATCGACATGTACCTCACCCAGCAACGCATCTCCGATCCGGTCATGGACGGACTGCGGTCAGCGGTTCGGTACGACAAGACCTACTTCGACAAGATCGTGGCATCGCTCCTGCCACTGCTGGAGAAGCTCACCACCGGACGGATCGCCGAGCTGCTTTCGCCGAACTACCAGGACCTGGAGGATCCACGGCCGATCTTCGATTGGATGCAGGTCATCCGCAAACGCGCCGTGGTCTACGTCGGGCTCGACGCCCTCTCCGATACCGAGGTGGCCGCAGCGGTGGGCAACTCGATGTTCAGCGACCTGGTGTCGGTCGCCGGCCACATTTACAAGTTCGGCATCGACGATGGGCTGCCCGGGGCCGGCAGCGGCAAGGTGGCCATCAACGTCCACGCCGACGAGTTCAACGAGCTGATGGGCGAAGAATTCATTCCTATGATCAACAAGGGCGGCGGCGCCGGCATGCAGGTCACCGCCTACACCCAGACCATGAGCGACATCGAGGCGAAGATCGGCAGCCGCGCCAAGGCGGGTCAGGTGATCGGTAACTTCAACAACCTGTTCATGCTGCGCGTGCGCGAAACCGCAACGGCGGAGCTGCTCACCAACCAGTTGCCGAAGGTCCAGGTGTTCACCAGCACGCCGGCAAGCAGCGCGAACGATGCCGTCAACGGCAAGACGGCCTTCACCTCCAACACCCACGATCAGATTCAGAGCGTCAGCGTCCCGATGATCGAGCCTGCGCACGTGGTCGGCCTGCCGAAAGGCCAATGCTTCGCGCTCATCGAGGGCGGCAACCTCTGGAAGATCCGCATGCCGTTGCCGGCAAGCGATCCCGGCGAGGTCATGCCGAAAGATCTCCAGGCCCTGGCCGACAGCATGCGCAAAGGCCAGGCCGCGAATACGGACTGGTGGCAAGCGCCCGGCTATCAGGCGCTTAACGAGTCGTTACCGGCGGACCTGGTCAACGACTTCCGCAACATGGCCAGCGGCGAGCAGGCCGCCTAGGCGTAACGGAGACAGGCCATGGCAGATGTCGCGGAGAAAGCCCAACAGCAGCAGGAAAGCGAGACGACCTTACTGGGGACGCTGTTCGCGCTGCCCTTCCACTTCATCGGGGTGATGTTCGGCTCCCTGCTGGGCGCCATCCTGGTCGAATGGGTGTGCCTGTACGTCTTCTGGCCGGATGCCGGTTGGAAGCATGCCCAGCAGATGTTCGAGCATGAGCTCAGTTGGCTGTCCCAGGACCTGCTGCGCAGCGTGATCATTCAAGAGCCAGGACGAACCGCTACCTGGCTGGCCCAGTTGGTCTACGACTGGGCCATGGTCAAGTCCGGCCTGCAGGACGGGATCAATACACTGACGAACTACGCGCGAACCAATCGGCAGACTGACGGCCTCGACCTGCGGTACCAGATCGGCTGGGTGCTCATCAAATTCCAGGACTATGGCCTGGCCGCGCTCTATACCGTCCTGACCTTCTGCGTGCGGATGGTGATCCTTACGCTCACCATTCCGCTGTTCGCGATGGCAGCATTCACCGGACTGGTCGATGGCCTGGTTCGCCGCGACCTGCGCAAATTCGGCTCAGGGCGTGAGTCGAGCTACCTGTACCACAAGGCCCGGGCCACCATCGTGCCGCTCACCATCGTGCCGTGGACGGTCTACCTGGCGATCCCGATCAGCATCAGCCCGCTGCTGATCCTGCTGCCCTGCGCCGCCCTGCTGGGGGTATCGGTGTGCATTACCGCCGCGAGTTTCAAGAAGTATCTTTAGGCGCGGCAAGAAGTAATATTTCTTTATATATCAATATTATAGAAGGCCTTAAAAGAAGATAAGCAGGAAGCTTTGGTTGCCATTGTCAAACGTCCGGCAGCGGTTTACCGGACGAAGTTAAGCGCGACGGCACTGACTGGCGCCTGTTGCTGCTCTAGGTTGAAACCTGCCGAATATCCAACACCACCCATACCTCAAACCCCTTCTCCCGCGCAGCTTTCTCGGCCTCGAGCTGGGCGGCGAGAGTGCTGATGGAACGGGAGCGGTGCTCGAAGCGGAATGGCGAGCCTCCGTTCTTGCGCACGCTCAGTTCAACGAGTGTGAAGGTGGAGGACAGTTTTGGCATTGGCTGCTTCTGAGGAGCAGAGTCAAGACCGAGTGCTCGGCGCATCTCGGCTTCGGTGAGTTTTGTGTCAGTCAAGCGAGATCCCTACAGCGATTACGGGTAGCGCCATTGTAGCGAGGAGTCGCGCTGTTATGCGTCGCACATCGTTGGGTATCGCCCACTGTTTTCTTGATCAAATTTTGAGCTCTATTTTCTGGCCGAATTCTGTCTGTAGCGATCGTTGCGACCCGGCCGGTCGCGACAGGCAGTGATCGGCCAGAAGCGGCCCATCCGCATCAATACCGTGTCCCCGATTGTTCGATGACACCGGCTCATAGGGTGCGCCGTGTGCGCACCAGGGGTTATCAGTAGTGCGCGCAGCCTAGGCGGCCCCGCGCGCCCTGCACAGGCCAGCCGCAATCGCTTGAACGATGATTATTGCGAGACAGCCTCCTCGCCGGCAGGGCGGTATTTTGCCCAGAACCTGATCTGTGACCGGCTGCAAGCAAGGAGTAGGCGGCGGGGCACAATAGGCAAAACCGACGCGAAGCGGCTAGTGGCGACTGGCGGAGCGCGGTCAGGAGCGGTCGGTTAGAGCAGCCTTGAATCAGGGTGAAATGCTCAACCTGTTTGCATAACGGCCACTAGCAGCCGCTCGCCAAAGTTCGAGTGCCCAGGATCGGCTCTAGTGCAACTTTGAACGCTGGGCTCACGCTGTTACTTCCTGATATTCGAGGTTTCGTCAAGGCGTTGGGTAGAGATAGGGCTATCTACCTGGCGATCAACGATATCTCGTATCTTTGATCATTCTGAATTCGAACCGCGCAGTTTGGCACCTTGGATCTCCACTTCGTCGAGGCGAAAGTAGCGGCTGCCTGCTTTGAGTGCCGGGAACACCTCACATTCCGCATAGACCGAGCCGTAAGTAATGTTCCTGCTCTGCACGTTGAAAACCACGGTACTGGTACCAAAGTGGCGCTCATGCTGCAGGTTTTGAAGTGCTCCGGGGGACTCACCATTGGCTTCAGCGATCTCGATCACCAAATTGCGCAGGGTTGTAATCTCCTCATCAGCGGCCTCTGCGATAGCGGTATGCTGACGAGTCCCGCCAAATCCACCAGCCGAACCGCTCGCAGTCCCTATCCGGTTCAACGTGATGTGGGCGAGAGTGACGATCTCCATACCGGTCTCCGACTTACTGCGTTCTGGGGTTGCCGCAGCAGAGGTACTACTGCTGCCGGAATTGTAGTTGAGGTCTACTGTCCTTGGCGGCCTCTTCTCGTTAGTAAAAGAAAGTGAGAGTGGGCTGGTCCGGCTCAGCCTCAGCCTCAGCCAGATGTCGCGTATTTATAAGGAGGAGTAATTGGCCCGGAGATCGGCGCGTTTGGGTTCGGGCACACTCACAGCTGAAGGGTATGGGCAGATGATTTCCACTGCAGGCAAAGCGATGGGTATGATTGAACTGATGCTAGGCGCGGCCGTTCGAGAGGATCTTGTATGAATGTGTTTATTAGCTCCATGGTACGAAATTTTGAGCAGTATCGTGCTGTCGCCAAGAAGGCTGTCACGCTGCTCGGCCATATGCCAGTGATGTGCGAGGAGTTCGGAGCCCGGCCGTATTCTTCCCAGGAAGCCTGCATGATGGAGGTCGATCAGGCCGACGTCGTGGTGTTGATACTCGGGGCGGATTTCGGCTTCACGAACTCTGCCGGAGAGTCCGTGACCCAGCAGGAGTTTCGACGTGCTAAGGCAGGTGGAAAACCGGTTCTCGCGTTTCTGGAGGACGTCGCGGTGGAGGGGCCTCAGTGTGATTTTCGCTCGGAAGTCTCCAACTATGTGGATGGCCTCTTTCGAGCGACCTTCACAAACGAGCATGGCCTTTCGGACGGTATCGTCCAAGCATTGAGCCAATTGACCGTTAGCCGCAACGCCATCTCTGAGCAAGAGTTCGTACAACGTCTCCAGCAACGTAAGAGCTATGGGCAGGGGAACAATTGGGGCCGCACTGCCCGCCTTGAGCTCGCCTTCCTACCGCAGCCAGTCTTATCAGGTACTTTGCGGGCGGTGCATGCCCAGCATGAGGCCTTTTTCTTGAAGGTCTGCCAAGCTGGGCTTGGCTCGGTCAAAGATGGCTACAACGATTTTGATCAGGGCGAGATAACTGGCCTGGATACGAAGAACATCGTTTGGAGGCATCACGATTGCGGGATGAGCTGGCTTTCGGTCTATCTGGTCACTCCGTCGAAAACGAATGACCCTTTCGCCTCCTACTACATTTCCCCGTCCAGGGTGAGGGCGGTCGCAGAGGCTGCCTTTGGCCTGATCAGCCAAGGGAAGGGAGGGTGGTTCCAGTTGGGCTTGTATGACCTGACCCATCAGGTTTTCCAAGAGCCTCCGGCGGTATCCTCAAATACTTTCTCGATGCCGCACCGCTCGGTGCATCAGGTTGAAGAGCGGCAACTGCTGATTCCTGCTTCGCAAGCGGCCTATAACCGTTGGATGGATGATGCGCTGTTTCGGATTGGCCGCAAATTTTCGCAGTAGCTGGTGTTCTTACAGCAGGTCACCGCTGTTCCAGTTGCTTGGCGATCGGCACCATTCCGAGTGGCTGGCGCAGGAAATGGCTGGTTTGATTAGCACACGTTATGCCGAGGGGGGGCTTCGATATCTTGCTGAGACACTCTGCGTGATCGTGACTTCGCTCATGCCCAAGCAGCTTGCGGCACCATCGACGCCGTGTAAAATCCTGCGCCCGAAAATGCAGGAGATAACACGTTGGCAATTCATTACTCCGCATCCCAAGCAAATGTTGCATGCGGACGCACTGGCTCGAACCTGAACAGCACCCCGGATGTTACTCAGGTCTCATGCAAGCTCTGCCTTCGCGCCGTTGAAAAGGGAGCTACTGAGCCTGTACGTAAGACACCAAGCCTCGCTGAGCTTAGAGCCGCGGCAAAAGCAGCGAAGACTGCCCTCGCAACTGCTGAAATGGCTAAGCCGGCCTCTACCCTGACCCCTCGCGCCGAATGGCAGCAACGTCTGGAGCAACTGCCAGGTAGAAACCGTATCCCGCGCGGCGTAGCTCGGCAGGCATTTATCTAGGCGCTGCTGGCCATAACCGGACGCTTTCGGGCGTCCGCTTCCGACCGATTCTGTTGAAAAAGTCCCTTTGCGATTTCTGCCCACAAAAGAGCGTTGCCTACGTTGAAATCTGAGCCGTACGGGAGACTGAACTGCCTTGGTTTTCACGCAGTAACGTCCAAATCGTGCGATTTTGAACTCTGGAAAGGCGGCTCCGGCCAAGACCGACTGTTTTCAACAGAGTCGACCCATAGCTGACGTTAGCGAAATAAAATCTGTCCCCCTCTTTCCTGCAGTTATGCTGTGCTTGGTATCACCGGCATAGCAGCGGGTGCAGGTAACCACGATTTAGATAAGGACATCATTCATGCGCATCAAGTCCGTCAAGCTCACCAATTTCCGCGGGTATCGCGATACCACCATCATCCCCATCGACGAAGCCATGACCGGCATCGTTGGACGCAACGACTATGGCAAGTCGACCATTCTCGAAGCCCTGGCCATTTTCTTTGAGGCCGATGGGGCCAAGTCGGACAAGAATGATATGAATTGCTTCAGTATGGCGGAGGGGGCGGAGCAATTCGAAATTGCCTGTGAGTTTGAAGACCTACCGCCATCTTTAGTGCTGGACGAGAACATCGAGACCACGCTGGCTGAGGAGTATTTGCTCAATGCAGGCGGTGGGCTGGAAATCGTCAAAACCTTCAAAGCCTCCACCGGCAAGCTGGAGAGGACGGCGATCCTTTGCCAGCATCCTGCCGATCGGGCTCTTAGTAATCTGCTGGGCCAGAAAATAGCCGAGCTCAGGACGCTTGGCCAGGAACGTGGTGTTGAAGCTGCTGTGACGGACAAGCGCGTGGCTTCACTTTGGCGGAGGGCTATTCGCCATGCCGCTAAGCCTTTGAACTGTCAGGAAACGCTGCTGGATGTGGACAAGGGGCTGTCGACCGATAGCAAGTCCATCTGGGGCAAGATTCTGGACCAGCTCCCCACTTTCGCCTTGTTCAAGGCCGATCGCGAAAGCAGTGATGGCGATGCTGAGGCCAAGAATCCGCTACAACAGGCGGTCAAGGAAGCTCAAGCCGCGCTGCAAGCACAGATCAGCGAGCTGGAGACGCAAATCGAAAATAGCGTTCTGGATGTCGCTGCGCGTACGCTCGACAAACTGCGGGAAATGGCCCCAGAACTAGCCAATGAGTTGACACCGCGCTTCAAGGAAAAGCCGAAATGGACCTTTAGCTTTACCCTCGACGGTGAAAACGGCATCCCTATCAACAAGCGCGGCAGCGGTGTGCGCCGCCTAATCTTGCTGAATTTCTTCCGTGCTGAAGCGGAGAAGGCGGTGATGGGTTCGCAGCGCAACGTGATCTATGCGATTGAGGAGCCGGAAACTTCTCAGCACCCTAATTATCAGCTGATGCTGATGAAGGCTTTGCTAACGCTGTCCAACCAGCCTAATCGACAGATCATCGTCACCACCCATGTGCCGGCACTAGCGGGTCTGGTACCGATTGAGGGTATTCGCTACGTCACCAAGGACGAGAGAAGTATTCCCACTATTAAGATGCCGGATGCGGACGTACTCAAGGAGGCAGCAGAAAGTTTGGGAGTCCTTCCCGAGACGGGCATGGAACGGGCAAAGGGCGTGGTGTTGGTCGAAGGTAAGTCTGACGTCACCTTTCTGCGGCATGCGGCTAAGACGCTTAAAGAGGCGGGGCACATGGCTACAGACTTCGAGGATGCAGGAATCGTCCCTATCCTGGTCGGTGGATGTGGGAGTGTTAAGCACTGGGTAACGCTCAACCTTGCGAACGATTTGGGACTGCCCTGGTGTGTGTTTCTCGATTCGGATATTGGCGGCGACGCATCACAGGTGAAGTCAATTCAAAAGCGCAGGACTGAAGTCGAGGCACAGGGCAGGGTTTTTTACTCTACCCGCAAACGCGAGATTGAAAACTACTTGTGTCCAGATCTGATTCAAGTTGAAGCAGGTGTGAGAGTCGTATTCACCGATACCTGCGATGCCAAGAAAATTATAGGTAACGCGGTGGGCATGAAACCTGACGATGTCATTGATAGGTACTGGCCCTTAATGACCGCAGAAAAAATAATTCAATGTTCCACATTCCGTGATGGCGACGATGAAAAAGTCGAGCTGAAAGAGCTTATCGCGAGCCTGTTGTCACTTGAGGCCTAAACCTTAGAACTCACATCGACCCAAAGCCGTCGTCCAAAACGATAAAGACCGAAAGGCTCTCAGCACCCTATTGAGATTTAAATATGTATGATTTGTACCGTCTGGGATGGCACAGTTTTCAACAGCTTTGCCTCACCATCGCTCGGGAAGTTCTTGGGCAGACAGTTCAGTCTTTCCTAGATTCGAATGATGCAGGGCGTGATGGCGCCTTTGTTGGAGTTTGGACTTCAGAACCAGGCCAGCATCTCAGCGGGAATTTTGTCTTTCAGTGCAAGTTTTCCAATAGGGCCGGCTATCTCCTCACGAGATCAGCCATGGCTGATGAAATACCTAAAGTGCGCAAGCTTGTTGCTGGCGGGCTTTGCGATATCTATATCTTGATGACGAATGCCGGTGTATCCGCCAAACAAGAATCGCAGATCAAATCGGAGCTGATCGGCGCGGGAGTCCAGCAAGTACTGATCTTCGGGTCGACTTGGATTGAGGATCAAATCAAAGAGAGCACGCGACTACGGATGCTCGTACCCCGTGTTTACGGTCTCGGAGACTTGAGTCAGATTCTGGATGAGCGGGCCTATGCGCAGGCGCGTGCCGTTCTTGAGTCGTTACGGGAAGACCTGGCCAAGGTTGTTATCACGGACTCCTATCGAAAGGCGGTCAGTGCTCTTGATGAGCATGGTTTCGTGTTGCTCATCGGTGAACCAGCAGCGGGAAAGACGACCATCGCCTCTATGTTAGCAATGGCCGCCGCAGACAAGTGGAAGTCATCGGTGCTTAAACTGGCCGACCCGGCAAAAGTCATCGAGCGCTGGAACGTAGATGAGCCTTCACAGTTCTTCTGGATCGACGACGCATTCGGCGTAACACAGTATGAGTCGCCATTGGTGCATGGCTGGAACCATTCTCTGGTGCAGATAAAGACGATGCTACGCCAAGGTTGCAAGATCGTAATGACCTCCCGGGACTACATTTACAACCGGGCGCGCCATGATCTTAAGGAGGGCGCCTTTCCTCTGCTCAGCGAAAGCCAGGTCGTGATCGACGTACACGATCTGTCTGACCTCGAAAGGCAGCAGATTCTGTACAATCATCTGAAGCTCGGCAAGCAGCCTGCAGCGTTCCGCACCGATATCAAACCCCACCTGGAATATGTGGCGGCACATCCGCGCTTCATTCCGGAGACAGCCCGGCGTGTTGCAGACCCGCTGTTCACCAAAGATCTTTACGTGGGTGAATACCATCTTGGGCATTTCGTGGAAAAGCGCGAGCAACTTCTGCTCGAAGTGATTCAGGGGCTGGATACAAACAGCAAGGCTGCTCTCGGTTTGATCTACATGAGGAAAGACCACCTCGAAAGTCCCATTATGCTGCAGGACGCTGAATCGCAGGCGCTGGAACGGCTTGGCAGCACGTTGGGAGCGTGCATCAAGGCACTCGACGCGCTCAACGGCAGTCTTGTGACGAACATGCAGATTGACGACCAGCCGGTGTGGCGCTTCAAGCACCCGACCATCGGCGATGCCTACGCGTCGACGTTGGCCTACAGTCCTGATTTGCTCGGTATTTTCTTAAGTGGAAGCTCCACAGAGAACCTGATCTCGCAAGTTACATGCGGCATTGTCGGCATAGAAAAAGCGGTAATTGTTCCCAAGTCACTCTTCCCGATGATGGTCGCGCGGCTGCGCGATTTTTCGGTCAGTGACAAGTACAAGGTTCAGTGGTTGTCCTCGTGGGGGGCTAGATGGACGCTCTACCGATTTCTTGCCAGTCGCTGCTCGAAAGAGTTCCTGAGTCTTTATCTTAAGCAGGATCCGGATATGTTGAAGCGCGTATCTGAACCGGGCCAGAGCCTTAGTTTTTCTCCCGAGGTTGCTCTCGCTGTACGCCTGCATGGGTTTGGTCTTCTTCCCGAGGAGAACCGGAAGAAGTTTATTAAGACGGTCAGCAACTTTGCAATTAAAGGTCACGATGTACTCGCATTGGACGATGTTGCCATCCGTAGTGTTCTTACCGACATCGAGTTTGAGGAGCTCGTGCACGCCGTACGCACGGATCTGATCCCGAAGCTGGGGGCTGTGAGGACAACTGCGCAAAGCAACCATGACTCATCTGAATCGCCTGACGAGCACATGCAGAATGTCCTCGAGTCGTTCAACACGCTCAAAAAGCGATTCAGCGAAGACGCAGATGCAGTCAACATCATCCAACGGGAAACAGACCTCGCGAATGAGTGGATCGCCGAGACAGAGCCCTCGGAGCCGAGCGTAAGCCCTCGGACCCTCGGAACCGTTGAGCCTTCCGAGGGAAAGCACGGCTCGAGAAGCATTTTTGACGATATTGACGATGGTAATGAGTGAAGGTCCAAAAGACTGCACGCAGAATGTGAAAAGTCTCTCTCTTGCCATTACGGGGGCCTGCATTCTTTACCAGACGGCGACAGCTTGATTCAGGCCACTACAGAAGTCTGCTTTTGGCCGGTTCCTGCCTGTCGTCAATGCCGGCTTCTGGGCCGCTTTCCGCCTGTCACCGCAGGCTGCTTCGGATCGACTCCGGCCTGTAGCGAATGGCAGAAGTCGCCCAATGCAGACAAAGAACATCACGCGCTCGCAGGCCCATAGCGAAAGGCTTACACGCATTGGCTGGGATATCCTCTATTGAGGCTTCGCCATTGAACCTAACCTACATACATCAACTGAGGCGCAGGACGCGCCTCAGGATCACGGATGATCGACCATCGCCTGGGAGGCTGCTGACAGGATGTCGGAATGGTCTTGAAGAAACCCGCTACGGCGGGTTTTTTGTTGCCTTCTCAAAAGAGGCCGGTTGATTCTGGTGCCGCTTGGACTTCCGCTCCTGGCCGCGGGCTGCCTAAGCGCTAACGAGCAACGCATGAGCGCAGGTAGCAGCCCTTCGAAAATCGGTGTAGCCGCGGCTAACGATTTCCGATTGCCTCAGCTACTACCCCACTGAAAGCCTGACAGCTCACGCCTACCAAGGAGCCGCCATGAGCCACCAGACCTTCGAGTACCGCACCGAGTTCACCCCACTGCTCTATCGCGTCCAGACCAGAAGCTTCCTGATCTTCAAGTCCGAGGAGCCTACGACCGAGCCGGACATTCAAGCCTACCTGCAGGATCCACAGCGCCAGGAGCTACTGAACCAGCTCGGCCGAGACGGCTGGGAGCTGGTCAGCGTCCAGTCAGTAGTCCGAGGTGAAGTCAAAGTCGGGAACCAGAACGCCCAAGGCTGGGCTTACGGCATCGCCCTGCCGGCTGGGTATCTCCTGTTCTTCAAGCGACCGCTGCGCAGCGGCTGAGGCCTTCAGTTGGCCGCGGAAAAATCCATCGCCATCCGAGTATGGATTTCTTGCGGCAGGCATAGGGGGGAAGTCGGCAAGCTGGCACCATCCGATCTGCCAGAGTCCAGCCGTGAACCAGCACCAGATCCTCGCTGCACATCATCGCCACTTAGTCCGCTACATCCTAGCCGCACTGATCTGCTGTGGTCTGGCGGCATCTGATGCCGTTGCGGCCAACGCATCCGAACAGGCCAACCTCGAGGCCATGATCCGGCAGCTCAATGCACTGGAAGACACGGCAAGGCGTAGCGCACGGGTCGCAGAGGAGCCTGGCCAACGCTACTTCTTCGACTACCAGCGCCTGGCGTCGGATATCCAGCGCGTCCGCCAAGGCCTCCAGGACTATCTCACCCCGAGCCGAGCTCAGCCCCGCGATCCCGCCGAGCTGACGGGCAACTACACCCTCAAAGGAGGCCGCATGCCATGAGCATGAGTGCAGCGCAGTCCTCAGCCTTTCAGGCCGCCGGCGGCTTTCCTCCTACGGCTAGCTATGCGCTCTTCGTTGGCTTCGCCGTGGCGATCACATTCCTGTGGGGGGCCTGGGCTATCTACAGCACCTACCGGGGCTGGGCCACCGGCAACCTTGACCGCTCCATCGCGGCGCCGGCGGCGATCCGCGTCCTGGTGCTCTGCATGATCCTCACGCTCTTCGTCCTCAGCTAAACCTTCGGAGTTTCACCATGCTCAAGCTCAAGAAAGCCATCAGCCTCTGCCTCACAATGGGAGCATTCGTGCTTCCCCAGTTCACCCTGGCGGCCCTACCTCAAGCTCAGGCCCCGAGCCGCGGCGAAGGCACGAACATGACGCAGACCATGCAGAACTACGCCTTCGACGGCTTCATGCTGCTCGGTCTGATCGTCCTGGGTGTCATGTTTCTGGGCGTGGCATGGCACGCCTTCGGCGTCTACCACGAGATCCACGAAGGCAAGAAAAAATGGCGAGACCTCGGTTCCACCGCGGCCGTCGGTGTCGGCATCCTCGGGATCGGCATTTTCCTGGTCACCAAAGCCACCGGCATTCTTTGACTGGAACTGGCCATGGCAGACGTTCTTGATGACGGCACGTTGAGCTTTCTGCCGGTACGGCTGAACAACCAGCCGGTGGTGATGGGCGGCCTCACCGCCGACGAGATGTGGACCACGGTGTTTATCAGTGGGGGCGTCGGTTTCGCCCTGGGTATTCCCGTAGCGGTTCTGACCCAAGTCTGGGCGCTGATCATCGGTGGAGCACTCATCGGTGGAGTGTTTGGCTTGACCGTTGCCAGCCGCATCCTGCGCCGCCTGAAACGCGGCCGCCCGGACACCTGGTTCTACCGCCGGGTCCAGCTCGCGATCGCCCAGTACGCCCCGACCTGGAGCAACGCCGGCCTTATCACGCGCAGCGGTGCGTGGACCTGTCATCGCACGGAGTGAGCATGAGTTATCGCAAGAAAGTGGATGCCCAATACGCCCACATCGTCAGTCTGCGCATCGGCCTGGGCCTAATGGCCGTGGTCTGTCTTGCCCTGGCCTATGGCTGGTGGTCCGCACCACGAGAACTGACGGTTCATGTTCCGCCAGACCTGCGCTCTGGAAGCACACGAAAGTGGTGGGACATCCCGCCGGAGTCGGTGTACGCCTTCGGCCTTTACATCTTCCAGCAGATGAACCGCTGGCCTACCGATGGCGAGACCGATTACCAGGACAATATCTACCGCCTGGACGCCTATCTCACCTCCAGTTGCAAAACGTACCTGCAGAGGGACTTCGAGCTGCGCCGCAACGCTGGCGAGTTGCGCAAACGCGAACGGGGTGTGTACGAGATTCCAGGGCGGGGAGTAGACGACCAGCAAGAGCAGCACATCATCCAGAAATCCATCAATGACTGGACCGTGAATCTCGACATCACCGCGGACGAGCACTACGGCGGTGAGCGAGTGAAGCGCGCGCTCGCCCGCTATCCGCTCCGAATCATCCGCTCGGACGTAGACCCAGAGAAGAACCCGTTCGGGCTGCAGTGGGACTGCTACGACGGCAACCCGCAGCGAATCGAGGTTTCCACCGACGTTGCGGAGTCCGGGGGCCGTCGATGAAGCGCACCCTGCGATACGCCTGTGCCCTCCTCGCTGCGTTGGCCGCGCATGCCGGCGCGATTGAGATTCAGCGGTGGGAGCGGATCCCGCTCGCCCTTCCGCTGGTGGTAGGCCAGGAACGCATCGTCTTCGTCGACCAGAATGTACGGGTCGGCGTGCCCCGGAATCTGGAGGGGAAGCTGCGCGTACAGAGCACGGGAGGCGCGCTGTACCTACTGGCGAATGAGCCGATCGAGCCAACCCGCCTGCAGCTGCAGAACATGACCAGCGGCGAGATCATGCTGGTCGATATTGCCGCCACCCCAGGGCAAGCGAACCAGCCAGCGCCAGAACCAGTAAAGATTGTCGCCGGCGACAATCCAGCCGCCCGCTATGGCCAGCAGACGTCAGCGCCGAAGCAGGCTGCTACACGCCCAACCGCCGCCACAACAGAGGATGGCGACCAGGAGTTCGAGGAGCAGCCGGCCGCACGACGTGAAACGCCAGTGCCGGTGGTTCTTACTCGCTATGCCGCCCAGATGCTCTACGCCCCTCTGCGAACTGTCGAGCCGATTGAGGGCATCGGCCAGGTAAACATCAACCGCCGCCTGGACGTCAGCACCCTGCTGCCCACGCTGCCCGTCGAAGCCACCGCGCTGGGGGCCTGGCGGCTGGATGGGTTCTGGGTAACGGCGGTGAAACTGCGCAATACCAGCGTGCAGCAGTTGACACTGGATCCGCGCGACCTAATGGGCAACTTCGTTGCCGCCACCTTCCAGCATCCCTACCTGGGCGCCCAAGGCGATGCCAGCGACACCACTACGGTGTACCTGGTTACCCAGGGCCGAGGCCTAGCCGAGTCGCTGCTTCCCGCATCCATCGGCCAAATCGACCCGAAGGGAGGCCGTCGTGAAAGGTAATCCTCTCCTCAAGTTCTTGGCGATCCCGTTTCTGATCCTTGCGGCTATCGTCATTGTGAAGGTCTTCTCCGGAAAGAATGAAGACCTGGCAATAACCGATGGCGGCGGTAAGCCGAATATTTCCGGCAGCCAGGCGCGAGCACTGGGCGTGGACGGCGATACGCCAAGCGACACGTTACGTACCATCGTGGCGGAGAGCCGCCAACTGAAAGACCAGGTCAGCCAAGCGCTGACCAATAACGAAGAATTGAAGCGGCAGAACCAAGAGCTGCAGACCCGCCTGCAGAACATCGACCAGAACGTCGCGCAGCGCCTGAACCACGCCCAGCAACAGCTGGAACAGAAGTCGAAGGAACAGAATCAAGGCGTGCTCGACATGCTGCAGAAGCAGCTCGACACGCTGGGGAGGCAAGGTAGCGGCAGCGCCGGCAGCGATCTTCCGATCGGCTTTGGCGTTCAGCCAGGAGACGGCCAAGGCTTCCAAGGAGCCCCCGGCCTGGACATCGTCTGGATCGAGCCGCAGGACGCTACCCCCGTCGATGCCAATGGCCAGCCGATCGCGGCTGGCTCCAGCCTGGCGCCCAGTGGATTCAACTTCCCGACCTCATTTGGCCAGTCGCTCGATCGCGGCCAGAACGTACTGAATACCAGCGCGCAGAGTATCGGCAGTGAGATCTCGCCCCAGGACGCGCGCAAGCACGTGCGCAAGGTCTACACCTTGCCTCAGAACTCGACGCTCATGGGCTCCGTGGCCTTGTCCGCACTCATCGGCCGCGTCCCGGTCGATGGCACGGTGAACGACCCCTATCCATTCAAGATCCTGATCGGCCCTGACAACCTGACGGCCAACGGCATCGACCTGCCGGACGTCGCCGGCGCCATTGCCAGCGGCACGGCCTCAGGCGACTGGACGCTGTCCTGCGTGCGCGGCCAGATCCGTAGCCTCACCTTCGTCTTCAACGACGGCACCGTCCGCACCTTTCCGGCTCCCGCCGAGGAGAACAATGGAAGTCAGAACAACAATCAGGCCAGCAGCAACGGCGGCCAGCAGACCATTCAGGGCGGCCTAGGGTGGATCAGCGACCCCTATGGCATTCCGTGCATCGCTGGTAATCGGCGCTCGAACGCCAAGGAGTACCTGGGCAATCAGAGTCTGATTACCGCCGCCGGTGCCGGCATCGCCAAACTGCTCGATGCGGACGAGAACAACACCTCCACCGTCTTCAGTGGCAATGGAACCTCCTTCGGCACCACCGGTGCTCAGGGCAACTCGGCCCTCAGCACCATCCTGACCGGAGGCGTGAACGACATTCGCCAATGGATGAACAAGCTATATGGCGAAGCCTTCGCAGCCGTCTACGTCCAGCCCGGGGTGAAGGTTTCCGTTCACCTCGATCAGCAGTTGGCGATCGACTACGAACTCAAAGGCCGCAAGGTCGACTACAGCTCCGGAGCTACCCATGTTTCTGCAAACCTTGACTAATCGCAGGCTGCAGGCCTGCGCCTGGCTGACGATCGCGCTGCTCGCCTCGGGTTGCTCCACCAGCAAGGACGAGATGTTGCCCCATGGTGACGCCACGATGATGGATGTGTGGGACCAAGGCACAACCGGGTCAGCCGGCAGTGCAAGCAGCCGGCTGCTGCTCGATGCCAGACAAACCCTGCGTCGGCCCCTGGATCCGCAACAGGCGGCCGTGCGGAACGACAACGCAGCCTTTACGCGCACGGCCCAGAACGAGATCTACAGCCAGTTCAAGCGGCTGCCGAACCCCGACCTGGTCATGTATGTGTACCCGCACTTGGCTGGGACTGACCCAGCCCCCGTGCCTGGGTACACGACCGTTTTTCCCTTCTACCAGCGCGTGCAGTACGCGATGCCTGGCGAACGGACTGAGGACTACTGATGGGCCTAATCGAACATTTACGCGGGCGCAAGGGCGCGCGCCGGATCGAGCCAAACCTGCAGGCCGCCGAGATCGAGGTCGCCGCCGGCATCGCTGCGGGTGAGTCGCTTCTCCAGGACGGCGCCCCTGCTACCGAGTCTGTCGAGGCGGCAACTGAGCGGTATTTCGAACGACTGGCCAGCCTGGGAATTCCCTCGCCAACGGACTGGCGCAACCCCAAGCAGAAGCCGGCAACCCAGGCGGATGTAGCGCGCCTGTACGACGTCGCCCCCTCGTTTGTGGATCTTCTCCCCTGGGTGGACTACCTCCCTTCGGAAAAGGCGATGCTGCTTGAGGACGGTATTTCGCGTGCGGCCTTCTTCGAGCTCACACCGATCGGCACGGAAGGCCGTGATCCCGAGTGGCTTCGTAAAGTCCGTGACGCATTGGAAAACGCCCTGCAGGATTCCTTCGACGAGCTGGAGACATCTCCTTGGGTCATGCAGCTGTATGCCCAGGACGAAATCAGCTGGGACAACTATCTGCAGCAGCTGAACGACTACGTCCAACCCCGCGCCCAGGGAGCCCCGTTCACGGAGCTCTATCTCAAGCTCTTCAAACAGCACCTTGAAGCGATCTCCAAGCCCGGCGGGCTCTTCGAGGACACCAAGGTGAGCCAACTACCCTGGAGAGGGCAGCAGCGTCGCGTCCGCCTGGTCGTTTACCGGCGGGTCAGGAAGGCCGATAGCGAAGTACGCGGTCAGGAGCCTGGCCCGTATCTCAAGGTCATCTGCGATCGCCTGCTGGGCAGCCTGGCCAATGCCGGCATCAAAGCCAAGCGCATGGATGGCCACGCCATCCGTCATTGGCTGATCCGCTGGTTCAACCCGCGGCCGGATCATCTCGGCCCCACCGAAGCGGATATGCGTCGCTTCTATGAAACCGTCTGCCAGGCGGCCACGGACCTGCCTGAGAGTGAACTGCCGCTCGCCAGCGGGACTGATTTCTCGCAGAACCTGTGTTACCGCGAGCCGCTATCGGACATCGACAAAGGTCTTTGGTACTTCGACGGCCTGCCTCATCGTGTCGTGATGCTCGATCGCCTGCGGGAAGCGCCGAAAACTGGGCACCTGACCGGTGAAACCCGTAAGGGAGGCGATGCCCTCAACGCCTTGTTCGACCAGTTACCGGAGGACACCACGCTCTGCATCACGCTGGTAATGACGCCGCAGGACACCTTGGAAAGCCATCTGGAGCAGCTGTCTCGTAAGGCTGTTGGCGACACTCAGGCCTCCATCCTGACCCGCGAGGATGTCACTACCGCACGCCAGCTTCTGGGGCGCAAGCACAAGCTCTATCGCGGCAGCGTCGCCTTTTACCTGCGAGGCAAAGACCACGTTGAGCTCCAGGAGCGCAGCCTCCAGCTGAGTAATGCGTTGCTGGGCGCCGGCATGACCCCAGTGGAACCACAAAACGAAGTGGCGCCGCTGAACAGCTACCTGCGCTGGCTTCCCGGCAACTTTGATCCGAACCAGAAGCGCGCCCTGGACTGGTACGTCCAACTAATGTTCGCGCAGCACATTGCGAACCTCGCCCCGGTGTGGGGGCGCTCGACGGGAACCGGACACCCCGGCATCACCCTGTTCAACCGCGGCGGCGCTCCGATGACTTTCGATCCGCTGAACAAGCTCGACCGCCAGATGAACGCGCATCTGTTCATCTTTGGCCCTACCGGTTCGGGCAAGTCGGCCTCCGCGACCAACATCCTCAGCCAGATCGTCGCGGTTTACCGCCCACGCCTGTTCATCGTCGAGGCGGGCAACAGCTTCGGCCTGCTCGGCGAGTTCGCCAAGCGCCTCGGTTTGAGCGTGAACCGGGTGCGCTTGGCACCCGGCTCGGGCGTCAGCCTGGCGCCATTCGCCGATGCCGTAAAACTGGTCGAGTCGCCCAATGAGGTGAAGGTCCTGCAGGCCGATGATGTCGAGGCCTCCGACGAGCACCTGGCCAGCCAGACCGAGGACGAGCAGCGGGACATCCTGGGCGAGATGGAGATCACCGCCCGGCTGATGATCACCGGTGGCGAGGAGAAAGAGGATCAGCGACTCACCCGTGCCGACCGTAGCGCCATTCGCCAGTGCATCCTCGACGCGGCGAAGAAGTGCGCCACCGAGCGTCGCATCGTGCTCCCCGAGGACGTCCGCGACGCTTTGCGGGATGCAGGCATGGACGCCGGCATCCCGGAGAGCCGGCGCAACCGGTTCCTGGAGATGGCCGAAGCCATGTCGATGTTCTGCATGGGTGCCGAAGGTGAGATGTTCAACCGCCCAGGGACACCCTGGCCGGAAGCGGACATCACCATCGTCGACCTGGCCACCTACGCCCGGGAAGGTTACAGCGCCCAGATGGCGATCTCGTACATCTCGCTGCTCAACAGCGTCAACAACATCGCCGAGCGAGATCAGTTCAAAGGCCGGCCGCTGATCTTCTTCACCGACGAAGGCCACATCCAGCTGAAGGTTCCGCTGCTGTCGCCGTATTCGGTGAAGATCACCAAGATGTGGAGAAAACTGGGAGCCTGGTTCTGGATGGCAACCCAGAACGTGGACGACGTGCCGCCGGAAGCCTCCGCGCTACTGAACATGATCGAATGGTGGATCTGCTTGAACATGCCGCCGGACGAGGTCGAGAAAATCGCCCGCTTCCGCGAACTCTCCCCGGCACAGAAGTCGATGATGCTCTCGGCGCGCAAGGAGAACGGCAAATTCACCGAAGGCGTCGTGCTGTCAAAGAGCATGGAGATGCTCTTTCGCGTGGTTCCGCCAAGCCTTTATCTCGCGCTCGCCATGACCGAGCCCGAGGAGAAGAAGCAACGCTTCGACATCATGCAAGCCAAGGGCTGCGACGAGCTGGCTGCGGCGCTCGAGGTCGCCGCCGACCTTGATCGCAAACGCGGCATCGAACCCCACACCATCACTTTCCCGAAACAATCGACGGCAGGGGAGCGCCCGGTATGAGAGCACTGAATTCCCTGACCCAGAACCTGATCGAAAGCCTGACCCAGCTCCTTCAAAAACCCGGGGAAGATGCTCTGCAGACCCTTGAAGTCTGCGCTCCGGTACTGATCGAGCAACTGCAACAGATATTGGTACGGGCGGTGGATCGCCGCGACATCGATGCCCAACTTCGTGGCGCCCTCGGCGAGTGGCTACGCCAGCACCCGCAACCAGAGGCAGCCCAGCAGGCACTGTTGGAGGCCCTGCACAAGCAGGATCTGATCTCGGCCAAAGCGAACAAGGTCCTGGCATGAAGAAGCTCACTGTTCTGCTGACAGTGATTTGCCTCGCGCCCCTGGTGGCGGGAGGCATTCTGCTCAAGGACCTGGTGGGTTCACCTCGGCAACCAACCCCCTGGCTCTTCGGCTCGGCTTCCGCGCGCTGGACCATTACGGAGTTCGCCGACCTTGAATGCCCCTACTGCAAGACCTACACTCCGGAGCTCAAGCGCTGGGTCAGCCAGCAACCCGATGTGAACCTGCAGTGGCACCACCTGCCACTGCAGTTCCATGGCCCCGCGGCGATTCACCAGGCGCGCCTCGTGGAGTGCGCCGGCGTGCTTGGCGGCGCCGATGCATTCTGGAGGGCAGTGGACCAGGTCTTTCAGCGTACCCGCAGCAACGGCCAGGGCTTTCGTGGCCATCTCGATGTGACAGGCGTCGGTGCCCAGGATCTGGATCACTGCGCAAGCAGCAACTTCGAGGTAGCTATGCGCGTCGACCAGCAGCGCGAGGAGGCCCTGAGAAAAGGCATCAATGCCACCCCTACTCTACTGATCACGGACAACACCTCGGGCCGCTCAATCAAGCTTGAGGGGCCAGCTGATGCCGTGACCCTGCTTTCTGCGATCGACTGGCTGTCGCATTCAACTGGAGAAGGTGCGGCCTCGCAGTGAGGGCGGGCTTGACCACTGCGGCTCACTCCCCACGCCGCTTCCACTCCACCAGCATGGGCACAACCATCAAGCTAGCGGCGTTCAACAGCCCCGTTGAACCTCAGCAGCCCGAGGAAAATCGAGCCCCCCGGCGATCAGCCCCAGAAATAGAAGACTCCCCGGCCACCGAACGTACCGGAGTGCCTCAAAACAGTCCGCGTATGTGCTAAAACATTAAAGAGGTTTATAAATGCTTCACAAGGCGATGCAATGCTCTTGCTGTAGGGTGGCCAGGATTATACCCTTCGCGCCGTTTCTAACGCGGATCTAACGCGTCACAGAGCCTGCCGAATGTACGGTGGGAGGGTTGCTTTGAACTGATTTCCCTACTAGTGGGCTCTAACAGGAAAGACGTTCCAGCTGCCAAATGTGTGGCGGATTCGCTAAAAAGGAGGGTCGCATGAGCAAACCAAAAAGGCATAAATCCTTGATAGATAGACTAAAAGGCTATTATCAAGGTGCTGAGCGTGAAGCGGCAAAAGCTGCTCCTTTCTACGTCACTGGTGATGGCGTGATGTTTGCTGACCCGAAGGAAGTCATTAAGTCGAGAGCAGTGCAGGTTCAGCTCTCGGCGTTTGAGTCCCTGAGAGGTGAAATTCTCAAGGACAAAAAATGCGCCGATGAGAAAGAAGCAGCCTTGAGCCGCCAGCGCTAACAACCTGATCGCCTAAGGATGGGTCTTGATGCTAAAAGCCGCACTGGCCTTCATTCCTTTGCTAGGAGGCTATCTCTTTGTCAGTACTTGGCACGAAACGAGATATCTCATCAAGCGGGAGGACTCCCAAAAGCTCTATATTCGAGCGGCATTCTGGGGCATCTGGCTGTTCCTCCTTGCGTTCGCCATTACTAATTTCATCAGGCCTGACCTCGAACCCGCTTTAGCGTTTGCAAGAGGCTGGAGTGATCGCGCAGTCCTACTGGATGCTGATGATCAACAGATTGACTCAGCATTCTGGGTGGCCGTTCTCGCCTTTACCTTGCTCTTGGGAATGTTTAGCGGCTACCTGCTCAACTGGTTACTAGCATTCAAAACCATATCCCTGAGAGAGTTGATACGGCTGATCGTGCGCCGCGTCAAAGGCCGAGACCATCGGCTTATGAGCCTGATCTATGAGCACTCCACCAGATCAGCTGTCAAAAGGGCAATTTACGTACTAAACGCAGATCTTGATCTCATCTTGCTTAGGGCTCTAGAACAGAATATGCCCATATCCGTAACACTTAGTCACGGTAAGGTGTACGTAGGCTACGTCACGGGGGCGATTGAACCTGGTGACAAACGGGACATGCTAAGGGTTCTTCCCGTCGTGAGTGGTTACCGTGCTGGTGACCAGATGAAAGTGCAATTCACGACATGGTATGCATTGAATAGCCCCGGCTTTTCTAGAGACCGTCCTGCCTCAGAAAA